>Ga0208300_100010_pt1 | contig 377405 bp, 324 predicted proteins | sample 23_taG_FD_184096 | JGI IMG/M metagenome (GOLD analysis project Ga0208300, IMG submission 184096) | Marine viral communities from Cariaco Basin, Caribbean Sea - 23_WHOI_OMZ (SPAdes) (version 2) | ecosystem: Environmental > Aquatic > Marine > Oceanic | place: Caribbean Sea: Cariaco Basin...
GGTGATAACGTTGAGATGGGCGTAGAGCTTATCCACCCAATCGCTATGGACAAAGGTCTTCGCTTCGCTATTCGTGAAGGCGGCCGTACTGTAGGCGCTGGTGTTGTTGCTAACGTATTGAACTAATATAAGTCTCAGCAGTGAGAACTTGAATTAGTCATAAAAAAGGCCATCCTATCTAGGGTGGCCTTTTTTTGTTGAGGATAGTGAAGCACGTTCAAAAATAGAATTAGGCCTAGCGCGTATCAATAGATTTACAATATCCATGAAAGAGACAATTATTTGTTAGACAGCATATTGTAATCTACGGCATAGCTTGTTATATTATCGCTGCACTTAACGCTAGCAGCTGTTTTAGATTGCAGCAGTGCAAAATCAGGTAAAATTAATAATTTTACCGTCAAAGGCTTGCATTCTATGCTAAATATTGTATAATGCTGTCCTTTACACCCATAGGCGATTGGCTCAATTGGTAGAGCATCGGTCTCCAAAACCGAGGGTTGTAGGTTCGAGTCCTACATCGCCTGCCATCTTCTTATCACATCTTTGTTGTACCCCACCATCTCCGAAGCGAGTTCTTTATGAGCAATGATCAAGATAACCTCGAGACTAAGTTATCTGATGCCAAGGCGGTTGCTGGTGGAATGCTGTCTAAAAATAAGCATGTTTCAGCTAGCGGTACTACTGCTGTTGAAGTGGCTAAGACTGGCTCAATAAAAGATTTGATTTTGTGGCTACTTGCCGCAGCTGTATTAATCGGTGCGACTCTAGTAAATCAATATTTACCAGGCTATTGGCAACCTGCCAACGATGTTTGGGTACGTATTGGTATTATTGTCGCACTTGTTGTATTTGCATTAGTCTGTTTGGCGTTAACACATCAAGGCCGTGCTTTTAAAATATTGTTAAAAGACGCTGGCGTTGAGCTTCGCCGAGTGACATGGCCAGGTAAAGACGAAACCTTTCAATATACATGGCAAGTGATTGTCGTGATTGCGATTGCTGGTTTCTTTATTTGGTTATTGGATAACTTTTTTAATTGGTTCGTTGGTATTTTCATCGGTTAATAGCGCGTATTAGTGACTATTAGCGAGACATTTACTTTTAACGACTTATTTATAATGATCAGGAGCGTGATATGCGTTGGTATATTGTCCAAGCGTTTTCAGGATATGAAAAACAAGTACAACGTTCATTAACTGATCGTATTAACCGTAGTGACTTCGCTGAGTCATTCGGTGATGTATTGGTTCCTACTGAAGAAGTCGTCGAAATGAAAGACGGCAAAAAACGTAAGAGTGAGCGCAAGTTCTTTCCTGGATATGTATTGATCCAAATGGAGATGAACGATAATACTTGGCACATCGTAAAAGACTGTCCTCGTATTATGGGCTTCATCGGTGGTACGCCTGAGATGCCTGCACCGATTACGCAAGTAGAAGCTGATCGCATTTTAAACCGTTTGAACCAGACTGAAACTGACCCACGTCCTAAGACTCTATTTGAGCCAGGCGAAGAGTTGTTGGTTATCGATGGTCCATTTACTGACTTTAAAGGGTTGGTAGAAAAAGTGGATTATGAGAAGTCTAAACTACATCTAACGGTAAACGTATTTAATCGACCTACGCAGGTTGAGCTTGAATTTAGTAAAGTCGAAAAACTAGACTAAATTAGCAAAAAATTCATCAACCGGGGAGCTGTTAGTCAACTAGGTGTATACCACGTTGATTTGGCGCTATCACCCATTTAGGAGAGTATCATGGCTAAGAAGATTGATGGTTACATCAAACTGCAAGTGCCTGCAGGCAAAGCAAATCCTTCACCACCTATTGGTCCAGCTTTGGGTCAAAAAGGCGTGAACATCATGGCGTTCTGTAAAGAATTTAACGCTGCGACCTCAGGCCAAGAGCCAGGTCTACCGATCCCAACTGAGATCACAGTATACAGCGACAAATCTTTTACCTTCATCATGAAGTCACCACCAGCTGCATACTTACTACGTAAGGCTGCTGGTATTGCTAAAGGTTCAGGTACACCGAACACTGCTAAAGTTGGTAAAGTTGACCGTGCACAACTAGAAGATATCGTTAAGACTAAGAATGCAGATTTAACTGCAGCTGATCTTGACGCTGCTGTTCGTACCATCGCTGGTACTGCACGTTCAATGGGTATTACCGTGGAGGGTGTATAATGTCTAAGCTAACCAAACGTCAAAAAGAAATTCAAAGCCGTATTGATAACGAAAAACAGTACACTATTGAAGAAGCGGTTCAAATCCTAAACGATTTGCCAGCGCTAAAATTCAAAGAGTCTATCGATATCGCAGTAAACTTGGGCGTTGACCCACGTAAATCTGATCAAGTAGTTCGTGGTGCAACCAACCTACCTGCTGGTACTGGTAAAACCAAACGCGTTGCTGTATTTGCTCAAGGCGCTGCTGCTGAAGCCGCTAAAGAAGCTGGTGCAGACATCGTTGGTTTTGAAGACCTAGCAGAGCAAATCAAAGCCGGTAACATGGACTTTGATGTTGTTATCGCAGCTCCAGATGCTATGCGTGTTGTTGGTCAGTTAGGTACTATCCTAGGCCCACGTGGTCTAATGCCTAACCCTAAAGTTGGTACAGTAACGCCAAACGTTGCTGAAGCTGTGACTAATGCGAAAGCTGGTCAGGCTCAGTACCGTGTTGATAAAGCTGGTATCATCCATGCAACTATCGGCCAAGTTGGTTTCACTGCTGATCAAATCGAGCAAAACGCGCAAGCGATTCTTTCTGATCTAAAGCGTGCTAAGCCTGCTACTTCTAAAGGTACTTTCATTAAGAAAATTACCTTGTCTAGCACTATGGGTCCAGGTCTAACGATCGACGCTGTTCCTTATCGTACTGCTAAATAATTAAAGTTTTTATCTTCAAATATTTTGAATGATAAACAAAAACAGTTTTTAAAGAATTAGGTCAGCGTAGTATTTGCTACGCTGTCTAAGACCGTAGGTAGAGAGTAGTTTAGAGTCATAGTTAGCGATCTTCGGATAGCTGTTTATGATAATAAGTCACTTTTGTTAATCGACGACAGATGAAAATCTTAGTTGTCCTACGCAGACGGTGGCCCACACAGTTTAAGACACGAGCGAATAGGGCGATAAGATTATTTATAATCTTCAAACTATTACTCAACGTCATTCTGATAACGGTGCCGTAATCAGTCGTTATCAGTAGATGCTTTTTTTATTAATTGAATCCACTGGTAATGTGTCGTATCAAGTCAGTCTTAGCTTACAGTTTGAGCGCATAAAAACCTTGTTTTTGGCACTTTTATTATAAGTCGATTGATAAGATTAAAGGAGTCAACTTATGGCATTAACGCTAGAACAAAAACAACAAGTTGTGGCTGAAGTGTCTGAAGTTGCTGCTAATGCTTACTCAGCAGTAGCTGCCGAATATCACGGTATTGGTGTTGCACAGCTTACTAAGCTGCGCGAACAAGCTCGTGATAAAGGTGTTGTTTTAAAAGTGGTAAAAAATACACTAGCAAAACGCGCTTTTGAAGGCACTAAGTTTGAGAGCATGTCAGACCGTATGACTGGTCCACTACTTTTGGCTTTCTCTATGGAAGATTTGGGATCTGCTGCTCGAGTCGTTTTCGACTTCAGCAAAGATAACAAAGCTTTAGAGACCAAATTAGTATCAGTCGGTGGTGAAGTTTATGGTCCAGAAGAGCTAGAGCGCGTATCGAAGCTACCAACTCGCGACGAAGCAATCTCTATCTTGATGGCTACTATGAATGCACCAGTGACCAAGCTTGTCCAGACTATGAACGCTGTTCCTGGCAAGTTCGTTCGCACTGTAGCGGCAATCAAAGACGCAAAAGAAGCTGCTTAATTGCTTGTTTTAACGTAACTTTAACATCGCTAATTTTGATTGCACTTTATTGTCACACCTATTTGAAATGTCGACAAGCAATCAAGGCGATATTAGAATCAATTAATTTTTATCAGATAACGGAGAGTTCTCATGGCACTATCTAAAGATGACGTGTTAAATGCAATCGCTGAAATGTCAGTAATGGATATCGTTGAGTTAATCAGCGACATGGAAGAAAAATTCGGCGTAACAGCTGCTGTTGCTGCTGCACCTGCTGCTGCTGGTCCTGCTGCTGCTGCTGCTGAAGAAAAAGACGAGTTTGACGTAGTTCTTGCCAGCTTTGGCGAGAAGAAAGTTGGCGTAATTAAAGCCGTACGTGAAGCTACTGGTCTTGGCCTAAAAGAAGCGAAAGATTTGGTTGAAAGCGCTCCAGCTCCAATCAAAGAAGGCGCATCTAAAGCTGAAGCTGAAGAGTTGAAAAAGAAACTTGAAGAAGCTGGTGCAACTGTTGAACTAAAATAAGTTTAACTCTGTACGAAAAAAAGCTGGTAATGCCTTGCATTGCCAGCTTTTTTTTACTATAATTCGTAGCTTGACCTTTTGTGTCTGCCAACATACGTATGCAACATCACGGTGGATACCCATCAAAAGGACAGACGATATACATGCAAGCACACATGCCAGTTTTTGAAATCAGTTAATATTAGCTAAACGTCTGTAGATGTTTGGCATTTTTTTGTGTCTGCATGCTTTCCTATCAACACTATAGTTTATACTGATTCTAAAAGTTATAGTTACCCCGATTATTAATCCTGAAAAAAGCGGTATTCTTAAAAAAGCTGTTGATCATAAGTTGCCTACTTGGTGTGGCATGACTGTCGATATTCAGTCTCATAGACAGTTTGTATGTGTAGGGAACATAGTTCGGTAATAAGTAGTCTAGATGGCAAGTGGTATGGATGCAATCTTAATAGACATTATTCCCAGCAATGTATTTGTAAAGTAAGCCTGATAGGCAATGCGTTATAGATTATATAATATTGAATTTTTCGGTTGCAACAGTCATATAGACTGATTCACTTACCATGAATCTAGCAAGCAACGACGAGATTAAGTGAAGTGTGCTAGGTAAGCACTGAAGAGTAAAGTAGTAATTGACAGAAAAAACATGAACTGAACACGAAGACCCGTTTTATATTATCGTTTACGTCGCCACGTTTGCATCGTATTTATGCATACTGGCCACGCTTTTAATTTGTTTCCACGTTTACTGTAAGGACTCTCGATGGCATATTCTTATACTGAAAAAAAGCGTATTCGCAAAAGTTTTGCTGAATTGCCCACTGTAATGGACATTCCCTATTTACTGTCTATTCAAGTAGATTCTTATGAGCAATTTTTGCAAGAGCACAAAAAGCCGAAAGCTCGTGAGAATACTGGTTTGCAAGCTGCGTATTCCTCTATTTTCCCAATTGAGAGTCACTCTGGTAACGCAGAGCTACAATTTGTTGAGTACTATTTAGGCACGCCTGAATTTGATGAGCGTGAGTGTATCTTACGTGGTTCAACGTTTGCTGCGCCTATGCGTGTCAAAATCCGTTTGATCATCAAAGACAAAGACAGCAAAGACAAAGATAGCAAAGCTGCTATCAAAGATATCCGTGAGCAAAGCGTTTACATGGGCGAGATGCCTTTGATGACAGCTAACGGTACTTTCATTATCAATGGTACTGAGCGTGTTATCGTATCTCAGCTACATCGTTCACCTGGTGTGTTCTTTGACCATGATAAAGGTAAGTCGCATTCAAGTGGTAAAGTGCTTTATAACGCACGTATTATCCCTTACCGTGGTTCATGGTTAGACTTTGAATTTGATGCAAAAGATTTGGTATTTGCTCGTATTGACCGTCGCCGTAAGCTACTTGCATCAATCATTCTACGCGCACTTGGTCTAACAACTTCTGAAATCTTAGATTTATTCTTTGATAAAGTCGCTGTTTATAAAGCTGAAGAGACGTTTGAAATTGATCTAGTTGCTGATCGTCTACGTGGCGAGATGGCTCAGTTCGATATCGTATCACCTGAAGGTGACGTTATTGTAGAGCAGGGCAAACGCATTAACGCACGCCGTATCCGTCAGCTTGAAGAAGCAGGTATGACGAAAATTGCTGTGCCTGATGAGTATCTATATGAGCGTATCTTGGCAGAAGATATCGTGGTTAATGATGAAATCATCGCTAAAGCAAACACGCCAATCGACCACGAGTTATTGGTTAAATTGAACTCATTTGAAGCCAGTGGTGCCATCAAAGAATTCAGCATTCTATTCACCAACGACATCGACCAAGGTAGTTATATTGCCGATACGCTACGTGCTGATAGTACATCAAGCCGTGAAGAAGCGTTGATTGAAATCTACAAAGTAATGCGTCCAGGTGAGCCACCAACGGTCGAAACTGCTGAGAAACTGTTTGAGAGCATGTTCTTTAACGCAGATCGTTATGACTTATCAAACGTCGGTCGTATGAAGTTCAACCGTCGTCTTGGTTTAGAATTTGATAATACTGATGATCCTGATATCCAGCGCGAACGCAGTGTATTGACCAATGATGATATCGTTAACGTTCTAAAAGAACTTATCGAGATTCGTAACGGTCGCGGCGATGTTGATGATATTGACCATCTTGGTAACCGTCGCATTCGTTCAGTAGGCGAGATGGCAGAAAACCAATTCCGTGTTGGTCTAGTACGTGTTGAGCGTGCCGTAAAAGAGCGTTTAAGCTCAGCAGAATCGGACAACTTGTCACCACAAGATTTGATTAACTCTAAGCCAGTAGCGGCTGCGGTTAAAGAATTCTTTGGTTCAAGCCAGTTGTCACAGTTTATGGATCAGAACAACCCGTTGTCTGAAGTTACCCATAAGCGCCGTGTATCAGCGTTAGGACCTGGTGGTCTGACTCGTGAACGTGCAGGCTTTGAAGTACGTGACGTACATGATACGCATTATGGCCGTGTATGTCCTATTGAGACTCCTGAAGGTCCAAACATTGGTCTGATCAACTCACTAGCGACATTTGCTAAAACCAACAGCTTTGGCTTCTTAGAAACGCCATATCGCCGTGTGGTTGATGGTAAAGTTACTGACGTTATTGAGTATCTATCAGCAATCGAAGAAGTAGGCACTGTCATTGCACAGGCTGATTCTCCGATGACTGAAGATGGCGCGTTATCCGACGAGATGGTCAGTGTACGTAGCTATGGTGAATTTGTTCGTATGCCGCCAGAAAAAGTGACGCATATGGATGTATCACCAAGTCAGGTAGTATCGGTTGCAGCAGGTCTGATTCCGTTCCTAGAGCATGATGATGCTAACCGTGCCTTGATGGGCTCAAACATGCAGCGTCAGGCTGTTCCTACGCTACGTGCTGATAAGCCGTTAGTAGGTACGGGTATGGAGCGTCACGTTGCTCGTGACTCTGGTGTTTGTGTTATCGCTAAGCGTGGCGGTGTGATTGAAGATGTTGATGCATCACGTATCGTTGTTCGTGTAAACGAAGACGAGATGACTGCTGGTGAAGCGGGTATCGATATCTATAACTTGATCAAATACACGCGCTCTAACCAAAACACTTGTATCAACCAACGTATCATTGTTAACCAAGGTGACGAGATTGCTTTGGGTGATATCTTGGCTGATGGTCCATCAACCGATCTTGGTGAGCTAGCACTAGGCCAGAACATCCGCATCGCATTTATGCCGTGGAATGGTTACAACTTCGAAGATTCAATCTTGTTATCTGAAAAAGTGGTAAAAGAAGATCGTTTCACTACTATTCATATCCAAGAATTGACTTGTGTGGCTCGTGATACCAAGCTAGGTACAGAAGAGATCACTGCTGATATTCCAAACGTTGGTGAAGCAGCATTATCAAGTCTTGATGAAGCAGGTATCGTCTATATCGGTGCTGAAGTGGACGCTGGTGATATCCTAGTTGGTAAAGTAACACCAAAAGGTGAAACACAACTAACGCCAGAAGAGAAACTACTACGGGCTATCTTTGGCGAAAAAGCGGCTGATGTGAAAGACACGTCACTACGCGTACCGACTTCAAGTAAAGGTACGGTTATTGATGTACAGGTCTTCACCCGTGATGGCGTTGAAAAAGACGCACGCGCAAGAGCGATTGAAAAATCGCAGCTTGATAGCTATCGTAAAGATTTGAAAGAAGAGCTACGTATCTTTGAAGAAGCAGCACGTGGTCGTATTGGTAATCTACTAGATGGCCAAAAAGTCAGCGGCGGTGCTGGTCTAAAAGCTGGTACAGTTATGGCATTGGCTGATATGAAAGATATGAGCCTTGAGACGTTGCTTGATATCCAACCAGTTGAAGAAGAAATCTCTGAGCGTCTAACGCAAATCGCTGATTACTTAGTTGATAAGCAAAAAGACATCGATGTGAAGTTTGCTGAGAAAAAACGCAAATTGACTGCTGGTGATGACTTACAACATGGCGTACAAAAAATCGTTAAAGTATATCTAGCGGTTAAGCGTCGTATTCAGCCTGGTGATAAGATGGCTGGTCGTCATGGTAACAAAGGTGTTGTATCGCGCATCATGCCAGTTGAAGACATGCCTTATGATGAAAATGGTAATACCGTTGACATCGTATTGAACCCACTTGGTGTACCATCTCGTATGAACATCGGTCAGGTTCTAGAGACGCATTTGGGTATGGCAGCGAAAGGATTGGGCGAGAAGATTGACGGTATGCTCAAATCTCAAGCAGCGATCAAAGAGCTACGTGACTTCTTGGACAAAATCTATAACCAAGTAGGCGGTGAGCAAGTTGATCTTGATAGCTTAAGTGATGATGACATCATGGCGCTAGCAGACAACTTACGTGGCGGTGTACCGATGGGCACAGCAGTATTTGACGGCGCAAGAGAAAGCCAAGTTAAAGACTTGCTCGAGCTTGCTGGTATGGATCGCGATGGTCAGCAGACATTGTATGATGGTCGTACTGGTCAGAAGTTTGACCGTAAAGTAACTGTCGGCTACATGTACATGCTCAAGCTTAACCATTTGGTTGATGACAAAATGCATGCGCGTTCAACCGGTTCTTATTCTCTAGTGACGCAGCAGCCATTGGGTGGTAAAGCTCAGTTTGGTGGTCAGCGCTTCGGTGAGATGGAAGTATGGGCACTAGAAGCATACGGCGCGACTTACACGTTGCAAGAAATGCTAACGGTGAAGTCGGATGACGTTGAAGGCCGTACTCGTATGTACAAAAACATCGTTGATGGTGAGCAGTATATGGATCCAGGCATGCCTGAGTCGTTTAACGTACTGACCAAAGAAATCAAATCACTGGGTATTAATATTGAGTTAAAACAAAGCAACTAGCTCGTTGTTTAACTTAGTTGTCCACTAAAGGCAGTCTGCTTTATTGCTGCTGCTTTTAGTGATTTGTCTCAACCCTATTCATTGCCTTCATTCATCTTATCTGCGTCAATGGTACGCTGTCAGATGATTATAAAGATAACGGAGAAGCAACTTGAAAGATTTACTCGATATCATGCAAAGCCCTACCGGCAACGGTAACCAAGAGTTTGATAGCATTCAAATTACTTTAGCCTCACCTGACGTCATCAAGTCATGGTCGCACGGCGAAGTAAAAAAGCCTGAAACCATCAACTATCGCACGTTCAAGCCTGAGCGTGATGGTCTTTTTTGTGCCAAAATCTTTGGCCCAGTAAAAGACTTCGAATGTCTATGTGGTAAATATAAGCGCCGTAAGTTCCAAGGCGTTATCTGTGAAAAATGTGGTGTTGAAGTTACCACTGCTAAAGTTCGTCGTGATCGTATGGGTCATATCGACCTAGCCAGTCCTGTGGCGCATATTTGGTTCCTAAAATCATTACCAAGCCGCATCGGTCTATTGCTAGACATGACGCTACGTGATATCGAGCGCGTTCTATATTTCGAAAGCTACATCGTTACTGAGCCTGGTCTAACTAGCTTAGAAAAGTACCAGTTGCTTGATGATGAAGATTATTACAAAGCGCTTGAAGAGTTTGGTGATGAATTCACAGCCAAGATGGGTGCTGAAGCCGTTCAAGACCTATTAAAAGATATCGATATCGATCTCGAAATTGATGAGCTACGTGAAGCGATTCCACAAACTGGTTCTGAGACTAAGCTTAAAAAAATGTCTAAGCGTCTCAAATTATTAGAAGCATTCCGTGATTCTAATAACAAGCCTGAGTGGATGGTAATGAACATCTTGCCAGTACTACCACCAGATTTGCGTCCTTTAGTACCGCTAGAAGGCGGCCGTTTTGCGACATCAGATCTAAACGATCTATATCGCCGCGTGATCAACCGTAACAACCGTCTTAAGCGTCTGCTTGAGCTAAGCGCCCCTGATATTATCGTACGTAACGAAAAACGTATGTTGCAAGAGTCAGTAGATGCGTTGCTTGATAACGGTCGTCGCGGTCGTGCCATCACTGGTAGTAACAAGCGTCCATTGAAATCTTTGGCAGATATGATCAAAGGTAAGCAAGGTCGTTTCCGTCAGAACTTACTTGGTAAGCGTGTCGATTACTCTGGTCGTTCGGTTATCGTTGTAGGTCCAACACTACGTCTACATCAGTGTGGTCTACCTAAGAAAATGGCACTAGAATTATTCAAGCCATTTACTTATAACAAACTATTGTCTCATGGTTTAGCGACTACGATTAAAGCTGCCAAAAAGATGGTAGAGCGTGAAGAGCCACAAGTGTGGGATATGCTAGCCATGGTTATCCGTGAGCATCCAGTACTTCTTAACCGTGCGCCAACACTTCACCGTTTGGGCCTACAGGCATTTGAGCCAGTATTGATCGAAGGTAAAGCTATCCAGCTGCATCCGCTTGTTTGTACTGCATTCAACGCCGATTTCGATGGTGACCAAATGGCCGTTCACGTGCCATTGACGCTAGAAGCGCAGCTTGAATCACGTGCCTTGATGATGTCTACCAACAACATCTTGTCACCTGCGAACGGTGATCCGATCATCGTACCATCTCAGGATGTTGTACTAGGTCTATATTACATCAGTCGCTCGTCGATCAATGCCAAAGGCGAGAGCATGATTTTTGCTACCGTTAATGAAGCATTGCGTGCAATTGGTTCAAACGATCTACATGTAAACGCCAAGATCAAAGTGCGTGTTACTGAGACGCAAATTGACGAAGACGGTAACGAGACCAAAGAAATCAGTATCAAAGATACGGTTGCTGGTCGTCTACTTATCTGGAACATCATGCCTAAAGGTATGACGTTTGATGAGTGTAACCAAGAGATGACGAAGAAAAATATCTCTCGTTTGATCAACTCTTGCTACCGTAAAGTTGGCGTAAAAGAAAGTGTTATGTTTGCTGACCAATTGATGTATCTTGGTTTTGCTCAAGCAACACTATCTGGCGTGTCTATCGGTATAGACGACATGGTCATTCCACCACTTAAGAAGCAAATCATCGAAGTGGCAGAAGGCGAAGTTCGCGAAATCGAAGATCAGTTCGAGCAAGGTTTTGTAACTGCTGGTGAGCGCTATAACAAAGTAGTTGATATCTGGTCACGTACCAATGACAAAGTCGCTAAGGCGATGATGGACAACTTGGCAACAGATAAAGTTATTAACGCACAAGGTGAAGAAGACGAGCAGAAGTCATTCAACTCTATCTTTATCATGTCAGATTCTGGTGCTCGTGGTAGTGCGGCTCAGATTCGTCAGTTGGCTGGTATGCGTGGTTTGATGGCGAAACCAGATGGCTCGATTATTGAGACACCGATTAAAGCTAACTTCCGTGAAGGTTTGACAGTACTACAGTACTTCATCTCAACTCACGGTGCACGTAAAGGTCTAGCGGATACAGCACTAAAAACAGCTAACTCGGGTTACCTAACTCGTCGTCTGGTTGATGTGGCGCAAGATTTGGTTATCACTAGTGATGACTGTGGTACTGAAGAAGGCCTACTCATGAAGCCACATATCCAAGGTGGTGAAATCATTGAGAAGCTCGGTGAGCTAGTACTGGGTCGTGTGACTGCACGTGATGTGACTTATAACGATGACGCTGATAAAGTATTGGTTCCAGCTGGTACTTTGATTGATGAGTATTGGGTTAACGTCCTTGACAGCAACGCGATCGATGATATCTGGGTACGCTCAGTTATTACTTGTGATGTTGAGCATGGTGTTTGTTCACAGTGTTATGGTCGTGACCTTGCACGTGGTCATAAAGTGAACATCGGTGAGTCAGTTGGTGTTATGGCCGCTCAGTCTATCGGTGAGCCAGGTACTCAGTTAACCATGCGTACGTTCCACGTAGGTGGAGCCGCGAGCTCAGCCTCTGTAGACAACAGCATCTCTGTGCGTAATGCTGGTCAAGCGCACTTTGAAAACATGAAAACAGTACAGCATACCGATGGTCACTTAGTCATCGTATCGCGTTCAGCTGAAATCGCATTGACCGATGAGCTTGGCCGTGAGCGTGAGCGCTATAAAGTACCGTATGGTTCAAGCGTACTTGTGAAAGACGAAGAGCAGGTTGAAGGCGGTCAAACTATCGCTAAGTGGGATCCGCATACGCATCCAATCATCACAGAATTTGCTGGTACAGCACGCTTCAGTGACATCACTGATGGTATGACTGCAACAGTGAAGGTTGATGATGCGACTGGTATGAGCTCATTTGAGATTCTAGCTACTCGTGACCGTTCAAGTTCAGCAAAAGACTTACGTCCTGCGATTATCTTGAACACTGACGAAGGCAAAGAAGTGGTTTACTTCTTACCAGCTGAAACTATCATCCGCGTAAGCGATGGTGAAAAAGTAGCAGCAGGTTCGATTCTAGGCCGTGTACCACAAGCGTCTTCTGGTACAAAAGATATTACCGGTGGTCTACCACGTGTTGCTGACTTGTTCGAAGCACGTCGTCCAAAAGATCACGCTATCATGGCAGAAATGACTGGTGTGGTAAGCTTTGGTAAAGAGACTAAAGGTAAGAACCGCTTCATTATTACTAATGAAGATGGTGAAGTGCATGAAGAGCTAATCCCGAAATGGCGTCAAATCAACGTCTTTGAAAACGAGACGGTAGCACGTGGTGAAGTGATCGCTGATGGTCCACAGAATCCACATGATATCTTGCGTTTGAAAGGTCAGACTGCACTTGCTGATTACATCGTCAACGAAGTACAGGACGTTTATCGCTTGCAGGGTGTAAAAATCAACGACAAGCACATCGAAGTTATCATTCGTCAGATGCTGCGTAAAGTTGAAATCACTGACGGCGGCGACTCAAGTCACTTCAAAGGTGATCAGGTCGAGTATGCAGATATCAAAGCATTGAATGCGAAACTAGAAGCGGAAGATAAATTCCCAGTACAGTTTGAGCGTCAATTATTAGGTATCACCAAAGCAAGTCTGGCAACTGAAAGCTTTATCTCAGCGGCTTCTTTCCAGGAAACAACCCGTGTACTAACTGCGGCTGCTGTGACTGGTAAAGTAGATGAGCTACGTGGTTTGAAAGAAAACGTGGTTGTTGGTCGCTTGATCCCTGCAGGTACTGGTCTTGCTTATCATAAAGCACGCAAAGAAAAAGCAGATCAGAAGCTACAAGATAAAGATTTGAATGCAGCGTTTGATATGACGGCAAGCACTGATAGCAAAGATTTTGCAAGCTTCGACGAAGCATTTGCTCAAGAATTAAATCAAGATAATTAATCGTATTAAGTATTTTGATTCATTCTTAATTTGATAAAAAAGCCAGCCTAAGTTGCTGGCTTTTTTGCGCGTATAAAAAACTAAGAAAGGCATGGTGCTATCATCTAAAAAAATAGTACACTGGAAATACGCTCTAATTCACTATTCATAAAAGGATAATTAGCAAATGGCAGGTAAAACTCGCGTCGCCAAATATCAAGCAGATCGAACCAATCAAAAGTTATATTTCTGTCGTTTATCTTGCCAATCTGCAGGAAGTACCAATGATAAGCAGTTATACCAAGCACACTGTGAGACTGCTATTTTTCACTTGCATGGTGCTTTATTGGCATTTATTCAGGAGCTCGGTCATTTCTATAGCCTAAATATGACGGCGCCAACTTTGCTCGATATTGAGCAAGCACTGAGCGAGCGTACCCAAGTATCTCCTGAGATTCAGCGTTTACAGCAACTGCAACAGCAAGGTTTTATCGCCAATATAGAACGTGCTTATCAGCGTTGTCTTTATGCAGTACCGCCAGATACTATCGTCGATGAAGCGCCAAGCAGTCATTCAGCGTCGCCAGACTTGATTGTCAATGTTGTCACTTTATCTAACCAATGGCTACCTGATGAAACAACGATACGGGAATGGCGTAATCAGCTTTTAGAGTTGATTGAACAACTGCGTGCAGGTATGGTTGAATTCTAATAGGAAGTAAACCAGAAGATTTATTCTTTGACCGCTATTTATTGAACCATTTTAAAGTATGATTAAGTAGGGTAGGCCATAGTCTACAGCGCATAAAAAAGGCTTATTCAGTCATTGCTGAATAAGCCTTTTTCTTATTAACTAAAAATAGTCTTGTTTGTTACTCTGGCATCGGTGGCATACTTTCAACGGGTGTCACCGTTAATGGATTTTCCGGTACGCTGTCATCACTACGATTGCTACTTGGTTTCGTTGATGGTGGAGTGCTCGTCTCCTCAGTAGGCTCTGGAACCGAAGGCTTACGCTGCTGGGTTTGAGTCTTGACTGGTTTTGCTGATTTATTGGCGCCATCATTAACTAGGATGCCATCATCAGTCATTTCTATAATGTCTTGCTGTTGCTTTCTGGATTTTGAGCGGTTATTGATAGATACCCACTGGCTTGGCGTGTCTTTAAGCTGTGCTTTCATAAAGTCCATCCAGACTGGCAGCGCTGCTACACCACCATATTCACGGCGGCCCATGCTAGATGGTTGGTCAAATCCCATCCATACTACTGTTGCATTGGTAGGATGGAACCCTGCAAACCATGCATCTTTGGCCTGATTGGTGGTACCAGTTTTACCACCGATATCATTGCGACCTAATGCCTTTGCTCTTACCGCTGTACCGCGTTGGACTACATCGCGTAGTATATCGGCCATCTCAAAAGCGACTCTAGGTTGCAGTATGCGCGGTGCTTGTTTGGCCCTTACATATTGTACGGCAGGCGCTTTTAGGCGGTCTGACTGTGGACCTGCGTTATATACCGTTAAATCAAGCTCTTTATCTGTTGTTTCGCTACCATCATTGCTTTCTGATGATGTATTATCGGCAGTTATTTCATTACTGCTATCATCAAGCGCTTCAATTGACTTCTCATACTCTTCAACTAAGTTGCTATTAACCTTTTCAAGCTTTTCGTTAAAGCATAGTGCACATGCTTGACGTGGATTTGCCTGAAACAACAGCTCGTTTTTATAATTGTAAATTTGTTCAATAAAGTAAGGTTGGACACGATGACCACCATTGGCGAAGGTTGAGTAAGCCGTGGCCATTTGTAATGGTGTGGCTTGTCCTGCTCCAAGTGCTAATGACAAGGTTGTTGGTAGCTTTTCTTTATCAAGACCGAATTCATCTAATAGGTTGCGCGTACTTGAGATACCGATAGCTTGTAACAAGCGAATAGATACGAGGTTACGGGATAAATATAAACCACGACGTAAAGTGATATCACCTAAGAAACGTTCATCAGAGTTTTTCGGTTTCCAGTCACCTACTTGAATAGCTCGGTCAGAAACGATGGTATCTGGACGATAACCTTTTTCTAAAGCAGCGGTATAAACAAGTGGCTTAATGGTTGAGCCAGGTTGACGCCAGCCTTGTAAGGCGCGGTTGAATTTACTGTGGTTAAAATCAAAGCCACCAACCAATGCATTGACAGCACCAGTCTCTGGATTTAACGAGACCAAACTGCCTTGAATTTTAGGTATTTGACCTAGTTGCCAGTTGCCATTCGTAGTAGGTATCACACGAACGATATCATTTTTCTTAACGACTTGACTGGCATTACTAGGATAATAACCAATACGGTCAGCAGAAATATATTTACGTGCCCATTTCATACCAGACCAATTAACGGTCACTTCTTCACCAGATTGTAGGACTGCATTAAAACTACGAGAATTGACTTTGGTCACTTTGGCAGGAGACATATTGCTGTAGCGTTGGAAGTTCTCGAGAGGCTCATCATTTGCTTCAGCCCCGCGCCAACCATGGCGATGCTCGTAGGCAATCAATCCTGTTACTACTGCTGCTTCTGCATCTGTTTGCGCTTTACTGTCTACTGTGAGACGTACGCGCCAACCACCGTGCATGACTTGATCACCGTAACGTTCGACTAAAGAAGCTCGCGTCATTTCTGCCAAATAAGGCATATTTACATCGAGCTTTTCTTTATATAGGTTGATACCTATAGGGGAGTTGACCGCTTCATCATACTGAGCTTTGGTAATATAGCCAAGCTCATGCATGCGTCCAACGATCCAGTTACGGCGAGTCAGTGCACGGCTAGGATTGGCAACAGGGTTATACTTAGAGGGGGCTTTTGGTAGACCTGCTAACATGGCCATTTCAGCAATAGTTAGATTGTCTAATGACTTACTATAATATTTTTTGGCCGCAGCGCGGATGCCATAGGCGCCTTCGCCTAGATAGATTTTATTGACATATAACGTCAAAATATCATTTTTGCTCAGTTCGTCTTCTATCTTCCGCGCCAAAAACAACTCTGTTAGTTTACGGTTTAAAGTACGTTCTGGACTTAAGAAATAGTTTTTAGCGACCTGCATCGTAATGGTAGAGCCACCGGTCTGACCATCGTCATCAGTGACTGCTTCGGTGACAGCGCGACCAAGACCTTTAATGCTAATTCCACTATGCTGAAAGAAAGAAGCATCTTCGGCTGCCAAAAAGGCATGGGTTAAATCTTCAGGAATCTCATCAAAACTAACTGGTAATGATAAACGATTGCCGTATTGGCCGATTAATTTATCATCACTACTATAAATCTGTAATGGCATTTCTAATTTGGCTGTTTTAATTTCTTGCGTACTAGGTAGGGTCGGCGATAGATACATGGCCATCCCATAAAAACCAATAGGTACAGCAAGTGCTAGAACAACTGCCAATGCTAGGCAAGCGATAAAAAGTCCCACCAAAAAGCGAATGAGACGAGCGGTAGCATTTGTTTTGGCCATAATAAGACTTATTAGTTAGAATTTGTAGCAGACAATATTATTATACATTGAACAAAATAGGCAGGTCATAATAAATGTGTAAGTTGGCCTTAATATATTTTTAAATGCTTGAATCTATCAATTAAGTAAAGTATTGGGTGGTGTTCTAAAAAGTATGCTGGCGATAGAAGCCAATAAAAAATCTATGCTAAGTTCTCTGATTCTATAGGGCTTTCAAGGCTTCAAAAACTGTTCAAGTTTTAATCAGCATACTTTTTGACACACCACCAAGTATTGTATTGAATATATTACAAATAACTACCAGATTGTACACTTAATATAAGGTATAGAGCTAGTGAGGCTATTTACTTCCAAAAGTCGACATTTGATTGGCGTGGATATTTGTGCCACTTCAGTAAAGTTGGTTGACATACAGCGTCAGCAAGGCATGTTCCACCTAAAATCTTATGGTATTGAAAGACTACCGGAAGGTATCGTGGTTGATAAGATTCTAGTAGATACAGAAGCTGCTGGTAATATTATAACGGTCTTGGCACGACGCTGCCAAGTCGCGGGTAGCAATGCTGCGACCGCTGTTTCTGGCTCTGCGGTGATTACTAAAATCATTGATATGGATATGACACTCAGCGATGTTGAGCGTGAGGCGCAAATACGTTTGGATGCTGACCAGTATGTGCCTTATCCATTAGAAGACGTCAATCTAGATTTTGAAGTATTAGGACCGTCTTTGGTTAGTGAAGATATGGTTCAGGTGTTGCTTGCTGCCTCTCGCTCAGAGAACGTCGACCAACGTGTCGATGCTTTGGCCTTTGGTGGCTTGCAAACGAAAATTATGGATATCGAGTCTCATGCAATCGAGCGCGCGTTTGGATTGATGGTAGATAGCCTACCGAATGTACCAGAACTAGTAGCGTTGGTAGATATTGGCCATAATCAGACCACATTATATATCGCTAAGAATGGCGAGTTTATTTATAGTCGTGAGCAGTTGTTTGGCGGTGCTCAGCTGACCGAGGCAATACAAAATCGCTATGGCCTATCAGCAGAAGAAGCGACATTGAGTAAACGCGAACGTACCTTACCTGATGATTATTATCCTGAAGTACTGACCCCTTTTATAGAAAATACCATTCAACAGATCACTCGCTCTTTACAGTTTTATTTCTCATCAAGTCAATATAGCAGTATCGATCATGTGGTGCTTGCAGGGGGCAGCAGTTCTATTGCAGGTCTCGCTGGTATGGCACAACAAAAGCTGGGTGTAACTGTCAGTGTTGCCAACCCTTTTACCAATATGACTATTGCACCAAATATTGATAATGAGCAACTGGCGGTCGATGCGCCAAGCTTAATGGCTGCATGCGGTCTTGCGTTAAGGAGCTTTGACTAATGGCTCGTATTAACCTTTTACCTTGGCGACAAGAAGAGCGTGAACGTCGTAACAAAGAGTTTATGACATTGATAGTGGCGGTGACATTACTGACACTATTAGCAGCCTTCGCTTCATGGAGTTATTTCAATAATGAACTTGATGAGCAGCTTGATGCCAACGCATTGATCGAACAAGAAAACACTCGCTTAGACACTGCATTGACCGAAATTGACAGTTTAGAACAGCGCCGTGAAGACATTATTTCACGCATGCAAGTCATTCAAGACTTGCAGGGACGACGTCCTGTGCCTGTACGTTTATGGGACGATCTCGCTAAAGCTATTCCACCAGCACTTTATCTAAATAACCTTAAACGTGAAGGCGATACGCTAACTTTGACAGGCTTAGCGGATAATCCAAATATTGTGTCTAGCCTGATTCGTAATCTTGATAACAGTAAATGGATGGGCAACTCAGCAGTAAGTAATATTCAACAGAATATTAGCGCTTATGAGGCTGCTCCAGCCCTCAACAATACGGTTAATACTGGTGAGCAAGCGCGCCCTGTTTATCCTGAAGATAGTTACGTACAGTTTGTAGTAACGACTAGAGTACAATCTGAAACTCCGACTGCTGCTGTTACCGATACTGGTCTAGGAGGTGCATTATGAAGCTTATCCGCAAAAAGAGCCTCTCTAAAACCAAAAAATCTGCTTTAAAGCCAAAAAAGCAATTTGATTTAAATGAGTTTCGCCGTAGTTTTGAGTCGCTAGATTCAGAAAATTATGGCAGTTGGCCACTACCTGTAAAAGTGACAGTGATTGGACTTATCATTACCTTCATCGCAGCATTGTCATGGGCATTACCCATCAGTAGCAAAATTGACGAGATTAATGCGGCTGAAAGCCAGCAGCAGACTTTACTCGATAGTTACCGCGAAAAAGAGTCGCGCGCACGTCATTTAAAAGCGTATCAGGCGCAAGTTGTCCAAATGGAAACTGAATTTAATACTTTGTTGGATCAGTTGCCGAAAGATACGCGTGTGTCAGAATTGGTAGAAGGCATAAACATGACAGGCGTTGGTAGTAATATCCGTTTTCAGGATATTTCAGTAGAGCCTGAAATTGAAAATGAATTCTTTATTGAGCAGCCAATACGTATCGCGGCTTTGGGTGAGTACCATCAGTTTGGTAGCTTTATCAGTGGTCTTGCTGCACTTCCTCGAATTATTACGATGCATGATTTTGAAGTCAGTAACCCGCAGCCTACATTAGATGTTTTGCCAGAGCTCAATTTAGTATTGCAAACTAAGACTTATCGCTCTAAAGAAGCGGCTCCTGAAGGTGATGCCGCCGCCGCTACTGATGCAAATGCAGGAGGCAACTAATGAATATCCAAAGAATGCCCATGCTATTGGTTTTAAGTGTCACTGTTTTATCTATGACAGGGTGTAGTGACCGTATAGGTATGGCAGAGCAGGCAATGACCGATATCCGCAACCAGCCTGCACAGCCTATTGAGCCGCCGCCTAAAGCCGAACTGGTAGAAGATTTTGTATATAGCGCAAGCTCGCAACGTAGTCCATTTTTACCACCGAGTTTAGTCAATGTGCAAGGCCCGACCACTCCTATAGATGGTGTACGACCAGATATCAACAGAATCAAAGAACCGCTTGAGCAGTATGAACTGTCGCAATTGGTCTTCCGAGGTGTGGTGATTTCGCCCGAAGGTCAGCGATATGCATTGATACAACGTCCCGATGGTTCGGTTGCGAGTGTTAAAGTAGGCGATTATCTTGGATTGAATGACGGCCGTATTGTTGAAATCACGCCGACCCAGGTTAACTTGATTGAAATTGTGCCAGATAGCCGTGCAGGGTTTGTAGAAAAACCCCAGTCGCTGGTATCCCCTATAAGCTAAGTCGGCAGATTTTTTGAGGAATAAATAATGACAGTACGCAATAACAAGGTAATGATGATGAGCAACCGCATGTCTTCTGCTTTTGCCATTTCAGCACTGGCGGTCAGTATGGTGGCTGTGACTAATAGTGCTCATGCTGCACAGCGCATCGATAATGTCTCTGTAGTACAGACTGCACCTGCAGTGACGCAAATGCGTTTGGGGTTTACAGGTTTGCCAGTATTGCCTGCAGCCTATCAGCTTAATGATCCTAGTCGCTTAGTCCTAGATTTCGAACAAGTACAGAATGGGCTTGCTAGCCGCTTTAACGAATATAATATCGGTGCGATTAATGACGTTACTACGCTAAGTAGTGACAGTACCACGCGCCTCATTGTTGGTTTGAAAGAGTCAGGAAATTATACGACAGCGATTGAAGGCAATGATTTATTGCTGACCATCACTGATCCTAATCGTCCTGTCATTACCAGCGACCCGATTCAAGATGTTCTCAATAACAATAATAGTATGACAACGACCGCTGTCGTTACGCCTATTGTTGAGAGCTCTACCGTACCAGTGGCACCTGTACGTACTACGAGCAAGGTTGTCGTGAAGAACGAAGTGCCAGCTGATACGATGGTGGTCAGAGTCAATCCGCTTTTGAATCCTCAATTGGCTGCTTCGCAAGTAAGCAAGCAGTATAGCTATGATGGGCTAAGCGCAGTCAATTTTTCAGCAGGTAACGATGGTGGCGGTAACGTCAGTATGGTACTTGCCAACGAAGCTATTCCAGTAGATGTGCAGCGTCAAGGTAATAAACTTGTCGTACGTTTGACTGGTAGTACGGTTCCGAGAAACTTACTACGCCGATTGAATATTAACAGTGGTCTTGTTGGTAGTATTGATACTAAAAACCAAGGACAGAATGGCGTCGTTACCATTAACATGAATGACGATTATGAGTATCAAGCCTACCAATCAGGTAACCAGTTAAATATTGGTATTAAAAAGCCTGAGCTGTTACGTGAGCCGACACTGGAAGAAAGAGTCTATAGTGGCGAACCGCTATCTATGGAGTTCCAAGATGTTGAGGTTCGTAGTGTATTAGACATTTTGGCACAGTTTACCGAGATGAACATCGTAGCTAACGACTCAGTCGCTGGTAACATCACTCTGCGTCTGATCAATGTGCCTTGGGATCAGGCGCTCGATATTATCTTAAAGAGCAAAAATCTAGACAAGCGTGAAAACGGCAATATTATTTTGGTCGCGCCTGCTACAGAGCTTGCTGAGCAAGAAGCAAAGGAGCTTGAAGCACAGCAAGCCGTGAAGTCTTATGCACCATTACGGACTGAGTATATCCGTTTGAGCTATGCTATAGCGCAAGATGTATTGACGCTTATCTCTCAAGGTAGTGGTTCATCTGGCGGTGGCACCTCAAACCGAGCCGATGATAACAATACGTTGTTGTCTAATCGTGGCACGGTGACCGTTGATGATCGTACCAATACTTTGATCATTAAAGACGTGGCTGAGAGTATCGAAAATATTCACAAATTAATCAGCAAAATTGATATCCCCGTTCGTCAGGTCATGATTGAAGCGCGTATCGTTAGTGCCACGGATAGCTTTAGTAAAGAAATTGGCGTTCGCTGGGGCATCCTATCAAATGGCGCGGCAAACAACCGTAGCTTATTGGTGGGTGGTAGTAATCAGACATTGGCAGATCTCAAAGACTTTGACATAGAGACCACCACAGTCAACGGTCAAACGGTCTCATATCCGTCGTATGACATTACCAGTCCTGATAATTTAAACGTTGATTTAGGCGTTTCCAACCCAGCAGGTAGTATTGCCTTTGGTCTGCTCAGTATGTCTGATGTGATGCTAGATCTTGAGTTGTCAGCATTGCAGGCGGATAACCGTGGTGAAGTTATTTCTACACCTAAGATTTTAACCGCAGACAAGCAGACAGCAAAGGTCTCTTCTGGTACTCAGATTCCGTATCAGGAAGCATCAGCCAGTGGTGCGACGACAACCAGCTTTAAAGAGGCTGCATTAAGTCTAGAAGCGACACCAAATATCACGCCTGATGGTAAAATTGGTCTGCAATTGGTCATTACCAACGGCACACCGACTATCATCAATAACCAGGTTGCTATCTCTGAAGACTCTATATCAACCAACGTCATTATTGAAGATGGTCAAACAGTCGTGTTAGGTGGTGTTTTCAAAAACCGTACCGGTAACGAAGTAACGAAGGTTCCTTTCTTAGGTGATTTGCCTTATATCGGTCGTGCTTTCCGTAAAGATGTACGAAACAACACTAAAGAAGAGCTACTTATCTTTGTGACTCCAAAGCTTATTAATGATGGTACGAGCCGTCTGAACTAGTCATAAAGCAGTTAGCTAGTTGTTAAAAAAAGTAAGCCATAGTGCTTGCTTTTTTTATGCGCGAGATTGGTGGTTTTCGAGCTGCAGTATTTATGTATGTACTGATGAATAGTGTGCTCTAAATTTTACTCACAATAATCACGGCTCATTACTAGCCAGAATAACAATGACGTTGTATCATACCTAATTTAGCTGAGTAAGTATTATGGGGCAGGAATTACCGTCGGTGTTTTTAGTAGGTCCGATGGGAGCAGGGAAGACGACAATCGGAAAACTGCTTGCCAAGCAGTTAGGTCGCACCTTTGTAGACAGTGATTGGTATATTGAATCGCAGACAGGTGCCGACATTGCTTGGATATTTGCCAAAGAAGGTGAAGCAGGTTTCCGTGAGCGTGAAACGCGTGCCATTGATGAATTGACCCAAAACTCTCAAATCGTATTGGCTACCGGTGGCGGTGCAGTCATGTGTTCTGAAAACCGAGAGTTCCTAAAACAACGTGGCATCGTCGTTTATCTTAATGCACCTGTCGAGGTGCAGCTAGCCCGTACCTCTAAAGACAAGTCCCGACCATTATTGCAACAGCCTAATCCTAGAAAGATATTGCAAGATTTGTATAGTGCTCGCGATCCACTCTATCGCCAAGTCGCCCATATTATTATGCCTACTGGTCACACGTACCCACGCCACATGGTCAATCAATTGATGCAGCAGTTAGAATCATTCGTCGATTGCACTACCGACGCATCAGCGCACCAAGAAGATTAGTAATAGACTGGCAACTACGATTGATATGCAGACTCAATTACTTTTACCTCATTAGAAATGCTTTAGGAGTATCACATGGTAATGCCGTTTCATGATGGCCTAATAGTTCAGACGCAAAGTCATGATTATCCTATTGTCATTACTGAACAATCTACGACTGAACATAGCAGTATGGCGAAGCAAATCACGCCTTATATCAGTGGCCGTCAGGTTTTGATTGTCACTAATGACACTGTGGCACCTTTATACTTAAAAGTATTAGAAGATGAGCTAGCAGAGCAGTTTGTGGTAAAGGTGTGCGTACTGCCAGATGGTGAACAATACAAAAATCAGGCAAGTATTGATCAGATTTATGATGCGCTAATGACAGAACACTTCAATCGTGATGTGACACTTGTCGCCCTTGGCGGCGGTGTAGTCGGAGATATGACTGGTTTTGCTGCTGCCAGCTTTATGCGTGGTGTCAATTTTATTCAAATTCCAACGACGCTACTGTCACAAGTGGATTCTAGTGTTGGTGGTAAAACGGGTATCAATCATCCGCAAGGTAAAAATATGATTGGTGCTTTTTGGCAGCCGCAAATGGTGCTTGCCGATATGAGTACGCTTAAGACACTGCCTGCACGTGAGCTATCGGCTGGAGTGGCCGAGATTATTAAATATGCCCTTATCATGGATGAGGCATTTTTAACGTGGCTTGAAGCAAACTTGCCTGCAATGATGGCGCTTGATTTGGCAGTACTTGGTGAAGCTGTAAAGCGTTGCTGTCAGTACAAAGCCGATGTAGTGGCACAAGACGAAAGAGAGTCAGGTGTGCGCGCGCTATTGAACTTTGGACACACTTTTGGTCATGTGATTGAAACACATGAAGGCTATGGCAATTGGCTACATGGCGAAGCAGTGGCCGCTGGCATGGTACAAGCAGCTGAGCTGTCGCAAAAAATTGGTTGGCTGACGGATGATGAAGTCGTACGTATTAAGCGTGTTTTAGAATTGGCAAACTTACCTATTACACCGCCAGCTATCGATGTAGACACTGCTTTAGATTTAATGGGCCACGATAAAAAAGTGAAACACGGACAAATCCGCCTAATTTTGCTAAAATCAATTGGCGATGCGGTAATGACTAATGAGTTTGACAGCGAGCTATTGCATGAAGTTTTGTCAAAACATAGCGCGTAACGTCTCAAGAATTATCGTTTATATATTTATACTAAAATCTCGTACTTATAGCCAACTGGTTAGCTGTACCTCTGTTTAAATAAGCATTTATATTATGCTGTAAAACATGTGTTTACCAAGGACCGCCTCATGGCAACATCAAAAACAAAAACGCGTACTGCTAGCCAATCATACAGTCGTCAAGCACTGATTTGGCTAATAGTGACCCTACTTTTAGGGGTGGTCACAGCGTTAGTATGGATGTTTAGTCAAACGCCAGCCATGGGTGCCAAAATTGAAAATGCACCGATATCAGCGCCAGAGATTTTGAATGAAGAGTTTGAGCAACCACTAAAAGTCGAATCGCTACATGAGCTAGATACGGATGTACAACCGATTAACTTTGATGCAACGATTCGAGATTTGCGCGATTATCCTGATGAGTTCAAAGACAAGCGTTATCTGCTAGCTAATAAAGGCAAGTGGACTGTTCAAGTAATGAATGTCGCTGAAAACGATGTGATTGTTAGTTACTTAGAAGGCCGTCAAGATCGCGATAAATTTGCTTATTTCCGTTATCTTGATGATGAAAAGCAAGTCCGTTATATGCTGACTTATGGGATTATGAGTAGCCCGCAAGAAGCGGTAGGAGCAGCAAAGTTAATAGACTTTAAGTTACCTACGAATGTACGTGTACTGCCAGAAGAGATTAATCGGTATGTCAGTATCATTGATAATTATGAGCGTCCTGATCCAGTAAAAGATCTAAGTACAAAACGTACACGTGCCGTCGATTTAAAACCTACCAAGCGTGAAGTGCCTGCTCGTTTGCAAGAAGAAGCTGATAATGCCGCTGCTCAAGCAGCTAGTGCTAACAGTAATCGAGGTAACCAAGAAAGCGCTAATAGTAGCACCACTCAAGAGAGTATTCGTCAGTCGGTAGATACTTCTGCTACGTTATCTGTTAGCGAAGAGCGTACAGTTGGTGGGGAGACGAAAACAATATCTGAAGCATCGCCAAAAGAAGAAAACAACACAAGTAAGCCTGCGCCAGAAAACAAAAAGCCTGCGGCACCGGCGGAGAACTCTACTAGTAAGAAGCCACCAGTCGTGCCAACGCCTAAACCCCCTAGTAGCACAAACAATAATTCAAATGCTAATGGCAAAAGTGCTAACGCTAATCCTCCCAAGAGTAATAGCGATAGTATAAAAGCGCTAATAGAAGACAAGAGTAATTAGTTTTTGTCTGATTAATTTAACCCACTAGCTATTTGGTTAGTGGGTTTTTTTAGCGTTATACGAAATCATTCCATCGTCATAATAAACGGCAAGCTATTACTGCTAAGTATTATCAAAGCCTTTTGCTAACTGTCATTTATATGGTTTGCATTAAAGTTTTGGTGGTGTTCTAAAAAGTATGCTGGTGATAAAAGTCAATAAGAAATCTATGCTAAGTTCTCTGATTCTATAGGGCTTTCAAGGCTTCAAAAATTGTTCAAATTTTAATCAGCATACTTTTTGACACACCACCAAAGTTTTAATAGCAGTTTTATTTGTCCTATAACCAATAGTAATAAGTCCTCTTACAATTTATGGCTAATGAATCGATAGAAAAGACTAGATTTTTCGACAATCATTAACTAATATAACTGTGGGCGACGTTCTGTATAGTTATCGTAAAAAATGTCTATTTAACAACTATTTAGTGGTTTTTTCTTAGTTTTTAGAGTTCTTTACTAAATATTATTGTCTCAAGCGCGGTTACTTACTATCTATAATAAGGCTATCGTAAGTGACGCAACCTCTCTTATTGTCACTCTTTTTAGGGTAAACAAAGTGCTTGAATACAGGGCGTCAGATATTCAAGATAAACAAGTGCACCGTTATTAAGTTATTTTATGCTTAGCTTTAAATGCTAGACATGACAACATAACAAATGATGCTTAAATGAATGGCATTAGATATCACTGATTGAGTAACTGGCATTTAAGGGCGTAGATTCTCCCGTTGCCAAGGGCTGCTACTTACTATCTTTTGATACACGGACCACATGTCAAGACATCAGCTAATGACCAGGAGGGTCAAGGGTTTTACTTTCTCTTAGAGTATGATGTCTATCAAGCATTGCACTATTTGCTAATTCGAACACACGAATATCCACTATCAGCCCGTTCTGCTTACGGGTACCAACTTATACTCCGCATTGGAAATGTAAGTTGCCCGTCTACTTAAAAGGACAAGCTATGTCAATGATTTCCTCACAAACACACCTGGCCACGCCAGATGATTTTTCTGATAATTGCGGTTTTGGCCTAATTGCCCATATTGAGGGTGAAGCGAGCCATGATTTGGTAAAAACTGCCATTCATAGTTTAAGTTGTATGACACATCGCGGCGGTGTTGCTGCTGACGGTAGAACTGGTGATGGTTGTGGCTTACTATTAGCGACGCCTACCGATTTCTTTAAACAGATTGCTGACGAGCAGCAATTTGCCATTACGGACAACTTTGCTGTCGGTATGGTGTTCGTTAATTTAGATAGCGATAAAGCCAAGCATAGCCAACAAGTATTAAGCGATGAGATTACGGCCCAAGGATTAGAAGTGGCTGGCTGGCGTGATGTACCACTTGACTTGAGTATAGTTGGTGAGATTGGTCGTGAGACATTGCCAGACTTTAAGCAAGTGTTCGTTAATGCGCCAGATGATCTAGCTGCCGATGATTTCAACCGTAAGCTGTTTGTTGCACGCAAAAAAGCAGAGCAGCGTTTGACGGATGATGAGCTATTCTATGTTTGCTCATTGAGTTGTCAGACCATTATTTACAAAGGCTTGGTAATGCCTTCAGACTTACCAGCGTTTTTCTTGGATTTGCAAGATGAGCGTTTGGCGTCACATATCGTAGTATTCCATCAGCGTTTCTCAACCAATACCTTGCCGCGCTGGCCACTGGCACAGCCATTCCGTTATCTTGCGCACAATGGCGAGTTAAATACCATTACAGGCAACCGCAACTGGTCTAAAGCCCGTACGCCCAAGCTAAGATCAGACAAACTACCTAACTTGAATGAGCTGACACCACTTGTAAATAGTACCGGTTCTGATTCATCAAGCTTAGATAACATGCTTGAAGTGCTTATGTCTGGTGGTATGAACCTGTTCCATGCGATGTCGATTTTGGTTCCACCAGCGTGGCAGAATGTTGATAGCATGGATATGGATCTGCGTGCGTTTTATGAGTTTTACTCACAGCATATGGAAGCGTGGGACGGCCCAGCAGGGCTAGTCATTCAAGATGGACGCTATGCGGTCTGTATGCTCGATAGAAACGGTTTGCGCCCGTCACGTTGGGTAACCACCAAAAATGGCTATATCACTGTTGCATCAGAAGTGGGCGTTTGGGATTACGAGCCACAAGATGTATTGGCAAAAGGTCGCGTTGGACCTGGTCAAATGCTGGTCATTGATACGTTGACTGGTCAAATTTTAGATACGACAGCTATTGCAACTTTACTAAAAACGGCCCATCCATATCGTAAATGGTTGCGTGAAGAAGCAACGCGTGTTCGTGATGATGAACGTCTAGAAGAAACGTTGGCGACGCAAGCGTGCCGCGGTGATAAGCTAAAAGCGCTACAAAAAATGTATCACATCACCAATGAAGAGCGCACAGAAATCATTCGCCCTAATGCTGAAAATGGTCAAGAACCAGTCGGATCAATGGGTGACGATACGCCAATGGCTGTACTGTCGCAGCAAATTCGCCATGTCGGTGACTTTTTCCGCCAACAGTTTGCACAGGTGACCAATCCGCCAATCGATCCATTACGTGAATCAATCGTAATGTCGTTGCAGACCTGTTTAGGCGCTGAGACTAACGTATTTGCGCCATCTGCGAGAGATGCGCATCGTATTATTTTGTCATCGCCAGTATTGTCAGCCAGCAAGATGCAGCAGCTTGAAACTTTGGATGATCCAGCGTTTAAGATGTCTCGCATTGATCTGAACTATGACCGTACTCTAGAGCTATCTGATGCTATCGTCGCTATCTGTGAGCAAGTGGCAGATAACATTCGCTCAGGTAATACGTTGATTGTCTTATCTGATAAAGATATCGATGCAGACAAAGTACCTGCCAATGCCATTATGGTAACTGGTGCTGTGCATCATTATCTAATCGCGCAAGGTATCCGTACCGATGCTAATTTAATCATTGAGACAGGTCTTGCCCGTGACTCGCATCAAATAGCGGTATTGATTGGCTTTGGTGCAACTTGTGTCTATCCATATCTGGCATATGATGTTATCGATGATTTGGTCGCGACTGGTGAGCTACTTGGTGATCCGATTCAAGCCCGTGTTAATTTCCGCAAAGGCTTGGATAAAGGTTTGCTAAAAATCTTATCAAAAATGGGTATCTCTACCATTGTGTCGTATCGCGGCGCGCAGTTGTTTGAAGCGGTTGGCCTATCAGAAGAAGTCGTCAATTTATGCTTTAAAGGCGTACAAAGTCGTATCAAAGGTGCTACCTTTGCAGACCTTGCTGCTGATCAAGCTCAATTGGCTGCCAATGCATTTAAGCGTCGTGCCCCTCTAGATCAAGGTGGTCTGCTCAAGTTTGTTTTCAACAAAGAGTACCATGCCTTTAACCCTGATGTGATTAACAGCCTGCATACTGCAGTACGTACTGGTGATTACGATAATTATCGCAATTATGCTGATCTAGTTAATAGCCGTCCGGTCGCGACTTTACGTGACTTATTGCAACTGAAAACTGACAACAGTATCGATGTCAATGAAGTGGAAGATATCTCTGAAATCTTGACGCGTTTTGACTCAGCTGGCATGTCACTAGGCGCGCTATCTCCTGAAGCGCATGAGTCGATTGCGATGGCTATGAATACCATCGGTGGTCGCTCAAACTCTGGTGAGGGCGGTGAAGATCCTGCGCGTTATGGCACATTGCGCAACTCGAAGATTAAGCAAGTTGCTTCTGGTCGTTTTGGGGTCACACCTGCCTATCTTCGCTCCGCTGAAGTTATGCAGATTAAAGTAGCCCAAGGTGCCAAGCCTGGTGAAGGTGGGCAGCTACCTGGTGGTAAAGTCAATGCGCTGATTGCACGTTTGCGTTATTCAGTGCCAGGTGTGACCTTGATTTCACCGCCGCCGCATCATGATATTTATTCTATCGAAGATTTGGCACAGCTGATTTTTGATTTAAAACAAGTCAATCCAGATGCATTGGTATCGGTTAAATTGGTCTCACGTCCAGGTGTTGGTACGATCGCGACAGGTGTTGCAAAAGCCTATGCCGATCTGATTACTATCTCGGGCTATGACGGTGGTACAGCAGCGTCTCCGCTATCGTCTATCCATCATGCAGGCTCACCATGGGAGCTAGGTTTGGCTGAGACTCACCAGTCTCTACGAGTGAATGGGTTACGTGATAAGGTACGTGTCCAGACTGACGGTGGTCTAAAAACAGGACTGGATGTAGTAAAAGCTGCTATTTTGGGTGCAGAGAGCTTTGGCTTTGGTACCACGCCAATGATTGCAGTTGGTTGTAAGTACCTACGTATCTGTCATTTAAATAACTGTCCGACAGGTGTTGCAACTCAAAAAGCCAAGCTGCGTGATGAGCATTTCATTGGCGAAGCAGAAATGCTGATTAACTTCTTTAAGTTTGTCGCAACTGAGACGCGTGAGTGGTTGGCAGCGCTAGGGGTTCGTAGCATGGAGGAGCTGGTCGGTCGTACTGACTTGCTTGATATCTTAGAAGGTAATACGGACAAGCAGCGTCATCTTGATTTAACGCCATTGCTATTTAGTCACCCAGCCAGCGTAGGCAAAGCACAAACTTGTCAGGTTGAGCGTAATGAGCCGTTTGATAAAGGCTTGCTTGCTGAGCAAATGATTAGCGATATGCTCGTGAACATTCGTAAAGGAGCAGGCGGCGACTATAGCTATTTCGTTGGTAACTGTGACCGCTCTATCGGTGCTCGTATTTCTGGTGAGATTGCGCAAGTCTGGGGCAACCTTGGCATGAGCGATATGCCAATCAAACTTCGTTTAACTGGTACTGCAGGACAAAGTTTGGGTGTGTGGAATGCTGGCGGTTTAAATATCGAGCTTGAAGGTGATGCCAATGACTATGTGGGCAAAGGCATGGCTGGTGGTGAGATTGTTATTTATCCGCCAAAAGACTCAAACTTTATAGCACAAGAAACGGCCATCATCGGTAATACCTGTCTCTATGGTGCAACTGGCGGTAAGCTATATGCTGCTGGTACTGCAGGTGAGCGTTTTGGCGTCCGTAACTCTGGCGCACACGCAGTTATCGAAGGCACAGGCGACCATTGCTGTGAATATATGACTGGCGGTATCGTCACGATTCTTGGCCGTACTGGACTCAACTTCGGTGCTGGTATGACGGGTGGTTTTGCTTATGTACTCGATATGGAAGGCGACTTCTTTGACCGTTGCAACCATGAGCTAATCGATCTAAATCGTATTTCAAGCGAGCAAACAGAAGAGCATCGCATTCATTTGCAACAAGTGATTGAAGCTCATGTAGATAAAACAGGCAGTGCATGGGGTCAGACAATTCTGAATGACTTTGAGCACTATGTTCGTAAGTTCTATTTGGTTAAGCCAAAAGCGGCGAACATTGCAAGCCTTCTTAAAACTACCATGGCCGACCCACAATAGCCGATACATGACTGCCTATCGTATCAATGGATTGCATTGATAGAATGTATTGATGGATCGGCAGTCGCTTTGATTAGGTTAGCCAGCGTTCCGTTTTTAGAGACGTTTTAACTCACAGGTTTTCAGCAGGTACGTGACAGCAGCGATATATGTCTTAGATTTTAGACAAACCAAACATCGCTGACTGTCGCCACCCACTGCAAAAGAGCCTTATATAAAAGAGATAGCACCATGGCAAAACGCTTAGAAAATAACTTCCAGTTTTTAGATGTACCGAGATTTGATCCAACCAAAAAAGACATTGCAACGCGTTCAACAGAGTTTGTTGAAATTTATAAGCCTTTCGAAAACGAAGCTGTTGCTCAGCAAGCGCATCGTTGTCTTGAGTGTGGTAACCCGTACTGCGAGTGGAAATGTCCAGTACATAACTATATCCCTAACTGGCTAAAGTTGGCGACAGAAGGTCAGATATTTCAGGCAGCTGAATTGTGCCACCGTACCAATACCTTGCCTGAAGTATGCGGACGAGTTTGCCCGCAAGATCGTCTGTGTGAAGGCGCTTGTACGTTAAATGATGGTTTTGGCGCAGTGACCATTGGTAATGTTGAAAAATATATCAACGATACCGCGTTTGCACTTGGCTGGCGTCCAGATATGTCAGAAGTCGTTTGGACAGATAAAAAAGTCGCTATCATTGGCGCAGGGCCAGCAGGTTTAGGTTGTGCGGATATCTTGGTCAGAAATGGTGTCAAACCAGTCGTCTTTGATAAGCGTCCTGAGATTGGCGGCTTACTGACATTCGGTATTCCTGAATTCAAAATGGAAAAAGATGTCATGCGCAATCGCCGTGTGATCTTTGAAGACATGGGTATCGAATTCCGTTTAGAGACAGAGATTGGTACAGACGTCACCATTGATGAGCTATTGGCTGAGTATGACGCAGTGTTTATGGGTATGGGTACATACACCTATATGCGCGGCGGCTTCGCTGGTGAAGAGCTGACAGGCGTCTACGATGCACTAGATTACCTGATTGCCAACGTGAACCGTTGCAATGACTGGGAAAAAGACGCTGAAGAGTACATCGACTTTAAAGGTAAAAAAGTGGTGGTACTCGGCGGCGGCGATACCGCAATGGACTGTAACCGCACCAGTATCCGTCAAGGCGCCGAAAAAGTAGTTTGTGCCTATCGCCGTGACGAAGAAAACATGCCGGGTTCACGCCGCGAAGTGGTCAATGCTCGCGAGGAAGGCGTTGAGTTCTTATTCAATCGTCAGCCAACCGAAATCATTGGCTTAAACGGTAAAGTTAACGGCGTGAAAGTTGTTACTACTCAGCTGGGTGCACCAGACAACCGTGGTCGTCAACGCCCTGAGCCAATCCCTAATTCTGAAGAGATCATCCCATGTGATGCAGTCATCATGGCATTTGGTTTTAGACCAAGTCCTGCTGATTGGTTTGAGTCTCAGCAAGTGGGGATGGACAGCTCTGGTCGCGTATTAGCAGCCGAAAAGCAAACCTTCAAATTCCAGACTCAAAATCCTAAAATCTTCGCTGGTGGCGATATGGTACGTGGTTCTGATTTGGTTGTGACAGCGATTTGGGAAGGCCGCGAAGCTGCGGAAGGCATTTTAGACTACCTAGAAGTGTAATACGCTAGCGCAATAGACTATCATTCATTAACAGTGACGCAGTTCTCAATGAATAATTTGATAAGTCATTTGATGAATAATCTTTAATAGCGTAGATTTCAATATAGTGTGCTAGGATATTTTCTATAAGGCCTTTTACCTGTGAATAATGGGTAAAAGGCGTTATTTTTTGCCCGTCATTTTGCTGATAGAATATCCATTTATACTTACCCTTAGTTATTGAGATATTTTAATAATACTTTATTAGAATGTCTCACCTAAACATTCCACCCAAAAAGAGTAGCCTTGCGTGAAACCCACCCTTTATCAGCGTATTACTGCTCCATTTGTCGAACCCTATGTTCGCTACCAACATGCAGATATCCTACATGCCACCCGACTAGGTACGGCTGTAATACTGGCTTTACTGGTAAATAAAATCAGCAATCTTCCGCACGGTGAATGGACGACCATTACAGTATTTATTATTCTAGGGTTATTGCAATACCAAGGCGCTATTTATACTAAGGCGAAAGAGCGCGTGATTGGTACTTTGTTAGGTATTGGTACTGCGCTTGGGGTGTTATGGTTTAATCAGAACGCAGGCGCATGGCTATGGGTGGACTATGCCCTCATTGGTCTGCTCAGCGGTATCATTGGCTATTTAGCCGTCAGGCAGCTTGGATATACAGGGCTGTTAACGGGTATCACTATGTTGATGATTGTCTCTGATTTAGGCAATAACAGCATTGGTCAAGATGGTATCTACCGCGCCTTAAATATCCTACTGGGGACAGGCGTTTCGGTAGCAGTGACGCTGATTTTGCCGCTCAAATCAACGTTGATGTGGCGATTCTTATTGAGTAGTAACCTTGACGCTTGTAGTAGTCTCTATGCAGGCGTAGGTCATCATATTGACGCAACGGATGGAGTAGTGGACGACTCTGTTCAAAAGCTAAACCCAGTGGCTTTTCCTGTTAAGGAAGTACCCGTTGATAGAGCATTGGTCACAGCGTTACAGCAGATCAATAAACGCTTGCTGGCTGTGCGACCACATATTGCGGCGACAGCAAGTGAGTCAGGTATCGAAAAAGAAACGCTAGAGACGATTCAACGTATCCACCGTAATATCATTGGGACGATTGATTTACTATTAAGTGCAGCACCGCGCTTGGCAAATATCGAAATTGATGAAGAAAACCATGTTCTATTGGTACATTATCAGCATGAGCTAACCCAAGCGATGCAGCACATGGCAGCGGTATTACGTAGTCCAAGTGACGAAGTATTCCGGCCCATTACTCGAATCGCCGTCTCAGAGTATCCAAGCGTACAGCACCTAGCATTTGAGTGGCAGGGCTATTTTTGGTTGACCCAAACCTTGCAGACTCAGTTGCAGCAGCTGAGTGATTTACTTCAAACATCGAAGCCGCATTGGTTTGCTGCATCCGGTCTGGGCTATCAACGCCGCGAGCAGCGCCGAATGAAAGAGCAGGGCGGCGAGACGGATTTACATTTATAGCGCAAAAAAACGCTGACCATTTAGGATCAGCGTTTTTATTTTTCAAAGACTACTTTATTCTAAAATGCTAAATCAAAACTATTAACGACCAGTCTTTAGCTTATCCCAGTACTGTTGATACACTTGCAATGCCTCATCGCCCACATCTTCTTGGAACTCAGCTTTTGCTAATACTTCTTTAGAAGGATAAATCGTTGGATTGTTTTGGACGCTCTCATCCATCAGATCACGCGCTGCTATGTTCGGTGATGCGTAGCCGATCTCTTCGCTGACGATTTTTGCATTTTCAGGACGCAACAAGTAATCAATAAATTTATGTGCTGCATCAACTTGCTTGGCGTTTTTTGGAATGACAAAATTGTCCATCCATAAGATAGCGCCTTCGGTTGGATACTTATAAACCAAGCTGGTCAAACCTTCGTCATTGGCCATGACTGCTTCACCATTCCATGTCATACCAAGTGCCGTCTCACCTTCGATATATGGCATACGTGTCGCATCAGAGTTAAAAGTTTTGACGTTTGGCATCAACGTGGTGAGCTTATCGTAAGCGGCCTCGATTTCGTCAGGATTGCTACTATTACCTGAGTAGCCAAGAGTCAGCAGTGCCATACCAAATACTTCACGCACGTCATTGGTCAGCATCACCTGACCCTTATACTTAGGATCCCATAGGTCATTCCAGCTATTGACAGTTTTCGGATCGACACTGTCACCGTTAATGGCGAGACCGGTGCTGCCCCACATATAAGGGATAGAGTATTTGTTATCAGGATCGACTTTGGTATTGGTAAATGAGGTATCAAGGTTCTTGAAATTGCTCAATTTGGATTTGTCTAGCTCTTGTAGTAGTCCTTCTTTCGCCATCTTTTCGACGTAATAAGTCGATGGAATGGCTAAGTCATACTGGCTCGAATCATCCAATAGTTTGAGCTTGGCATACATCGCTTCGTTAGAGTCAAATGTGGTGTAATTAACTGAGATGCCAGTCTCTTCTTCAAAGCCATCTAAAATCTCTTGCGGCATATATTCTGACCAGTTGTAAAGGTTTAGTGTCTCATTGCTCGCCGCAGCACTGCCATCCGCTGCATTGTCAGAGTTGCTACAGCTGGCAAGCACCAAGCCGACAGCCGCTGCTAATAATGCTTTTGGCACTATGCGACCGATATTAGCCGAGGTGTGAGTAGTTGGATGGGACGATGATAAATGGGTCAAAATATCTCTCCTAAATAAAGATAATGCAAATCAGAAAAATTCAATAAAAAAGCCAAAAAGATAAAAGCCTAATAAGGCCAATAAAACTATTATGGTCATTAATTTATACAATTTAAAGGGTTATTATTAAGGCAATGCTTAATAATACTAATAAAAATAGCCAGTTGGGCTAATGAGATGGGTAGTAAACTAACTTAGTGACAGCTAATTCTGAGTAGAATTGCTAGCGAGCTGCTAACCTCGAATCGAAAAAACATAGTATATAACCATGCTATGATTGGCGCAGGCCGAAGTATGACGAACATCATTTAAGCAGATATCAGCCTTTGGCTCTAAGACACCAACCATACCATAATAATAAAGGATACAGCGCAATGACCGAAAGTACCTCAACTCAAAACGCCTTCAATAAAAGCCACTCAGTTATACCGGCATTGCTTACGGATAAAATCGCAATCGTTACCGGAGCCAGTCGTGGACTTGGTGCACAGATTGCACAGCAAATGGCGGCAGCAGGCGCTATCGTTTGCGTCAACTACCTCAATAGTAAAGAGGCTGCTGAGGCAGTAGTGGCTGATATCATCGCGACAGGTGGCCAAGCATTTGCTTATCAGGCGGATGTGACCGATCTTGAGCAAGTGCAAGCAATGGCAGCTGAAGTCATCACTCGTCATGGACGTATCGATATACTGGTCAATAATGCTTTGCCGAAGTATCTGTTCAATCCAAGCGCTGCGTACACCAGTATTGAAACAGTAAAGTGGTCGCATTTTTCACAACAAATGGACGGTATCGTCAAGGGCGCAGTCAATACAGTGCAAGCAGTGTTGCCGCAAATGAAAGCGCAGCAAGTAGGTAAAATTATTAACATCTCAACCAATCTTGTCTACAACCCAGTGGTTACCTATTATGATTACACCACGGCTAAATCAGCATTGATTGGACTGACCCGCAACCTAGCGAGCGAGCTTGGACAGTATGGTATTCGGGTTAATTTGCTAGCAGGTGGCTTATTAAAAACCACCGACGCAAGCAGCTTAACCACTGAAGAGGTATTTGATTATATCGCGACTACAACGCCGCTGCGCCAAGCGACTTCGGTAGCTGATTTTGCCAATTCAGTATTGCTCATAGCGTCTGATTTGAGCATGGCTATTACTGGACAATCTATCGCTGTCGATGGTGGCTTGACTATGCCTTAATTGAGGTCTTAATGTTCAATTGGGTATATAGAAAGGACAAAGTGAATACTCGTCAAGGTGTTTGAGTGGTAATCGTTACTTTGATCATAGTTGTTTTTATATAATTGTCCGCTGTGTTTATGGGTTGGTAGCAGGTAAGTCTTAGGTGCCAAAATGCTAGTGTACATTGCTCATAATTTTATAGTCGATGATGTGGTCTTAATGCTTGTTTAATTTCTATATATTACTTATTAGCGATAGATTGGACGTATTTCGATCTATCGTTTTTTTATTCTTGCTAATCCATTTTTAAACGCTTGTGATTTGTTTGTTGCACATAGTTACAAACTTTTTGTTTGGTAATACAAAAATGTTTGTTTCTAATTCCCAACTATGTTTCAATCTCATTCTTTTATCAATTTTTTCATATACCTTAAGTACATCCACTGTGCTTAAATTTTGATTGGAGTAATGGGCTATGCAAGGAAGTAATTCGCCAAATGGCAGTCCGCCACACGATAATTTTGATGCAGCAGAACAAAACTCTCGTATGCAGCGATTTTTAAAAGGGGTTGAATGGCTCGGTAATCTATTGCCACACCCTGTGATTTTATTCGTATGGATGTCAGTATTTTTACTAGTGCTGTCATCCGTATTGTCTTACTTTGGTGTATCGGTAATTGATCCACGACCAGAAGGTGCTAAAGGGCGTAGCGTCGATGGTATGATCGAAGTTGTCAACCTGTTAAACGGTGAAGGTTTAGCACGTATTGTTGAAAACTTAGTGACTAATTTTACGGGCTTTGTACCACTCGGGACGGTGCTAGTCGCTCTGCTCGGTGTCGGCATCGCTGAGCGTTCTGGCATGATATCTGCTGCACTACGCGGACTGGTACTGAATGCACCAAAGAAGATGGTGACCTTTACCATTGTGTTCGCAGGTATTATGTCGAATACAGCCGCTGAGCTTGGCTATGTAGTGTTGATACCGCTTGCAGCAGTCATCTTTCACTCACTTGGTCGACATCCTTTGGCTGGTATTGCAGCAGCATTTGCTGGTGTGTCTGGTGGTTATAGTGCCAACTTATTACTCGGCACGGTTGATCCTCTGTTATCAGGGATTACCCAAGAAGCGGCACGCATCATCGATCCAGCTTATACCGTTGGAGCAGAAGCGAACTGGTATTTTATGGTGGTCAGCACTTTTTTGATTAGTGGCTTGGGTTATTTTGTGACCGAAAAAATCGTTGAGCCAAGTTTGGGTAAGTATAACCCGACTGATGCTGATGATCCTTCGGTGCTAGATACCAAAGCTGAGCACGTGTCTGCGATTGAGAAAAAAGGCCTTATGTGGGCAGGTATTAGCATGTTGATATTTTGCTTATTACTTGCTTGGACGGTAGTGCCAGCAGATGGTATCTTACGTAATACTGAGACAGGCCTAATATCAGGCTCGCCATTTTTAAAAGGGATTGTCGTTTTTATCTTTGTTTTCTTTGCCATACCAGGTTACATCTACGGCAAAATTACTGGTAGCATGAAAAACAATCAAGATGTCGTTGATGCGATGAGTCATGCGATGAGTTCGCTCAGTATTTATATCGTCTTGGTGTTCTTTGCCGCACAGTTCACCGCATTCTTCAACTGGTCAAACCTTGGCTCTGTGATGGCTGTATCTGGTGCGACCTTCCTAAATGATATCGGTTTGACCGGACCATTCTTGTTGGTTGGTTTTATCTTGATATGTGCGGTAGTTAATTTGATGCTCGGCTCGGCATCTGCGCAATGGGCAGTGACAGCACCGATATTTGTGCCAATGCTGATGCTAACGGGTTATGCGCCCGAGATGATACAGGCAGCGTATCGTATTGGTGATTCGACCACCAATATTATTACGCCCATGATGAGCTATTTTGGCTTAATTATGGCGGTTGCGATTCGCTATAAGAAAAACACGGGTGTCGGTACACTGATGGCAATGATGTTGCCTTATTCTATTGCATTCTTAGTTGGTTGGATTATTCTATTCTGCATTTGGGTGTTTGTACTTGGTTTGCCAGTTGGTCCAGGTTCAGAGACGTTTTACCCAGCACAATAATTAGATAATTATAGAAAATATACTGACAATAAAAAGCCCTTACTAGTGACCTAGTAAGGGCTTTTTTTAAATAAACATTAATGGCTCTATGTGCCTGAACAGTCTTACGACTTCATTGTTAACTGATTAAGCACGGTTTGAATACCATACTCTTCGATCGTCCCAGTGACGAAATCAGCGCGTTCTATTAAAGCTGGCTGTGCATCTCCCATGGCCACAGCAAATCCAACCAAGTCGAACATTTCTAAGTCATTCATACCATCACCGAATGCCATACACTCGCTTGCATCTACCGCATAGTACTCGCATACATCTTTGATGCCGCGAGCTTTTGATGCCTCTGCTGGCAATATATCGGCACCAATCTGATGCCAATGTACCAGCTTTAAATCATACTGGGCAAAATCGATGTCTTGCATCTTTTCTTGCTGATTATTAAAGAATACCGAGCATTGATAGACGGTATTTGATTTGTAGTACTCAGGGTCAAGGATCGAGTTGGGCGTGACCGCATTGAACTCGCGTAAACGTTCATTTTCACCTGACCACGCGATATGAGTGGCAGAGTCAAACTTATGAATCAAATCACTCTGTTGGCACAGGCGTACGATTTTATCTGTCTGTTCAGCAGTTAAAGGGTAGTGGCTGATTCGGCCGCTTTTATCAAAACTGTATTGTCCATTCATACAAATAATGGCGTCCAATATATCTGCATCAAGCAACGCTAGAATGTCTTCAGGCAATATGGCTTTAGAGCGGCCAGTCGAAATCACTAGTTTAATATCGGTATCTGCAAGCTGCTCAAGCGTCGCTTTATTGTGTTCAGCGATAATGCCGTTACGGCTCAAGGTATCATCGATGTCAAAAAAGATGATTTTTGGGATCGAGATTTTAGTAGTCATACTTTCTTTGGCAATCTTATCTTCAATAAACATGATGATCCTATTATTTTTAGTCGTGTAGATACAATGATTCAGATACTACTACAACATACCCAATCAGATAAATACCTATCGAGTAACCTATGATGCTGCAAGTATGCTTATTGAGACAGTATTTGGATGTAGCCTGTAGAACCGCTCATTGCTTGTCCAGAGGATTAACAAAAATGCTAAACGATATGATTAACTTAACCGTGTCTATGTATTATAAAGTTATATTCAATTATCAAAAACAATCTACCAAATAAGATGGACTCTCGTTATTAATGCATCAGCTACCTAAAGGAATAAGTATGAAATTCTTTACCTTAAAATCGGTTACAGTTTTGGCAACAGTGGCTTTATCTGCCAATACTTTTGCAATGGATGTTGAATTTAATGATGCTGTTTGGGATGGCAAAAAAATACCTGAGGGGCAGCAATGTCTAAACTATGGTGGCAAAAGTCCAGCCACGCCTAGCATGACTGTTTCAAACATTCCGGCAGGCGCGGAAAGCCTGGTATTCGTCTATAACGATGTAAGCAACAAACGTATGCAGAATGGTGGCCATGGTATCGTCGAGTTTGTACTACCAGAGGGTGCTACGAACGCAGAAGTGCCACGAGTATTTGGTCACACTTACGAAGTACCAGTAGGTATTGAGATGGTTGCAGAATACCGCAGTCGTAAAGGCGAGGCGGGCGGTGCATATAAGCCACCTTGTTCTGGCGGCAAGAACCATCTGTATACGGTAGATGTACAAGCATGGCAAAGTGATTCGGTACTTGCTGAGACAACAGTTGAGATGGGTCGGTATTGATACGTTAGCTATTCAATTAGTATGCAATAAAGTCGTTTATACAAAACTGTTTATATATAGCGTAGACGGCTGTTTATTGAGGGTAGGTTATGTTTTATATACCTATAAATACGCTAACTTAATAAACATGACAGACCCTGATGAATCCTTGTAGAGTTTAGTCTATAAGTAAACATGACTTAGTCGTATAAGTGCGTTGAGGCAGGGCTATAGGAGAATATAGATTAGGCTTGTTAATTATTGGAATAATGCCAAGATACTGAACGTGACAACTTTGTAGTATAATTTTACTACTATGAATATTGGTATGCTATATCATTGAAACTTCTATGTTATAAATCTAAAAAAATCATAGCAAATGATAAAAAACGTTATTAATTATACTTTATCTTAAAGTATACCTTGATTTGAATGAATTTTTTATAAATAAGGTTTCTTATGAACATAACGACAAGCCAATCCTCAGAAGATAGAAAAAGGCATGGCGAGCATATTCTTATCCACATGACATATATCGCCAAAAATGTCGATCTAGATTCTGGGATTGAGCTGACTCGCGCACTTGAGTACTGGCGCAGATATTTTGAAGAAAACGATATCGTTTCAGCTTTAGTCATTAGTGAAGGTTATTTCGTTCAAAGTTTTCAAGGGACAAGGCCTGCTATCAATACTGCCTTGGAAAAGATACTTGACGAGCATTCCACCATTGTCCCTAATATTGTGAATATAGAGGAAATCGAATCGCGCCACTGGAATGGGTTTTTAGTTAAGCATTTAACCTCAAGCGTTGAAGATGAAGAGTATGCCTTAAAAAGTTTCTCAGCAGGGTTTGATTTCAATCCTTATCTAATGAAAAGCTCTCAGATTGAAAGCTTTCTGAAAGCGGTTTTTGAAAATGTTGAATCTAATTAATTTTGGTGGTGTTCTAAAAAGTATGCTGGCGATAGAAGTCCATAAGAAATCTATGTTAAGTTCTCTGATTCTACAGGGCTTTCAAGGCTTCAAAAATTGTTCAAATTTTAATCAGCATACTTTTTAGAACACCACCTTAATTTTTAATGAGTAGCATTTCTATACCATAAGAGTCATCTATTTTAATTGGCGTAAAAAAGCCGTCTATAAAGTGTCTTTTGATTTAGATAATTTTTTTATAAATAAGGTTTCTTATGCATATCACTACCAACCAACCTTTAGAAGATAGAAAAAGACATGGCGAGCATATCATTCTCAGCCTAACGTATATTGGCAGAAATAGTGACAGTAATAATGGAATAGGGTTGGCTCGTCTGCTTGAGCAATGGCGAAGGAATAATGAAAAAAGTGGTGTAACCTCAGCGCTTGTCGTGAATGACAATTACTTTATTCAAAATATTGAAGGTCCAAGACCTCTTATCAATGAAATACTAGTAAAATTGATCAGTGAGTACTCTTACCTAGTACCCCACCTCAGTGAAATTGAGGAAATAGAAGAACGTAGGTGGGATGGGTTTTTAATAAAATATTTAACATCAAGTGCAGAAGACGAAGCATATACCCTAAAAAGTTTCTCAGCAGGTGCTGACTTTAATCCGTATCTAATGAAAAGCACTCAGATTACAAGCTTCCTGAAAGCGATCTTTGAGGATGCTGTATCTAATAAGTCTTAAATAATTTCTCTATTTTGAGTAGCGTAGAAAAGCCGCCTATACATTGTGTATAGGCGGCTTTTTAAGCTGTTTAATTTTATTAGCTAGATTTTGAACTAGGGTTTCCAAAATTTAACTAGTCAAACTAGCCAATCTCAACACTCGTCACGTTCTGAAAGCCTCTTGGCAGCTGTCCACCACGATTACCGCGAACACCCGTATAGTTAGCCAAATCATTTGGCTTGAGTGTCACATGGCGTTTGCCAGCAGTAATGACAAGGCTGTCCTGCTGACTAAGTGGTGTGATTGCGAGAACTTCTTCACCGTCTTTTAATTTAATAAGTTTGTTCCCTTTACCGCGAGCTTGTTCAGGCAAATCATCAAGAGCAAATATCAGTAGATACCCTGCATTGGTCGCGACAGCAACATGATCAGGTGTCACACGCACATTGCTATTTTCACCTTCTGTATTAGCGGCCGTCTCTATTGGTGCGTCGATACGTGCAACTGGGAGCAAGCGACTATCAGTTGCTAGGTTAATAACGTTTTTACCGGCTTTTTGATTGCTATCGAGGTTGCCAATAGTATTGATAAAACCATAACCTGCTGAGCTGGCAAGGATAATGCGTTGCTCGTTATCACCCGTTAGTAGCTGCTCAAAGCTAGCGCCTGCTGGCGGCTTTAATACACTGGTCAATGGATCACCTTGACCACGCGCAGACGCTAAGTTGTGCGCATCGATACTATAGCTGCGTCCCGTACTATCGAGTACGTAAATCCTTTCGTTTGATTTACCGCGCACGTGCGCTTGATAGCTGTCACCTGAGCGGTAACTCATACCAGCAGCATAGACATCATGGCCCTTGGCGGCACGAATCCAACCTGCCTTTGATAATATGGCAGTGACCGGCTCACTCGGTACGAGATCTGACTCTTTTAGTGCTTTTGCTTCTTCGCGTTCTGCCAATGGTGATACACGCTCATTGCCATGTTCTTTCATATCGGCAGTAAGCTCATCGATCATCAGATTGGTTAGACTGTCTGGATTGTCTAAGTATTCTTGAATGATGGCACGTTCGGCAGCAAGTTCATCTTGCTCGCGGCGCAGCTCAATCTCTTCTAATTTTGCCAACTGACGCAAACGAATATCCAAGATAGCATTGGCTTGAATGTCAGTCAGGTCATAATCCTGCATCAAGGTCGCTTTTGGATCATCCTCTTCACGAATGATGCGAATCACTTCATCGATATTCAGATAAGCAATCAGTAAACCCGCCAAAATATGCAAGCGTTTATCGATTTTATCGAGGCGATATTGCAAGCGGCGTGTGACTACTGAACGGCGACAGATTAACCATTCTTCCAAGACTTCTTTTAAGTTTTTCACCTGCGGCTTACCATTTAAGCCAATCATATTCATATTGACGCGGTAATTGCTTTCTAGGTCAGTACTAGCAAACAGATGGCTCATGACGCGTTCGACATCGACTCGCGTTGAGCGCAACTCAAGGACAATACGACAAGCGTTTTCGTGATCTGATTCATCATGAATATCCGTCACCCAAGGCAGCTTCTTATCAGTCATAAGCTTAGCAATTTGCTCTTGGATTTTGTTGCCCGAGACTTGGTAAGGAAGCGCGTCAATGATGACGAGATTTTTTTCTTTAGGGTCAACATGAAAGGTTGCGCGCATCTTATAACTGCCGCGTCCAGTCTCGTACATCGCTTGCAAATCTTTTTTGCTAGTGATGATTTCCGCTGGCGTTGGCAGATCAGGTGCTGGTATTGATTGGGTAAGCTGCTTAACCGATAGCTCTGGGTTTTTAAGCAAACGAATAGCCGCGCGTACCACTTCATTAAGGTTATGCGGCGGAATATCGGTTGCCATACCGACTGCGATACCTGTTGTACCGTTTAATAAGATATTAGGTAAGCGGGCAGGTAGGGTCGTTGGCTCTTGCATCGTGCCATCGAAGTTATCTTGCCAGTCGACCGTACCTTGACCCAATTCTGCGAGCAACGTATTGGCATAAGCCGACATTTTAGCTTCGGTATAACGCATCGCGGCAAAGGATTTCGGATCATCTGGGCTACCCCAGTTACCTTGACCAGTGATAAGCGGATAGCGATAACTGAACGGTTGAGCCATCAGTACCATGGCCTCATAACAAGCGCTGTCACCATGCGGATGGTATTTACCCAATACATCACCGACCGTACGCGCGGATTTCTTGGCCTTAGCAGAGGACTTTAGCCCAAGCTCGCTCATGGCATAGACGATGCGACGTTGGACAGGTTTTAGACCGTCAGCGATATTTGGCAACGCCCGATCCATGATGACGTACATGGCATAGTTGAGATAGGCCTGCTCAGTGAACTCTGCGACTGAACGAGTATCCATCGGCTCATTGGGAATAATTGGGGCGATCGTATGATCAATAACATCAGACATAAAATAGGATTCACTTATCAGTTTTAATAGGTATAGATAATTGGTTCAAGCATACAAATAGGATAGTGCTATCGTAAAGGATATTGCACCAATTAAAAAGACGTATGTCAGAATATACGACATCTCGTGACGTGCTTAAAACAAGCGCTTATAAAGGCCTTTTATAGTATGGTGATTCATAGCTTTTATAGATCAAGTTAAGTATAGTAAATCTAATATTTGTTTTTTATAGGGTTAATAAATATCTTAATATTTAATCGTTTTTATTTAGGATGTTTTATCTACTATTAGTCTAAAGAAAGTAGGTACAGAATAGCTTTAATGCAAAATTAACAACTGAAAGTATGACAGCTAATAGACTAAATAAGACGGCTGCTTTGCCTATTTAAATAGCATTAACCATATATTGACACGGACAAGTCGCTACTGAACTATCTTACAATAAGGAATTTCTGTTATGTCATTTGACCCTTTATCTAAAATATCTGCCTCTACAATTCTAAAAAACGAAAGTAAGCACCTAGGGAAAAACACTACTAGAAATGTACTATTGATTACTGCTGTAGCCAGTCTAGGATTGGCAGCCTGTAGCCCTTCACAAATGAGCGAAACGCTACCAGCCGAGACAAGCAGAACAGTCAATCAAGATGCAGCAGTGGTGTCAGAGTCTATCATGGCGTCACCCAGTGTTAAGCCATCCGTCATCAGTCAACAGATGATGATACGTTCTGCGGCACAGACAGGTATCGTACGCCCATCACCGAGCATCATAGTCACGCCAGAGGCAAAAGACAACTATCAAAAAAACGCAGCCAATCCTGTACATCGAACTACGGATATGGCGGTATCAACTTTGTCTATCGATACCGATACGGGCAGCTACGCCAATGTGCGCCGCTATCTAAACGAGGGTCAACTACCACCTGTTAATGCCGTACGCGTAGAGGAATTGATTAATTATTTTAACTATCAATTTGATGATGGCAAACGCTTAGGTAGTGCCCCGTTTGTTATATCAACTGAGGTAGTAGACTCACCTTGGGATAGAGTAGATCAGGATAATAAAATCGTCAAAGTTGGTATCAAAGCCGTTGATAGTAGCTGGTCGCAAAAAACAGACAAGCAGTCTATGCCTCCTGCCAATCTCGTATTTTTAGTAGATGTGTCAGGCTCTATGTCGTCGCGCGATAAGCTACCATTGGCACAGTCTTCGCTTAAGTTGTTGACAGAGCAAATGCGCGCCCAAGACAGTATCAGCATCGTGACCTATTCAGGTAGTACTAGTGTGGCATTGCCTGCGACCAATGGTGACCAAAAAGCAAAAATATTGGCTGCAATCGAGGGGTTGAATGCCTCAGGCTCAACCAATGGGGAAGATGCTCTTAAATTGGCCTACAGGCAAGCTGAGCAGGGACTGAAAAAGAACGGTATCAATCGAATCATGATGTTAACGGATGGCGATTTTAATGTCGGTATTAGTGATGTCGATGAGATGTTAGATTTGGTCAAAGCCAATCGCGATCGCGGTATCTCTTTGTCTACCGTTGGCTTCGGTCGTGGCAACCTTAATGATCATATGATGGAACAGATGGCGGACAACGGCAATGGTAATTACAGTTATATTGACAGTCTAACTGAAGCCAAAAAAGTCTTTGGTGATGAGTTAGCTGCGACATTTAACACCGTCGCTAAAGACGTAAAAGTCCAAGTTGAGTTTAATCCTGATGTGGTGAGTGAGTGGCGCTTGATTGGTTATGAAAATCGCGTACTGGCTGAAGAAGACTTCAATAATGACAAAATTGATGCAGGTGAGCTTGGGGCAGGTAAGGCGGTTATCGCTTTGTTTGAGGTGACACCAAAAGGTCAAAAAGGGTTATACAGCGATCGCCGTTATGCTAATAGCAATGCCAGTACTAGTTCGAATAATAAAAAGAACTCTAATGAGCTTGGCTATCTAAAAATTCGTTATAAAGCACCGACAGGTGGTAGCTCCAAACTCGTTAGCCAACCTATTAATAAAGCTAGCCACGCTTTAAACAAAGCCAGTATCGATACTCAGTTTGCGATGGCAGTAGCAGGGTTCGGTCAACGCTTGACTCAAAGCGATTATATTAATGACTGGCAGTACAGTGATAGCACTAAGCTTGCCAAAAGTAGTATCGCAGATAGACCAAGTAGCGATACTGATGGTACTCGTCGCAACTTTGTGACGTTAACTGAGCTGGCGAGTGCGCTAAAAAATAGCCAATAGTGAACAGATATCGTGTCGGGATGGTCATTATGAAGCAGAAGTTAAGGGTCATATTTTCTAATAGCTTGACTGAGATTTTTAGTCTAATATATTGATATTTATAGGGATATTTAGCGTCAAGCCTATTTGAGAACTGGTATAGCAATCTTTTGTATTGAGTACTATGTATAAAGTGTGTATGTTAATGAACAAAGGGCTATTTACCGCTATATTGTTCACTCAGCACTATACAAATATATTGCAGCCTTGCTTTTTATCATAACGATAGGCAAGACTCTGACGTTTTGTATATTTATCACACTGTGATTGGCGTGGGTTGACGGTAATGTATTATTACTAGGAGAGAAAAGATTATGGAAAATCAAGGAAACTTAACCCGTCGTGACGATAAAGTTTGGCTAAAAACGTATGAAGAACTTGGTCTGGAGTATGACATTGAGTTGCCAGCCGACAATACGTCACTTATCGATATTTTCGAAAAAAGCTTCGCTGAAAATGCTGATAAAACTGCCTATATCTGCATGGGTTCATCGTTAAGCTTCCAGGAAGTAGATTTATACAGCCGTCAAATGGCCGCTTATCTACAGTCATTAGGATTGGTCAAAGGCGATAAAGTTGCGGTCATGATGCCCAACATTTTGCAGTTACCAATCTCTGTCATCGCTGTACTACGTGCAGGCTTTACCTTAGTTAACGTCAACCCTCTGTACACTACCAGAGAGCTTGAGCATCAGTTGACTGATTCAGAAGCCAAAGTGCTGATCATGGTCGAAAACTTTGCCAAAACCTATCAAGACATCGGTCGCAATGTGGTCGATAAAGTCGTGATTACGGGTATGGGCGATTTGATGGGTACGCTCAAAGGCTTTATGGTCAATACGGTCGTCCGCCATGTCAAAAAAATGGTGCCAGACTATAGTATTTCTAATAGCGTTAGTTTCAAAAGTGCATTAAAGCAAGTCACGGCTAGCAAATATAAGCGCCCAACCAATATCACGCTTGATGATATCGCCGTCCTACAATATACCGGTGGTACGACAGGTGTGGCGAAAGGTGCAATGCTAACGCACAAAAACTTGGTGGCAAACTTAATTCAGTCTAATACCTTTTTGGGCACCGCTTTTGATGATTTCGATCAAAGAGGTGAGCAACCTGTGATTATGACGGCATTGCCGATGTATCATATTTTCTCATTTACCGTATGTGGCATGTTCGGTCTGTATCGCGGTTGTGTGGTGCTATTAGTACCAAATCCACGCGATCTTGATAGCTTGTTAAAAGCATATAAAGCCAATCCACCAGCGTTCTTCCCAGCGGTCAACACGTTGTTTAACGCACTTGCCAATAACGAAGAATTTATCGCGATGGATCATAGCAAGCTGCGTCAGTCGATGGGTGGTGGCATGGCGGTACTGAGCCCAACAGCCGAAAAATGGCGCCAAGTGACAGGTAATATTATTATTCAAGGTTATGGCTTGTCTGAAACATCACCAATCGCGACCGCTAACCCTAGCAACAGCAAGACATTCACTGGCACTATTGGTGTCCCTATGCCAGCAACCGATGTGGCGATCTTAGATGATGCTGGTAATGAAGTGGCACTTGGTGAGCGCGGTGAGATTAGTGTTCGTGGTCCACAGGTCATGAAAGGTTACTGGAACCGCGAAGATGCTACTGCCGAAGTCATGACAGCAGATGGATTCTTCCGTACTGGTGATATCGGTATCATGGCTGACAACGGATATGTGACCATCGTTGACCGCAAAAAAGATATGATTTTGGTGTCTGGTTTTAACGTTTATCCGAATGAAGTCGAAGAAGTTATGGCTGGCCATCCTAAGATTTTAGAATGTGGCGTCATCGGTATCGAAGACGAGAAAAGTGGTGAGATTCCTAAGATCTATGTTGTCCGTAACGACCCAAGTCTGACCACTGACGAAGTTCTTGAGTACGGCAAAGAGAACTTAACAGGTTATAAGCGTCCTCGTCGTGTTGAATTTATTGATGAGCTACCAAAATCGAATGTTGGTAAGATTTTGCGTAAAGATCTACGCGTACTTGAAGAAAAAAACCACGGTTAATTTGCTGATACACGCACCTAGATAGTGGTTTGATAGGTGCGTGTATTAACCAAAGACACATGTGAAAGGGTCGCTCGATTAGATACTGTAGTAACTAAAGTAGTAACCAAAAATGATAAGGCTGCAACCATGCTGTCTTATCATTTTTTTGTCTTTATCGCTTTTAACATTTGCGGATGACAGCTACTATTAATAGAGAATATCTATTAAAACTGCTATAGTGCCCATCGACGTATTTTTGTTTTTGTCCAAAAAATCGTACTGGTTTTGCTCAAAATAACAGGCAAAATCATGGTAGTAAAGATTGTTCTCGACTTGGTCGTGCTGAGTGGTAGTATTATTTATCATAGACCCAGTAACACACTTTAATTCGCAAAGCTTATGAATGACAAACCCGATCATACTTATCTATTTCTTATTCATAAGCTTCTGCTGTCAGCGATAATCATAAAAAATGGTGTTTCCATTAGCATATTCAATGTCTTTAACAGTAACATTTAGGGAAAATTATGACGGATAATATTAATAAAAAAACGACAGATAATAGCGCTGCAACTGATGATAAAGCCAATACTACTAACGACGTTTATCAAAGTAATGCATTTCCTACTATGCCGACCATCGACAGTGATAGTCCGTGGCTGAGCGCTTATGAGCGCTATAGCATCGATGCTACTATTGAGATGCCAGAAGACAATACCTCTTTACTGGATGTGTTCGAGCGTAATTTTAGCCGTTATGGTCAAAAACCTGCCTATATCTGCATGGGCTCATCGATTACTTTTAAGCAATTAGATCTATATAGCCGACAGATTGCTAGCTATTTGCAGTCAATAGGACTGGTCGCAGGCGATAAAGTTGGGGTAATGATGCCCAACGTCTTGCAGTATCCAGTGGTCGCTTTGGGTATCATTCGTGCAGGGATGGTGTTGGTCAATGTAAACCCTCTATACACCAGCCGTGAGCTATCACATCAGTTGCATGACAGTGGTGCTAAAGCACTATTTATTGTTGAAAACTTTGCCAAGACGTATCAAGATGCCGAAGACAAAGGTCAGGTAGAGCATGTAGTCGTGTGTACCATTGGCGATATGCTAGGTACGATTAAAGGAGCCGTGGTCAACCTCGTGGCTCGTCATGTCAAAAAGATGATTCCTGCTTATAGCATACCGAATAGTGTGAGCTTCAAGCATGCTTTAAATGCTGAATCAGCCAGCAAATACCAGCGCCCTGAGTTGAACTTAAGCGATGTGGCCTTGCTGCAATATACCGGTGGTACGACAGGAGTAGCGAAAGGCGCGATGCTGTCTCACGGCAATTTAGTCGCCAACATGCTACAGGTCAGTGCGCTGATGAACAGTGCATTTGATGATGATATAGATGGTAGAGATGTGATTTTGACCGCACTGCCGCTATATCACGTATTCTCATTTATGGTTTGCGGTATGTGTAGTATGTACCAAGGTTATGCCTCGCTACTCATTCCGAATCCGCGCGATCTTGATGGGCTTATCAAAGAGATGGCCAAGTACAAACCAGCGTTTATCCCTGCCGTGAATACTTTGTTTAACGGCTTAGTGCACAAAGATAACTTTGCTGATTTAGACTTTTCTAATCTAAAAGCATCTATCGGCGGCGGTATGTCAGTATTACCTAGCGTAGCCAAAGAGTGGCATAAAATCACAGGCCTGCCTATCGTTGAAGGTTACGGCCTATCTGAGACTTCACCCGTGGTGGCTTTCAATCCAATGACTATTGCGGAATTTACCGGAAAAATCGGTATTCCTGCGCCTAGCACCGATATCGTACTCATTGATGATGACGAAAATATAGTAGCCATGGGTGATCGCGGTGAAATCTGTGTAAAAGGTCCACAGGTCATGATTGGTTATCAGAATCGTCCGAAAGAAACCGCAGAATCCTTTACGACTAGCGGTTACTTAAAAACTGGCGATATCGGCATCATGGACGAAAAAGGCTTTATCAAAATTGTCGATCGCAAAAAAGACATGATTTTGGTGTCTGGTTTCAACGTCTATCCAAACGAAATCGAAGAGGCAATGAGTGAGCATCCAGCAGTCGTAGAATGCGGTGCCATTGGTGTTCCAAACGATGATCGCGGCGAAGAGCCAAAGCTGTTTGTGGTCAAAAAAGGCAACGTAACTGAAAAAGAGCTATTGGAATATGGCAAAAAACAACTGACTGGCTATAAGCGCCCACGTCATATACAGTTCGTTGACGAATTACCAAAGTCGAACGTTGGCAAAATCCTACGTAAGGAATTGCGTAAGATGGAAGGGTTAGAATAGTTTATATCTGACATTCTATTGATAACGGTGGCGTAATGGCAGGTGCGAATCTTGCTATTGCGCCGTTGTCACGTTAGGATATCTTAAGATTTTAGTCGACTACATACCTATCAATGTGTTTATTGACAACTGATAGGTATTTTTATGACACTGCTTTTATAACATTGTACTAGGAATTTTTATGCGTATTGACAATCGTGAGCTTGACCAACTTCGCTCGATCAGCTTTGAGCGCCATTATACGAAGCATGCTGAAGGGTCAGTATTGGTAAGTTTTGGCGATACCAAAGTACTATGTACTGCCAGTGTAGAATCTGGTGTGCCGCGCTGGCTCAAGGGTAAAGGCAAAGGTTGGATCACAGCCGAGTATGGTATGTTGCCACGTGCGACCAACACGCGTAATCAGCGTGAAGCGGCTCGCGGTAAACAGTCAGGTCGTACGCAAGAGATTCAGCGTTTGATCGGTCGTAGCTTACGTGCCATGATTGATTTGAGTAAGCTTGGTGAAAATACCATCTATCTTGATTGCGATGTGTTGCAAGCGGATGGTGGTACTCGTACGGCTAGTATCACTGGTGCTGCGATTGCGCTTATCGATGCACTAGAGAGTATCCAAAAAGCCAAGAAACTCAAAGCAGATCCACTAATCGGATTGGTTGCTGCGGTTTCTGTTGGTATGAAAGATGGCGAAGCGTATCTTGATCTGAACTACGAAGAAGACTCTAGCTGCGATACCGACTTGAACGTTGTGATGACCCAAAAAGGCGAGTACATTGAGCTACAAGGTACTGCTGAAGAAAAGCCGTTCACTCGTGCTCAAGCAGATGCTATGCTGTCATTAGCTGAAAAAGGCATTGCTGAATTGATTAAAATGCAACAGACGGCGCTTGGTTGGTAGACTAGCGTTTAAATACAACACACTGTCTTTGTTTTTAGTGTCAATAACTGCCTGTTAGCTGCTAATAGGCATTTTTTTAATAGAAAATATTCGTACATTACGTAATAGGTAACAACACATGCTCAAGCTGACTGATGATGGCGCCAAAATCACCTTACAAGGGCAATCAAATGCTGCTGATAATGGCATGTTTTGGTTTGGTTCTGCATTATTGGTAGGGGCCGTCGCAGTCGCCATGGCGATGAGCCTATTGCCTGAGCGTCTAGCTATCGGTGCGCTTGCACTACTTATCATTGGTAGCTTTATTTTCAATAAAAAGCGCCAACAGCATAAGAAAGCCATGAGCGGTATGATTAGTAGCGGTACATTGTGGGTAAAGGCTGGCGAGTTTGTCCATGACAATCTAGGTAAGCGTGAGCATATTCATTTAACGGATGGCGATAAGATAACGCTGATTGATGAACAGTTACAGATTGTCGATAGCAGTGACGTTCATAAATATCGTATTACTGGCTTTGAGAGTGCTCAAGAAGCAAAAGCTGCGAAAGCTATTTTAGAAGGGCAAGCGCTAACGAAACGTCATGTAAATATTAAAATGAAGAGTAATTGAGACCATCCCAGATTCTGTGTAACTGCCATTTAGATTAAATGCCTGCTGATGCGATCATCAAACATAATCATAAAGCGATTAAGAGCAGACGTCCAGTTACGGATTGGCATCGACCACTTTTTGGATGCCTGCTGGGTTGCTAGATAGACTACCTTGAAAGCTGCGTGATCAGATGGGAACACCTTACGCTTATTCACCGCTGTCCGAATCACGCTGTTCAATGACTCAATAGCATTGGTAGTGTATATGACTTTTCTGATGTCTTTCGGGTACTCAAAGAACACTGTTAGGCCCTCCCAGTTATTACGCCAAGACTTGATGACATGCGGATATTCCTTGCCCCATACCTCATCAAAGTGCTCAAGATTGGCCTCTGCCATCTCAAGGGTATCAGCGCCGTAAATGGCCTTTAAATCAGCCGCTACGGCCTTTTTATCCGTCCACGGCACAAACTTCATTGAATAGCGCACCATGTGTACGATACACAGCTGAACCTGTGCCTTTGGATAGACGGTGTTAATGGCATCAGGGAAGCCCTTTAGACCGTCAACACAAGCGATTAAGATGTCTTGTACGCCACGGTTTTGAAGCTCGGTAAGAACACCTAGCCAGAACTTAGCGCCTTCATTCTCTGAGAGCCACATACCAAGCAGCTCTTTTTTACCGTTAAGGTTAACGCCTAGGGCTAAGTAAATGGCTTTGTTGATGATCTGCTTGTCTTGACGTATCTTCACGACGATGCAGTCTAGATAGACGATAGGATAAACACTGCTCAGCGGCCGGTTCTGCCAAGCAGTGATGTCCTCTAATATGTTATCGGTGACTCTTGAGACTAAGCTACTGGAGATATCGACATCGTAGAGCTCTTTAATGCTCTCTACGATCTCAGTGGTGGTTTGACCCTTGGCGTATGAGCGAGGATAAGCAAGTGTGTGGGGCACACTTGCCCGAAGCGCAAGACGGAAGGCTATGCCTGTAGTGACGATATGATTTTATCATCGAGACCTGAGATACGGGTTTGATGCTTACTAACGAGTACAGGCTCAAAGCTGCTATCACGGTCTCTTGGGGTAGAGATTTCAAGATCGCCTGTATCACTGCGGACGGTCTTTTTAGTGTGTCCGTTGCGCTTGTTTGGTTTATCTGCTTTCTCATGCTTGGGGTAGCCGAGATGGTCTTCCATCTCAGCTTCCAAGGCATTATCGATAAAGGATTGCATGAGCTGCTTTTGGAAGTCTTTGATGTTATCAAAGCTGTTCATGCTACCAGCCATTTGCTCGGCCAGTTTTTTAATGTCAGATTGAGTAGTCATTGCTTATTCTCCTGTTAATGGATTATAAGCAGTTACACAGTTTTTAGGAAACTCCCGAGTAATTAGTATCTTTTCTTAATTTCGTACTTTACCAAAGCATAGCTATTATCTTCGTATTATCTAAACTTCTAACTTAAGTGTCATTTTAAACCTCACTCGACGCGCCTCTCCAATATTGTCATCTATCAGTATATTTATACCGTCTATCACCTATCGCAGGCGAATAGTGCTTGCAGATTTGTGCGCAAATGGTTTATAAGTAGGATTATAAAGTTCATTCTTACTATTATCGACACTGTCATTGAGATCTGATTGACAAGGAGTTAGTCATGCTGCGTTTGTCTATACCGTCAGTCGCCGCATCGTGCGGTTTATTCTTATTTACCTGCGGCATGATGGGGCAAGCCCATGCAGATAGTATGAGTATGCTTATCGCTCAGAAATCAGCTCAATCAACGACGAATACATTCTATCGTTATCCTGAGGTAACACGTCAAGCGCCTACAGTCTTACCGGCGTTTTTATCAGGCAGCTATGACAATGTTGATAGCGAGTACCTACCGCTGCTGAGCAATGCAGAGACGCAGAGTAGTATGGCAGCACGTGAGGTGGTCAGTACCGCCCGCAAAATGGCACTTAACGAGCGCACGATTATTCAGGGTGGCTGCTGGGACTATTTAAATGCTGTATTTAATCGGGCAGGGGTATTGCGTAATACCATACACAAAGGCACTTATGCGCAAGGGCCCTATGCTAGTAGCAGCGAGATTGAAGCAGGCGACTGGCTCTATTATATTAACCATGGCTACAATGGCGTCGAGCATAGTGGACTGTTCGTCGGTTGGGTCGATGAGCATGCCAAGCAAGCATTGATACTGAGCTATGCTGGCGAAAATCGCCGTGAACCAGCTCGTTATCGCGTTTACGATTTAAGTAATGTTTATCAAATTATGCGCCCTGGCGTCTGATACTCAGTGTGCAGGATTTAAGATTTAGCAGCAGTTACAATTGAATAGCACGTTCAAAATATACAGCTAACGGTATTAATTCTATCTAATCTACAAGCTATATTAAATTCAAAAAAAAGCGTCCGTCACTGGTTAAAGTGACGGACGTTTTTTTTGCAGGTTAGATGATTTTTCTGAACCTAAAACGGTTTTACCACGACTAAAATAACGATAAATATCAATGCAAACACTGGTATTTCATTAAACCAGCGCCAAAACTTATGCGTTTTATAATGTGGGTTATCAATCAGCTTTTTACGATATAAGCCGCAAGCGCCATGATAGCCTGATAGCAGCACGACTAAGAGCAATTTAACATGTAGCCAACCTTGGGTTTTGTACACATCCCAGCCCAGCCCCAACATCCATAGACCAAAGACCCATGTCGCTATCATTGATGGAGTCATGATACCGCGATATAGCTTGCGCTCCATAATGGCAAAGCGCTCATGACTGATGCTATCGTCGCTCATCGCATGATATACGAACAGGCGCGGCAAATAAAATATCGCCGCAAACCAGCAGACCATCGAGATAATGTGTGCCGCTTTAATCCAGTTAAAATAATCTGCCATTGTAGTTTCTCTTGCTTAACTTATATTTTTTAGCTTCGGCTTAATCTGCCAATACAACTTGTGTTTGATGACCATTCATCGCATCCATTACAGGCAGCACTTTAGGCGCTCTTGGTGCGGCAAACTGTTTGGTTAGGCCAAGCTCACGCATGAGTCTATCGTCGCCTGATTGACTTGCATTACCAGTGGTAAGAAGCTTGTCACCATAAAAGAATGAGTTGGCACCTGCCATAAAGGCTAATGCTTGCTCAGAATCAGATAGACTTTCGCGACCAGCAGATAAGCGCACGTAGCTAGTCGGGCAGCAAATACGGGCGACCGCAATAGTACGAATCCATTCAAGTACAGACAGCTGACCTTCGGCCAATACTTTGTCACCAATCGGTGTACCTGCAATAGGCACCAGTAAGTTGACTGGAATTGATTCAGGCGCTTTTGGCATTTTTAGCAGCTCAAGTACCCAATCGATGCGGTCATCACGGCTTTCGCCCATACCAACGATATTACCACTACAGACATTAATGCCAGAGTTACGCACGTTTTCTATCGTGTCTAAACGCTCATCATAGCTGCGCGTGCTAACGACTTGCTCATAGTAGCTGCGCGAAGTATCTAGGTTATGGTTGTAATAATCCAGCCCTGCATTGGCCAACTGCGTTGCTTGATTGGTATCGAGCATGCCTAGTGTCATGCAAGTCTCAAGTCCCAATGCTTTCACTTCTTTGATCAGCTCAACCACATAAGGCATGTCTTTGGCACTTGGATGTTTCCACGCGGCACCCATACAGAAGCGCGATGAGCCACTGTTTTTGGCTCGTTTGGCCGCTGCGATGACTTTGTCAACTTCTATGCGTTTTTCTGCTTGTAGTTTGGTGGTGTCGCGATGATGACCTGACTGTGAGCAGTAGCCACAATCTTCAGGGCAGTTGCCTGTTTTGATAGAGAGTAGCGTGCTGATTTGTACTTCATTAGCAGTAAAGTGCTTTCTATGGATGGTCTGTGCTTGTAACAGCAAGTCCATCAAAGGTAAATCAAACAATTGCGCGATTTCTTCACGGCTATATGTCGTAGCTACTTTATTATCAGTTTGAGTCGCGTCTGTGGCTAGACTGGCCAAAAAATCACTATTGGTCGTATCTGGCTGAGTGGCTACATCAGTTGGCTGGTTGGCGTCAGGTTCGGAGATGCTAAGCAATCCTGCCATAAGGTAAGTCCTTTTATAAGAATTAGAGGGTATTAAATAAAACCAATGTTTTTATCTATTGTCATTTATAAGGTAACAAAAAAGGTTGCCGTATAGTATACCGCAACCTTTTTAGAAAATCAGAACACTGCTAGACAGTATGTATAATTGTCACAGTAGCGCACATAAATAGTAACTATACGTTTGGCTATTTAGTTCTATATCATCCATTCTACCAATGACTACCGCTCAGTGCACCATTCTTTTTATTTACCAAGTTTATGCTTGGCAATACCAACCCAATGCTCAGCAAATTTCTGTGCTTTATAAGCGTAAGGTTTGGCTTTTTGGATATATGGTTTGCACTCTTCTGGAATAGCTGGGACGATATGCTTAGCAAGTTTGTTGAACCACATCATTAGGCTATAGTCGCCTTCGATGCTCAAGTTACCTTCTTGTACAGCAGTCATAAAGGCAGGCAAGCTACCTTTGGTTAGCAATCTAACACCAGTCATAGAATCTTTAAAAGTGATGGTCAAATCGGCTTCTTTTGCATGACCACTTTGTTGACTAAACTGTCCATTATCAAAGCTAAAAGAACGGGCGATATCAGACTCAGTACTAGCAAACTCAATCGTAACTTGACGATCAGCGAATAACGCTTTGACGTCTTCGTTATCGCTATCAGCTAACATAGACAAACGATAGCCGACGACAGCCAATAAAGCATCTAATGGATCAGATTTGATATCTAATACAGGAACAGTAAACATAGCAGAACTCCTAAAGAAATGAGGCATAAAAATAAAGCGTACTTTATACCAGTTTTTATGACAAATATATAACTGGATTATAAACTATCACAGGGTGCCAACTCTTTAGGAGTTAAGTAGAGAGCGTTAAGTATCTTGTAACATTCGATGTCACTGACGTAAGCAAGGTATTGCTATAGACAAATAGAGGTATAAATAGGACAGTTTTAACGAAAACGTGGCTGATAGTTATCATCATAGACAGGAGTGTGTTCGATATAGCGTGCGGCTTCTAGCTCACGTTGCTGACTAACTGTTTGGCTCACATCATCATAGCGCAATGCCCGATACAATACCCAAGCTGCCAACGGTAACCAACTGATGCCCATAGCGATGATATAGCGATGCCATGACGATAGCTCCATCAACATAGGACGACCGGCTAATATATTTTGAATCAACTCAACGGTGAACCAATAAGCCATACCGCCAAATAGATATAGCAGTAGCCAACGATATGACGATACGGCAAGCACTACTACTAAACTGGCTAGCAGTCCATAACCAAGCCATGCCGCGCCGCTCCATGCCTCTACACCGATAAAAGAAAATATAGTCATTAACATCATTCATCTCGCTATTCATAAGGTGAATTCCAATGAGACTATTATGAGAGGTTATTGAGTAAAGCTGAAGAGGGTACAGGCGACTTTGCGACAACCGTTGACGCTTGGTTTTTTGGCTTGTTTTGCAATATTTAATAGCTAGGTTTTAGGCTAAGCGCCGTGAGGAGTGGCGCTTATTTTGAGTAATATGGAAATGGTTTTTCTAGTCTAGGAAGACGTTTATTAGCTAGCAAACCAGGCCAAACTAGCAAATAGGACTGACAGTTCGTTGAATACTTAGACTCGATTGGTACGATTACCCCACCAAGATAATAGCGAAACTAAGATAGCACCGAGTAGCATAAGTCCTACTGTCGTTGACCACTGTGCGCCAGTAGGATATTGCCACGGCATTACGTTATGGACAGCTTCAGTATTTAGTGAGCCTAGCGCATCTACTTTCCATGGCCAGACTTTTATTAGAGAGCCTGCGATAAAGCCTGTCAGCAATGCCAAGGTAGCTTGGTAATAATGTGAGAGTAGCCACTTAAGTGCGCGCGTGAATAGCAATAGCCCAGTCGCCATACCCGCAATGACTGTGAAAATGGCACTCAAATTCATCGTATCGACCGCTTCTAATACTGCATCGTAGGCGCCTAGCAATAGCAAAATAAACGACCCTGATATGCCCGGTAGGATCATGGCACAAATAGCAATTGCCCCTGCAAAAAACAGATACGGTAAGCTAGGCGTGGTCGTAAGCAATGGCATACTACTGATGACTACGGCGGCAATAAGTCCAGTCGCAAACAGTGCGACACGTCCTATATTCCAGCGCTTTATCTCACTGAGTAAGATAAATACCGTTGCAACGACCAGTCCAAAAAAGAATGACCAAATAAGCAATGGTTGGTTGTCCAATAAATGCTTAATGATACCGGCTAAGGTTGCAAAGCTAGTGGCAATACCTAGTAGCAAACATAATAGAAATGTCGCGTCTACTTGTCGCCAAATCGCAGCGAATCCTTTAACACCACCTTCTTGTTGAAAGATCGTCCAAAGATTGGGGCCGATACTACCAAGTGCGTTAATCAAGCGCTCGTAAATCCCTGCGATTAGCGCAATGGTGCCGCCAGAGACGCCAGGTACGATATCAGCTGCTCCCATGGCCATACCTCTGACATAAATACCTACCAGCTGTTTTGGGCTATCGGTACGTACAGGTACCGTATCTTGTTCTAATGGCGCTGACGGCTGAGTTGGCCGCGGAGATTGTGGTGCCGTCATGAGCATTCCTTTATCATTTAAAAATAAGTGTTATCTGAAAGTAAGCATTGGCTAAAAACAGGCGTTAGCTAAACATCAATATGCATAGAAGATTTTATTAATCATCGTAATGTACTAGGGTGTGTCTTCCGTTCGCTCGATAGGCATCTAACTGAACTAAAAATGGCTAAATCTTGTCAAACATCGTCAAATAGCTGGTTAATATATCGGTACTATCTACGCTATTTCTCTTGTTTAAGCCACGCCCTAAAGCATAAAAGCCAGATTAATGACAAAACATTAACCTAGCTTATGAAATGGTATAAAGCGTTCTGCAATTACTCAGTAGGCGCCAGTGCTGGGTAGCCAAGAGCGTACAGAGTACCTTCAAGCCCTGTCACGTTTATAGCGGCATCAGCACGTGCTTGAACGATTGGTTTGGCATGATAGGCCACACCCAGATCGGCCAGTGCCATCATCGGTAAATCATTAGCACCGTCACCGACACAGACCACTTGTGACATCTCAATCCCTAAGCGCTCAGCGGTATGCTCAACGATAGCAGCTTTTTTGGCACCATTGACAATAGGCCACTGTATATGACCAGTCACTTCACCTTCTTCGATATCTAGAGCGTTGGCATGTACTTCATCGATACCCAGCTGCTCCGCGATATAACGGGCAAAATAAGTGAAGCCGCCCGAGACCAGCACCGTATGATAGCCCAATGCTTTTAGCGCACTGATCGTCGTGCGCGCACCAGTCGATAACGTTAAGCGACTACAGATATCATCCAGCACATCAGTAGAAGTACCTTTTAGCAAGGCCACACGCTGAGCAAACGATTCATCAAAATCAATTTCACCGCGCATTGCGGCTTCAGTGATGGCTTCTACTTCCTCGCCAATACCAGCCGTTTTTGCTAGCTCTACGATGACTTCTTGCTCAATCAAGGTTGAATCCATATCGAAGCAGGCAAGTTTGTGCGTCCGTAGCATATGACCGACAGATAGGATATGACAGTCCACGACGTTTATGTTGCCTGTATTACCTGTACTGCGTGTATTGTTATATTCTTCAGTTAGGTCGCGACGCAGGCGAGCGGTCAGCTGATCATCAATGATGTGAGCGGCTGCGGTTTTTTTGCCAGGGTGCATCAGCGTGTCAGTGACTGGCACTAACAGATAACGGTAGACCTGAGTATGGGTAAAGGGTAGGCGCTGTGCGTCTGCTGCTGTAGGCTCTGTATCAGATACCGTGATATTGACGAAGCTAGCGTCAGTATCTTCGGCAACGGTCACTAGATGCCAGCTTGGCTGTTCATCGACCCACGACTGAACGTACTGATGAATATCCAATGCGGATACCTGAGTCGGCAGTACGACGATGAGCGCAAAAACAGGTAGCGACTGTAGCGCATCAAAGTCTTGCAAATTGGTATCTTCGGGTAATAATGCCGCAATAGAATCAACGGCTTGTTGCCATGCTTTGCTGTCTTTTGGTAACGAATAAGATGTATTTTTTGGCATGGCTCAATTGTCCCTTGTATGCTCATATAAGATTAGGAATAATAACAGTTTTACTGGGCAGCGCCTATAGATGACGCGCAAAGTAACAATGATGCTAAAAAACAGATTTTATGGCGTAAGAAGTCATAGAAAATGCAATAAAGTTATTATGATAAATTTATAAAGCGCTCACGCTATAAGGCTTATTATGGTGATATAGTAGATGAGATAAGCTGGCTGTTTATCGACGGTGCATTCTTATTGACGACGCCTTCGCAAAAGATTGCAAGGCAAAAGGTTGCAAGGCAAAAGATAGCGAAGCTGGCAACAATATTGATGGTGTCGATAGTCGCTAATAATCAGTATCGTTTTACAACTATGTGCGAAGCATAGTTGGCACATATTATAATTGTTTAAAAATTAGCCAAAAAATGAGCAGTAGCCTCGTTTTTTAATTTCTTCTCTCCAAAAAAGTTTAACATATCATGACGTATTTAGCGCCGCGGCAAGGGTTGTTTGCCATTATTCTTCTGGTTAGTTTTTGTTTGCAGACGCTGTTATTGGTCATTAGTACTGACCAACAGCTGAGCAATAGTCGTGCGTTAAAAGGCGAGCAGATGGTCGCCCAGCTGATTGATGAAGCAAGGTTGTCCTTAGAAAATAAAGACCGTGTGAGTTTAAGCGTTATTGCCAATCGCTATACCAGCGAGCAAGACGTCACACGGATACTGATCAAAGACAACAACGACGATATCTTGGTGCCAGTAGGCAATGCGCCGATGCAGCAAGGTGACACCATTCGTCAAATCGCCACCAATGGCGATGCAGTCATCGGTAGCGTTGCACTGACCCTAAAGGACGTCAGCAAAGGCGAGATCATCGCCATGCAATGGCCGTTTGTGATTGGTACTATGCTGCTACATTTACTGCTGTGGTTGATTTATGGTTACCTCGCTCGTCCGACCAAAGAGCAAATCAATGCATTGAGTCGAGATATCCAAGAGCTGTATCGTGACCAATATAGACCAGTCGATCAACGCGGCTATGACCGTGAACTTGAGCGCCAGTCAACGGGTCAATCAGCGTCTCATTTAGCAGACAGTCAAGTGGCGATTGATAATACGGCAAACGCAGCAGATGACGAAGTGACTAATGCGCGTAAGTTTAATGTGCATAATGAAGTGAACGAGTACCTTAGAACCCAGCAAAACCAAGAGGCAGGTAGCGATACTGACAATCTAGCGAGTGCGAGTGAAGGTAGCGAAAGCGAAGTAACAGATACAGACGGTGTTGCTTCCCAAGCTACCAGTCATACGTCTAAGCTATCTGCCACCCGGTCTGTTGATAGCGTCAAAGTCCAAGTCGTATTCCATGATGAGTTCAATATGCTTGAACGCCTTGCACCTGCGCAGCGTCTGCCTTATCTAGCACTCTGCACCCAGCTGCTCAATCAAGCCGTGACTGAGCTACTAAGACAACCATTGCTACTGGGCGTGAGCGCGATGAATGAAGCGCACTTCGAAGATAATGGCGCAAGTGTGGTACTAAAGGCTGATAATAGCCATGCAAAAGTGGCACTCGCAGGCGTAATGCTTGCCAAGCTATATTTAATGCTCAACAAAATTATCCATGATAAGCATATTGAGCTGTCGCGTTTTGCTTTGCCAGCGAAAGCAGGCGTGAGTGATGACGCGCAGTCAGAGCCAATGACTCACCTGCTCCAGAGTATCGGCAAAAGAGAGCAGCTATTAATACTATTGCCAAATGCCGGTCTCAAGCAAATCAGCAATCATGTACAAGTACATAACATCATGCGCCCAACCACTGTCTACGAGCGTGAGTGTGCGATATTTGATGGGGCTAATGACTCATTGATTCAGCGTTTGGCTGATGTGCGCAACGCAGTTCTGATGATTGAAGATGAGGATGAGCTACACATTTAATGCCCACTGTATTTGGTCATTTATATTATAATTGTCTGTTATATAGCCTACTGGACTATCTTAATCGTAGGGTTGAAATGTACCATATTGCGAAAAAGGATTGACAACATTCAATAGAGACTTTATAAGGCATATATATATTGATGTATTCTTAATACCCTTGCCTAAAAATGATAGGAGTTTGTCATGAGTGACGCTGATATTGACGACGATTTTGATGATGATTTTGTCGACGATGATGATGCAAAGATGGTTGAAGAAGCTGAGACGAGCGTACGTACACGTTTAAGTAGTCTTGAAAAACGTCGGCTAATCGATAATTTGCTAGAAGAAAAGCGTTTGGCTAAAGAGTTAAAAGACGATCTAGACGACATAGACAACTTCGATGAAGACGGTGACGATTGGGATGATGGCGATTTTTAATTTGTCGGCATCAGTCGTTTCAGTGGACTAAAGTGCTCTAGTGGCTACTTTTACAGCAGTGACTATTTTATTAGTGACTAAAATTATTCTACCAGTCAAATTGGTTGCCTGCTGTTTGCTACTTTTCTAGGCTTGATCGCAACCAGTTCATCTCGATAATACTTACCCGATAGAGGTTGCTTGAGTTTGATTAATTAAGCAGCCTTTAGTCTTAAAATAAGTACTCGTCCTCTTTTATTTAACCGATCGCCCACTGCGATTGATGACATCTATCTGCTAAGGAAAACCAAATTATGAGTAACCAACTAAGTTTTGATGAATTACTAGACTATTTGGACAATCAAGAAAGCCAGTTCGTGCTAGATAGTGTCGCAGCGCATGGTTTTTTGACAGCGACGGTTATCGGTCGTCCATTGCCTAACTGGATGGATGCCCTGTTCGAAGGTCACGTAAGTGAGATTCCAGACAACGTCATCGACGGTATCAAACGCTGGCGCGATTCGATCATGGCTGAGTTAAAAAACGAGACGCCTATTGAATTACCATTTGGTGAAGATGCCGGTAACGAAGAAGTGGCGGTTGATTTCTCTGACGAGTCTGACATCGTTGCTTGGTCAATCGGTTTTGTCGATGCCATGTATGGTGATGAAGCGAGTGATTGGTTTGAAGATCAGGAAACGGCAGAAGACGTGGCTGTGTTAACTTTGCCAATGATCGTACTAAGCGGTATCGATGATGAAGATCCAGAGCTGTCTGAGATGCGTAAAGACGAAGACAAAATGGTACAGATGGCCAATAGCATCGAAGGCAATTTGACTGAATTGTTCTTATTGTTCCATACCAACGATTAGTAATGCTAAGAAACAGCGCTGTTAGCAGTGCTGTTTTTGTCTTGTATTATCTATGCTGTATCACAGCGCTTTGGTTTACCACGTATTTTATAAGTCACCGATAAGGTCATCCTATGACTGTGCAACTCTCTAACCTTGAACACTTACCTAATTATCAAATCACTGAACGCCTAGACGTGGTGTACGGTAGTACCGTGCGCTCAAAGCACGTGGGTAAGGATCTGTTTGCTGGGTTAAAAAACATCGTTGGCGGCGAGCTGACGGCTTATACCGAGCTATTAGAAGAGTCACGCCAAGAAGCAATCGATCGCATGATTGTCAAAGCAGAGGCGCTCGGTGCTGATGCGGTGGTCGGTCTACGTTTTTCGACTTCTAGTATCGCCCAAGGTGCGTCAGAGCTATTTGTCTATGGTACGGCGGTCAAGGTTGCGCCGATATCACAGCAGCAGTATCAAAACCCGCCAAGCGATGGTTACAACCATTCTAGCCAAAATGTGAGTACTCAGACCCAAGTCGCACCTGATAATTTACCGCGTTTTAATCCTTTTGGTTAATCCTATAATGCTAAAGGCACCGATGCTTTTTATGATGAGAAACGTGCTATGAATGATTCACTCACGCAAGTGCTCATCAACTATGGGCCGTTTGTCTTCTTATTCGCGGCTGGCTGGTTCTTCGGGTCACGCCATGAGCGTCAGCATTTGGCACAGCTAACAGTAGCAGAGCAAGCATTGGGCGATATTACTGTCTCAAGCGAACGTCTATACCGTCCCAAGTTGGCGGCGGGTAGTGAAGGCGAGTTGGTGCTTGGTAGTGTCGTCATCGCTCAAGATTATTTCAAAATGATTATCGCTCGCGTACTAAGTGTCTTTGGCAAAAATTTAACCACCTATGAGACTCTGCTAGATCGTGCGCGCCGCGAAGCAATCGTTCGTATGCGGACTGAGGCAAAAGCCAAAGGCTACACGCATATCTACGGGTTACGTCTTGAGGTAACCAATGTCAACCAATTAGGCAGTATGGTAGAAGCCATCGCCTACGGTACGGCAGTGATTAGTATCGACCATATTCACTCTACATCTGCTATAAATCACAAAACCTCCGCTTAAATCATTTCTACTTTATTTTCAAGTGTAAAAACCTATAGTTGACTGACGAGTAGTCAGAAAAATCAAAACCATACACTTTTACAACGATATACTGAATTTTGCCGTTCCGTTATTATTTCGGTTCGTAGTAACCAGTTTTACCAAAAATTGTCGATTTAAAAACACGACTGTATGGAAAAGTGTCATATAAAGAGCTGACAACGTCGGTGGCTTTTACCCAAGATATCAGCAGGATTGGCTGATTGAGCATGACGAGATTGTCATAAACCTGCCCGTGTAAGGGCTCTATCTACAAGGATGTAGTTATGGAAGGTGTTGAGTTAGTCACGTTTATAAATGCAAAAGTCATTCCCATTAGTATCTTTTTGATTATGATGGGGATGGGATTGTCCTTAGTTACCAATGATTTTAAGAGAGTCGTCAAATACCCTAAAGCAGTCGCCATAGGCTTGACCAATCAGCTAATATTTTTGCCGCTCGTAGGTTTTGCTTTGGCAACCACCATGTCTCTCGAGCCAGAGTACGCCGTTGGGGTTATGTTGCTAGTACTGTGTCCTGGTGGCACGACATCGAATCTATTTACCTATTTAGCCAAAGGTGACGTCGCACTTTCGGTCACCATGACCGCTATTGCCAGTGTCATTACCGTATTTACCATTCCTATCGTCCTTAGTTTTTCGCTCGTATACTTTATGGGTGCGGGTAGTGAGTTCCAGCTGCCAGTGGTCAAGACCATGATCAGCCTAATTGCTCTGACTATCTTACCCGTCAGTATTGGTATGTTGATCAAACGCTACGCCCCTAATGCTGCAGACAAGGGACAGGTGATGGTGTCTCGTTTTGGCGTGATATTTTTGAGCTTCTTGGTACTTTTCTTAAGTTATGTGCAACGAGACATTATCGTTGAAGCGTTAATCGCTACTGGCCCTGTGGCATTGATACTGAACGTATCGACGATGGCGCTTGGCTATTACACCAGTAAATGGTTCGGTCTAAACCCTGCACAAAGACGCTCGATTACTATGGAAGTCGGCCTACAAAACAGTACGCTTTCAATGTTTATGGCGTTGACGCTGTTGGCTAACTATAAGATGTCGATGACGCCAGCCATTTATACGCTAATCATGTTCTTGACCGCTGGTATCATGGTCAGAGTATTTACTGCCCAGCATAATAAAGCCAAAAGAACCGAGATAGAAAACAGTGTATTGGCAGCACGTAGAATGTAAGAGGTTTAAAATAACCGTAGTAACGCACTGTTGCGCCAGTTGAGACAATACTTGGCAAAAATCAACAATGTATGATGCAATAAAAAAAGCCCATAATCCGCTTTGTATAATGAAGCGTGTTATGGGCTTTTGGGTTCAATGCTCGTTTTAACTCAAACCAGCTTTAGCTCAAATCAGTTTTATCTCAAGTCTAGAATCTTCGTCTGTCCATTTTCGCTCTTGCCTCGGCAGCTTGCTCTTTGACTTTTTCAATTTCAAATAAGAACGTACGGTTTTTGAGTACCGCGACGAATACCACGCCGCCGACTGTATTGCCCACCAGTACCACGACTAAAAATACCAAGTAGCGCCAGAGACTGACGGTATTGCCATACAGCAGCGCTGAAAATACTTCGATATTGCCCACGATACTATGATGCAAGCCTAAAAACCCAATGCTACCAGTGATAAGCGTCACCAATACGATACGGCTAAGTGTGTCACGTGCGGAGGTCACCAGCCATGCGGCCACGCCCATCATCCAGCCTGCTAGCACGGCGCTGCCAAAGATAACCCACCACTCAAAACCTAAGATATGCTCGGCATAAACATCGATAGCATGGTCTGTAAACAGGTGCATATGCAGTCCTAGACCAATCATTAACGCCGCAAAGATACAGCCGCCAACGATATTACCAGCGATGACGATGCCCCACAGCCGCAGGAGCTTGTGCAGCGGTTCAATTTTATTTAAGACAGGCAAGCTCAAGAGGGACGTCTGCTCTGTAAATAATAACGACTGACCAATCACTACGATAATAAAGCCGATCGGATACAGCAGTGACGACAGCACCATGGCATAGCGACTTAGTATCACATCATTAAGTAGGGCAAACGCTGATAAAATCATAAAAAAGCTGATGCCAATCTCTAGCCCAGCCGTAAAAGCACTGGTAAATAACGAACCAAGTGAACGCTCAAAAGTTTCTTTGGCGTGGATGACTTGCTCAACTAAGATACTGGCGTAGCTTTTTGCTTGGCTTAGATTGTCGTCACTGGCGACCTTTTTGATGGTCTCTTTGTCTTCGTCGCTGATTTCTTCTGGCAGGTCGTCGTTTTCTAAGTCTTCAGTGGCTTTGATAGGTTCGTCTGCGTCACTATCTGAAGTTTCGTTTGCATGACTGTCAGTAGTGTCGTCTGCGTCCTTGTCTACCTCAATGTCTTTAGAAGGGCTGCCGCTTTCTTCTAGCGTATCGTCACCTTCAGGCACAGGAGTAGTGGTACTCACATTTGTACGCTCATCGTTTGGTCGATTAGCCTGAGAATCATGGTCATGCTCGGTATCTTGGGACACGGTTGGCTCGCTGGTTATAGGCTAATGATTTTGCTGCATAAGTAATCTCTATTATATTTCCCATTCTTCGGATTGCTGTTGTTAATTGATTAACGATTTGAGTAATAAATCGCCTTCAGGCTTTATAAATTGCCTTACCATCTAACAAAATCTGCCTATCTGCGTTAAAATCACACTATCAACTATTTTTCCTGTTTTTATAGCGTTTTGCGCTATCTCATTTTGACCACATTCATTATCAACAATAAGATCACCCTATTATGAGCAATCCTAATACCGATACCAGCATTGATAGCAATGCGAAAACCAATCTGACCCAGTCTATCCAAGCGGCGCTAAGCCAATTAGAGAGCGCCTATAATCCTGCGGAAGTCGAAGCAGGTATGTATCAAGGCTGGGAAGAAAGCGGCTATTTTCAGCCGACTTTTGATAAAGACGAATCGTTTTCTATTGCGCTACCACCGCCAAACGTCACGGGCTCGCTACACATGGGTCACGGTTTTAACAACGCTATTATGGATGCGCTCACCCGTTATCACCGCATGGACGGTGACAATACGTTGTGGCAACCAGGTACGGATCATGCGGGTATCGCCACCCAGATGGTCGTTGAGCGTCGTCTGGAAGCGCAAGGTATCAAGCGCCGTGATATGACGCGTGCAGATTTCATCGATAAAGTATGGGAATGGAAAGAAGAGTCAGGTGGCAATATCACCAGCCAGATTCGCCGTTTGGGTAGCTCGGTTGATTGGTCGCGTGAGCGCTTTACCATGGATGATGGTCTGTCTAATGCGGTAAAAGAAGTGTTCGTTCGTCTGTTCGACGATGGTTTGATTTATCGTGGTAAGCGTTTGGTCAACTGGGATCCAAAGTTCCAAACCGCGCTGTCTGATTTAGAAGTAGAAAACCACGACGAAAAAGGTAGCTTGTGGCATTTCCGCTATCATTTCTCGGATACAGAGCTATTAACTCAAGATGGTAAAAATTATCTAGTAGTCGCGACTACGCGTCCTGAGACCTTATTGGGTGATACTGCTGTCGCCGTCAATCCGAGCGATGAGCGTTATGCACATTTGGTCGGAAAAACCATTACTTTACCAATCACTGGTCGTGTCGTGCCTATCGTCGCCGATGATTATGTCGAAAAAGACTTTGGTACGGGTTGTGTCAAAATCACCCCAGCGCACGATTTCAACGACTATGAATTGGGTCGTCGTCATAGCTTGCCATTGATTAATATCCTTGATGAGCGCGCTAATATCTTGCCAGCGATGGAAGTTTATCCTGATCTGCAAACGCGTGAGCCAGAATTAGAGACCACGCCTAGTGAGTACGCAGGACTTGAGCGTTTTGCGGCGCGTAAGTTCCTTGTAGAGCAAGCAGGCGAGCAGGGCTGGCTAGAAGATATCGAAGACTATGCGCTAAAAGCCCCGCGTGCTGAGCGTGGCGGCACGATCGTTGAGCCGTGGTTGACCGATCAGTGGTATGTCGCGGTCAAAGAGCTTGCCAAGCCTGCGATTGACGCAGTAGAAGACGGCAGCATTGAGTTCGTCCCTGCACAGTACAAAAACATGTATATGGCGTGGATGACCGACTTGCAGGACTGGTGTATCAGCCGCCAGTTGTGGTGGGGTCATCGTATCCCTGCATGGTATGATGATGCGACAGGTGAAATCTATGTCGCTCGTGATGAAGCGGAAGTGCGCACTAAATACAACTTAAGCGACGATGTAAAACTGCGCCAAGATGATGATGTGCTCGATACGTGGTTCAGCTCAGGTCTATGGACGTTCAGTACGCTTGATTGGGCAGATGTCAACGCTGATCCACGCGTGATGGACACTTTCCATCCAACCAGCGTATTGGTGACCGGTTTTGACATTATCTTCTTTTGGGTTGCCCGCATGATCATGATGACCATGCACTTTGTGAAAAACGAAGACGGCACGCCACAAGTACCGTTTAAGACCGTCTATGTGCATGGTCTGGTACGTGATGGCAATGGTCAAAAAATGTCAAAATCAAAGGGTAACGTCTTAGATCCGATTGATCTCATCGATGGTATTGAGCTAGAAGCGTTGGTAGAAAAACGCACCAGCAACATGATGAACCCGAAAGACGCGGCCAAAATCGAAAAGCAAACGCGTAAAGAGTTCCCAGAAGGCATCCCAGCGTATGGTACGGATGCACTGCGCTTTACCTTTACCTCATTAGCCAGTACTGGTCGCGATATCAACTTTGATCTCAAGCGTGTCGAGGGCTATCGTAACTTCTGTAATAAAATCTGGAACGCCAGCCGTTTTGTACTGATGAACTGTGTCGATAGCGAAGGCAGTGCCAAGCCTATCGACCAAACGGCGAATCCTGATGTATGGGAATTACCAGAAAAATGGATCATGAGTCGTCTGAACTCTAGCATCAAAGACATTCATCAGCATTTTGCTCAGTATCGTCTCGATATGGTCAGCCAAGATATCTATGAGTTTATCTGGAACGAGTACTGTGATTGGTACGTTGAGCTTGCCAAAGCCAGCCTAAATGATGACTCGGTGACGGATGCGCGTAAAGCGCAAATCCGCTATGTACTGCTGCACGTACTAGAGACTGCGCTACGCTTCACGCATCCAATCATGCCGTATCTGACTGAGCAAATCTGGCAGACCATCGCGCCGCTACTGGGTCGTAAAAACACCGACAGCATCGTGATCGCTGACTATCCACAGACCGATGCCAGCCAAATCAGTGAGCAGACTGAAGCGGATATGGCGTGGCTACAAGAACTCATCGCGAGCGTCCGTAACATCCGTGGTGAGATGAAACTGGGTAACGCGGTACGTCTGCCAGTGCTACTACAAAATATCTCTAGCGACGAAGATGCGCGTCTATCACGTATCAAAAACCAGTTCAAAGCGCTTGCCAAAGTCGAGAGCCTAGAGATTATAAATAGTGGTGACGGCTCTGATGAAAAGATTCCGCTATCGTCATCAAGTATGGTCGGTCAGCTACGTGTACTCGTACCGATGAAAGGTCTGATTGATCCAACGGCTGAGCTGGCACGTTTGGGTAAGTCATATGATAAGTTGAAAGGTCAAGCCGAAGGTATCGCGCGTAAGCTAGGTAATGAAGGTTTTGTCAGTAAAGCGCCAATCGAAGTGGTCGATGCTGAGAAAGCAAAATTGGCTGAGCTAGAAGGGCAGTTGACGGCGATGACGGCGCAGATGGAGCAGTTGAAAGCGTTATAATAAACAATAAGTTCACTTCTTATGACAAATGAGCATCTTTATATACATTTGTCATAAGCTAGTCAATATGAATAGAGCAAGACAAATTTTTGTGATACGGTCATAAATACTATCAAATAATTTAGAGAAAATATAATGAGTTCTAAACCTATTCAAAAAATAATTTTTGGCAGTCCTGGTACTGGTAAAAGTTATATGATTGATAAAACAATCATACCTGAAGACCTTAAAATAAATAAACCTGAAAACATCATTAAGGCAGTATTTCATCCTGAATATACTCATGGTGACTTTATGGGTAAATTATTACCCATGACGCAAGATGGGCAGGTAGAATATAATTTCTATGAAGGTCACTTTTTAAAAGCGTTAAGTCAAGCTTATAAGAATATTCTGAATACTTATGATAAGCATGAAAACAAGATTGAGGGTAAAGAGGTAGAAAATGTAGCATTGGTTATTGATGAGATAAATAGAGGAAACTCTTCTGCTATTTTTGGTTCTATATTCCAATTATTAGATAGAGAGGAAGATGGCTGGTCTAGCTATACAACCAGCATTAATGGTGTAATGTTCATTAAGTTATTGGAATTATTAGATGGAGATTTTTCAAAGAAAAATAATGAGATTACTCATTTAAGTATTCCTCCTTTTAATAGCCAGAGTATTATGAGTTTACAACAAAAATTAAAATTTTTGAATTTCGATTTAATAAATAAAACTATAAAAATCCCACCAAATTTATCAATAATAGCCACTATGAACACTTCTGATAGCTCTATCTATTATATGGATAGTGCATTTAAGAGACGTTGGGACTGGGAGTTCATTGATATAAATTCAAATCTAATCAAGTCTGAAGGTACTGCATTTAATAACAGGTCAGATTGGGAGGATTTTATCAGAAAGTTAAATTCATTTATTAAGGATAATCATTCCTACATTAGGGGAATAGAAGATAAGCAAGTGGGAAAGTACTTTATAAAGGGTGACGTGATTTCAAAATCAGTAGTACAAAGTAAGCTGATGTTCTTTATTTGGGACAGTGTATTTACTAGAGATAAAAAGCCTCTTTTGGAATTACTAGGTATTAAAGATAAAAATGAGTTAATAACTTTTGGAGATTTTTCTACAAAAATTGATAATTTTATTAAAAGAGTTGAAAGTTATAATGTTTAATTTTGATGAATTAAAGATAATCAAAGGTAAGGAGTCAGAGGAAAGAAGGTGTGGTTCTTTTGTTGGTATTAGAAGAGATAGAGATACAAAAGAAATGCATTTCATTTTACCGAGAGGTTTTGAGGATTTTGATCCTAATTATAATAATGTAAAATATTTATTTTTTAACATGTATAAAACTTTTAAAAAATTTTTAGATGAAAGGAATAATGTAGAAAAAATTCTTGATGATAAGCCTCAGTCAAAAGATAACGTTTCTGTTAAAGGTATTGATTCATATCGTTTTACTGATAGTAATGATAACGAAGTTATTATGTACAGTAAAATTGAAATGATTGAAGGTATGATAGAAGTGCATAAAGAGCTAGACATTGAAACTTTGATACAGCAATCAGGTCTAGTAGAAGAAATTGATTACTCTAGAATTGATAGTTTAATAAATAATGGGGTTTTTCTAAAAAATCATAGTATTCTTATTGATTTTATGGTTGGTGAAAGAAATATTATTCAAGGTATTCCAGCAGAAATTATAGAAATTTACTGTTATATATATAATGAGTTACTAGTTGAGCTTAATTACAATATAAATGACAGAGTAAAAGATATTGCTTATAACTTTTCCTACAAAAATTTAACAGCCGAGCAAGGGCTTTTTAACGAACATACTTTTGAATCTACTATAACAATATTAAAAGATCGTTTGGATTTAGTGCATAGATATACTGCTTACAAAGACTCGTCTTACTGGTTAATATACGATGCCGTCGAGAAATTTCTATATAGTGGTCTGATATTTGATAATGAAAATGAAGAAGGATTTTGGGGTATAAATAACTTCTCTCAAATATGGGAAGATATGTGTAATACCTTTTTTATTGATAATTTAGATAAAAGTGAAGTAGTTTATTGTGATTCTGGATTAAATTTTGAAAACAAGTTAAATAATGTCATAAGAAGGAATTTTGGTGGTTTCAGTATATTGGTAGATAAAAGTTTTGATAATAATTTTTATATAAAGTTTAATGAAAGTAAAAGATGGATGAGACCTGATTTAGTGGTAAAAAATAATGATATATCATCTTTTATAGAGCTATTGTTTAATGAGGGAGTTATATCTTATAAAGTAGAGAAGAATAGAAATATATTCAATAATGAATATATAATTGTTAGTTTTTCATCTAAAAAATTAATTAATTATGAAGCTTCTGAACAGATGAAAATAAGTGCTTTCAATAAATTTATAAATAAGTTTGAAGTAATGGGATTTAGAAACCCTAGAAAAATATCTAAAAAATATAACAGTCTGATTGTAAAAAAAATAAACTCAAAGGTATATCATTTAAATGGTATTTCCGAATCTATTTTTTTAGCTGAAATGAATAATATTTTCGAAGATGATAGAAATAAACATTCTAATCCAGATATTCATTGTATAGATTGGAAATACCTACCATTAAGTTACTTTGAAGAGAATTCACCAGAGCTAAAATTAAATATAACTAAACAATTAACATATGATTTTTGTCTTCATAATAACCCATACTGTGAGAATAAGAGTATTCAGAGTCAATTTGGTATACCTTATTATACTTGCAGCGATGAATATTTTCAGCTTCATAATGATGAAGATGGTTCACTACAAGGTATTCAAATATGCAAGATGAACTTCAATAAAATACAGAGTGTATATTTAAATGCATAACTCTAGCTTTGAAAGTAACTATATCTTGGATTTCAATTCCAATATAAAAAATGATATATCATCAAAATATATTAACGAAGTAGTCAGGAGTTTTTTAAATAAACTTAGTATAAGCGAGTTTTCATATATAGAACCTGAAAACCAAATAACTTATTTAGACTTTAAAAATAGAAATGTTAAGTTTAACTATTTTTATGAAAACATTATGTTTGATGCGCTTAAAAGCGATAGTTCTGTAAAATTAAGAACAAAGGTTTGTGTCACTTTTGATAAGCGAGTATGTGACAAGCTCAATGTGGACTCAGGTAGATATTATAATACTTTGTCTATTGGAGGCGTTGATTTAGTATACTTCATATTATTTACACTAGATGAGGTATATGACTATATTTATAATAGCCATTAATTTTTGTACAGTGAAAATATTTACTTGTAAAATATAGTTTTTTAATTCATAAACCGTTCTTTCTTTCAAGGTGAGTATTTTTTTAATGACAGTAATTAGTCTATTATCTTTAAAGGAATAACACGCTAACGTAAGGAACACCATGAACCATCTCACCGTCGGACAACGCGCGCCTTTAAGCAACCTTGCTATTGACGATACCGCACCAATCACGCTTAAGTTCACTCGCCAAAGCCCAATAGAGATGGACATCAGTTGCTTTGCCTTAGACGCAGCGGGCAAACTGATCAATGATGATTACATGGTGTTTTACAATCAGCCAACCTCACCATGCGGGCAAATCAAGCTCACCCATTACGAGTCACAGCCAACGGCGAGTAAAGGCATCCAAGCCGAGTTTGAGGTTAACTTATCCAAACTGGCTGCGAATATAGACAGCTTGTTTTTTTGTGTTGTCAGCTGACACGCCGCTGAATCAAATTCAATCATTAGAGATTGGCATTTTGCAGCAGTCACAAAAGGCACAGGCAGAATATCAAGCAGCAGACTTTGCCCAGCAGCAAGCCAGTATGCTAATGTAGCTGTATCGTAAGAGTGGCGTTTGGCGAGTATCTAACGTCGCGCAAGGCTTTAATGGTGGACTTGCCGCCATCGTGCAACATTTTGGTGGCGATGTAGCGCAGGACGAAAATAACACTGTGACTTCATCAGCTCCGCAACCTTCTAAAATTGATACTTCAAAAGTCCCCTTAGAAAAAGTGATGCTAGAAAAAGCACAGAAACTCGTTAACCTCGCCAAGAAAGCCACCATTTCACTAGAAAAGCGCCAGTTACAGCAATTAACGGCTAAAGTTGCTTTAGTATTAGATGCTTCAGGCTCAATGAATAGACAGTACAAAAAAGGCCGCGTGCAAGAGGTAGTCAATCGCATATTGCCATTGGCAGTGAGCTTCGATGACGACCAAGCGCTAGACTGCTGGGCGTTTGCCCGAGATCCGCAGTATTTGGGCGAGATTGGGCTGAATAACTATGATGGTTTCATTGACAACGCTCATGGCGGCTGGCGCAAATGGGCACTTGGCCCACGCATTAACAATGAAGCAGAAGTCATGAAAGCCGTGACGGAGTTTTATCAAAAAGACGGCTTAGATGTGCCTATCTACGTGCTATTTATCAGTGATGGCGGGGTGAATGACGATCGCGGTATCACGAGAGTCATGACGGAAGCCGCGAAACTACCGATATTTTGGCAGTTTGTGGGCTTGGGTGGTCGTGGTTATGGTATCCTCAAAAAACTAGACGACATGACAGGGCGCGTGATTGATAATTGCGACTTTTTTGAACTCGATGACTTGGATGATATCAGCGAAGAAGCCTTGTATGAGAATATGCTAGAAGAGTTCCCAATGTGGCTAAAAGAAGCCAAGCAACTAGGCATAGTCAATTCACTATAAAAATATGACTGCGTTAACCTCACTATTCGATTACAGCTAAATAAAAAACCGCCATAGCAAATACTATGACGGTTTTTTATTATTCAAAATATTGTAACTGCTAAAGTGTCTACAGCGACCAAAGCGACTGATATTGCTCATCAGTCAACGTCACGATATCGATTTCGGCTAGCATCTCGCGCAGTTCTTGCCACTTATTCGCATCAGGTTTGATTGGCGTGACTAATCTACCCAGCGTATTATCAATGATGGCATCCATCAGCGTATCGGCTTCGGTTTTACTATAGTCGTAGTACATACGGTGGGCGGTGGCTGGCTCGTTTTTGCACAGTTCTGTCATCTGGTTGGTCACTTGGATAAAGGTATCTATCGCTTCCTTTTTCGCACTATAGATCTCATCCGTCGTTAGAATCTCTAACGCTGAAAAGTTCGGATAAGGTGACAGATGCTGATCGATAAACGTAAACTCCAACCCTTCATGAGTCGCTTCAACGCCTTCAAAGTTATAAAAGCATAGCCATGCACCATCGAGGCTTGGGTCTTCTTGCAGGTTTTTGATGTGATAAAAGTCTTTTTGTACAAAGGTCACATTATCACGGCTGATACTAAAGCCATTTTTCTTGGCATAGCGAGCCAATATCTCAAAGCCAATACGATTGGTCTTTTCTTCAGCGGCAGGGGTGCAAATGAGGATAGGTTGATTGTTTTTGAGCTTATCCATACTAGACTGCTGCATCAATATGCCGCCATCGGTCTCAAAAAAGCAGCCTAGTGCGCGTAGATTAGGCACGTAATGTTCAAACAGATGGATAGGCTCATTGACGTGCAGATCGATGCTCTGGTTCTGTAGTTCGGCAAAGCCATCATAGTGATCATCTGGCTCGATAATAGTGATATCAAGCCCTGCTTGCTCATATGCGCCCGTGGTCACACCAGCGATAAAGGGCAGGTGATCAGGGTTTAAAAACCATTCGAGGGTCAGAGTAAGTTTGGTGGTCGGTTGCATGGTTGTTTCCTTTTTAGGTATGGAAAACAATCAGACTGATACGATTAAGTAAAACAAGAAAGGCTAAATAAGAAAAGTGAGGTCGCAATGCTAACTGTCAGATGCTCGGCGTTTGATATAGGTATCACGAGTACATCATCTATAGACTGCTCTTATTTATAGACCTCTGAGGGCGTGTCACGCTTGTTTCCTACGTCAGTGCTAACTGCTTCAGGTTCACGGGTGTATCTCAGCGATGATGTGAGCTGTGTCTACAGCGTTAAATCAAAGCACCCCGACAAGATTGATTGGTATTACATTATTTTCGATCAGTACCGCTAATGAATCCGTACTGCGAATGGCTATTATCGATAGTTATTGCGTCATCATAGACGACTTACAAGATGGGATGCAAGCGTATCGGGAATGACGATGGCAAGTAATGACTGATGTTCGTTAACCGCTCTTTATGATAGCTGTTGTTTATCACGGCTTTTTATAAGCGCTTTCAATCGACGTGTTAATAGAAGAGTGCAGCATTTATTATTAGTACTTACCCAATTACTAACCAAACATACCTATCAATAGCAAAAACCTTATATAAATAGTCTTGAGCGCAGACGGGCGATATTGCATGATTAGCCTTCTATATTAGCCTTCTATGCCGCTGCTTATATAATAGGCGCTACTCTAGACAATTGACATTTGGCATAACTGACAACTTACACGACCGACAACTTATATGACCGACAATAAAAAAGCGTTCTATTACCGACCCAAGACTGATCAATCCAACAGCCCAATGCTGCGTTGGACCTTTGTGACGCTTGGTTGGTTGTTTTTTATCTTAGGTATTATCGGTATATTGTTGCCAGTGATGCCTACCGCGCCTTTTATCTTGCTAGCAGCAGGTTGCTGGGCGCGTAGTTCTCGACGCTTTCATTTTTGGCTGATTAATCATAAATACTTTGGTAAATTCGTCCGTGATTGGGAAGAGAATCATGCCGTTCCGCTTTATGCCAAGTGTTTAGCGACGGTTATGATGGCAGCATCGACAATTATGTTATTTTATCGTTTGCCTGCTGATATGATGTGGATGGCATGGGCGGTAGCCACTGTCTGTAGTGGGGTAGCGATATATTTGTTCCGTTTACCAAATGCCTAAATCCGTTGCAATTTGCGCCAAAATCGGTCAATAAACGGCTCTGGTTACACGAAATATGAGATAAGACTTGCGATACTGGGATGTACCCCTTATAATACGCCCAAGCTTAAGAGCAGTTCTGCACCAAATCATTACCTCGTAGTATTAGTTATAATCCTTCGTTTTAATATTTATCGTTCAGTAGCTATTTGCAAGCGTTACCGGTCACTAGACCATTAATAAATTTAAAAGTAGGATTATACTATGTCAGACGTTCAAAAAGGTACAGTTAAGTGGTTCAACGAAGCTAAAGGCTTTGGTTTTATCGCTCCAGAAACTGGCGCAGACGTTTTTGCTCATTACAGCGAAATCACTGGTTCAGGTTTCAAAACTTTGGCTGAAGGCCAAGAAGTTGAGTTCACTGTAACTCAAGGCCAAAAAGGCCCACAAGCACATAACATCGTTGCTATCTAATTTGTCTTTATAGACAGATAGATGAATAGATGTAGAAAAGCGAACCTTCGGGTTCGTTTTTTTTCGTCTGTGATTTGGTATTTAAGATATGAGTACTTAAGCGAGTAGAAGTCTTATTCGAAAGATTTTAACTAATCATATTAGACCGCGACCAATGCAAAAAGGCCTCTAGCTATTTATAACTAGAGGCCTTTTATGTTGTGCAATGAAGTAATAAGCTAAAAATGAACAGTCGAATTATTATATAAAGCTAATGCCGATATTGATCAGACCACCGCCCAGTATTAACCAACCAAACATAATAGCACCCAAAATAAGCGGTCTAACGCCAGCTTGCTTAATCGCACTTAGATGCGTGGTCAAACCTAATGCAAACATGGCCATCGTAAGTAATACATCATCTAGCATCACCATACTGCGTACGATACTCTCAGACATCGGCACCCATGTATGTATCAATACAATACCGATAAAGATAAATGCGAACCATGGCACTTTGACCTGTTTGACGCGGGTCATAAATGACGCTGTCTCGTTTTTACTGCTTTTATCTTCTATAGTCGAATCATCTACGGTGCGATCTTTGGTTAGCGCAAACGATAACAAAAGCAGGAAAGGTGCAAGCATCATAACGCGTATCATCTTGGTCACGACCGCAGTATCGCCAATCTCAGTATTGATTGCATTACCTGCGACTACGACTTGCGCCACTTCATGAACGGTTGAGCCAGTGTACATGCCGTACTGCTGGGCGCTGAGCCAAGGCTGTAACCAACCAAGATGATATAAAAAAGGATACAGCAGCATTGCGATAGTGCCAAACACCACCACAGTTGCCACGGCGATAGTGACTTTATGAGCTTGCGCGTTGACCACTGGCTCTGCAGCAATGACGGCAGCAGCACCACAAATACTTGCGCCTGAGCCAATCAAAATCACCGTTTCTTTATCGACTTTTAACCATCTAGTACCTAACCAATAGGTCAGCAAAAAGGTTGACGTCAATACTAGTGCATCCGTCATAATCGCTGGCATACCGACGCTCGCAACTTGTGTCATGGTCAGCTTAAACCCATAAAATATAATCGCAAGTCGCAGTATCTGACCTTTTGCAAAGCAAACGCCGCCGTTTAAACGTTCAGTGAATTTGGGATAGACGGTATTGCCCAAAATCATACCCAGCAAAATCGCTAGCGTTAAAGAGGATAAGCCGACAATACGTCCGTTTGACCAGATATCCAAACTGCTGTCCAACCATAAGCAAAACAAACTACCGATCAGAACTACCGCTAATCCCGCTAAGTGACGGTGATTAGGGGTATAGTTATGAACGGAGTTGCTGACTGATTGGACGAGTGTGTACATGACGCGGCATCCTATCACTGATATTAAGATAAGCATAAGCTTATGAATAGACAGTATATGCCCGCTGCATTTATAATAAAAACAGATTAATAAGATATAAGCTATCGATTTTTTAGGTTAAAGTTTATAATAGAAATAGATATATCGTGCATAAGCCTCAAAAAAGACAAACGTTAAGAATAAGACAGGCTGAAAACTGACATAAGGCATCATTAATAATATGAAAAAATCTGTGCAGACAGTGCCAAAGATTACGCTTAAGCAGCTTGCTGTTTTTGTCAGCATTTATCAGACAGGTAGCACCAGTCGCGCCAGTGAGGAGCTGCATTTATCACAATCAGCAGTCAGCAGCGCACTGACAGAGTTAGAGTCTAGACTACAGATGCCGCTATTTGAGCGCGTCGGTCGCAGGCTTAATCAACATCCCAATGCCCATCCTATTTATATACAGGCACAGGCTATCTTGGGTCAGTCGCTCACGCTTGAGCATTATCATCAATATCAAGCAGGACAGATTCACATCGGTGCTAGTACCACTATCGGCAACTATGTGCTGCCATCTTTACTTGGCAAGCTATATGAGGCGCTGCCCGATGCCAATGTCGATATATATATTGCCAATACGCAAGAGGTAGTGAGCGAGGTTGAGCAACTAAATATCGATATCGCGCTGGTAGAAGGAATGCCGCGTCCGATAGATATGAAAGTTATTGAGCAGTGTGAATGGCGTACTGATACGCTGATGATATTTGCCAAGCGCGATAGCAAGTGGCTAAAGGGTATAGCTACCTATAGCGAAGACGAGGACTGCTATCAGATGAGTATTAATCAGCTAGCGCAGTTGCCGTTACTGGTGCGTGAGGCAGGGTCAGGCACACGGCAGATTATCGACGAGCAACTGCTTAAGTATCTACCCAATGCAGAAGTGGTAAAGGCGATACATCAGTCTGAGGCCATCAAACACATGGTGAGTGCAGATATTGGTCTTGGTTGTCTATCGCAGCATGTGATTGAGACGGAATTGGCGACAGGTGAGCTAGTGCAAGTGAACGTGGCGGGGATTGATCTATCACGCACATGGTGGCTGGTCTGGCATAAAGCCCGTCACCAAAGCCCCATTTGGCAAACCTTTATAGATATTATTCAGTAAGGTTAAACGATGAGTCTGGATGAACCTAAAAGCTATCAGCCATAAAAAAGCGCCGCGTTGAAATTTACGCTGCGCTTTTTTGTTTAAGATATGCTTTAGATAATATAAGACAATCCAAGCATATTTTATGCTGAAACAGGCTTGTCCAATCTCACTACAAAGCTATCGCAAGGTACATTGGGCAAGATATTATCCGCTGTTGCGCCACTGATCCATGCGGCGATACCAGTACGCTTATGACGACCGATAACCAATAGATCGACATCGTGTTTATGACAGTAGCTGACGATACCTTCACTGCTAGAGATGGCAGTCGTGACTTCCGACGTTGCTGCATTTAGCTGATTGCGTTCAAGGAATTGCGCCAGCTTTGCACGCGCTTCTTGGCAGCGTTCATCATCAATCTCATCGTATAGGCTAGAGGCAGGCACCAGCTCATAGCCGAAGCCAACCATGGTGTCTTTGACAATATGCAAAACAGATAGCTTAGAGCCTGGACGGTTTTCGACGATGCGCTTGGCCTTTTGGGCGACTATATCTGCATCAGAGAGTAAGTCGGTGACCAGTAAAATATGTTCGTAACTCATAGCGTCTTCCTCATGTCAGATAGTATTTACTATAGCACTACTCTAGGGCGCTGTTAAGTAAAGCTTGTCGTCTTTAGCAGCGGATGGGAGCGATACCAATTATTCCAAGACAGGCTGATCAAGCTTCACCACTAAGCTGTCGCAAGGGACATTTGGCAAGATACTATCGGCTGTTGCTCCTACCAACCAAGCAGCGATACCATGACGCTCATGGCGTCCAATGATAAGTAAGTCAACGTCTTTTTCACGGCAATAGTTAATGATACCTTTGCTGTTAGAGATGGCAGCGGTGACCTCAGAGTTGATTGCTTCTAGCTCGTTACGTGCCAAAAATTGCGCTAATTCCGCCCGTGCTTCTTGCCACTTTTCACTATCGACATCACCCGAGAGGCTAGAGGCAGGCACGAGCTCGTAACCGAAGCGAACCATGTCATCTTTGACTATATGCAAGACAGACAGTCTGGCTTCAGGAGAGCCTGCGAGAATACGTTTGGCTTTTAGCGCCACTTTGTCCGCATCGGATAGTAAGTCAGTGACCAGTAAAACGTGTTGGTAGCTCATAAAGTACTCCACTCCTGTTAATAGTTAACTTTATAGTAGCAGCGCAGGCTGTCTTTGTTAAGCGATAAATCCATAATAAAATTGTGGATATTGATGAATTTGTAACTATAAGGGATTAATAGTTAAAGTTGATAGCCGCGTAGATTATGTGGTGGATTATTGCGTGACTGATGCCTTGACTTATCCATGTCGCAGCCCCACTAATAGCGCTAAGCCAACTCTTTTTTAGCCAATTTATTACTCTATTTTCCCTGACAGTCAGGGCACTATACGCATAATAAGCGATAAGGATAACTATGACGGACACGCCATTTACTGCTGATTTAACCTTGCATCCAGCATTTGAGCTGATTGAGCATCGCCATATTGAGGCGCTATCGATGGATGTGCTGATCAGTCAGCATGTAAAAACAGGAGCGATGCATTATCATCTGGCACACCCAAGTGATGAAAATGCGTTTTTGGTCGGCTTTCGCACCCAGCCGATGGATTCAAAAGGCGAGGCGCATATCTTAGAGCACGTGGCATTATGTGGTTCGAACAAATTCCCAGTACGTGATCCGTTCTTTTCAATGATTAAACGCTCATTAAACACGTTTATGAATGCGATGACCGCCGCTGATTGGACAGCCTATCCGTATGCGACGCAAAACAAAAATGACTATTTTAACTTGCTCGCTGTCTATCTGGATGCGTCGTTTTTCCCGAATATCCATCCGCTCGATTTTGCCCAAGAAGGCATCCGCGTGGAATTGGACGAAAATGATAAGCCGCAATTTAAAGGTATCGTTTTTAATGAGATGAAAGGCGCGATGAGTGGCGAGATTGATCAGCTATATCATACGGTTGCTCATCATCTGTTCCCAACGACGACCTATCACTATAATTCAGGCGGCGATCCTGCCGATATCCCTGACTTGACGCACACTGAGCTGACCGAGTTTCACCAGAGTCATTATCATCCGTCAAACAGTGTCATCATGAGCTTCGGTAATATTCCCGTTGCTGAGACACAAGTCAAAATACACGAAGATGCCTTGATTCAGTTTGAAGCAGGCAAGAAGCATGTATCACGTCCAGAGCAACGTTTGTCTGCACCAATCAGTGCGGTTGATACTTATACTGCTGACGAAGCGGGCCCAGATCAGACGCATCATGTGGTTGCTTGGTTGCTACCATCGATTACCGATCCTAAGCAGCGCTTAGCATTGCGTCTATTAGAAGGCGTGCTGATTGAGCATGCAGGCTCGCCATTGCGTGCTTATCTTGACAGTCATCCACTAGGTAAAGCACCAAGTCCGCTATTGGGACTCGATGACAGTCATTATGAGATGGTCTTTTATACGGGACTGCGCGGTTCTAACCCTGAACATGCCGAAGCAGTCGAGCAGGGTATTATCGACTTGCTAACCGAAGTGGCCAATTCACCGGTCGATGACGAGACAATCGAAACTATTCTGCACCAGATCGAGATTGATCAGCGTCATATCGGCGGTGATAGCATTCCTTATGGTCTGAACTTGATGTTAGAAGGGTTTAGTACCGCTATTCATGACGGCAATCCTATCGACGTGTGGGAAGTAGACGAACATTTGCAGTGGCTACGTGAGCAAGTCGTCGATCCGCAGTGGCTACCGAATTTAATCAAGACGCATCTATTGGAAAATCAGCATCGTGTACGTGTAACGATGACCCCTGATAGCGAAAAAACAGCCCGTTTGGCAGCAGCTGAACAGACTCGTTTAGATACTATCGCGATGGATCTGACCGCTGATGATAAAGCTATTTTAAAGCAACAAGCCTTAGATTTGGCCGCACGTCAAGCCGCGCCAGATGATTTAAGCTTATTGCCAAAGGTAGGTCTAGAAGACGTACCAACGGATATCAGCTTTAAAGAAGGCACGCAAAAGCAGGTGCGTTTGAGCGGGCAAGACAGCATGCTATTTGAGTATGAAGCTGGCACCAATGGCATTTATTACTATCAAGTGATTGTTCCACTCACTGAGGCAATCGGTAATGCGAGCGCAGAGGAGCTACCAGTCAATGATGTGATTAATCATCCATTACTACCTATCTATTTAAGTCTATTGTCTGAGCTAGGTACTGACACGCTCAGTGCTCATGAGATGCAAGCCAAGCAAGCAGCGCATTCTTCTGGTGTGACCGCTCGTATTAGCCAGCGTACCAACGTCGATGATAGCCAAGCGATTAGCAGCTACTTTGTCGTGGCAACGCGTGCGCTAAATCGCAAGCCTGAAGCAATTGATTTGCTCAAAGAAGTCATGGAGCACAGTATCTTCTCTGAGCATGACCGTATCAAAGAAATCTTACAACAGCGTCAAGCAGGTTGGCAGTCAAATCTAGCGGGATCTGGTCACTCTTATGCGATGCAAACGGCCAGTCGCGGCATGAGTCGCCAAGCGCAGCTAGAGTATGTGCGCAGCGGTCTACCAGCATTGAACGCACTTAAAGATTTCTTAGCACATGCTAGTACAGATGATACTCAGTGGGATCAATTGGCTATGAGCTTGATGGACTTACATCAACGTCTCATCAGCCTGCCTAAGCATGCGGTAATTATCTGTGAAGCAGAGCAAACCGAACGCTTGAGTAGCTTAATCGTTGATAGCTGGAAAGACAGCCAAGCGACGACCGCTTCTAATGATCTAACGAACGCAGCAGCAAATATCCCAAGCGAGTTTGCAAACCTGCAATTAGATACTGCGTTGAATGGTGCGACTAATACAATCAAAGCATTAGAAAATGGCGACGATGTTAAAAACGACGTGCTCGAGGTTGCAGATCTAGCATGGCTAGTACCAACCAATGTCTATCATAACGCCAGTGCTTATACTGTACCTGCTGCTGATCATCCTGATACCGCTGCATTAATGGTACTAGCGCCTTACTTACGTAATGGCTATTTGCACAGTGCGATTCGTGAGCGCGGTGGTGCCTACGGTGGCGGCGCAGGTTACGATGCCAACGCTTGTGCCTTTAAGTTCTTTAGCTATCGTGATCCACAGTGCGCTGAGACCTTTGCTCACTTTGACGCCAGTATCGAATGGCTATTAAACGAGCCACAGACCGATGAGCAATTAGAAGAAGCTATCCTAGGTATTATTTCAGGCATGGATAAGCCGGGCTCTCCTGCAGGCGAAGCAATCAAAGCCTGCTTTGCAAATCTACATCATCGCGGTGTCGACTGGCAGCGTAAAATGCGTGCGTCGATATTGGCCGTTACGGTCGCTGATTTACAGCGCGTTGCCAAGCAATATCTGCAAGGGCAAAAGCATGTACGCGCGGTGTTAGCGCCTTATGACAAAGAAGAGGCAGTAAAAGGTCTTGGTTTCGAGGTTTGTAGAATAAAGAGCTAAGACAATTAGGTTCGTTCTTGATTAAAAGTTAAGCACAAAAAAGCCAAGCATCATGCTTGGCTTTTTGTGGTTAGGTAATTGACTAATATCGCTTGATACTCAAATCTTTGCCAATTTTGTCTTGATGAATCGGAAATTCTGACAACTCGTTATACTGCTTACGATCAGAAAAGTAGCTTTTTAAAGTACGGCGAATGGCTTCAAACGCTAGTGTATCCCATGGGATATCTTCTTCGCTAAACAGTGCGCAGTCGAGACTTTCTGAGCCAATACCATACGCGCCATCTTTTAGATCGGCCAGATAGATAGAGTAGATCTGCCCAATATCTGGCAAGTCATAAATGCAGTATAGATGCGGATTCAGTACGATGGCATCAGCTTCTTCGTAGCTCTCGCGTGCTGCGCCTTCAGCCATTGTTTCGCCATTTTCCATAAAACCTGCAGGTATCGTCCATAGCCCATATTGTGGCTCGATGGCACGGCGGCAGAGTAGCACTCTGTCTTCATGTACCACCAGCGAGCCACAGATAACTTTTGGGTTTTCGTAGTGGATATAGTGGCAATTGGGGCATACCAAACGCGGCATATTGTCCGTAGGTGGGATTTTTCGTTCTGCTTCATGACCGCATTGGAGGCAATAGCGCATATCAACTACCTTGTTATAAAAGTTATTGTGTATGATGTTTTTTATAGGTTATAAGACCTACATTCTGAAGTGCTGCTGTCATCGTTTCGAGATAAGTTAGACATAAGGACGGTGAGACAAGTACCACAAGCAGTAAACTGAGTGAACCTGACGATAAACCTAACTTAAACGTACCTGACTTATATAAGATATTATTCTAAAGAGCAGCTATCGTCTTAAGATAGCACATATTATCGACGGACAGAATCACGATAACAGTAACGCATCATTTCACAGATAGGCTGACTATTATTAGTTAATAGGGCCGTTATTGAGCATTGATAAGCAATGAATCAGTCACATAAATAGCATGCAGCCACTATTATATTGCGCTAGTCTAGTGAGTGTTCAGTAATTATTGATATCAAAGCCGCTAACAAAACGAGTGGCCGAGAACAATAAATAGATTATTGATTTTATTTATTAGTCGCGATTTTAATCATAGAAAATAAGAAAGATGCTGTTGATACCGCTTAATAACGATAAAAATATAGGGCAATTATAATGTTATTCCCACCGGAGGCTGTGAGCTTCGATAACCTGTCAGTTGCTGTACCTACTTTTATTCGTCATCCGACGCTTCGTCAATTAGCCGAACGAGTGCAACATGAGACTTTAAATGCGCTGACAAGTCCGGCGATGTACGAGGCACATAACGCCTCTCATAGTAGCCGTGTGTTAGACAGCTTATATCAGACACCGATTGCAGATGCATCAATACTGGTCGCTATTACTCATGAGCGCAGGCCTAAACTATTATTAACACGCCGCGCCGCCCACATGAACAGTCATGCGGGTGAAGTGTCTTGTGTGGGTGGTAAACATGATCGAAGCGATGGCAATAATGTCGTTACTGCATTGCGTGAAGCCTGTGAAGAAACAGCGCTACCGCCCAATAAAGTCCAATTACTTGGTCAGCTACCGATCCAAACTTCAAAAAGTGGTATGAGCGTACGCCCAATCGTGGCACTCATCGCTCCTGGTCTAGTACTCGTACCTGAAGCGGGAGAAATATCACGTATTTTTTGGGCAGATTTAGAATCGTTAGTCACTCAACCAACGGTAGAGTATGAAATTGAGTATAAAATGCAGGAGCAAATGGCTACCATACTGACGCCGAGCTGGCAGGTCGATGGCGAGACAGTATGGGGGCTAACAGGACGGGTAATTGCTAACCTATTAGAAACAGGGTTTGATCGACAGCTAGAATGGTATTACCGCGTAGAAAACAAACGCTGATAAATGTCATCTACTTATAATATAGTCGATTCAATTTAAAAGTAGTACAAGGCAACCGAGTGTAGATGTATATGTGATACTTCAAACGAGGTTAACACAGTAATGCTTTTATAGTGGGATGACTATAATCATCTACTTATAATAATCATCGTTCTTTTTAAGCCACCAGTTCATATTGTCTTGGCGCTTGGCACGGAATGCTTCTAACTTATGAGCAACGGATGCATTATGCTGCCGTGCAGTATCGAGCGCAAAAAGAATCGGTACGGAAGACAACACGCCAAAGCGTATCTTCGATTTTGGTAAGTCCAGCCCATCGCCTATATCATCACCGACCAAAGTCCGAGTGACACTCGCGTTGACCATTTCGACAAAACGTCCACGGCGATTGTCTTCACCCATTAGCTGACGCGGCAAATCATGCAATGCTTTTGCCAGTGGTTGTCCCATCTTAAAGTCTAGCTGCTGTATCGATAGATAGGTATACAGCCATTCCCAACACGCGGCCTCATCTTTTGGCAGACGATCTAGATCAACCCCCATCCAATAACTGGCAAGGTTCCATAGATGCAGGATACCTTCAGCTTCTTCTGTGCTAATACGTGCGCCTAGCAATCTTAGACCGCGCATAATTAGTAACGAGAACTGTAAGTGGGTGGCAATCATATCGGTTTGATTGATAGGGATGCCCCAATAGTCAGTATTCCAACTACCGTCAGGGTTATGATGTTGCTCGGCGTTTAGTATCACGCCTGTAGCAGCATTGCCTTTACCTTTGAGTAAGCTTTGCCGTACCAAAGTATGTATCTGACGTACTTGGATCGATTGTCGCCAGCCCTCAGAACCAATGGCTAGTACTTGCTCGATGGGTTTATTTTGATTAACTGCACTCATATTAGATGAGGGATGTTCAGACACAGCCAAGATATAGGCATAAGTACGCATCAGTCGCGGTAGCGCATCATGCATCAGGGCGCCCGTCTGAATGAGCGGCAGTGATAAGGCAGGAATGCTATAGCCTGCCATCAGAGCAACGTTACGCAATAGCCAAATGAGCATCAGTGGATAGCGCCGATAGGCAACCGCGCCTATCTGAGCAAGCTTTGGGTCGAACCAGTCAGGATGGCTGCTAAATTGCTCAGTGAGCGCGCTAAATGATGGATTAGTTGCAAGGTCGTTGTTCGTAAGTTTATGGTTTGGACTATCGTTAAGAATAGTATGCTGTAAAGGTTTTGCAAATTTTATGCTTTGAGTGGCTAGCGCGTCTGCAAGCGGATCGCCAATATCGTAACCTGCCACGATCTCATCAAGTAAAGCAGGCGAGATCGTAAAGTCTTTTGGTAATAGATAACGTTTAATGCGTTTTAAAACCTGCAAATCACTATGGTCATCGATAGCAGTGGTACGTCCATGACGCTGATAAGCGTTCGATGATGGAAAGTCAGGTTTGTCAGTTGGAGTACTTGCCGTATTGATGATTTTCTTATCCATAGTTATCAAGTACCATTTTTGGAGTGAGGACATGCCTTAGAACGTAAAACTTGCATTGAGATAGCTTCGCATCCCAATCATTCGTAAAAATTACTGGATTGGTTCAATGAATCTAATTGCTGCTGTGTTGTTCGGATATGGCGTTTGGTATTACGAATCTCATCAGATAGAGATAGCAGCCGTGCACGGGCTTCTTTTTCATTAGCAAAATCTAGCATGTCACCATTTTCTAGCTTATCGAATTCTGATTGGTAAGTATCTAAGAGATGATTGTCTTTGTCTAATTGACTGTCTAAGGCGTAATAATCTAGCCCTTTTTGATTAGCCGCTTGCAATGTGCTGGCCATAGTAATAGGGCAAACGTTGTTCAACTGACGACCACGTCTACCAATGTTATAGGCATTATTGATGGTGCAGTACTGTTGCAGACCAAGTTTACGACCGCGCTCCCATGCCTGATAGTCAGGCGCGACACTGGCTTTGGCACAGGCTTTTGCATGAGATGCTAATCGGTCTGAATGGTAACCTGCCACGCCATCGTTATAGCCGATAGCTTGCCAATCACCGATGAGACATTCTTGCTTGGAGAGTGTTGCACAGCTTGCTAGCAGATAGATACTACCGAACACAGACAACCCTAATGCCAGTTGACGTACAACGCGGTGTATAAGTCGGTACATGGTTAGCTCCGATAGCTGTGATAACTATCATAACGATAATAACTGTGAACACAAATAAATGATGCTAGCAATCAACTACATTATGCAGACTTGTCATTAATTGCTAAGTCACTTATAAATATCTCGATAACGTACATACAAATAAAATAGAGCAGCTTATAAGTGGCATCAACATTAAGCAGTACCACTATAAGCCACTCTATGTTTCATCAATGTGGGCGAGTCAAATCGACCGATGTACCACTAGCATTATCTTTCAAGCTCATTTTTAGCATGATGTAACCAGCAATACCAGAGACGATTGAACCCATGATAATACCTAAGCGCTCATCAAACATAGTAGTGTCGCCAGCGAACGCCAAGCCACCGATGAACAAACTCATGGTAAAACCAACACCGCACAATAGAGCTGCACCGTAGATTTGCTTATAGTCCATACCTTTTGGCATAGTTGAGATACCAAGCTTAAAGATTAACCAGCACATGAACATGACGCCTAACTGCTTACCAATAAACAAACCAGCGGCAATACCTAGCGGCACTGAGTGGAATAACTCAGCAAAACCTGCGCCTTCGAGCGAGATACCTGAGTTGGCAAAAGCAAAGATTGGCAAAATACCAAAGGCGACGGTATTGTGTAGATCGTGCTCTAGCTCTTCAAGCGGAGAGTGCTCAGGATCAGTACGGTCGAACATTGGGATAAACAGTGCTAGTACCACACCTGCCAATGTTGCATGGATACCGGACTTGAGTACGGCAATCCACATGATCAGACCGATGAGTAGATATGGTGTGATATTGGTGACGTTACGGCGATTAAGAACATATAAGAACGGCAAACATAAACCAGCTACTGCCAATGACTCTAACGACAACTCACTGGTATAAAACAAAGCGATAATCAGAATCGCACCAATGTCATCGAAGATAGCAATAGAGACTAAGAAAACCTTTAGGGAGTTGGGTACGCGATTACCTAAGAGGCTCAAAATACCGAGTGCAAAAGCAATATCTGTCGCAGCAGGAATGGCCCAACCTTTCCAAAACTCAGGCTCGTTGTAGTTAAAGAGCAGATAGACAATCGCCGGCATAATCATACCGCCGAGTGCAGCCCCTGCAGGCAGTATTATTTGCTTGACGTTGGACAGCTCACCGATGAGTACTTCACGCTTAAGCTCTAATCCAACCAAAAAAAAGAAAACCGCCATCAGACCATCATTGATCCAGTGATGAGCGTCTTTGGCAATCGCAAACTCACCAATCTGAATGGCGACTGGTGCATGAATAAAACCTTCATACCAAACATTAAGAGGGGAGTTGGCAATGATCATTGCAGCAATGGCAGCCAATGCTAAGACGATACCGCCTGCTGCCTCAAATTCAAAAAATGCCTTAATCCTTCGTATTGCCATATCATCCTCATTCGCTAAATACAATTTACTAAATAACCTCAAATATCCATCAATGTCTGCGCTACCTATAATTTTGAGGTAGCAATTAGACAGAAACAGTTTCTCATACTCTTATCAATATAGACAACAAAATACGTTGAGCCAGTGCCAACGGTCTACTTTTTTATATTCACAATAGCAATATTATAAAGAGGATTTGACGAGCACAATAGTTGTAAGTCGTTACATCTTTTTAATAAGTCGCTATTCGGTTGAGCATATTTAGAACGTTATTAGACAAATTTAGCAGACTTTGTTACGTTTTTGGCTTTTTTTACGGTTTTATCTTTATAATAAGCAGCGCTGTGCGACGTGTCATTATTTCTTTTGCTAGCACTGGTAAGCTGTCAGCTTATCGATAACAATATTTTAGCCTTATCTCAGAACTCCTTTTCTCTTCTTATAATATTTTGCAGGTCAGTGTCATGGACTTAACTTTCTCGTTAGAGATTATTTTAATGCTTACTGCGGTGGCCGCATTGGCAGGATTTATTGATGCTATCGCTGGCGGCGGCGGATTGTTGACTATCCCTGCCATGCTACTGGCCAACATCCCACCAGTATTAACGCTCGGTACCAATAAACTGCAAGCGGCATCAGGTGCACTAGCGGCGTCTATTACTATGATTAGGAAAGGAGTCGTCAAACCGCAACGTATCAAAGTAGCTATCATCGCCGCTTTTATTGGTTCCGTTATCGGCACCATCGCTGTACAGATGTCACCACCTGACTTGCTCGAAAAGGTGATTCCGTTTTTAATCGCGGCTATCGGTATCTATACGTTATTTGCTCCTAGATTGGGTGAAGTAGAAGCTGCACCGCGCATCTCAGAGAGCAAATGGCAAAAAGTTGTGGCACCGTTGATTGGCTTTTATGATGGTTATATTGGCCCAGGCACTGGAATGTTTTTTGCGCTTGGCAATGTGGCATTACGTGGTCGTCAAATTATCGAAGCAACAGGCGCGGCAAAAGTATTGAATTTATCGACCAACATCGGTTCGTTAATCTTCTTTATTTTGGGTGGCAACGTACTGTGGAAAGTGGGGCTAGCGATGATGGTTGGACAAACCATCGGTGCCTATTTTGGCTCGCATATGGTGGTTAAAGGCGGTAGCAAATTGATTCGTCCAGTGATTGTACTGGTCTGTCTGGCGATGTTGACCAAGTATGTGTTTGGCTAATTAGCTATTGATAGAACCGTATCAACCATTATTATTTACCAGTTATTGATCATAAAAAAACCTCAGCCAATTTGACTGAGGTTTTTTATTTTATTTACTTCTCTCTAGCAAGCGTGGGTTAGCGGCGACGATCAACATCATCGTATTCACTACCCATGATGCCATCGCTAAAGACTTCAGAGAACTCACGCTCATTGTCTTCATCAATATGACCATCAAATACGTCTTTTGCACCAGCGTTAGGATCATTGTAAATAGCCAGATCCATTTTGCCTTCTGATTTTGCCACGATAGTAGTTACTGCAGCATCACCACCGACGTTTACAGCAGTACGTAACATATCAAGGATACGATCCACACCCAAGATTAGACCAATACCTTCGATTGGTAGACCCACTTGAGCGAATACCATAGACAGCATGATTAGACCAACACCAGGTACACCAGCCGTACCAACAGACGCCAATACTGACATCAAGATGACGGTTAAGTATTCGGTCACGCCCAAATCAATGCCGTAAATGTTGGCAATAAAGATGGTCGCAGTACCCTGCATGATAGCCGTACCATCCATATTGATGGTAGCACCAAAAGGAACAGTGAACGACGCAACTGAGTTGTTTACACCCATACGTTTGGTAACCGTACGCAAGGTAATAGGAATCGTCGCGTTTGAGCTTGAGGTACTAAAAGCGAAGATCTGTACTTCACGCATTTTTGCCAAAAACGTCTTGATAGACAAGCCTGAAGACACTTTTAGTACAATCATCATGGTGATAAAGAAGTGGAAGGCCAATGAACCGACCAATACCGCAACATAACCAAGTAGTGACCAAATCAAGTCTAAACCTAGCTCTGCCATTGCTTTGGTTAATAGCGCAAATACACCATATGGTGCAAGGTTCATAATGATCGTGACCATCTTTAAGATGACTTCGTTGATTAGCTCTAGGCTCTGCACTAAGCCTTTGGCAGGTTTACCGACCATCAAGATACTGACGCCGATCAAAATAGCAAAGAAGATGATCGATAACATATCGCCATTTGCCATCGCGCTGATGGGGTTCGATGGGATAATGTTAGAGAACACATCAAGTAGAGGCGGCGCTGACGCAGCTTCAAACTCGGCTTCCGTTCCGATATTCATGCCTTTACCGATACCGAATAGCGAGCCAAGACCAATTGCAGTCGCAATAGCGAGTGCAGTGGTTATCATATAAATAATGAACGTTTTGGTACCAATACGTCCAAGTAGGCGAATATCACCAATACCGCATACACCGCAAATCAGTGAGATAAGCACCAAAGGTACGACCAACATTTTTAGCGAGTTGACAAATAGTTTACCAACAATGGCAAGGAAGCCATTGGTGATGTAAGTATTAACAAAGCTACCTTCGCCGTTCAATCCTGAGTAGTTTAGAAATAGGCCCAGTCCAATACCGAGCACCATGGCAACAATAATCTTGCCCGTCAGTCCCAAATTCTTCCACATAATTCATATCCTTTGTGTGCATAACAGCTTTATAGTAAGTGTTCATTAGCCAACATGATTGTACTTATCAGCCTTACTACAAAGCTTGTTATGACTATTAAGTTCCCGTGATTGTCGCTCGATGTCACATTTTCGTGGACAATATAAAAGAATAGCTAAGGGCACTGCAAGATTTTTTTCTGATTTTATTCTAAATGTACATTTCTCGTTACAACTATGTGCCCATAATATAGTCAATATTTATTCTAAACGGTTTGTTTCCCATATGAAACAAAATATTCATGAAAGAGTTTTTATGGTAAGCGAATATGTCAAACTATTGATATCAAACCGTTGATTTCAAGTTATCGAAATGCGAAGAAAAGAATAAGACTCATATGATTAATTAAGCTCAGAATTTCCAATAGACCAAAAAAAGCCAGACTATCGTTTATAGATAGTCTGGCTAATGAAAAGTGAAAGTTTTACTATAAAATCTAATAATACTCAGTTTCTAATACTAATATCAAAAACAGCATAGACCTTTAAACTTTATCGTCTTCTTCGCGTGATAAAGGTGATTGGCGTTCTAAAGGTTTGATATCATTATCACTTACTTCAGTATTGATCTCGTCAGGTGGTGCAATATGACGATTATGATTATTGCCCATACGCTCGTTAAGATGTGATTCAGCATCACGATGGCGATGATCGAGTGCCTCTCTCTCAGGCTTTGACTCTTCAAAATCTGTCTGAGAATTTACTTCTTTGACAGTATCTTGCTCACTCACCAATTCTACATCGCCATCACTTTCATAACCATGATTAGGATTGGCATCGCCAGTATGATTGTCTGTGTTTGCAGGACTGTCTAGATCGTTAATAGTTAGTTCGTTAGTGGCTAGCTCATCAACGGCAGATGCATCGGTATCCACAGCGATACCATTTTTACTCTGCGCTTGTCTTTTTAGCTGTGCGTAATCAGTCAGTTGGTGAACCGCATTTTCGAGGGCATGAGGATTGTCACGTTCTAGCGCTTCCGATAGATGCTCGTCAAACGTATCGGTCAATAATGAATCAAAACGCATGGCGTTATATTGAATCAGAACTTCTGCTTCTTCTTCGGTAATGCCGCCATTTTGACTGGCGTGTACCACATGGTCTTCAAAGGTTAGACCTTCAAAGCTGTCTTGATGCTCTGCCTTTTTGAACTTCTGCCACAATGGTTCGATTTCGACCAACGTCTGATAAGCATGTTCCATACGACCAGTCACATCGTCTGCATCTGTATTGTAATAAACCATGGTTTTCAGATAATCGCGGAACGGGTTGGCTGCAAAATCATCCATGAAAGTATCACCCAATTGACGTTTTAGCTCATCGCTTGCTGGGGTGAAGATACGTCCACTTGGGAAAGTCACAAAGCTGACCACATTGGCAGCCATACGATTCGGGAAGTTGGCAAAGAATGACACAAAAGCTTCTTGAATCGTATACAAGCTGTTTTGTAGCGCAACTTCAGCATGTAAGCGCTCAGACTCTGATTTACTACCATGCTCATAAAATTGCAAAATAGCAGTCGCAATAAATAGATGACTATGAATATCTGCTAAACGACCAGAGAGCATTTCTTTACGCTTTAAGTCTCCTGCTAGTAGTCCTAATGCCATATCAGCAGTTAGGGCAAAGCTCGCACTTAAACGGTTGATATGTTTGTAATAAGGACGGGTAAAGGCGTCTGCGAAACTCGGGGCCTTATCGCTACCACCAATATAACCTGCGACAAAAGCTTTGGCGCCACGGTTAAACGTATAACCCAAATGCTTGAAGAAAAGGGTATCGAATTTTTCAGTAGCAGCAGCTTTATCTTCGCTTTGTAGTAACTGAAGCTCGTCGAATAAATAAGGATGACAACGCATCGCACCTTGACCAAAGATCATAAGTGAGCGGGTCAAAATGTTGGCACCTTCGACAGTGATAGAGACAGGAATCGCTTGATAAGGTGTCGCCAAAAAGTTACGCGGACCCATTTGTACAGCACGACCACCGACCACATCCATACCGTCGTTGACGACGCTACGCATGGTTTCAGTCGCATAGTATTTGGCCATGGCAGTCATGACTGATGGCGTGCCACCTTGGTTTAATCCGCAAGTGACCAAATGACGGAACGCTTCTAACATATAAGTGTTACTCGCCATACGGCTAGTAGCGTCCTGTACACCTTCAAATTTACCTACTGATATCTTGAACTGTTCGCGAACTTTTGCGAACGCACCGACAGATAGGTAAGTCATTTCACTGGCTGATGTCGATAGAGCCGGCAGAGAAATACCTCGACCAACGCCTAAGCATTCCATCAGCATACGCCAGCCGCGACCAGCATTCTCGACACCGCCGATGATGTAATCTAATGGGATAAAGACGTCCTTGCCATCGACTGTACCATTCATAAATGGTGAGCCGATTGGATTATGACGTGGCCCTGTTACGACACCTTCGTGGTTGGCTGGAACGAGGGCACAAGTAATACCGTAATCGGTTTTTTTAGGATTGCCAAGTAGACCTTCAGGATCGTGCATTTTGAATGCTAAGCCAACGACAGTAGCGACAGGTGCTAGGGTAATCCAGCGCTTAGAGAAGTTCATGCGCAGGCCAAGCACTTGCTCGCCTGCGTGCATACCATAACAGACCACACCTGTATCAGGAATCGCACCTGCATCAGAGCCAGCTTCAGGCCCAGTCAAACCAAAGCAAGGCACTTCGTCACCTTTGGCAAGACCTGGCAACCAGCGCTGCTTTTGCTCGTCCGTACCATAATGCATCAGTAGCTCACCAGGGCCGAGCGAGTTGGGAACCATACAGGTCACAGCGGCAGTCGGCGAGCGCGAAGCGATTTTACTCATCACACGGCTTTGCGCATAAGAGCTAAATTCTAAGCCACCAAATTCTTTTGGAATGATTAAACCTAAGAAACCATTACTTTTGATAAATTGCCATGCCTCAGGTGATAGGTCTTTATCTTTATGCTGGATTTGCCATTCATCAAGCATGGCACATAAGGTTTCTACTTCATTATCGATGAAACTTTGCTCTGCTTCTGAAAGCTGCGGATAAGGATAATTGGCAAAGGTATCCCAGTTCGGCGCACCCATAAACAGCTCTTTTTCCCACCAACTAGTACCCGCATCAAGTGCTTCACGCTCCGTATCACTCATACTCGGCATCGCACCGCCCAGCGCCTTATAAACAGGTTTAGTGATTAACGATTGGCGAAGCGGTGCAATGAGTAAGACCAAGCACAGTAATGCCATTGGTATACCCAAAATGAGCGCCCATGGGCTGATAATTGCGGTGACGATAACCGTAATCAGGGCGACGATGCTACCGGTGACCCGTGATAAGGACAACAAAAAGATGGCCAAGACCACGGCTAACTGAATGATGACTGCCAAAATAAACAAGCCAATTGCCATGACTATCTCCTTTAAAGCGCTGAATAAAAAATGCGAAAAGTACGTGAATGAAAGAGCTAACTATAATTGTTTTTCGTCTTGCCATTCACTGTCTTACAAGTAAATCGAATGATTTGTTAATCCATAAATGCTCGGTTTTACGTCTCTTAAGTACTAGTATTAACGGTCTAGTAAGTAATTGACAAATAAATGACAAGAATGGCTACTAATATGAAACAGTTGTCGATAACTATCAAGAGCCAAAATGCTACGCTCTGTCGATGATATGTATCAAAAATAATTGTTTGCAGGTTCATCATATGTCTAGTTGGAACACGTAGCCAGCTATTATCGAAAACTTGTCAAAGAGCTAACCAAAAGGGGCAAGGCAGCTTTCGGCATAAGACAAAGTGTCGTTACGTCCGACGATGATGTGATCGACAAGCGAGATATCTAACAGGTCACAGGCTTTTTTTAGCTCATAGGTCAGTAAGTTATCAGCGGTCGATGGCTTGGCATCGGTATGAGGATGATTGTGGGCGATGATAAGTTGGCTAGCAGCGTGGCTTAGTGCATGCCGCAGTACGTGCTTGATGCAGACCGAGCATGATGAGATGCCACCCGTGAATAATATCTCAAAGTTTAAAAGGTTGAGGGCATTATCCAGACAGAGTACTGCAAATACTTCACGGTGCTCGCCGCGTAACTGGGTACTGATATAGTCTTTGACTGCTTGTGAGCGGCCAAGTGCTTGCCCAGTTTTGAGTTGGCTGTCCAGATAGCGCGTACCCATCTCAAGTGAGGCTAATATTTGAGCGTACTTTGCAGGGCCCATACCATGACAGGCAAGAACCGTCTTTTGAGGGGCGGCTAATAGCTCGGCTAAGCTACCAAACTGATCGATCAAATGCCGAGCTAATTCAATCGCTGATTGAGACTGAGTACCCGTACGCAAAAATATGGCCAGTATCTCGGCATCAGACAAATGAGCTGCACCAAATTTTAAAAGTTTTTCGCGTGGTCTGTCATCCTCATGCCAGTCTTTAATCGCCATTGCCACTCCTTAAGAATAAATTGCTAGTTGTTATCTGAGGTAAATACGGAAAATCTTACCCAATTTATCTCATAATTGTTACTATAAGCGCAATTTTATCTTTTCACTTTTTTGTTGATGCCACGCTTATGTCCAATATTGTGCTTGCTATTACTGGCGGTATCGCCGCTTATAAATCTGCTATATTTGCCCGCTTGTTAGTTAAGGCAGGCTTTGATGTGCGCGTTATCATGACGACAGGTGCACAAGCATTTATCACACCGCTGACTCTACAGGCGTTGACGGGTAACGAGGTGCACGTGTCGTTGCTCGATGAGCAGGCAGAGGCAGGCATGGGGCATATTGAGCTGGCCAAGTGGGCCGACTTAATCGTCATTGCACCTGCTTCAGCCAATACGCTTGCGCGTCTGGCCATGGGTATGGCTGATGATCTATTGACTACAGTGTGCCTTGCCACTACAGCGCCTGTCATTATTGCTCCTGCCATGAATCAGCAGATGTGGGCGCATCCAGCGGTCAATCTAAATGTGCAAACCTTGCGCGATATGAATTATCAGATTATCCAGCCAGCTAGCGGTGAGCAAGCGTGCGGTGATGTCGGAGCAGGGCGATTGCCTGAGCCTGAGCAGTTATTGGGTGAGGTTTTACTGTTCATAGCGATGAACACAACGCCGCAATTGCTGGCAGGCAAAAGAGTGGTCATTACCGCAGGTCCCACCGTAGAAGCGATTGATCCTGTACGTTATTTATCTAACCACTCTTCAGGAAAAATGGGCTTTGCATTGGCGCGCGCCTGTGTGGCTGCTGGTGCAGACGTTGTCTTAATCGCTGGTGGTAAAGTGGCATTGCCCACGCCGCTTAATGTCACACGGATCGATGTGCTGTCTGCTGAAGATATGCTGATAGCGGCGCAGCAATGTGTAGATGGCACGCATAGCGAGCTTCAATTTGTCCTTGAAGAAGAGCATGACCATTCTCATGAGCACGATCACTCTCATAACCATTCTCACGAGCATCATCATGGCGACTGTGGTTGCGGTGATGATGTAAGTGACCATAACCATAACCATAACGACAATCATGACTTGCTACATTCTCATGATGACAACCAATTTGTAAAAGCAGATATCTTTATCGCGACCGCAGCCGTGGCAGATTATCGTACAGAAGAAGCCGCACCGCAAAAAATCAAAAAGACACAAGATGCCATGACGCTCAGTCTGGTTAAAAACCCTGACATTCTAGCGACGATTTCTCTTGCGCATCCGGAGCTATTTGTCGTTGGTTTTGCCGCAGAGACGCAAGATGTCGAGCGTTATGCCCGTGGTAAGTTGGTAGCAAAAGATTTGGATATGATTGCTTGCAATGATGTCTCACGTGTAGATATCGGTTTTGCTAGTGATGACAATGCGATGCAGGTGTTTTTCTCTGAGCGCTATGAGCGTGACGCGGTAACACTTGAGAAGACCAGTAAAGATAAAATTGCTGAGCAACTGGCTAGCATTATTGGTCAAGCAATCGGTCAACGTAAAGAGAGTTAGAGCTACAGGCGCTAAATCTGATAGCTAGCATGTAGATAGTGTGTAGATATGGACGCTGAGCCTCAAATGGTGTGACCGATATGATGAATATAGCTGGTAACGATAACACTCAGATGCTAGTGCTGACGATCATTTTTGCGCTTGCCTCACTGCTGCATGGCATTAGCGGACTTGGCGCAACGCTAGTGACGACCACTGCGCTTGCTAGTATGTACCCATTGCAACACGCTATTGTGCTAGTGATTTTCCCCTCGCTAGTCGTTAATGTGATGACATGGCTAGTAGGCGGTGAGCGCACCATTTGGCAAAACTTTATCTACTACGGCAGACGTTATTGGTTGCTTGCGCTTACTAGCCTATTGGGTAGCATTTTAGGTGCGAAACTATTGCTATGGGTCGATAGCGCTTATATCCTCTTATTGTTGGCCGCGGTCATTGCCTTCTACGTTGTGAGTAGTTTACTCGGCAAACAAATCCGTCTACCAAACACCAAGCCTATGTTGATTGCCGTTGGCTTTGGTGCAGGCGTCATCGGGGGCTCGACCAATGCGATGTCGACTATCCTGATGATGTATCTATTGTCTGCTAGTGACGATAAAAACACCATCGCCAAAGTCGGTAACATGTGCTATTTCTTGGGAAAGATTGCTCAAATTATCGTGTTGCGTGAGCCTATCATGGCACTGAGCAGTGGTGAGTGGCAGCTGATTACTTTTTTGAGTGTGCTGTCTATAGTGACTCTTTTGGTTGGAATCCGTTTGCGTCGCTATTTACCGCAAGCGCGTTTTCGTCAGCTTATTTTATTGATTTTAATCGTGCTTGGAATACGCGTTGGCTGGCAAGGTATTACCGCATTGTTATAGCTAAAGATATAAGCCTTTTCAGCGATATTTTATTAGACCAATTCCTCAAAAAATATCTGCTGGGCCAAACGAAAGGTATTGCAATGCGCTTCGACCACGTCTTCGATATCTTCTGAGTAGCCCCCACCCATCACGATAGCGACAGGGATATTGGCGGCTTTTGCTTGCTGCAGAACATATTCATCACGCGCCTTGCACCCTGCTTGTGTCAAACCAAGTTTGCCGAGCTTATCGGTAGCGAGCACGTCGACTGCAGACTGATAAAAAATCATATCTGGCGCAATTTCAGCGATTAAGCGTGGCAGCGTATCTTCTAATATCTGTAAATACTCAGCATCGCCAGTATCATTGTCCAGCTCAATATCTAAGTCTGATACTTGCTTACGAAACGGATAGTTCTTTGCACCGTGCATGCTAAAAACAAAAACGCGTGGTTCATTTGCCATGATGCTGGCATTGCCATTGCCTTGATGAACGTCCAAATCGATAACTAAAATTTTCTTCGCTTGTCCGCGATTTAATAATAAATTGCTAGCGATACAGACATCATTGAAGACACAAAACCCTTCGCCATGATCGGCAAAAGAATGATGGGTGCCGCCTGCAACATTCATGGCCACACCATATTGCTGAGCATATAGCGCGCACTCATAAGTTGCATGGGCGATATAGCGACCGCGCTCCACCAACTGCGGTGTCATCTCAAACCCAATCGCTCGTGCCGCCTTTCGCGGTAACGTTTGGGTTTTGAGCTGATACCAGTACTCTGCTGTATGAGTGGTCAAAATCTCCTCTTCGCTTAAGCAGGCAGGGGCAAAGAAGTTATCTTGACTGATCGTGCCCTCACTCAATAAGCGCTCAGGAATCAAGATGTATTTTTGCATGGGGAAGCGGTGCTTTTCGGGCACAGAGTAGCGAAAGACGTCAGAGTAGGCAATTTTTAGCATAAGAATTCTAGCTTAATATTGATGGTTTTTTGGATATGCAAATAGATAGATGAGCGACCGCTAAGTGCGGCCTCATTGCGTAAACTATATGAGTGAATAAACTGACGCATTACTGAACAAACTGCGTCGGTAAAAAGAATGTGCGTGCATCTGATTGCTGGCGCAGCTCTGTCAGTAATGTCTGCATATCTTCAGCAGGGTTCTGATTATTAATCAAGTCGCCAAATAGCTCGCTTGCAACCGTGGTCATCGCAACGACACTTTGTAGTGAGTGCTCAATGATCTCAGTATCGATACCAACCGCTTCGACATCGATCGCATTTTTGTAGCGTATTTCCCCATCATTGACATCCATCTCTAGGTTGCCAATAAGCATGTCATAGTTAATTTGAGTGATGAGTAGCATCGCGGCACTTTGATGAGTTTCTGGTATCAAAAATGGCAAGATGCCGTAGATGGCCAGTAGTTTGTTTTTTTCTTGCACCCGAAACAGATAGCCACAATTTATTTGCTTATGACGCATTCTCAAGGATAAATGATGCTATTTTTGGCTGTCGTTGGTTTTGGGACGATAGTGCGTATAGTGCCATTGCTTGTCATTGAAGTATTGCTTTAGACAGTCAACAATGGGCGTGTCACTATGATTTTGTGGTTCTGAACTTGGGTTGTCAGTTTTAAGGTGAGACGCATTTGCTTGCGCTTTTTCGTTGCTTTGAGTAGTATCGTCTTTGGGCGCAGTTTTAGAGGTAGTATTATCAATGTCGCTATCAGCAAGTGATGACTGTGCTGGCTCGCTTATACCATCGATTACTGACTGCGGTGCAGAAGCCGTCAATAATCGTTTGATTTTTTGCCATAAGCTGAGTTTATTGGGTTGACTCATAATAGTATGCTAACAAATAAAAGTTATAGATTAATCGTGATTGAGAGCCAAACTTTCTTTGACAGCAGGCTGTGCATAGAATGCTTCTAGCATGTCACGAATATGAGCTGTTAACCAAGGCGTTTCAATGGCGTCGTATACGATAGGTAGTAGAGCTGTGCTACATTGCTTCATGGCCGCTTCGTCAATGTGCAAACTCGCTGCGATGGTCGCCATCGTGTCAGCCTGATGATTGGCATACCAAGTGTCAATGCTTGCCGAGATTAAGCTGTGCAGATACGGTGACAGTCGCAGGCGATTGTAGCTTTGTTGGATACTGGCTTCGATATGGTCAATGCTACTGTTACTAGGCTCATCGCTTAAATAGGTTTGCAGCTCGCTGATCGGTTGGTCTTTGATGCGATTCCAGCCCATGACCATCAGACGCGCCACTTCTTCGTTTGACAAGTGTTCCTGCGCATTGGCCTCGGCTTTGCGCGTCAAATCTTTGATGTTGCGATGCAAATACGTTTGCAATTTTTCATCGAGGTTTCTATTGGTCGCTTTCTCAAACGAGCTGCGCCCAAGCTTCATCAGTTTACCAACGCCGCCCGCTTTATCAAGCGTGGTCTCCATAAAATCATTGATAGCGTGATAGAGCGTTTGGGTCAATAGATCCGCAAAGGTTTCGTTACCCACCAGCGTATGAATGAGGACGTTACGCTGCTGCTCATGGCTACCAATATAGTTAGCAAGAGTCTGAACTTGGGTGTCATCGACCAGCTCAGACAAAGGCACGTTGTCATTGACTGGATGATAGATAATGGTATGCAAAATATCACGGATATCTGTACGCATCACCTCAGTCATTGGCTGATTTAACAGCCAGTCTTTCATTAAATGCTGTAAATGGTCACAGGTGATGTAGTTGCTTAAGGGCTGAGCACCAAACCAGCGCCAAGCTTCCATCGATAAAGGCTCGGCCTGCTTGTGCAACCACTGCTGCATAAAATCAACTTGCGCGTCAATCAAGCTGTCTATCGTCAAGCGGCTGGTTAATGGTGCTTTTGACAAGTTGGTGTCTACATTGACACTATTAGTCTCCGCATCTGGCATTTGATTTTGGCTATCTTGTGAAGTCGGCATAGGTTTTGAAGTCATATTTTAAAGTCGTATTTTTTTGAGGTCGTACTTTTTGAAGTCAGAGTAATCGACAATTTGTTATACTGTGTGTTTGTAGCGAGCATAGGGTATTATGCCACGAACATTGCCTTTGTTTGTGATGAATATTGACTGCTGCTTGATAAATAACCAGAGGTTTTGATGACGGTTTTGGGTACGCCTTTACTTGCACTTGATGAGCTGACGGTTCAGCGCGGTGAGATACCGCTGTGCGAAGGAGTTGCGTTGCAGCTATCTACGGGTAGTATTTGCCATCTAATCGGGGCAAATGGGACGGGAAAGACTACGTTACTCATGCAATTGGCTGGATTGTTACCTGTTTTGTCAGGTAGAGTTATTTATCAAGGACAATCGTGCCTGCCTATCCAGCCCTTATATGTCTCACACCAGTTGGGCATCCATCCGAATCTGACAGTAGCACAAAACCTAACGTTTCTACTGAACTTATATGGTATTACTCCAAGCGCTGCTGATATTGATAATGCGCTCACATGGGTTGGGCTACAAGGGTTTGAAACGATCAGCTCAAGTCATTTGTCCGCTGGGCAAACGCGGCGCATCACGCTGGCGCGATTGTACCTACTAACTCCTGATGTAACACCGCTCTGGTTACTTGATGAGCCTTTCACGGCGCTAGATGTCGATATGGTGGCGCGTATGGAAGAGCGGTTATGCGAATTTGCACAGGCTGGCGGGTCGATACTAATGACCAGTCATCAGGCAGTCGGTGTCGCCAATCAGGTGCTCGATTTGTCAGATTATATGGTATAAGTTTGATCGCTATCAGTACCATCAGTATATGTGCAAGGACAAATAATGACAGACCGTCCAATACAAGTAGGATCAATAGCCGCTATGAATAAAAGTCCAAATGCTATTGTCGCAGTGCCTCGCAGTATTGGCTTCCTGCAGCTGTGGCGCCGCGAATGGCAAGTTAAGCAGCAAGGAGCGGTACAATGGTTGTATCCGTTAGTACTGTTCTTAGTGATTATTACTTTGTTTCCGCTGGCAGTCGGTAGTGAGCCTGCGCTATTGCATCGTCTGGGTGTATCAGCGGTGTGGATTGCTGCGTTGCTGTCACTGGTAATGGGCGTTGATGGATTATTCAAGCCTGCGCTTGATAATGGTACGCTTGCGCAATTGGTCGTGGCCAAAGCGTCATTACCGCTATGGGTGCTGATTAGACTGGTCATTCATTGGATTTTTAGCAGTGGTATTGTGGCAGCGCTTAGCTTGCTTGCCGTGCCGTTATTTCAGCTTAGCTGGTTTGAAGCGTGGATCTTGATGGCTTCTATCGTGACAGGTAGCCCAATGCTCCTAATGTTATCAGCAGTGGCCAGTAGCTTGACGCTATCGTTAAAGAATGGGGCAGTATTGGTGCCTTTGATTGCTTTACCGATGCAGTTGCCAGTCTTGATTTTTGCTACGGGTGCGGTTGATTTATTTGCTTCTGGGCTGAACGGTTTACCCATTTTAGCCTTATTGCTTGCAGGAAGTATTGTTTCTGTCTTGGTTATGCCTTGGGTGATTGCTACAACTTTAAGAATGTCATGGCTTAATTAAACGATTTGCTTATTGCAATTCTCAAGTCCAGTTGTCGAAATTTAATTAGCTAAACCCAGTTATCTAAATGCGCGATCGAAACCTGCCCATCGAAATCTAGTTATCTGCATCACATGTATTAACATCGTGGTGAAAACTGACAATTTTGCTATAATAGTCAATTGAATACGTAAACAGCTCTTTGTAGATTCTATCCAGTGTTTAACGCCAGCAGGTGAGTTGATAGTGGTGCTTTTGTAGACCGCATCCTTTATCGCCAGTAAGCTGTGTAATAGGTTTCTTCCCATGCCCAACCTGAATAACGTCTCATCCCCTAGCTTGTGGCAGCGCATTTGGCAGGGTTTCTTGACCACTGTGGGTACCAAGCAGTTTTTTCGTATCTTTAGCCCTTGGGTTAAGTGGTTAGCGATATTGGCCAGTCTCTGTTTGCTCATTGGTAGCGTATGGGGCCTTGCATTTGCGCCGCCTGATTATCTTCAGGGCAATAGCTATCGCATTATTTTTATCCATGTTCCTGCTGCCAGTCTTGCCATTTCCATCTATTTTTCCCTTGCGGTCTTGGGTGTAATTTATTTGGTATGGAAGATTAAGACAGCCAGTTTGGTCGCGCAGGCACTTGCCCCGATGGGGTTTTTGCTATGTGTCATTAGTTTGCTTACAGGCTCTATCTGGGCAAAGCCAACATGGGGTACTTACTGGGTGTGGGATGCACGCCTTACATCAATGCTGATATTGGCGTTTCTATACGCAGGCGTAATGGCTCTGTTTGCCGCTTTTGAGCATACGGCCAATCGCGGTAAAGCGGCCGCTATTTTATCTATTGTGGGCGCAGTGAACCTGCCTATTATCAAGTACTCAGTAGAGTGGTGGAATACCTTGCATCAAGGCGCGACCTTTAGTTTGACCGCCGCACCGAAGATGTCGGCAGATATGTGGATGCCTTTGCTACTGATGATTATCGGCAGCTATTTACTGGTTGCGACATTAGCGATTTATCGTACCAACACGTTGATTCTATACCGTGATCAAGGCAAAGCGTGGGTCAAAGAATACATTCGTGGTCAACACAAATAACGGCTAGGAACATACTATGCAGCCTTACTTTTATAGCGTATCTGAGTTTTTCGCCATGGGTAAGCATGGGGTTTTTGTGTGGTCGTGCTGGGCGATAACGATCGGCGTGATGTTGGCATTTATTATCTATAGCCGCAGACAGCGACAGTCACTTATCAAACAGCTAACCATCCAGCAAGCGCGTCAAGCCCAGCGAACGACCAAAACCTCAACGCCTGTAACCAAACAAGCTGAATAAAAATCATCTTAATATCATGGTTTTAGCGTAAGAAACCGTATCCTTACACTGACAAAAATATGACCTTACAGGCAGTGATGAGGCTTATTGATTCGGCCGAAAAATGCTACTATATAGCGATTAGAAGAGTACGATTAGAAAGACATTTTCAAAACGTTTTTCTAATGGTGGTTTCTTCAAATTTTTCTGTTTTATAGATTGATTATGGATCCTAAGACAGTGACTCATTAATGGGGTAGTGGTATGAATGCAGTTCGTCGGAAAAAACTGACGTGGGTTATGTTTACGCTGGCAGGTGCGGCAGTAGCAGTTATGTTGGTTATCTATGCCATCGGGCAGCAAACTGACTACTACTTTGATGCAACCGCTATTGCCCAAGGCGAAGCGCCTCAGGACAAACGTATTCGTGCTGGTGGTATGGTGGTTGCCGGTAGTGTGCAGCGTGCAGCAGACAATCCATTAAATGTTGAGTTTGCGATTACTGATTTTCAATCAACTGTGCCCGTGACTTACCAAGGTATTCTGCCAGACTTATTTGCTGAAAACTCAGGCGTCGTTGCTACGGGTAAAATGCAGGGCGATACTTTCGTCGCTGGTGAAGTACTGGCTAAGCATGACGAAAACTATATGCCACCAGAAGTTGCCAAATCTATGAAAGAAAACAATCGCAGCGGAGCGATACCTACTTCTGAACAGTATAATCCTGCTGAAAAGATTCACGAGACTGAAACGCTACAACAGTAATGATTGTGAATTTTCATACCATATAAAAAAGCCACCGATTATCAGTGGCTTTTTATTGAGCTTTGTTTAGCTAATCAGTTAATCGTACTTATTAATCCTATTAGTCATCCCATACTGGGCTATAGTCAGGATGTTCAATTTTACGACCGTCAGAGCTAGCTAGGTTACCGATTTTTTCTAACTCATCTGCACTTAACTCAACTTTGATGGCATCTAGATTGCCTTGCAGGTGATCAGGGTTAGACGTTTTTGGAATAGCCACACGATGCTTGTCTGATAAGATCCACGCTAGTGAGATTTGTGCTGGCGTTACGTTGTGTTTATCTGCAATCTCTTTAATTACTTCGTTATCAAATACATCACCACGCGCTAATGGTGAGTAGGCTTCTAGTAGAATGTGATGATTATTCAAAAAGGTCTGCAATGTGTTTTGCTTAATGAACGGATGGAACTCTACTTGGTTCACGACGATAGGCACATCAGCATATTTCTTGGCCTCAATAATATTAGCGATATTGAAGTTTGAAACACCAATATGACGCGTCAAACCTTGCTTTTGTAGTTCACACAGCGCAGGAATGGTCTCAGATAATGGCACGCGGTCATCAGGCCAGTGTAATAGCAACAGATCGACATAATCTGTACCCAAATCTTCCAAAGAACGTTTCGCCGCTGCGACCAGTTTTTCTGGCTCAAACTTCATATCATCTGGAAAAATCTTGGTAGTCAAAAAGAACTTATCACGAGCCACGCCTGATTGTCTGATACCTTCGCCAACTTCTTTTTCATTACCATAAGCTTGAGCGGTATCGATATGCTCATAACCCATTTCTAACGCTTTTTTGACCACATCTACGCAATCTTGCCCAGTTGACTGCCAAGTACCTAGGCCTAGGATTGGGATATTTGCTTGGCCAGCGGTACGAATATTATAGTTTTTAGCGCTCATATTATTATCCTTGTTATGTGTATCTTATAATTTTCATTAGTTTCAAATGTCATCAATAGTATGGTCTAACGAGTAAATCACTATTGAGCCTGTCCACTATAGGAAAAACCAAGGACAAGTGGAAGCGTGAGTGACGGTTTCCTACAAAGGGCAAACAGGCTGTAACGTGATTTTTAATAGTTATTTAATGCACAGTTAGTCTTTTGATAACGGTACTGGAAGATAGCACTCCCAAAATCAAAAATAAAAAAACGCCCATTACTCTAAGTAATGGGCGTTTCTACTAATCATAACACCTAAAAAGCTAGGTATTTTTGATTTAAAGTCTTATTGAGCCGCGGCTTCTGTTTCTACCGTTTCAGTGCTGTCAGTTTTAGCTGCGGTATCAGTGCTTGCACTAGTGTCAGAACCCCAGATTTTTGGGTACTTGTAGCCAGGGAAGGTTTCATGCGCGTACTTTTTGAAAGCCTCTGAGTTATAGGCGTTGGTGACATCTTCAACCCATTTCTTACCAGTATCAGCAGATTTGATCGCTGACCAGTTCACATAAGCAAAGCTTGGCTCTTGGAATAAAGCTTCAGTCAGCTTGATACCAGAGTCAGTTGCATAGTTACCGTTGATTACTGCAAAATCAACTTCATCACGCGCGCGTGGTAATTGGGCTGCTTCTAGCTCAACGATGTCGATATCGTATTTGCTGTTGTCAGCGATGTCAGCTTTTGACGCTGTCAGTGGGTCGATGTCGTCTTTTAGTTTAATCCAGCCAAGATCGTCCATCATGACCAACGCACGAGCAAAGTTACTTGGATCATTCGGCGCAGAAACACTCATGCCTTTGAATGCTTCATCTAGGCTAGACTTTTTGCCTGAGTAGATGCCAAGCGGGGCAGTTGGCACTTGGAATACTTCAACGAGATCAAGGTTGTTCTCTTTTTTGAAGGTATCAAGATATGGCTTGTGCTGGAAGATGTTGATGTCCAAGTCGCCTTCTGCCAAGGCAAGGTTGGGGCGAACATAATCAGTAAATGCAACTAACTCAACCTCATAACCCTGAGCTTCAAGTGTGCCTTTTACTTGGTTACGAACCATATCAGCAAAATCACCTTCAGTCGTACCGATAACAATTTTGGTGTGTTCAGGATCGATGTCACTAGTACTCGCAGTCGTTTCTGCAGTTACTGGCTCTTGGTTCGCTTCTGGCGCTGATGAGTTGCTGCAACCAACTAAAACTAGACCTGATACACCAACAGCGGCAAATGCGGTAGCTAACTGACGGCTGATATCTGTTAATTTCATAATATGTCCTTAATAATGAATGGGATTGAGTAAAACGTTTATCGTCTGAACATTAAAAAAGCAACATTATAAATAGTAATGCTGCTTTTGTTGTAAGAGCTGAGATAAGGGTTGAGTGTTGCCAAAAATAAACCTAGTCGCTCGTAAAGTCAAGTATTCTCTAAAGCGGTTTAACGTTTATCTAAACGATTGGCGAGCCAGTTACCAGAGGCTTGAATCGATACGACCATGATGGATAATACAATCACGATAAAAATCATTACCTCGGTTTGATAGCGATAATAGCCATAACGAATGGCCAAATCACCCAAACCGCCACCACCGATCATACCAGCCGCCGCTGAATAAGAGAGCAAGCTGATACAAAGAATAGTGACTGACAATACTAAACCTGAGCGTGCTTCATTAAGTAGTACTTTAATAATGGTAAAAGGTCGTGCACCCATCGATTCAGTGGCTTCGATAATACCGCGCGGCACTTCACGTAGATTTTGCTCAACCAAACGCGCAAAATAAAACGAACCAGCGATAGCAAGTACTAGTGATGCAGCAATTGGTCCGATACCCGTACCAACGATGGCCTTGGTAAACGGACTCATCGCAATCATCAAAATCACGAAAGGGAAGGCGCGCATAAAGTTGGTAATACCGCCAAGCACACCGTACAACGTCTTGTTTTGCAAAAACTGTCGATCACTAGACAAAAACAAGAATATGCCAAACAGTCCACCGATGACGATTGCGACCGTGGTTGAAATACCGAGCATCACAAACGTATCAATAAATGCGCTCACGATCTCTTTGCGTAACACAAGTAACTTGTCTATAGAGGCGGATAATTCAGTACCAGTTAACATATCTATTTCTCCTGCCTCATTAGTCCTCGACGACTAGGCCTTTGCCAATCGGGGTGGTTGCTTGAATCAGACCGTCTCGCACATCCGCAACTTCTAATAGTTGTCCTTGATGCAATAACGCTGCGCGATCACAAAGTCTACGAATAACACTCATCTCATGGGTCACGATGACGATAGTCACGCCAAGTTGCTCATTGATATCGCGCAGACAAGTCAGCAAACTACGGGTCGTTGCAGGGTCAAGCGCACTGGTTGGCTCATCGGCCAACAATACTTTTGGACTAGGGGCAATCGCGCGGGCAATACCCACACGCTGTTTTTGTCCACCTGACAACTGCGCAGGATAGTGACCAGCTCGATCGGTCAAATCAACAATCGCAAGACAATCCATGACGCGCTTATGAATGTCGCGACTTGGATAACCAGAGATTTTTAAGTTAAATGCCACGTTGTCAAAAACCGTTTGATTAGACATCAGATTAAACTGCTGAAAAATCATACCGATATTATGACGGGCAATGCGTAGTTCACTGGCAGACAGCGTGGTTAGGTCAGTACCATCTATCACGACTTGACCCGAATCTGGACGTTCAAGCATATTGATTAGGCGCAATAAGGTAGATTTACCTGCGCCTGAATAACCCATTAGACCAAAGATTTCGCCTTGTTTGATAGTCAGAGATGTCGGCTCAACAGCGGTAAACCAATGTGGTTTGCCGTCTTTGTCTTTGATTGATCGGTCGCTTAAAAAACTTTTGGTCACATCGTTTAAGACAATCATGTCATTCATGGAGGGCTCGAAATTTAATAAATTTTTTAATGGTTAAGAACGCGTCATCAGGCCTCTTTCAATATGTAAGAAGCTTGTCAAAACGACAACAGTCAATAACCGTATAATAAGGGGCGGTAATATAGCATATTATCAGGCACTTTGGATATGCACATACGTGTCTGGCTTATGATTAATAGCTATTAATCATAAGCAGTTAAAATGGCAAGTATGAAGGCGACAGCGTGATAGCTATCTATATAATGGTGGGGATTGATTACTCGTGATAGTTGTAATGAGGGTCATGATGAATTGGGATGGTCACCAAAAATCTAGTATGACCATTTAAGGTATCTGTAATAATACGCCCTTGATGAGCGGTAACGATTTGTGAAACTAGGGATAACCCTAATCCAGAGCCTTTGTTTTTTTGCTGCAAACGTACAAATGGGCTAAAGACTTCTTCTCGCTTACCTTCAGGGATACCAGTGCCTTCGTCGATTACAGCCAGCACCGCATACTTTGGTAAAGGACGTTCAGGCTCAGTTTTGGCTTTCTTCATATGCTTAGCAAATAAGCCTTCTTTACGCACAACTGCGCTTGAGTTCTCATTATTTGAGCTATTAGATTTGGCATCATCTTTCGTATTGTTTGATCCGTTATTTTTAGTAGCGGTATCAGTAATAGATTTATCTGATTTTTGAGCACTGTTCTCGATGAGAGTGTCAGTATTCTCGCTTTCTACGTTGCTTATAAAGTTTGTGGGTGCTACTTCAGTCATGTCAGTATTACTAATACTGTCAGCATCGTTAGCAGGTTCATTGGAGTCTGGAACAGCCTTCCAAATAACTTTCTTAATTCTGTCAGTTAATTCACTGGTAAAGCTGTAATAGTCAGCAAGTAGTGATGATTCGCTAGTAGTAGGTTGGGGTTTGCTAGCACTGTCTATCGAGCTTTCATCTGAAAGGCCGTTATCAATACTGACTTCATCATTGTTCTCGTTGTTCTCATTGTGAGCAGCTATATCTTCACCGTTTTTATAGATAGTCGGCGTCGGTAGCTCTGCTATCGAGTCAGTCGTTTCTGATTTATTTTTATCAACTGAACTAGTAGCTTCATGTTTAGCAGTTTTGTGTTCAATTACTTTGGCATCAGCGTTTTCTTCATAATCGTCAAAGTCTAAACTGTTGTAATCGACAAAACTGCTGCATAGCACTGTTTGTAATAGATAGTCAGGTACAGTTCCGGCCTCTTCTATGCTCTGAACACCATATAGTAATACCGTAACAGGTGGCTTGCCATGTAGCATAGCGTTGGTAAGTAAATTACGAATCAAATGAGTCAACATTGATGATTGACCATCTATCACGATATGCTCACCAATCAGTGTGGCTTCAGGATAGTGCTGACGCTCTTGATTTACCAAATCGTATAAATCTAAGTTTTCAACTTGCTGTAAGGCATGACCTGCATCCAAACGGCTAACCAGTAATATGCTTTCCACTAAGTCATTAAGACCTGATAAGTCTCTATTGATGGCTTGTGCCCGTTTATCGAACTTTGCTTTGGTATCAGTTGGCAGCGCACCAGCTAGCATATCCATCATTTCAATCTGTAGTCGGATACGTGTAATCGGTGTACGAAGCTCATGAGAAGCATGTGCCAGTAGCAAGTTATTGGCATCAATTAAGTGTTCAATTTTTTGTGCCGCTTGGTTGAATCCACGTGCTAGTGCAGCGATTTCGTCATTACCACGTGCATTCACTCGCACCGTAAAATCACCATCACCCAATTGAGTCATTTGTTGGCTCAACTGGTCAATCCGCCATGTCATCGTCCGTGCAATCAACCATAGTACACCTGCCATAATGAGCAAGAGTAGTAACGTACCAGTGAACAAGTTCAAGGCTGCAGAAAGGACAGGTTTTTTAGGCGTGAGACGTGATTCATATAATAAGGTATAACCCGTACTGCTATACACTTGGGCTTGTTTGGTAGGTGATGTATCTGCAAGTGATGGAAAAACACGTGAGAATAAAGACGGAGTAGGGGGAAGCTCTAGGGGTAGGTCACTGTTATCGGTTTGCATGAGTAGCCGACCTTCGCTGTCATACAATCCCATTTTCGCTTGCAGTGATTCATCAAAAATATCAAAGCTTTTCTTAACGACAGCCAGCATAAAACGAGACTGCAAACGATTGTCTTTGCTGATGGAGATATTTAATTCGTGTAAGAATGGATCAATTTGTCCTAGAATCTGTGTGGCTAATATTTCTGAGCGAATACCAGCGTCTTTGTCATGAACAAGTTGGGTCAACAGCACCATTGCCACAGCAAATAAAGTAAGTGCCAGCATAACGCTGGCAAATAGTTTGGCAAATACGGAACGAAAACCCAATTGCTGCATTAAACGATCTCTATTATTAAACGCTTGTACCGACTCATGGTATAGAGTTTACACCATGAGTCAGCTAATTAGGCATCCTTTATGGTCATACCTGATCAGTGGCAAATTGATAGCCGACGCCGCGTACGGTAATAATACGCTTTGGTTGGCGTGGGTTGTCCTCGATCAAAGCACGTAGACGCGAAATATGTACATCAATTGCACGGTCAATGTTGTCTGAGCTGTCATCATTTGGCATCGCTTGCCAGAGCTGCTCACGATTCAACACTTTGCCAGAGTGAGTGGCGAAGTAGTGTAACAACTGAAACTGATGCGTGGTTAGACGTACTGGTTGGTCATCGATAGTGACTTCATGACTATCAGGGAACACACTCAAACGGCCAAAGGTTAAGCTGTCTGATTGGCTATCGGCTTGATTTGGTTGCTCATGACGACGAATAACCGCACGAATACGAGCTAAAAGCTCACGTGGTTCAAAGGGCTTGGCGATATAATCGTCAGCACCCATCTCTAGCCCCAACACGCGATCGGTTGTATCGCCTTTTGCGGTCAGCATAATAATAGGTACTTTATTGGTCATGTTGTTCTTGTTGCCACGAATCTTTTGACATACTTGCATACCGTCCATATCAGGTAGCATAAGATCCAATACAACCAAGTCAATATCGCGCTCTTTGGTGTCTAATAAGTCGAGACCTTCTTGACCAAGACCAGCATGATGCACATCATAATAGTTCATGGTCAAATAATCGCTGATCAGCTCAGCCAAATCTGGATCGTCTTCAATCAATAAAATCTGCTTACTCATGGGATGTCCTCTAATTGTTATTGTGATTTATAAAAAGTATAACGTTTCTGGTAATAACGAGTTGTTGGTAATGATAAATAGTTAAACTATTAAGCCTCTACGTTTTCAAATATACAGAATAGCGCATAATTAAATGTGAGTCGTATTTTAATACTCGGATAATGCTATATATAGTAGGGTCATATTGCCTAATTATGCTGTTACAAAACAAGAGAAGCTTTGTTAATGTTTCTACGCAATGTAACTGTCAACGTAAACTATTACGACACAATAACTTTTTTACCTTTAGAATCAATAGGTAAGTCAGCCAAACAAATTAAGCTATCATTGCTCACCCCTGCTATCAAATACTGCTGCGTAGTAGGATCGTATTCCACTACCTCAATAGGTTGGCGTGTTAAACGCTGATCTTGACCTATAATCCAAACATTTGCAGTCAATGGTTGTAGCGGCATATAAGGAGGAGTTTGCAACTCTGTCAGATCAACATCATGTAGCGCGCGCTTAGGTACGATAGTACCTACATCTATTTGACCATAGTTGACGCGGCCTGTGACTTTCATATTTGGCAGTAACTTATCACGACTTACTTCGTTGTCGATGACATTAACATAGACCAAGAGCTTTTTGGGCTGACTGGTCGATACCAGTTTGCTGACCTGTCCCGTAAACTTGTCTGAGATACCTTCGGCAGTAAAATTGACCGTTTGTCCCACTGAAAGCTGTGGTTTTGCTTGTATAGGCAGGGTAGCCATAAAGTGCAGCTTGGTTTCGTCACTGATCTGTAGTAGAGACGCGCGCGCCGCCAACTGTTGTCCTGCATCAGCAGATAAGTTTTCTACTCGCCCTGAGAAACTAGCATGAATGGTAATCGAATTATACTGCGCATCTTGTTTAGCCGTATTAATGTCTGCATTTTGATTAGTGATGTTGCTATCAGTATCTATCGCAGAATTTGCTTCTAACGTTTTATCACTGTCAGTTTTTCTTACAACAGCGATATCTGCGTCTGGCGCAGCTTGTGCGGAGTTAGCATCAGAGTTTTGCGTATCTTCTTGATTGTTTTGATTAGTACCCCCTGATTCTGAATTACCTTGTTCAGGCTTTTTCAAATCTTCAGCTTTGCTAGCCGTGCCCGTACGTCTAAAGACAAGCAATGGCGTGCCTTTTTCTACCCATTGACCTTCACTAACCAGTGTTTTTTCTATACGAATCGGATGTACCGCAACAAATGTGGTCTGCTTGATAGGTTCGATATTACCTTGTAATCCGAGACTCGGCTGATACCTTGAAGGTTTGATACTCAAGATATGTTCTGGCGTCATTGTGACACTATCACTTGTGATGATAAGTGGCGTGTCAGCGGTCTCTGCTTCAGTGTCAGTAACAATCGATTCATTTACAGGTGACGGCTGACAAGCTGCGATAAATAGTACGCTGAATAAATAGAGGATTTTTCTTAAACGTCTAGAAGCTGTCATAGCAGTCACCATTGTAATCGTCATATTATTATATAGTGAATTGTAACGCGGTGGAACGACTGTAAGATATTTACTAAACTTAAGAAAGCTGATAATTCAAGTATTAAGGAAAGTTGAAGTTACGCCTTTAATAAATAAGAACAGCTATTTGTGATACTAATGAGTTCGAACATAATTTTACTAATTACTGGAAAAGCAATAATAACTGTGCTAAAACAAACACTATAAAATGCATTGATACATTTTTATTACAAATGAAAATTATCCAGTAATATAGTCTAATCCAAATAAAACCGATACAATCCTATTAACAATTGCATTTAATGAAATAAACGATGACTTATTCAATAGACTATCGCAAACAGGTACTTTCTAGCATAGCTGATGGTATGACCATACGAGAAGCTGCGCTATTTTATGGACTTAGCACCAGCACCATTCACAGCTGGCAGAAGAAATTAGCGCCTAAAACAACCAGAAATAAAGCACCGACTAAAATACCTGATGACGCATTGATTGAAGACGTAAAAAGATACCCAGATGATTATAACTATGAAAGAGCTCGTCGCTTGAACTGTAGTAAAACGGGCATCTTTAATGCTTTAAAGCGTCTTGGTATCAGTCAAAAAAAAGACCTTGGAACATCCAAAAGCGTGTCCGATAAAAAGAGCGATATTCCAGAGTAGGCTTGATCGCTTTACGCAGCAAGGCTATCCCATTGTCTATATGGATGAAAGCGGCTTTGAGGCTGAAACCATTCGTTCTCATGGCTATGCACCGATTGGTAAACCCTGTATCGATAGCTACAACTGGCAAGCTTCGAGACGTACTAATGTCATCGGAGCTCTCTATGAAAAAATGCTATTTGCGCTTGATTACTTTGAACACAATATTAACAGCAGCATATTCTACCACTGGTGCAAATACACGCTAATCCCAAGTCTTAAAACTAAATGCGTGATTGTCATGGATAATGCTCGATTTCATAAGAGTAAGCGTATTCAAAAGCTACTTAATAGACATGGTCATCGTATTTTATGGCTGCCGCCGTACAGCCCTGATCTAAACCCTATCGAGAAAAAATGGGCACAGGCTAAGTTTCTACGCCAAGGATGGATGGAGAATAATCTACCTAAACTGTTTCATGATATGGGCTGTATCGATTTTATAAAGACTTAACTATATCATTGCCAGTTATATACAATACAAAAATATAATAACGCTACCTTCAATTCAAATTTCAATCTATTTATATGTTGAAAATTGGATTTATAGTTAATTGGAATAATTTTTATATTTGACTTTTTTATTAGATATTTGAAGGGTAAGTTAACCTATCCAAGGCACTTAAATAACGCTAGATTTTGTAAGATTAATAATTATAAAGTGCGTATAGTACGTTATATTGATACCGCGATTAGTCATTAGGCATCAATTGTAGAAGATTCGCTGTTATCACAAATTTCAACGCAGACAATGCAAATGTAGGTACTTATATCGATCTGAACCGCCCCGACTATATCGGAGAGTGTTTTACTTGAGTCAGGCAGCAATGCCTGACAGGGTTAAATTGTCATAATACCGCTTTTCAAACTCAAAAGGCGACACATAACCAATCGTGCTATGCAGTCGTGTTTTATTGAACCAGTCCACCCATTCAAGCGTTGCCAGTTCAACATCATTTACACCGTTCCAGCTCTGCTTTAAATAATGAATCACCTCAGACTTGTAAAGGCCATTGACTGTCTCGGCCAAGGCATTGTCATAAGAATCCCCTGTTGTGCCAACAGAGGCAATAACACCAGAGTCCGTCATCTTATCTGTATAGCGAATGGATAAATACTGAACCCCGCGATCACTATGATGAATCACATCTTTAGGATTATTCCTGTATGCAATGGCCTGATTGAGCGCTGCCATCACCATATCGGTGTTCATGCGATTAGACACCTTCCAGCCCACAATAGCGCGAGCAAACACATCAATAATAAAAGCCGTGTATACCCAGCCGCTAGTTGTCTTGATATAAGTGAAGTCCGCAACCCATAGCTGGTTAGGGCGGTGGGCGCTAAAGTTACGATTGACTAAATCATTCGCCCGCAGCTGATCATCACGACTATTGGTAGTAATCTTACTCTTACCGCGCCAAACCCCTTGCATACCGTGCTGCTTCATTAGTCGCTCAATAGTACAACGAGCGACATGAATGCCGTCTGCTTTCATCTGCTGCCAGACTTTACGAGCGCCATAGCGGCACTTGCTATCCTGCCAGATGCGCCTGATCTCGCTGATGTAGAAGTCATCATGGTGGCAACGCAATGAGCGCTTGTGTGGGTTGTTGCTTAAGTCTTTAGCGCGATAATACGTTGATTGGGCAATCGGTAATACTCGACAAATTGGCTCGACCCCATAGAGGTGTTTGTAATCATCAATAAACTGAGTCATTATTTCGGTGGGCGGCCGAGCTCCGCCTGGGCGAAAAAAGCAGCAGCCTTACGTATAATCTCATTGGCTTGCTTAAGCTCGCGACATTCGCGTTCAAGCTCTTTGATGCGCTCTTTGTCACTTTGAGCTTGCACTGAGGCAGGAATGGTTTGATCAATGTGCTTTTTATGCCACGATCGTAGGGTTTCAGGCGTACAGCCAATCTTAGGGGCGATGGCTTGAATAGCTGACCACATAGAGGGATAGTCACCTGCCACTTCAATCAGCATCCGAACGGCGCGTTCTTTGATCTCAGGAGTATAAGTTTGTCTTTTCATTGTCGTATTCTCTCAGAATGTTGAGTCTCCGACAATATCGGGGCGGTTCAATCTGACAATAGATGATATAAAAGTTTAAAATAGCCAAGCAAATTTTGTATTGCTAGATAGCGTTACGAACAAATAGTCGTTTACAGGACAATGAGAATGGAAAATAATTTTGAAGGTTTAAAAGTAATGGTAATTGATGATTCAAAAACCATTCGCCGTACTGCAGAAACTTTATTACAAAAAGCGGGCTGTGAAGTAGTGACCGCTATCGATGGTTTCGATGCGTTAGCAAAGATTGTATATAACAATCCAGATATTATTTTTGTCGACATTATGATGCCACGTCTAGATGGATATCAGACCTGTGCGCTGATAAAAAATAACCCTGATTATGCTAATAAACCGGTAATCATGTTGTCATCTAAAAATGGTCTATTTGATAAGGCACGTGGTCGTATTGTGGGTTCTGATGAGTATCTGACAAAGCCATTTAGTAAAGATGAGCTTTTTGATGCCATTAATCAGTACCGTTAATCGAATAAATATAGACTTACAGGGAGTGATTGATATTATCGCTCCAGATTATTCAATACTGAATAACTATGATTAAAGAATGGCCACCAGTCGATTTATAAGTGCTATTTTTAATCATTTTATCTGAACCATATATCAATATATCTTCACAGATATTTTAGAACTTAAAGGAACCTCCTATGACTACCGTTTTAGTCATTGACGACTCGCCATCAGAAATGGCGAAATTTCGCGATATGCTTGCCAAAAATAACTTCCAAGTGTTGGAAGCGACCAATGGTGAGCAGGGTTGCCAGATGGCAGCTGAACATTTACCAGATGTGATTTTGATGGATGTGGTAATGCCTGAAATGAATGGTTTTCAGGCCACGCGTAAGATCACCCGCGGTAAAACCACTGCTCATATCCCTGTCATCATGATCAGTACCAAAAACCAAGAAACAGATAGAGTTTGGGGCAAGCGTCAAGGCGCTAAAGAATATATGAACAAGCCAGTTGATGAAAGTGGATTGGTCAATATGATTCGCAAAGTGATGGAGTAACTTGTGGCTTCTAGAGGATTTATCGAGCTTCTGCGTTTAGCAGATTTGGCACGCGCGCGTAAAAGCGGTCGCCGCGGTGGCCAAGAGTTTGATTGGCAAGGTGTGGTATTTGAAATTGGTGGGCAGCGCTTAGTTGCCCCTATGGGTCAAGTATCAGAGGTATTATCTATGCCAGAATATACTATTCTACCTCTAGTAAAGCCATGGATGCTAGGTATTGCCAACATTCGTGGGCGACTATTACCTTTGACGGATTTGTCGCATTTTTTGCAAGTACCTAGTCGCTTGACACAAATGAGCCAACGAAAAGTTATCGTTATTGATTATGACAATAACTTTTCAGGACTGCTGGTAGATCAAGTACTTGGTATCGAACAGTTCACTCATGACCAATACCGCCCAGAAGCCATAGATCCAGAGTCGCCATTTGCACCTTATAACCATGGCAAGTTTTTCAAAAATGACCAAGACTGGTATGTATTTATGCCAAGTTTGCTCGCACAAGATCCTCAGTATTCAGATGCTGCAATATAATTGTCGATAATAGAAGACCTGTCTGTTAAGTAACGACAGAGAAATAGCGACTGACATAATAGGGTTCGATGTCAGCATTTATACAGGCTTTGCTAATCATTGTTTAGATAACAATACGATTGTCAAAGTCAGCCACAATTAGACTTTGATGACTGTTTGAAAGGAAGACGCAAGATGAGTGATGTGATAAAAAAACCTGTAGCTGGTATGGCCAAAACATCAGCAGATGGCAAAGACGCTGATAGTACTTGGAAGCTATTGTTAGGATTTTTTGTTCTATTAAGTTTGGCTTGTCTGATTTGGCTGGTTAACTCGCTATCATCGGTAAGTCAGTATTTCGATAGTTTCAATCAATCCGTTATCTTGCCAGCGGCTGTATTTGCAATCGGCGCATTAGGGATTGTGTTTGCTTTGTACCAGCTACTGAAAAATCGTGGTGGATCAGAGCGATCGCTTATTGAAAAAGAAACCTTGCGTCGTCGCCAAGAAGCAGAAGCTGAGTCTGAACGAGCACGTCAAATTCAAGAAGAAAACGAACGTAACCAGATCGCTATTCTACGTCTGCTTGATGAGTTGGGTGATTTGGCAGAAGGTGATTTGACCGTCAACGCGACTGTATCAGAAGACTTTACAGGGGCAATTGCTGATTCAGTCAACTTTGCAATTGACCAATTGCGACAGCTGGTACTGGTTATTAACAGCACTGCTGACCGAGTCTCACAGTCTTCAGATCAAACGCAGATGAATGCTGTTGAACTGGCCGAAGCTTCTGAACACCAAGCACAAGAAATTGCTGGTGTATCAGCCGCTATTAATGAGATGACTGTCTCAATTGATCAGGTTTCAAACAACGCTGCGGAATCTGCAACGGTTGCCCAGCGTTCAGTTGCTATTTCTCATAACGGAGCAGAAGTTGTACAGCGCTCTATTGAGGGTATGAACGTTATTCGTGATCAGATTCAAGAAACATCAAAACGTATTAAGCGCCTTGGTGAGTCTTCGCAAGAGATTGGTGATATCGTTGGACTAATTAACGATATTGCTGACCAGACCAACGTTTTGGCATTGAACGCCGCTATTCAGGCATCGATGGCAGGGGAAGCGGGCCGAGGCTTCGCAGTTGTTGCTGATGAGGTACAGCGTCTGGCTGAGCGTTCAGCTAATGCTACTAAGCAGATTGAAACATTGGTAAAAACCATTCAGGCCGATACCAACGAAGCAGTTATGTCGATGGAATCGACAACTTCTGAAGTTGTACGCGGTGCGCGCTTAGCGAAAGATGCGGGTGAAGCACTAGAAGAAGTACAGAGCGTTTCTAATACTTTGGCTGATTTGATTCAAAACATCTCAAATGCTGCTTTACAACAGGCTGAGTCTGCTGGTCACATTTCTCACACCATGAACATCATTCAAGATATTACCTCGCAAACTTCTTCTGGAACGATGGCAACAGCCCGTTCTATTGGTGAGCTAAGTGAAATGGCAGCAGCACTACAGGAATCGGTAACAGGCTTCAAAGTATCGAACGACGACGAGCTAGTAGATTATGAAGTGTTGGATACGGAAGGCGCATTGAAAGAAAGCGTTTAGTGATTAGGTATTCTTTTAGAGCAAGATCGATAGCATTTGGTTTTTCTGCATATTGGACAAGGTTGCTGCTGTAAGAGTGATAAAAAGAAACCGTAATCATAGTAGATGATTTATCTAGCATAGATGGTGTTAATAAGCCAAATCATCTGCTTATACAGTTGATCTGACATTAGGTAATACTTTGATGAAAGTCGACAGTTTGGATGTGCAGCGATGGCAAAAGTACATAGAGCAGGAAACTGGATTTGTGCTGCCAGACATACAGCTACAGTGGCTGGCTAATGCAATCGACTGTACGGCGATGTCGAACGGATTGAGCGTTCAACAATTATGGTATCAACTATCGAGAAATAATGAGTTGCGTCAGCAGTTGTTAGACAAAGTGCTCATTCATGAGAGTCGCTTCTTTCGACATAGACCCTCTATCGACTTTGTTACAGAGTATGTATTACAGCATCATAAAGCAGGCAACATTGATAGTTTATTTCGTATTTGGAGTGTTGGCTGCGCAAGTGGACAAGAAGCTTGGTCACTGGCCATGAGCTTGGCCGTACAGCGATGTCAAGACTATGTCATATTAGGGACAGACATCAGTGAAGAGGCTATTAAAAGCGCACGGTTGGGGCAGTATGATAACAGGCAGCAAACTTTAATCCCGCAATCATGTCAGTCGTTTGTTCAGCCGCTGCCATCTAAAGGTAGATTAAACAGATTGAAGCCTAGCACACCAGAAGCGGCTAATAGTATCCAGGAGAATTGGCAGGTAGCCCCTGTATTGCAACCGCATGTCAATTTTTCTGTACACAATATTATTGAAAAAATACCACCCACTACGCATCTTCAGAATGTGATTATTTGCCAAAACATGCTGCTATATTTTCGTAAATTTGATCAGCGTGATATTTTGGCACGGTTATCAGAGCAATGCGCGTTAGAGGGATATATTGTATTGGCTCCAGGTGAGGCGTTGTTCTGGCGTCCTTCAAATATGCGCCGCATTGCGCACCCACAGGTTAATGTGTGGCAAAAAATTAGTGCCTAAATTAGTGCATAGACGAGTTAGGATAAACCTATGAAAAACCAGCCCAATGACATCGTGACATTTCAGTGGTTGCTACCATTATTCAATCAGCAGTTAACACAGATATCTGACGGTTGGCAATTAGGTGAATCTAGCATCGACCATGAACAGCTGATATCAAGTTATCATCAGGTTAGTGGTGCACTCATCATACTTAAACTTCCTTTACTAGCAAATGTTGCTAGCAAGTTGAGTCAACTCGTAGAATTACAAAGTTGTGATGATTTTTCTATCAAAGAGCGCCGTATAGGTCAGTTCTCTCATCGATTGTTGCAACGAGAGATCAATCAGTATGCGCGTACAGGAATCTATCATATAGAACTGATAAATAGGGCAGTTGATGAGCTGACCCAAGCTTTGTCTCAACGAGACATAGAAACTAACTTTCTTGTAAATATTAGTGATATTCAGCATGAATACATCAATGATCATGCGAATAACGAAAATATTATCAATAGTATTGAAGTGGCCGTGCCGACAGAACAAGCTACCGCTAGCTTGACAAGTGAACAGTGTCAGCAGTTGCTACTTGTATGGCGTCAGCAAGTACAAGCATTACTAATCACTAATACAAATCAGTCGTCAGCACTCAGTACCTTAGAAAAAGCTAGCCAGTATCTTAAGCAGACAACACAAGATAGTGGTTTACAAAGACTATGGTGTTTAACCGAATTACTGCTAAGCGATCTGGCCCAAAACGAGAAACCACTTCCTGAGCGTTATGCTCCATTATTAGGTCAGCTTGATCAAGTTATAGAATCTTGTGCCCAATCAAATGAAGTACCTTCAACTATAGTTGTAAGATTGACCACCGCAATCTATGTCGAATTGAGTTATCTAGCGCACAGTAGCAAACGTACTCAGTCTATTTTGGATAAAGTATCTCAAAGTAGCACGACAGCGTCTCGTTTTTTACCGCAATTATTAACTCAGCTCGATGCGCTTATTTTCAAACTGGATGATCCAGATAGCTTGGTAGCTCCTTTACAACATATCAAAGAGCAGCTCAAAAACCGAGGCTGGACTTACTATGTGTCTCAGGTGGAATCAATCCTTGCAGATTTAAAACAGTCTCTCGTATCAGAAACAAGTTTTGCGCAAGAGCAGTGGCAAATTGAACGCAAGCTGCAAGAGCTATACAACGCTATTTATAGTACTGAGCAAACCATTTCTCTTAAGATTGGTGAGGCAACCTCTTTCGCTACTGTGCCTGAAGTGATAAATAGTAACGAGACAGAATTAAAAGGTAAACATGACTCTATTCCTACCGATGATGGCCTACGTGAGCTTCGAATTGCAGTAGAAGAGATAAAGCAAAACTTCAACGACTATATACAACACCAAGATATTGGGTTATTACCAGCGTCTACTGATTTTACCAGTATTGGTCAAGCCTTTGACGATATGGAATTGCCAGAAATTCGTCATACTATGGATGATATTGGTAGTTTATTTACACAGTTAACTACTCGTAATATTACTACCCCGAGCTGGAGTTTGGTGCAGGCGTTGGCTGAGAGCTTAACGTCTATTGAGCTATTACTTGATTATCTTGCGCAGCAGGTTTTCGACCAGCAGTTGCTCACTTTAGCAAATACACATACGGCCAGAGCAACACAGCTTCTTGATACTGATATCGAATCACCAGCAATGCTTAACGAGACTGTACTCACTCAAGAGTCAGCTGCGACGAATGTTGTACGTTACGATGATAGTGGCGAGATCAGCCCTGTTATCAATATAGACGATGCAAATGTAGTTGAACAAGATAATGTGAGTCTGTCCAATAGTACTGAAAGTGATGCACTAAAGCAGGCTCGTGAACACGTGAAGCCTGATAACTTTGAAACAGATGAAGATGTCCACGATATCTTTATCGAAGAAGTGACCGAAATTATCACTGATCTTGAAGATTTCCTTCCTATCTGGGCGCAAGACTCACAAGATCTAACCCCATTGACTGAAGTGCGTAGAGGTTTTCACACTCTAAAAGGCTCAGGTCGTATGGTTGGTGCCTTTAGTATCAGCGAGATAGCATGGTCAATCGAAAACCTACTCAATCGTTTACTAGATAAAACATTACCAGTAACAGATGATGTTGTAAATCTAGTGGTTGAAACTACAAAAACTCTACCAGCATTGGTAGCAGATTTTTCAGCGCAGCGACCACCAAGCTTTGATCCTGCGATTGCTATCTTACAAAGTAGTAATCTTATGAGCCAGCAGCCTGTAAACACTGGTCTGACGCTAACTGAACTTGCTCCTAAAGAGGTTATGTCAGATGATGCAGAATTAGAAAAATCGCTACTAGAAATTGATGATGTTGATACTGATTCTAATAACGATAGTACCGAGTTAGTCACTGACTCGAATAACAAGGAAGTGAATATCAACGAATATCTATCTACATTGGATATTCCAGAGAGTCTTGCACCTTTTATTAGAGAGACTAACCAACTACCAGCTGATGCCGACGATGCAGATCCTGATATCAAAGAGATATTCATAGAAGAGGCCAATGAAGTATTGGCAGAAATTGTGCCGTTGTATGAAAGCTGGCAGAAAAATTCGACCGATCTAGAGGGCTTGAAAGATATTCGACGTGGTTTCCATACCTTGAAAGGTTCGGGCCGCATGGTAGGCGCTAACTATACAGCTGAACTAGCATGGTCTATAGAAAACATGCTCAACCGTATTCTAGATAACAGTGTCGCTATCTCAGCTGATATACGTCAGTTGATTACAGATGTACTGGCAGCTTATCCTAACATGCTCATAGCATTTGAACAGGGTACTCAAAACTATCCAGCTGTAGTTTCAGTGTGGATTGCGTGTGCTGATGCGTATAGCAAACAGCAAGGTAATGGGTTTAGTTATTCTGCGTTGTTTGCACAGTCAGTAAGTAGTTCTATAGATAAGATTGAAGAAACAATGCCATTGTCTGATACGACTGAAACTGGCAATGCTTATGATGATAATAGTAATGAAGCAATAGACTCTACTTTACAGACCTTTCATTCAGTCAATGAAAAAATGGCAGAGGCAGCGGTTGTTCTTACCCCTCAAACTGAAGAAGAAAAAGCATTTTGTAAGATCTTTATTGATGAAGCAGAAGAACTGCTTGATTGCATCGAACAGTTTGTCAAAGACAATAGAGAACAGCATCATATAGAAATCACAGATGAGATCGTACGCGCATTTCATACTTTGCGCGGCGCTTCGGGTTCTAGTGCTTTAGCCGCTATCAGCGAAGTTAGTGCGACCATCGAGCATAGCTTGGAGTCATTACAGCAACAAGATATAGGCATGAATGCTCAGCATTTAGAAGCATTGGCTCAGTCAGCCACATTAATAGAGGGTTATCTAAATAATTATAAGCAAAATATAGAACAGCACGATGTATCAACAGAGGACGATGGGTCGCAGAGTCAGCATGATATAGCGTCATTGCAAGCCATGCTTGGTGAGCAGTACGTAGCTAATGCCACTACCGTCATGACAAACAATAAACCGACGATAGAAGAGTTATTAGACAGTAATATTGATACGTTGCTCGATGCTGAGTGGGAACTAGATGATGCGTTGAATCATACTGAAATAGAGCATATTCAAAGTTATATAGAGCAGCAAATCTCTCAAATAGCCTCTCTCATGGAAAAGGCGCAAGCATTTCCAAAATTTGTCACGATTTTAGATGAGCTGGGTAATGCGTATCGTTATTTGAGTAATAATATCGATAAAGCTCAAAATCAAGACATTCAAGCGATATTGCATGCAGGTCATGCTCAGCTGATTGGCTTGTTCGATGCCTTAGCTGGAAGCACCTCCTTAAAAATAGATAAACAAGTCATTGATGATCTACAGAGTATTTATCAAGAAAGGGATGAGAACGAGGACGTTGGCTTCACCGTTAGAGTTGTTCCAGCAACTGAGCTACAGTTCGAAACCATTGATACTGATATCGAGCTATTAGAGATATTTTTAGAAGAAGCACAAGAGCTTGATACTGCACTAGATGAAAGCTTCAATAAATGGCGGGCCGATATCACCAATATCAATGCGCTGAAAGTTCTACAGCGTCATTTGCACACGATTAAAGGCGGTGCACGGATGGCCGGTATCCGTAGTATTGGTGATTTAACCCACGAAGCAGAAAGCGTCTATGAGTCGTTTGTAGAGAACCGAAGAGCGCCAACCGCGCAGTGGCTTGAAATCATGCAAATGGTGCAAGATACGATGTCACTACAAGTGATGCATATTGTGAGTCATAAGAAATCTTTCTTTACTCCAGAGCTAATTGAACAGTTGCATCAGCTTGAAAAAGCAAAAACGTTACCAGAGGTAGTCGATCTAGTCATACCAGTACCAAAAAATCACTTTGAACCTACAGAGCGTAGCATTGCTGCCAATGTTGTTGATAGTGATAATGAGGCATTGAGTACCCTAAGTCTGGATAGCATGATTAAGCAATCATGGGCCAATGGATTGCCTGATCCTGATATATTAGCGGTATTTTTAGAAGAAGCAGAAGAGCTTACCAATCGTAATAAGTATCTGCACTTGTTCTTAAAAGATACGAGTAATACCACAGCGTTACAAACGCTCCAACGTGACTTGCATACCATAAAGGGTGGCGCACGAATGGTCACTGCCTCTGGTATTGCTGATTTGGCGCACGAGATGGAGTCGGTCTATACGGATTTTGTCAGTAATCGACGTCCAGCCACCAAAAAAGTATTAGAGTTGCTGGTTGCAAGTCATGACTGGCTGGCTGATGCAGTATTTATTCTTCAACAACATGTTAATCCACCGACGCCTACGCTGTTAATTGAAGCGTTGGAGCAATTTGGTAGAAACCCTGATAGCCTAAAAACGATACCTAAAGAGTCTCTACAAGCCCAGCGTGAAGTAATCTTGATTGCCAAAGAAAACCAAGATTCGCAGTATCTTGCAAAAGATATCAGTGAAATGCCGTCTATGCTTAGAGATACTCATGAGGAAGATCAGAGCGCTAGTAGCAATGAGATGATTCGTATCTCGGGTGGTTTGATTGAGCACATGATTAATTTATCTGGTGAGTCAGCGATTAACCGTGCTCGTATCGATATGGGTATCAGTAGTCTAACAAACAGTATTGAAGAGATGGGTACGACAGTACAACGTTTGGCAGATCAGCTACGTCGTATGGAGATCGAGCTAGAAGCACAGATTCTATCTCAAATAGATGAGGAACTCATCGATAATGAAGACTTTGACCCTCTAGAGATGGATCAATACTCATCTTTGAATCAGCTGTCTAAATCTTTAACAGAGTCGGCCTCAGATTTGGTTGATATTAATCATACATTATTAGAAAAGACACGTGATAGCGAAAGCCTGCTGCTACAGTTATCTCGTACCCAGACGGAACTGCAAGACGGTTTGATGAATTCACGTATGGTGCCATTTACACGCTTGACACCACGTCTTGAACGTATCGTACGTCAAACAGCTAACGAGCTTAATAAGTCTGTTGAATTGACCATTGTTAATGCTGATGACGAGATGGATAGAACCATCCTAGAGCGCATTACGTCACCGCTTGAGCATATGTTACGTAATGCTGTCGACCATGGTATTGAAACCACGTCAACCCGTCTGAAGTCAGGCAAAGAGCGTAGCGGTCGTATCACACTTGAGGTCCGTCGTGAAGGTAGTGAAATCGTCATTCAATTAACAGATGATGGGCGAGGTATTGATGTTGAAGCAGTACGTAGTAAAGCCATCTCTCAGGGTCTAATTGATGCAGATGATAATAGTCTGTCAGACCTTGATATTATGCAATACATCTTCAACGCTGGATTAAGTACTAGTCAGCAAGTGACTCAGATTTCTGGACGCGGCGTTGGTATGGACGTTGTTATTAGTGAAATTCGTCAACTAGGTGGAGCGGTATCCGTCGTTTCAGAGTTGGGTAAAGGCTCAAGTTTCACAATGCGTCTACCACTGACGGTAGCCGTGTCTGACGCGTTGGTTGTTCGTGCTGCAGATCGCTACTATGCGATTCCATTGGTACAGATTGAGCGCGTGGTTCGAATGAATCCAGAGAAGCTCTATGACTACTATCAATCAAATGATGCCACATTGAATTTTGAAGACACTGAGTATCGAGTACGTTATCTAAATGAAATTTTATCAGGCAATAAGTTAAATGAGTTGGTGGTAAATACCAATACCAGCTTACCGCTTATCATTATTAAAAACCGTACTGGACAGAATATCGCTTTGCAAGTGGATCAGATTGCAGGTTCGCGCATAGAAGTTGTTGTCAAACCTTTAGGCCAACAGTTATCAAATATTCCAGGGGTTTCAGCTGCTACTATTATGGGTGATGGCTCGGTCATGCTCATCTTAGATTTGATTGCCCTTATGCGTAATGCGCAATTGGTCAAGAATATTACGAAAGCTGCTGATGCTAAAAGAGGACATATAGAGTCTAAATCTACCATTCTAGTCGTCGATGACTCCGTGACGGTACGTAAAGTAACCTCACGTTTCTTAGAGCGCCAAGGGTTCAATGTGGCAGTCGCTAAAGATGGTATTGACGCAATTGAGATATTGCAAGATATGACACCAGACATGATATTGCTTGATATCGAAATGCCTCGTATGGACGGCTTCGAGGTCGCCACTCAAGTCCGACATAATAGTCGTCTAAAGCAAATTCCGATTATTATGATAACGTCACGTACTGGCGAAAAGCATCGTGAGCGTGCCTTAGAGATTGGTGTGAATGACTATATGGGTAAACCATTCCAAGAAAAAGAGCTGCTTGATAAAATGCAAAAATTACTAGGTGAAGGGGTCAGCCTGACTAATGAAGGATAATGCACGTGTTTTAGCGCTGCGAAAAAAAAATAGAAACGATATTAAAGTGATGGTGGTGGCAGAAGACCATCGCCAGCGCATGGCTTTTTCAGATACGGTACGTGGGTTCGGCTTTATGCTAGTCGGCTGTGTGTCACGAGCACAGTGGCAGGAAACAGGTGAGCTTTCTAATTCAGCTATCGATATTTGGCTGATAGACAGTGATTATGATGACAGTGTGGCAATAGCGACGGTGGCATCCAAACCAGCAGCAGTACTGGTGGGCTTCAGTCAGGCTCCGTACCTAAACGAATCACAAGAATATGCAAAATGGCAGCGTAAGTTAAAGCGTAAATTTGCTCAATTGCTTGACTTGCCAACACTAGTAGATGCTCCAGCTTACAAGAGTGCTGATACTGACTGGCATTATGTCGTATTTTTGGGTGCCTCTATGGGCGGTCCTAGCGCGGTCAAAGAATTCTTAGATAATGTGCCAGCCACACTGCCAATTTGTATTTTATTGGCGCATCATTTCAATCAGGCCATGATTGGTACGTTGCCCCGCATACTTAATCGTCACAATGACTGGCGCTGTAAGATTATCGCTTCTTCACAGCGGCTACGTGCAGGAGAGTGTCTGATAGTTCCTATTGATAAGCAAGTTGTCTGTGATTCAACAGGTCGCGTGATACTATTGGATCAAGATTGGCATGGTGAATATAAGCCTGCAATTGGGCAGCTGCTCAAAAATACCAGTGATGTTCATGGTAGCGAGCTTATTAATATTATATTTTCAGGTATGGGTAATGATGGCTCTCAGTATCTAGACTTAATCCAAGACAATAACAGTCAATTATGGGCACAAGATCCCAGCTTGAGTGCATGTCCAAGTCAGCCTCAGGCTATCATTGACTCAGGGTATTGCAATTTTATTGGTAGCCCTACCGATTTAGCAAAAAAACTAACCGATTACATTGGTGAAAGGGCAGATAGCCATTCACATTAACTTATTGCGAGTGACGTATGACACAAATTTTAAAACATTCGTTTGAGGCTGTGAGTCTGTTGACTACCAACAACGGTATGCTTGACGTCACTATTGTTCCAGCAGTTAACCAGCCGGACTGGATCATTCCAAGTAGCCTAATTTTGAGTGTGGATGAGTCCCAGCAGCAAGTTTCTAGGTACGACTGGCAACAGCAAGATTTGGCTGTATTTCATTTGCTACTGCAAGATCAAATCCCAGACAAAATGGTTGTTTTGGAAGGTAATACGACTGATCACCGTTTTGCCTTACAGACAGCAGGTGATTTGCGTCAGCTGCAAGCACGAATTTCTGAAGTCAAAGATGTAGAGACACCTGAACAGTTTAGTACTGCCAATGGCGAAGATAGGGAAGAGTACTTTAATAAAAATGACGTCTCATCCTACCTATATCAAACAGTGATGATTGATGACGAAATCTACTTAGTGCCAGATTTGGATAAAATTGCCTATCACCTGATTGATTCGGATAGCTAGATTCTTATCGCTATTTAAGGTATTCTTCGTTCTATAAATAGTAAGCCAGTAATGTTAATGACTTCATCTGTTGAAGAGCATTAGCTGGCTTATAAAACTGATTAGAGATAATTCCTGATAAAGGTAGTAGAGTCACTCATGAATAATGCCAACTCGAATGTATCAAAGTGGTCGGTTAGTAGCCGTATTTTTCATTGGATTAGTGCAGCCTTACTGTTAGCCACATGGATAATGATACTGCTATATGAGAATTTAGATAGCAATATGTTTATTGGATACCATAAAGCGTTCGGCGTGAGCTTATTATTCTGGATGATTGCTCGAGTCATCAACCGCGTTTTTACTAAGGCGCCACCACCGTTAGCTATGCCAAAATGGCAAATGCTCGTATCTCAGCTGTCACATTTTGCTCTCTATGCCATACTGATTGCTATGCCAATGGTTGGCTTATTGATGGCAGTATATGGCGGTCGACCAGTCGATATTTTTGGTATTTTTCAGATACCTGTATTCGTGACCCCAGATAGAAGTTTGGCTCGTTTTTACAATAACTTGCATACTGAGATTATCTGGCCAATGATTATTGGTTTTACGGTCTTGCATATAGCCGCCGCGCTATACCATCAGTTTGTCAAAAAAGACAATCTCATTGCCCGTATGAAATAATCTATAATCGATAAACATCAAAAAGCCCCAAGTATCAAACTTGGGGCTTTTTTTATTCATTGTAGAAATACGTACTGTTAGAATGCTATTTCTTATGCTCAGGTAAATTGATATTCATCTCTAACACATCTAAGCTGTCTTCAGAACGATGGTTAATATTGACATCATCAATCTGCACACCGTTAACGTATTTGTTCACAACTTCTAAGATTTCACGTTTCATTTTTTCGATGCGATCAACCGTTAAGCGATTGTTCAATCTGTTTTCGCTAGCAACAATAACTTTTAAACGCTCAGTTGCTAAATTTGCGCTACCTGCGTTACTGTTGTCGTCAGTACCAAATAGGCTACTCCAAAATCCTTTTTTCTTAGTCATCATTATCCCCCAAACCAGCGCTGTAATAGACTCTTTTTCTTCACGTCAATATGACGTAATGGACGCTCTTCACCCAAGAAACGGGCGACAATGTCTTCATAACATTGACCAGCCACAGAGTCGGTATAATGGATAACTGGTTCGCCATGGTTGGACGCTTCAAGCACTGAATGGCTCTCAGGAACAACCCCAAGTAGTGGAACTTTTAGGATATCATTTGAGATAGTATCAATATCCATCATCTCATTGGCAGCCGCACGTTCAGGATTATAACGAGTGATAATCAAATGCTCGCGAACAGTCCCTTGGTTCTCTTCTACTTTTTTCGTCTGACTTTGTAGAATACCGATGATTCTATCTGAGTCACGCACTGAAGAGATTTCAGGGTTGGTGACAATAATAGCTTCATCCGCATGATACATCGCTAGCTGTGCACCGCGCTCAATACCAGCAGGCGAGTCACAAATAATATAGTCAAACTGTTTAGAGAGCTCAGCCATTACCTCTGATACCCCTTCGTCTGTCAGTGCGTCTTTATCGCGTGTCTGACTGGCGGGCAGGATATATAAGTTTTCAAGCTGTTTGTCTTTGACAAGTGCTTGCGACAAACGCGCGTTTCCAGTGATGACATCAACGAAGTCATAAACAATTCTGTTTTCGCAACCCATGATTAAGTCTAGATTACGTAGACCTACATCAAAGTCGATAACAACTGTTTTATAGCCACGTAACGCCAAACCAGCGGCAAAAGAAGCACTTGTCGTGGTTTTACCCACACCGCCTTTACCTGAAGTGATTACAACTATCTTCGCCACAATGGCACACTCCTATGAATCAATGGGATATCTTTTATATAAATAGTAAATAGCAAAATTACATGTTATTCACCTAACATATATACACTATCTTCGAAGCTAGCCTAGCATAAATAAACAAAAATTTATAGCAGCTCGATACTAAAGCAGAAAAACAACCTATGTATCGCTCAATTAGCCTCTCTGCGTGGTATTGGTAGGGTCATAGTCATGCTCTTTGGCTTGTCGAATAGAGCAGCTTAACTACCTTAGTTTTCTATAAAGTCACTTCACGGTGTATTATTTTTAATGGCGTCTTAAGCTTCATCCATCACGGTAAATACTAAGCCTTCACCTTCTACGAATTTTACTTGCACCGACTTGTCGATGACATGCTCAGGTAAGTTGTCTCGTAAGCAATAAGTCCCTGCTACTGATACCAGTGACGGATTAAAGACTTGGCAGAATATACGGGCATCTTTATCCCCTGTTGCGCCTGCCACCAAACGCCCTTGTGCACGACCATATACATGCAAGCTATTGTCAGTAATCGCTTCAGCGCCGCTATTGATACTACTGGTCAAGATCAAGTCGCCACCAACGTGATTGAGACTTTGTCCTGAACGCAACATTTGATCATAGATTAAGCTGGTAATATGCTGAGTGCTTACCAACGTCTCGGTGGGCATATTAGATAGTGTGGTTTCAGTAGCAGGTTCGCTCGTGGTAGAAGTATCAACGACGCTATTAGCATTAACTGCTTCGGCATTGTTATTCTCTGGTGATGGTTGGGTAGGGATAGGGGCTTTTTTACTTGGTAATATACGCTCAATACGCTTACCATCTGCTGGAAATATCGCTAAGCGCTGCTCACGTGCTTGCGCATCAAGCATACCTGTCACCACGCCAATAGGCTGCAATCCCCATGCCCATAACAGCTCTACTAGTGCTGATAAATCCTGCTCAACGTCACTATCAATAAGGATAGGGATATTGCTCGATTTATTGCTGAGCGTTTCAGTTAGCTGAGCTTCTATAGCTGCTAGATCGCTTGTACTAAACTGTACGCGTGAAAACGTCAGCATCTTGCCATAGAAAGCTAGCGCTGGTGCAGTCTGGTTATCGTTAGCTGAAACTGTCATATACAAACCCTTAAAAATAATTCTGTCACGGTATTATGTCTCTTATTATGTCTCTTATTACGTCATGCTATTAGATAGCTAAACTATAGATTTAGCATATCTTGGTGCTTCCATTGCTGCACTTTTACTTGCGCTTCAAATGCAGTCAAACTGTCATCAATGATACTAGAAATTAAGGTATCTAGCGCTGTATTATTGGTATCTATTTGCGCAATACCGCTAGCAATTTCCATCATTAATATATCCAAGCGCTTAGGGTCTAAAAGTCGCTTGTTTAATGCATTGACGACATTCTCACCGATATTGTGCCCGACGTGATGTAGCTGTGATTCAATAAGGCTGCCCGCGATCGGTATCATGCGTAGATAGCGGCGCAACTCAGGTGTGTTGGCCAATCCTTCTTCAATAGCATTACCCATTTCGCTCGCCAATATACTGCCGCCACCTGATGAGGCAGTCAGTTCCTGCAGCTTTGGTGCAAGCTCTGTACGCAGTACGGACAATACGGCCGCTTCAATCTCATTTCGATTTTTTGCAATCGTCGACTCAATGAATGATTTATGCGTGTCTGAACTGGTTAGCTCTTGTCGAAAGTTTTGTATCGCGGTCAAAATAACGCGATCGGAGAGCTCTTCTAACAGTAGGTCAATGTAGAATTTGATTCGGTTGATCCACGTCTGCGGCAGTACTTGGTAGCCAAGCTGATATAGACGTCGTCCAATAACCACCGCTCGCAGCAGTCGCAAAGCACGTAGCTGCGGAAAACAGCCTAATACTTCGTACCAATGAACGAATGGGAAAAAGAACCAGCGATAATAGACTTTTTGTTTAATGGCAATCGCCCAGCGCAATAGCAACTCAACGACCAAAAAGATAGTAAAAAATCCTCCAGCAGTACGTAGAGGATCATGTAGGGTTGTTTGATACCAATTGAGCGCTTCACTGATGGTTAGCCATTCTGCAGCATTACTACTAAAATTGCTCATCAAAATAGCATCGATACTGATCAATAGCAGATCAATACTGATGGCAATAATCATGACAATATCGTAAGTGAGCTTAAAGCGACTCGGCTTTGGATGATTCGGGTTTGGTGGCTCATCACTTATTGGATAAGGAGGCTGACTCAAAACAGATTCGGTAGCTAACGGCGAGCTAGTAGTAGAGGTGGGCACAGTCATACCTTATAAGTAATAAATGGCACAAAAAATGGGTCAGAAATCGATATTTACTACCATTTACTATCAAAGTAGACATCGAAAATCTATGAGTTCATGATTAGTCACATTATCAATGAATAAGGCTAAAAAACAACCCATCTTTGATTAAAATTTACTTATGATGCATGGCTGTTTTAACAGCAAACATCATAAGTAAGATATGACTATTGTGACATTTGTACCCGCAACTTTATTGCCCTATAACTTTTTATCTCGTGCTCGATACTTATTACATTAACGTTTGTTACATCGATATTTACTACTTAGTACGCTTGCATAGACTGTGCTTGGTATTTGATAAGGTCTAACGGTCAGCCAATTTAGTATTGCTGAGCATTCTCATTAGGCATTTTACGTTTTAGGATTGGTTTCAAAATCTGCCAACATAGTGCTGATGCGTTCATCTTTTTGACGCCACACCTGTTCAACCCAGTCGAACATTTGAGCTTTTGTGTCTTCATCATTTTCGTAGCCACCTTGCTTGATACTTTCGAACAAGGCATCTGGTATGTCGATGTAGCGCAAGTCAACGCCCAAACGTTTAATATTGCCTTTCCAAAGGTCCCCGTAGCTTGGCACACCATCAGGATATACGATTGTCATGTCTAATATGCCATCGATATCTTCACCTAGCGCGCTGATAGCCAATGATAATCCGCCTGCACGAGGTTTCAATAAGTGCTTATAAGGCGATTTTTGCTGAGCTTGTTTGGCTTTGGTAAAACGAGTACCTTCCAAATAATTTAATAAGGTAAACGGTTTGTCTTTTAATAGGGCGCAGGCACGTTTGGCTTCTTCGATGTCTTTGCCTTTTAGCGCAGGGTTTTTGGCGATGGCTTCTTTTGAGTGTCGGCGCATCATTGGAAAGTCTAAAAAGTAAAAAGCTTGACCAACGATAGGGATGTAGATCAGCTCAAACTTGGTAAAAAATCGCGTGAGTGGCAAACGTTTTTCGCCAATATACTGCACGATGCTAGTATCGACCCATGATTGGTGGTTGCTCACTAGCAGGTATTTACCATTGATATGAATATCGTCGGGTAGATTGATACGCCAATCTTTGCGAGGCAACATATTGTCGATCAAGGCACTGTTGCTACTGATCCAGTGAGTAGCAATTTTTATGACGGCTTTGTCTGCAATAGAGGCGCCAGTAATGACTTTACCAACGCCCATTAGCCATAAAGGAATACTACCACCGAAGCTGTTGGCGGCGATGACACCAGTGGCTGTTGCAAGCGACACAGCTTTACCCAGTTTAGGCGAACGTTTATGCATTTTTCGAATGGTAGATGTCAATCGCATGCTCAATCCTTTTCAGTCTATCTGATTAATAATAAGCCGTGTGTCGCTGAATCTGTCCTAGTCAAGTCAGGAATATTATGAACGTAAAGCTTTAAATCATGACTATTTAAAGCCGACAAATTCAGCGATATAATTTTAGCAGAAACATGTTGTAGTGTACGGTTGTAAACGTGACTAGTGGTAGCAAGGCGCGAAGATTTGACCTATAAAATCATTGAAATATAACCTGCACTTCTCATACATAGGTATGACAAAATATTACACAGAGATAGGTTGTAGTTGCCATAATAATGGGGAATGTAGATAAGTACTTAAAAAAGATTAACGGACAATCTTTATAAAAAGCACAATTTTTTAAACTTAAGAGGAAATATTATGCGTAATACTTTAATGATTGCAGCAGTAGCATCAGGTCTAGCACTTAGTGGTTGTACAACAGATCCAAACACTGGACAACAGCGTCTAAACAAAGCTGCTCTAGGTGGTCTAGTTGGTGCAGCAGGTGGTGCAACTATTTCAAAAGCAACAGGCGGCGACAAAACTGGTCGTGATGCAGCTATCGGCGCAGCACTAGGTGCAGGCGTTGGTTACTACATGGAGCGTCAAGCTCGCCAACTTGAGCAGCAAATGGCTGGTACAGGCGTAACTGTTGAGCAGAACCCAACCACTGGTAACATTGATTTGGTTATGCCAGGTAGCATCACGTTCTCATTTGATGATGCAACCCTTAGCTCATCATTCAAGCCAACGCTTGATAAGCTTGCTTCAACGATGAACCAGTACAACCAAAACACAATCACTATCGCTGGCCACACTGATAGCAAAGGTTCAGCATCTTATAACATGGGTCTGTCACGTGATCGTGCTTACTCAGTTGCTAACTACTTAACAGCTCGCGGTGTTGCTTCAAACCGTGTAAACGTTGTTGCTTACGGTGAGTCACGTCCAATCGCAGATAACAACACTGAATATGGCCGTGGTCAAAACCGCCGTGTTGAGCTAACAGTTAACGCACCACAGAGCGTAAACTAATAAATAGCTATATAGCTATTAAATATGTGCTAGATATTTGAGCGCATATATTTCAAAAAGAGTCAGCAATATGCTGGCTCTTTTTTTGTATTTTCAGTTTGAATAAAACAGTGATGATTGATAGATATAGTTAATATTAAATTAAATATTGATAATGATTATCAATAACACTATAATTTGTCAGTGTTTGCTATCAATGCAATATTAAAAGTCTTATCGTGCGCACTGAGAGTCAATGTGCATGGCTAAGATAGCCTGCTGTAACATGGCTTGATTATCAAAATAATTGAGGCTACTTAACCAAAACGAATTTTTGCTATATTTATTGAGGATATGTATGACGATTATCACAGTAACGAGCCGTAAGCTTTTACCAACTACTTTAGCTGTTGCACTTGCAGGATTGTTAATGGTGTCGGGCTGTACAAAGCAAGCCGATGAAGACACCAATGCTGCGACAGAAACGCAAACAGAAGTAGCAAACACAGAGACAACTGATAATACAGAGATGACTGCTGCCGAAAAAGCACATATTGATAGATTGATTATCAGTTATGCAAATATGGCACACGCCGCCTATAAAGACTCGTTGGACACTGCTAAAGCGCTACAAACTGCGGTAGAAACTTACGTGGCCACTCCAACACAAGAGAACCTTGATGCTGCAAAGGCTGCCTATAAAGCAGCACGCCAACCATATTCACAAACTGAGATTTTCCGTTTTGATGAAGGCTTTGTGACTGCCAATGATAAACGTGCTATCAACAGCATCGATAGCTGGGAAGGGCAGATCAATGCTTGGCCACTTGATGAAGCGCTGATTGATTATGTTGGTGACGACTATGAAGGCGAATATAACAGCCAAGAGAATATCATCAATAGCGACAGCATTACTGTCGGTAGTATCAAGCAAGATACCAGTACGATTACGCCTGAGCTACTCGCAGAAATGAATGAAATCGGTGGTAGTGAAGCCAACGTAACGACTGGCTATCATGCGATTGAGTTTATGCTGTGGGGTCAAGACAACAATGGCGTAAAAGAAGGTGCAGGTAATCGCCCAGTCACTGACTATGCGACTGAAGCCGGACAGTGTACTAGTGGTGAGACCGTCAATGAAGATGCCAGTATCTGTGAGCGCCGTGGTGAATTCTTAACTGCTGCAACTCAACTATTGGTTGATGATTTGACCGCGATGGAAGCCCAGTGGCAGCCTGACACTGAAAATACTTTGCGTAGCGATTTGATAACGCGCAAATATGACAATGGTCTGCGCCAAATTATGTATCAAATGGGCAGCCTAGCATTAGGTGAGCTTGCGTCTGAGCGTATGCAGGTCGCTTTTGTTACTGGATCTACTGAAGATGAGCACGAATGCTTTAGTGATTTGACCCATTTGAGCTATGCCAATAATGCGCGCGGTATCCAAAACGTCTTTAATGGTAGCTATACAACAGTCGCTGGTAAGACAGTGGGCGGCTACGGTATCAAAGACTATCTGACGGATAACGGACATACAGAAGCCGCTGACAAGTTGGCTGCTGAGTTCAACAAAGTAGAAGGCGCGTTCAACGTTATCGTTGAAAAAGGCGAAAAAGACGGCATCAAGATTGACCAGATGATTGCAACTGTCGGTCAAGCCGGCCAAGAAGGTATCTCTGCTGAAGAACAAAACGTCCGTCGCGGATGGGTTGAAGCGGGTATCACTAGCTTACAAGAGCTGACCGCCAGTATCGAAAATGCTGCAAAAGCAGTTGGAATCGATAATCTAGACGCAGATGCAGGGTCACAGTTTTAAGAAAAACTTAAGCTAGCGGCTCTTATTTAAAAGCCTTTCATTGGCTTTGCGACGTTTTATTAGTCGTTATAGGTCAGTAACCGCTGTTTATTAGATACTTAGATTAGATATAATACGTGCGTTGTCAGCCACCGTTGGCAACGCATTTTTACGAGCATTAAATAAGCCAATTGGCCGGTGTACCATTTCATTATATGTCGATAAGCAATGATTGTGACGACATATAATGAGATGGTATGACAAAATTTTAATGGTTCTACTCTAGCGCTAAGGCACTGAATTTCTATGAACGCCAATTATGTTAACCCTTCTGACTCTCCTCTTGCTACTCAAATCCTACGACATATACCCTCTAAGCTTATGCTAATTATCGCCAGTGCAATGGCCATTAGTGCGTGTCAACCATCTGACAGCGTTTCTGATGATACTTCTAGTGATGCTTCAGAGCAGACCTCAAGTAATGACAGCGGCAGTGAAAAAAACCAATCGCTGTCGTCCGAACACGCCAAAAATATAGAAACATTGGCAGGCGTGCCAATGCAGCAACTGGTGAGCTTTGACCCTCAAGAAATCAAGCAGGGCGGCGACTCTGGTATTAGTATTAGCAGTGCTGAAAGCTACTCAAAGCCTTCATCAAACCTAGCTGCTTCTCGAAAAGGGTCGTTCTTTATTGGTAACGCGTTTTTCAAACAGCCATGGGTCGTTGCACCTGCTAGTACTGATAGTCGTGATGGGCTGGGCGCATTATTCAATGTGGCCGCTTGCCAGTCCTGTCATGTCAAAGATGGGCGAGGTCATGCACCGATGACTGCCGATGACGATGCTGATAGTTTATTGATTCGTCTGTCTATGCCAGCGACGACTGATGAGCAACGCCAGCAGCTAAAGGATTCGCTAGTTGAAAAGGTGGCTCATCCTATGTATGGTGGGCAACTACAAGATCGTGGCATTCAGGGCGTGCCTGCTGAAGCAAGAATCGCAGTGCAGTGGAGAGACAAACCAGTTACCTTTGCTGACGGATATGTCGAGACGCTGCGTGCACCAACGTTTAATTTGACCAAACCTGGTTATGGTGCTTTTGACGATGACATGATGGTATCACCGCGTGTGGCGCTACCGATGATTGGGCTTGGGCTACTAGAGCAAATACCTGACGATGACATTAAAAAACAAGCCAGCGACAGTAGTAATGGTGATATCAGTGGTAAATTTAACTGGGTGACGGATCCACAGACGGGCAAGCGTGCGCTTGGACGATTTGGGTGGAAAGCGGGTCAAACCAAGCTGATTACTCAGAACCAAAGTGCCTTTAACGAAGACATGGGTCTGACGTCGAACATCCGTCCTAACGAATCCTGTATGCCAACGCAGACCGCTTGCCTAAATGCAGCGACAGGTGCTGATGAACAGGGCAATGGTAAATCACCTGTTGAAGTAAACGATGAGGTCGCGAAATTTGTAGAATTTTATACTCGCAATCTAGCAGTGCCGCATCGCCGTAATGCAGATGATAAGCTTGTGCTAGCTGGCAAAAAGCGTTTTTATGACATGGGTTGTCAAAGTTGTCATACGCCAAGATATCAGTTGCCAAAAACCGACGATGATCATCTTGAGCAGCATGGACAAGTGATTTATCCTTACACAGATTTGCTATTGCATGATATGGGCAATGATCTCGCTGATCGTACGATTGCCGGTAAGCTACCACCGAAAAGTGCCCAAGTTGAGTTTTTAGCCAACTCTTATGAATGGCGTACGCCAGCACTTTGGGGCGTAGGACTTGCGCAGACAGTTGATCCTCAAGCGACGTTTTTGCATGATGGCCGTGCCCGTACATTGATGGAAGCGGTTTTATGGCATGGCGGAGAAGCCGAAAAGCAAAAGCAACAAGTATTGAAGTTGGACAAACAAGGTCGCGCAGAGCTTAATGCGTTCCTAAAGTCGCTGTAATAAAGTCGCTATTATAAAATCAGTATAAAAACGCTATAAATTACTACCTATAACATTACCGAGAAACCTATGAAAATAAACCACGCTTTGGCAATGGCGCTATCTGCATTGAGTGCTGGACTGCTGATCAGTTGTGTCAAACCTGCCGATGACAACAAAGCTGCAGATGTAGACAGCCAAAAAGTTGTGCAAGACAGTGCAGCTACTGACAGCTCAATAGAAAACAGCAAAGAAAGTACTGAGCAAATCGTTGCAGTAGATATCAGCCCTGAGACTGCAAAAACGTATTTGACGCATGTGGCAGACGATATCGTGATTCCTGCGTATGCTGATGCAGCCAAGCAAAGCGATCTGTTGAACGAACTGGCGCAGAAGCACTGTACCCAAGCTCCAGTAAGTGGCGATGAGCTACAAGCATTACGTGCACAGTGGCTAGTATTGGCACAAGCTTGGTCAAGTGCTGAGATGGTCAACTTTGGTCCTGCGACTGCTAGTATGAGCAATCTATACATCAACTACTATCCTGACGAGCGCGGACTTGTACACAGTGGCGTGGCTGATTTGATTGCTGCCAATCCAAAACTAACGCCAGAACAACTTGCTGGCGAGAGCGCTATCGTACAAGGCGTACCAGGGTTGGAAGAGGCTTTGTTTGCCAATGACAGTTTAGACGCTGGTCAGTGTGCTTACGTGATTAGTGCCAGTAGTGCGTTGAGCACGCGTCTAAAAGACATCGAGAAAAACTGGCAGCAAAACGCGACTGATTTATTGGCGATAGACAAAACAGCAGAGAGCGATAGAGGCCTAAATCAGTGGATTAACTCTCTACTATCATTGATTGAGACCATGAAGTCTAATGCCATTGATCAGCCACTCGGTCTGACAGGTAAAGCAAAAGGTCATTTACCTGCTGCTACTGCTGGACAAAGCCGCGCTATCATCAATGCTAAGTTAGATACTATCAATAAAGCCATGACTGACCCAGTACTGACGGCTATTCTTGGTAGCAATGATGAAAACAAGGTTTCGGATAATCTATCAACTGCACTTGCTGATACAACCGCATTATTAGCACAAATGCCAGAAGATTTATCAGAGGCTAATAAGGATGATCAACAAGCGTTATACGATCATCTGACTGATGTCACTCGTCTGATTAAGCGCCAGTTAATCCCAGCACTTGGTATCCGTGTGGGCTTTAACAGCACTGATGGCGATTAGACAATGTCTACTATCGAAGCGGGTACAGCAGTGTCAGCAGTCCAGACTCATGACCAGATGAACAGGTCTAATCGGTCTGGGAGAACTTCGTCAGCTCATGAGCTTTTGACGACTTCAGTGCTGACAGCAGTGGGTACGGCGGCGCTAGTCGGTATTCACCATCGTTATCGTAAGCAGCAGCATCCAGATGCCAGTCTGCAAGATTATGTAGATGGTATTTGTACGCAGTTGCAAGCATTACGTGCGGCACCTGTTTCAACGCCGAAGCTTTCGCGATTGCGCTATGTTTGTGAGCAAGCAGCGGCAACCTGGAAGCAGGCTTATCATGCTGTAGGTGATGATAATAGTGATGTACCTGATTTTGCTGTCATGCATACGACAACGATGCTGGCACGACCAGTCAGTTGGGTCAGTGGCGTCGCCTCCATGCCAAAAGGTCAGGCTACATCAAGCCAGAATGAGCACGACTTTGGTGTGGTAGGTATTGATGCTGACAGACAAATCGTTTGGCAGACGACTATGCCGGAGCGTGTCCACGACATCGTTGTTCAGCCTGTATCTGTTAATATATCTGAAGCTCAAACTCAGCATAGCACTGTCGATCAAAGACGTGATGTCGTCGTCATGGGTCGCCGTCCAAGCGAAAAGTTCTGGGTACTTAATACATCAAATGGGCAAGTACAACATGCGGTTATAGCCGATGTAAACCGTCACTTTTATGGTCATGCCTGTTATAGCTTAGATGGTAGCTTGCTCTACGTAACTGAGAATGACACAGTGAGTCTGGCAGGCAAAATTGGTATCTATGATGCCCATGATGCTTATCAAAAGGTAGCAGAGTTTGACTCATATGGTATCGGCCCGCATGAACTGATTATGCATCCTGATAGCGAAACGATAGTCATTGCAAATGGTGGTATCAAAACCGAGCAGGCCTCACGCGAAGAGCTAAATCTAGATACCATGCGACCCTCACTGGTTTATTTAAATCGTCATGATGGCACATTGCTTGAGCAAGTGACTCCAGAGCACAATCAAATGAGTGTACGTCATTTAGCCATGCATGATAATGGCACAGTGATGATCGGTATTCAGTTCCAAGGTGAAAAACATATCAATGTACCGTTAGTGCTGACCCATAAACGTGGTGACGGCAGCTTTACTCCATTGACCATGCCAAACAATCAATGGCAACGTTTTCACCAATATATCGCTAGCGTGGCGGTGGATAGTGAGCGTAACCTACTTTGTGTGACCACGCCGATTGGTGGTTGTGCGGCGATTTATGATTTGCATACTCGCGAGCTGATTGATGATGTAAGCCTGCCAGATTGTGCAGGGGCTTCAGTGTTAGCCAATTCTAGTGCTTCAATGAGTAAAATTGATAAACATGCCGAGCCAACAGGATTTATCGTCAGTGATGGTCAAGGTCAGTTAACAGCGCTAAGAGTAACTGTTTTACCAGAAGTAAAGTTAGACGTAGGCGACATCGAATCTCGTGAGCGAATTATCAAAGACAGTCAACTGCATATGATGTCGTTTGACAACCACTTACAAGCGTTATAATAAGTGACGCTAAGCAAGAGCGACAGACGAATAGGCACGGCGATTAATAATGACTATTACTAGAACAATAGTAATAGTCAGCCAAGGAGGTAGAGCATTAGCTTAGATACCAGTTTAGATACGGTCAGACAGCAGCTTGCACAGGCAGGCATCGAGCTACATATCAGTAAGAAGCGTGTTAAAAATATCAATTTTTGCTTAAAGCCTCATACGTTGATGGTCTCTGCACCGATGCATGTCAGCGCATCACAAATGTTGCATGCTGTGGCTAAGCGGGTACCGTGGGCGATTGAAAATCACCCGCAGGTATTAGAACAATATAGACGTAGACACAATACGTCGTCAGACATTTCAGCTGCTAATAATTCAGTTCTATTATGGGGTGCAGAGCAATCATTTACGCTCAGTCCTGATAAAAAAATCACCTATTATCGGCAACAACTCTCCGAAGTCACACCTGCACTATTTGATAAGTGGCAGCCAATCGTTGGCACTTATGCCAATGAAATACGATTAAAAAAAATGCACACGCGTTGGGGCAGCTGCAACACGCGCGCAAAACGAATTTGGCTATCAGTCTATCTTCCTGCCTATCCTATTGAATGCACCGAATACGTAATTGTTCATGAGCTGTGCCACTTGCATCATGCCAACCATAGCCGAGCGTTTTGGCAAACGGTTGCAACAGCGATGCCAGATTATTTGCAATGGCATAATACCCTAGCGGGCAAGACAGGGCAGCTGGACTAAACCTATCATCTAACTATCTAACTATCTAACTATCTAACTATCTAAATAGCCCTAATAAATATCTCGATATCATCTGCGTAACATTCATTATGCTGAGCAACAAGTCCTATTTTTATTATCATTTTTAAAATAAGGACACACCTGGATAAGCCTGATATTATAAGAAATAACGGTACAAATCGTGTCGTTTAATTAACAAGTTTATATACAGGGATGTCATATGGAAAACGTCAACCAGGCGGAGTTTTGGCAACAGCGTTATGAGAAGAACAGCATCGGTTGGGATATGGGGCAGGTATCACCACCGCTCAAAGCTTATATTGACCAGTTACCTGAGAGTGCAAAAAATCAGGCGATACTAGTGCCAGGTGCAGGTAATGCTTATGAAGTGGGCTACTTATATGAGCAAGGTTTTACCAATGTCACGTTGGTTGACTTTGCCCCTGCACCGATTGAGACGTTTGCAGAGCGCTATCCTGATTTTCCCTCTGAACATCTGATCTGTGCGGATTTTTTTAGCTTATCAGCTGAGCAATATCAATTCGATTGGATACTTGAGCAGACGTTTTTTTGTGCGATTAATCCGTCGCGACGTGATGAATACGTGCAGCAGATGGCAAAGCTATTAAAGCCACAAGGTAAACTGATTGGGTTGTTATTCGACACGGATTTTGGACGGGAAGAGCCACCATTCGGCGGCAGCAATGAAGAGTACCAACAGCGTTTTCAAAGTCATTTTGATATCGATATTATGGAGCCCAGCTATAATTCACATCTAGCGCGGCAGGGTAGTGAGCTGTTTATAAAGCTGCGAGCAAAGTAAGCTCGCGCTTAATATTATTACGAGCTTGCGTTTCTAACTGATTATAGTAATGGTCAGTCAGATAAAGTTTGGGATGTGCTAGTAATCCTTGTAACACTGCAGTGCGCCCATCACGGTAATTGTCATCGGCGACGTGTGCATATTCTTGACGTATCGCCTTTGCATACTGCTCATATGCAGACCAAGGCGCACCCAACATACTCAAATCCATATCTAACAGATATGCCGCATCGTTATATTTGTCATTGTCTACCAACGTATCTAGCTGATGATTAGCGGTCATCATAATGAGAGCGTGAATGTATTGGCATTGCTCTGTGCTTAGATAAGGGCTCAAAGCATCTGTCGCAAATTCTGTACTTTTTAGCTCGTTGTCGGAGCGTGTTGGGTCGTAAATCACATCATGATAGTACAGTGCCAATGCAGTGATATGCGGCTCAGACAGAATGTGATTAATATTCTCAAGCTGTACCAATAACTGCTCAATGTGATTGAGTGTATGATAAGCACGTTGTGGTTCACCATAGCGCGTCACGATATCTTGCCAAAGCCTATCTATTTGCTTTGGCGAGATATCACTGGTCATAGTTGACAAATGCTGTGCAAAGCACTTGCCAAGCTCATCATGCTTATTTGAGACAGTTTTCATATGTCATTTTTTCACTATGACCGTGGTAAAAATGGTTTGATTATTCTTTGTTAGCCACTGCGTCTTTAAATGCTTTATTAAACACCTCACCAAGCAAGCTAACATCATCGACACGCGCATAGTTCAGACGGGTGACAAAGGCAATATGGCGATGCGGCCCGTCTTCAGCCAATGGTATGGCAACGGCATTCTGGTTTTGCAGGTGTAGCTGATCGAGCGCCATTTCAGGCACTAGCGTTGTGCCCATATTGGCAAGTGCCATTTGAATCAAAGTGTTTAAACTGGCATCTGAGAAGCTTGATTTCATTTGTGCGCGGTCGAAATGACAAACAGACAGGGTTTGGTCAGTTAGGCAGTGTCCTTCACCAAGTAGCATGAGGTTGGCAGTTGCCAGTTCGTCAGCATTGATGGTCTCAAGCTTGGCATGTATGTCATCTTTTGGAAATACAGCAAAGAAGTCTTCACTCCAAAACTCAAAACTGTGTAGCCCATCTACCGCATAAGGTAGCGCAATAATAGCGGTGTCGATATGACCGTAGCGTACCTGTTCAAGCAAACGCTCTGTCTGTTGTTCGACGATGGTCATACGGAACTCTGGATATTGTGCACGCAGCGCAGGCAGTACTTTTGGCAGCAAATAAGGCGCAATCGTCGGAATGATACCGACAGTCATGGGATAGGCAAGCGGCGTCTGATGGCTATGAGCACGCGTGGTCAAATCGCTGACCTCAGAAAACACTCGCTGCGCCCGTGTGAGGATGTCTTGACCGATAGGGGTAATCAATACCTGTTTATTGTTGCGCTCAAAAATCTGAGTATCTAGCTGTTTTTCTAATTCTGCGATACCCAAACTTAGTGCAGATTGCGAGATATTGCAATCTTCAGCCGCACGTTTAAAATGACGATGTTTGGCGACGGCTAGGGCAAACTCAAGTTGTCGTAAAGTAATCATAAAACCTCTCTGTTAGTGGGTTTTTAATGCAATTTATTATGTTTGGTCAACCTTTATAAGGTAGCAAATTACCAATTAAGCACCAATGATAAAATGTAGAGATAATAGTTTAACAAGTTTAATAAAACAAAACATCACATTAAAAACTTTTAACTGGATTAACCGTAGAATTCGCGTATAGTTTGTCAGGTAGCCCAGAGAGCTAGAGGGCTAATTGAAAAAACCATATAAATAATTTCCAATTTACTTAACTATAGAGGAGCCAACCATGGCGTCTATCATCAATCAAGAAATCCCAGAATTTTCAGCAGATGCATACGTAAACGGTGAGTTCAAAACCATCACTTCAGAAGACGTAAAAGGCAACTGGGCGATTTTCCTATTTTACCCAGCTGATTTCACGTTTGTTTGCCCAACTGAGCTAGAAGACATGGCCGCTCATTACGACGAGCTAAAAGGCCTTGGTGTTGAAGTATACTCAGTATCTACTGACACTCATTTCACGCACAAAGCATGGCATGATTCTTCAGAAGCTATCGGTAAAGTACAATACCCAATGATCGGCGACCCTACTGGTAAAATCACTCGTGGCTTTAATGTCATGATTGAAGAAGCAGGTTTGGCTGAGCGCGGTACATTCTTAGTAGATCCTGATGGCTTGATCCAAGTCGCTGAAATCCATGCTGGCGGTATCGGCCGTAGCGCGAAAGATATGCTACGTAAAGTGAAAGCAGCACAGTATGTTCGCGAAAACGATGGCGAAGTTTGCCCAGCAGCATGGGAACAAGGCGGCGACACATTGAAGCCAAGTCTTGACCTAGTTGGTAAAATCTAAGTAGACATTTCATACTTAGATAAAAGTAGCGCTGTATCTTAAACGTCTGATTTAAGTCAGTGCTACAAATAAAGACCCCATTAACATAAGTTGATGGGGTCTTTTTACGTTTTAAGCATAGATATTGTTAGTATTATTTTTCAGCATATCTCTAAGTATAGACGCAATATTAAGCGCGAGACTGTGCTTTATTTTTATCAATGGTTTTATAAATCTCGTCTTTAAGCTGTAGCTTTCGTCGTTTCATCTGTTCGATTTCTTCGTCGCGACTGGCATGCTTGACCACATCGTTTTCAAGCTTATTGATTTGCCTATCTAGAGTTGTATGCTCGTCAAAGATACTCGCAAAATGCGTGTCCTTTTGCTTGAGCTCATCGATAATATCACTGTGATCTTGCCATGTGTCTGTCATTGTCATGTTGTCATCCTTGTTATTTAGTGCAAGCTTAGAATAAGCGTAAGCACGTTATGGTTAAGACGCTTATGATGGTGAGACTGTGTTTGGAAGGGGTAAAAGTTTAATGGTAATAAAGGTAGTTACTTCACGATATTGATAATGCATATTGCTTTCAATACCATTCGATTGTAGCGAAAAAATAGACCATGTACCATCACTATCATTTGTTTGTGTATTTGTATTTAATTATTTAAAGCAATAAACGATTGGTTTTATAAAACATAAAGTTTGAGTTTCTCAGCTTGCCGAAACTCGCTAAACGCTTGATAATAGACACATCAAAGGGCAAGAGCCCACTATATATAACCTTTTATACAAAATTATCAACACCAACTATTTCATATTTAGACGCGTAGCATGACAGCTGCCGTTACATATTCAGTCATAATGAGGAACAAACATGATAGATCAAAATTTATTAGATGCCGTTAAGAGCTATAGCGAAAACATGACACGTCCAATTACCTTTGTATTGGGTAATGGTACGCATGCGAAACGTGCAGAATTGGTAGATTTTTTGACCAAGATTGCTGGAACGACAGACAAAATCAATTTCGATGCAGAAGCAACTGACGATAGTTTGCCTAGTGCGATTAGTTTTAAAGTAGTCAGTCACATTGATGGCGAATCAAACGATACTGGTATCGTATTTAGCGGTATCCCAGGTGGTCATGAGTTTACGTCATTGATTTTGGCGATTTTGCAAGCGGGTGGTCATACGCTAAAGTTGGATGAAGGTATCCAAAAGTTAGTTAAGCGCTTTAATAAGCCATTACAGTTCCAGACCTACGTGTCATTGTCATGCCATAGCTGCCCAGAAGTCGTTCAGGCATTGAACCAGTTTGCGCTATTAAACGATGGTATCAGCAACGAGATGATCGATGGTGCATTGTTTCAAGAGCAAGTAGAAGCGAATAAAATCCAAGGTGTACCAGCTGTATTTTTAAACGGTAAGCCATTTGCTAATGGTCTAATCGACACTGCTAAATTGATTGGAAAATTGCAAGAGCAGTTCCCTGATTTACTGTCAGAAGTAGAAGACGATGCTGAGCAATTAGAGCAGCAAGACGTCACTATCATCGGTGCTGGCCCTGCAGGTGTGGCTGCAGCCATTTATACAGCGCGTAAAGGCTTAAAAGTCACAATGGTCGCTGATCGTATCGGTGGACAGGTAAAAGACACGCAAGACATTGAGAATTTGATTTCAGTGCCGCTAACCAATGGTACAGATTTATCGACCAACTTTGTTAAGCACTTGGCCGAATATAATATCACGCTAAAAGAGCATGTGAGCGTTAAAGAAATCGGCGAGACTGAAGAAGAGAACTACAGTATCCATCTAAATACTGGTGAGACGTTCGAGACTCGTAGTATTATCTTGGCGACAGGTGCTCAGTGGAGAAAGCTTGGCGTACCGGGTGAAGAAGAAAATATCGGTAAAGGTGTGGCTTTCTGTGCGCATTGTGATGGTCCATTCTTTAAAGGTAAAGACATCTCAGTGATCGGCGGTGGTAACTCAGGCGTGGAAGCAGCACTAGATTTGGCAGGTATCGTCAATCACGTTACTGTACTCGAGTTCGCTGACGAGTTAAAAGCTGACCAAGTACTGGTCAACAAAGCTAAAGAAAAAACCAACATCGAGTTTATTACGGGTGCAGCGACGCAAGAGATCAAAGCGACTGATGGCAAAGTATCGTCTATCGTCTACCAAGATCGCAGCACAGGTGAGACTCATGAGCGTGATTTATCAGGGGTGTTTGTACAGATTGGTTTAGTGCCAAACACTGGATTCATCAAAGGCTTCGTTGATCTAAACCGCTTTGGTGAGATCGAAATCGATGAGCGCTGCCGTACAGATCGTAAAGGTATCTTCGCTTGTGGTGACGTAACCACCGTGCCATTTAAGCAGATTAACATTGCGATGGGTGAAGGTAGTAAAGCGGCACTGTCAGCGTTTGAATACTTGGTCATGCAGTAAGTTATTCGGTTTAGTTTCAGTATAAAAGGCCACCTCGGTTGAGGTGGCCTTTTGATGTTAGCGTATAAATACTTCTCTATAGAACAAACCTTAATATTTAGGAAATAGCCACTTGCGTGAGCCAATAACGTGATTTCACTCAGAAAATATCAGTATTTACGTTACAAATTCGACATTTGCATTACAAACTCGTGTTGTTGATGCAATAATGTATGCAATAAAACCTATCATAGCGTCATGAACTATAAGGAAAATAGGCATGGAATACATTGAAGCTTTTTTCGCCCTAATCGGGGATATAACGTGGGGCTGGGCGCTCGTGCCTATGCTAATTATCTTTGGTTTATTATTTACCATCGTAGGTAGGTTCGCTCAGTTTAGATATTTTGGTGGTGTGTCAAAAAGTATGCTGATTAAAATTTGAACAATTTTTGAAGCCTTGAAAGCCCTATAGAATCAGAGAACTTAACATAGATTTCTTATGGACTTCTATCGCCAGCATACTTTTTAGAACACCACCGATATTTTAAACGTATGTTCCGTGTGTTCAAAACGGATGAGGTAGGAGACGACGGGATTTCTGCCCGTCAGGCGTTGCTCGTTTCTATCGGTGGACGTGTAGGCGGTGGTAACATTGCTGGTGTTGCGGTTGCAATCTCTTTAGGGGGGCCGGGAGCGGTATTCTGGATGTGGGTTGTGGCCTTAATTGGCATGATGACCAGCATGGTCGAATGTAGCTTAGCCCAGCTTTACAAGCGTAGAGACAATGATGGCAACTTTCGCGGTGGCCCTGCGACCTATATTTTACATGGGTTAGGTAAAGACTATCGCTGGCTTGCTGTTATTTATGCGATCTCGCTACTACTGTCTTTTTCTATCGGGTTTGTGGCGTTCCAAGGCAACACGGTAGCAGGCTCAGCGCTTGAAAGCTTTGGGATTGATCGCTGGATAACGGGTGTAGTACTGGTAATTGCGGGTGGATTTATTGTCTTTGGCGGTATTCAGCGCATTGCCAAAGTAGCCGACGTTGTCATTCCGGTTATGGCATTAATCTATATCAGTATGGCACTTATTATTATTGCGTTTAACTTTACAGAATTGCCTGCACTGATGGTAATGATTGTCAAAAATGCTTTTGGCATTGAGTCTGTTGTGGGCGGTGGTATTGGTGTGGCGATTGAGCAAGGCATGAAGCGTGGTTTATTCTCTAATGAGGCAGGTTTGGGTTCTGCGCCTAATATTGCCGCCACCGCTTACGCCACTCATCCTGTTAGTCAAGGTATCTCGCAGTCACTGTCTGTGTTTATTGATACGATAATCGTATGTAGTGCCACCGCATTTATGATTTTACTGAGCGGCGTGTATCAACCAGGTGCTGAAGTCGATGGTATTGTATTGGCACAGCAGGCGCTAACGACCCAACTTGGGGATTGGGCACAGTATATTCTCACCATATCGATATTGCTATTTGCCCTAAGCTCTATTATGTATAACTATTATATGGGTGAAAATGCCATTAATTTCTTGATCAAAAAGAATATCAAAATGGCGACTCTAGTTTTGCGAGTTGTTGTGATTGCGGTGTTATTCTTGGGCGCAGTGGCTCCTGCAGCAACCGCAGTGTTCTTCTTTGCTGATCCGTTGATGGGCGTGCTAGCGCTAGCAAACTTATTGGCCTTGATAATGTTGTTTCCGCGAGCTAAGCGTCTACTTGACGACTTTGCAAGTCAGTTAAAATCAGGGGTTAAAGAGCCGCTATTTGATGCGCAAGAGTATGAAAAACTGGATCTCGATTTGAGCGCATGGGGTAAAAAAGCAGTGAAAGAAGCGTTAGACCAAAAACAGTAGTACCTGTAGGCTTTATTTCTCATGAAAGAAAAAACCACTTTAACTGAGTTGAAGTGGTTTTTTTATGCAAGATATTATTTATGCCTAAAATGAATGGTTATTCGCCAATACGCCAACGACAGACAGTATTTCTCCTGCTTCATCTTCTTCAATAATTCGAGTTTCTGTCAGTGCTGATTGTTGCCACGCCTGTATGTGTGGATGATTTAGCATAGTTTGGCAATACTGCTTGGTCAGTGGCTGCAAAGCAATATCAGACGCATCAGCATAAGTCTGTAATCGCAGCACCACTGGAGCAAAAAACACATCGGATGCTGTGAAATCTCCGAATAAGAAACTGTCTGCTGAGCGACCTTTTAAACAATCGGCGTAGATGTTTTCGATACGAGCGATATCTGCTAAGCAAGCACTACTTGGTTGTATCTTAGCCGTTGCTCGTATATTCATCGGCATCTCGTTACGAATGCCTGTCAATCCCGAATGCATCTCAGCCACGATGCTTTGGCAATAGGCGCTATTTATCCTACTTTGATTATTATTCCGTTTTTCAGCGTTAGATTTATCATTGCCTGTCCAAATATCAATATCCGTAAAGTACTCATTAACATGAATAGCAATAGCTAAGGTGTCCCAAACGGTTACTTTATTATCTTTTTCACCATAGATTAAAATAGGTACTTTACCTGTTGGCGAATGCGCCTCGAGCGTTGGACGTGCTGATGGATGAAACAACTCAACAAGCTGATCATCAAAATCAACATTGAATGCTTTAAGCAATAGCCATGCTCGTAGCGACCAAGACGAGTAGTTTTTATTACCAATAATTAATAGCGGTTTTAGCATCATAGAGTCCTATTAAGCGATAACAGTAGCATTTTATTATGTACTCAATATTGAGTATTGCCCAGTCTATAAACCGAGCCATATTTCTATTATGTAAATCATATTTCGAAAAAAACGCCCATCTAATGTTTGGAAGGGCGCTTATTGAGAAGGGCGCTTATTGAGAAGGGCGCTTTTTATTTCTTACATTCGCTATCATCAGTTCTTGTTTTTGATTAGAAGAATAACGGGCAATGCAACGACATACATCAGAACACCGTACAAAGCAGCAGGCAGTGCTATAACTGGCAGTGTGCTCACACCTATGATGATAGGGGCTAAGGTAATAGCCGTCGTGCTATTTTGGATACTGGTTTCTATCGAGATGGTTTTGGTATCAAACCAGCTGAGCTTTAGGACTCTAGAGATTAGGATGCTAATAGCAAATAAAATAGCAATGATAAAGATAAGTTCTAAACCAATTTGAGTGAACTGTGATTGTAGTAGTTGCCAGTTAGAGGCAATAGCAGCAAAGACAATTAAGACAAAAAACACGCTGGCCAAGCCGTTTAGAAGACTGCTACGACGTACCATAAAGTCAGTAAATTTGTGGCGAGCAAGCATACCAAGAGACACTGGCAATGTGGTCAATAAGAACATGATTAAGCCAATCTTTATGGCGCTAATAGAGTTTGCCTGATCTTTCATAAAGTGATCAAAAGCCAACGTAATTAAGATAGGCAATGTAATGACCGATAGTATGCTGACCACACCGGTCAACGCGATAGAGAGCGCGACATTTCCTTTGGCATAGTAGGTCAGCATGTTGCTAGTGACGCCACCGGGGCAAAAACTAATCAGCATAATTCCAAAAGCAATGGCTGGTGGTGGAGCCGTTACTAACACGACTGCTAACGCAACCAACGGTACCAACACAACTTGATTGATTAAGCCAACAAAGAACGCTTTTGGATATTTAGCAATGACTTTAAAATCACTAAGTTTTAATCCTGCTCCGAGGGTGAACATAATGTAGGCAAGGGCTAGTGGCAGTAATGCTAGCGCGGTATTATTCATCAAACATTCCTTGTAAAACTAAAATGCCATATCAAGATGGCGTTTTGAAAGTAAATAGCAGCGGGGCAACCTTGTCACCATACAGCTGCTCACATTCCATGTGTTTAGGTATTTAATCGTCTAGCTATTTAGGTGTCTCAACCACCAAGCTAGATCAAGCCTATCAAGTGATAATAGCGGTATTACGCTCGTATAGTAACCCACTTGTCGTGACTATTGAGGTTGGTCGAGGTTGTTGGTAGCTATCGGGAAATGATTAGGCAGTGACTAGGTAGTGATTGGGCTGTTTGTGGCTAATGACGCTTTGAGCATAATGATAATCGCAGTAAAAAGCCCACAAGATTCTGTGGGCTAAATACGCTAACTTTCTAGTCTGTTCATGCTGCACTAGTCGTCTAGTAAATCCATTTGCTTAGCGGCTTCATAGATACCGTTTGAGCGGTTACCCGTGCGGCAAAAAATCAGCATTGGCTGCTCAGCTTGATTAAAGAAATCTGCAAACGTTTCAACGTGAGTTTGATTTAGCTCATTACCTGCAAAAGAAATCTCTTTATAAGCAAGACCAGCTTCTTTGGCTGCTGCTTCGATTTCGGCACTGGTTGGCTGATTTGGCTCTTCACCATCAGGACGGTTATTAATAATGGTTTTGAAACCATTCTCGGCAATCATAGGCACTTGGTCAGGCGTGATTTGTCCGGTAAAGCTAACTTCATGGCTCATAAGAGCTCCTTTTTTTATTGGTGTTGTTGGGTTATAAAACGTGTTAGTTCGAGCGACGGTTGTCGTTATAACAGACCTTGCATCAATGCGCTTTGATACAGTAGCTTGGCGCGTGCCCCAGTACCACAAAACATTAATATAGGCTTGGGCATGGAGTGATAGAAATCGGCAAACTGCTCGACCGTTAGCATACTTAGGCGCTCATCATCAAACGGTAGATGCTGATACGCTAGGTTTGCCTGTTCGGTAGCCGTTGCCAAATCGCAGCTATTAGGCTGTGTCTCAATCTCGGCATCTGGGCGAATATTAAGCACTGAGCGATAACCAAGCTCAGCAATCTTAACGCATTGGCTTGGGTATATTTGCTTATAAATTGTTAAATCATCGGTCATAAAATAGGTTCAGTTATATTTGTTAAGATATATTTATTATTGAAGTTTGGGCTAAGAATATCAAAGGACTATAAATCAGCATTTTTTAGGTCGATTTCTAGGTTAATTGATTCCCTATTTAGTGCGTCTAGCATAACACAGGCGCTATCATAGCGATATTGTGTTGTAGGCGACAATAGTAATTGAGGTTGAGTGAAATTAATGTCGCAGCGATTTTATTGTGGTCAAACTATAGCTTACTTTAACGCATCGACAGCATCTAAGGTACTCAGATAGACTTGCCCTGATAGCTCGCTAATCAATGGGGTGTGACCGATGATGTCCATCACAGGACCTTTGATAAAGCTAAAATGTAGGCGCTTATTCTGTAATGCTAACTCGTGGTTTAGGGTGCAAAGCATTTCTTGAGCGGTCAGATCTATGTGATTGACGGCGGCCATAATCAATATGATTTCATTGGCATCGGGATATTGCTGCATGGCATTGAGGATGCGTCGATGTATAGATTCACTATTACCAAAGAACAGACTCTCATCGATACGCAACATCAATAAGTTGTCAAAAGTTACGACGTCATGGCGATTGATATTACGAAAATGTCCTGTACCGCCCAATTGCCCAACGACAGCCACATGTGGCTTACTCGACTGCCAGATGAGACTGGCGAATGACACCATGAGACCAATGACCAGCCCCGTGTTTAGTCCAAATATAAGTACACCGACAAACGCAGCCAAAAAGCTAGCACCATCTAAGCGATCGCGCTGCCATGCAGATTTCAACGTCGCAATATCTATTAGGCCAATGATGGAGGCCATGATGGTTGCGCCTAATAGTGCATAGGGTAGAGGGGCTAACGCATTGCTAAAGGCTATGAGTGCGGCAACCATTACCAGTACGGTAACGAGACTGGCAAGTGGTGTCTTCGCACCTGAATCGGCATTGATAGCCGTACGCGAAAAACCACCTGCAACCGCGAAACTTTGGAACAGTCCACCAGACAGATTGGCCAGCCCAAGTCCAGTCAGTTCACGATTGGCATCAAAGCTCTCGCCACGCAAGCGAGCATAAGTATTGGCAACTGAACTGCTCGACACAAATACGATTAGTGCCATCAGCCCTGCTGTCGGCAATAGCTTCAGCGCCTCTTGTAGGTCTGAGATGTGCGGTAACGTAAAGCTCGGCAGACCTTGTGGAATACGACCGATGGTCGCGACACCATATGTGCTCCAATGCAGTGCTATACTAAGTACGATAGCAATGCCAAGTAAAATAAGCGGAAATAAGCGCTCTGCCCATTTGGCATACGACGATGATAGCCACGTCTGCCATATCCACTCACTTGCATAGCGATTGGCAACCAATAGCGCAAATGCGGTAATACCGATAGCTAAGGTTAATGGATGCAGCTGGCTGGCATAGCGTTGCATGGTAGATAGATACCCAATCAGACTATTGCCAGTGACTGGAATGTCGGTCAGATATTTGAGCTGACTGACAAATATAAGGACCGCTGCACCGCTTACAAATCCTGCGGACACACCGCGACTGATAAACTGCATGATCCAGCCAAGTTTTAACCGTCCTGCTATCCACAGCAGTGCACCTACCATCAGTGCCAATAGGCTGGCCATCAGTGCATACTGTTCAGTGCCTTGCTCAGCATAAGGCAGTAGGCCACTGGCTGTCATGATGGCGGTAATGGCAACAGGCCCTACGGCTTGCACGTTGCTAGAGCCGAGCCACGCATAAACGAGGACAGGTACGATCGCTGCATATAGGCCATAGACAGGCGGCAGTCCTGCCAATACGGCGTAACCTAGGCTCTGCGGTATGACCAACACGCCCACCACTATGCCTGCGACGAGATCAGTCGGCAACGCTGAGAGCTGGTATTGACGCAGCCAAGCTGGAATCAGACGAGCGACGATAGAGGACATATCAATCACCACAGTAGATAGTATAAATAATTAGGCGAGGGCAGCTTTATTCTGCTTTGGCACAAAAACGTTGATACAGTAGATCGAGTACAGCTAGCGCATCCTCGCTTGCGATACTATAGTAAATTTGCTTACCTTCGCGGCGTGTGGCTACCAGCTCGTCTTTACGCAATATACCCAATTGCTGCGATAAGCTCGGCTGTCCAACCCCGACCAAATCCTCAAGCTCACCGACACAATATTCACCTTGGGTCAATTGACAGAGAAGAAGTAGGCGATCAGGGTGCGATAGCGACTTTAGTAGTTGGCTGGCTTGTAGCGATGCTTGCTGCATTTGCTTGGCAAGATCGGCAGGTACTAAATCTGCAGTATCAGATGACCCATCGTCAGTGGTACTGCGAGTAGGTGTACCTTCGGCTGAAATAGAAGTAGTCAGAACAAATTCCTTACATTAGATGGTAACAAATGCCATGATGTTTTGAGCAATATATATTTGATTATCAATGATATCACGCCACATAGCAAGTTATCACTAATTACATTATATAAATTGATAAATTGTATGGTGATTGCTATATTGGTGGCATCAGATAAGTCGTAGGAACGTATTATATACGACTGAATATCATACTTAAGGGTTAATTAAAGATAAAAATCCCTATGTCCAAAATATGTATAAATAACTTATGTATAAATAATTAAAGAGGCCGCCATGCAAGTTCATTCTTTTTTAGATAGCGACACAGAAACCTATACCCACGTACTTGCTGATACTGAACAAAAATTATGCGCCATTGCCGATCCTGTATTGAACTTTGATGCTAAGTCAGGCCGAACCAATACCAGTAGTGTCGATGAAGTGATTGAGTTTGTACGTGAGCAAGATTGGACGCTCAAGTATATTATCGAGACCCATGCGCATGCAGATCATTTATCAGCGGCCATCCATGTAAAAGAAAGCCTTGGCGGACAGTTAGTCATTGGTCAGCATATCACCGAAGTACAAAAAATCTTTAAGCAAATTTTCAACTTTGACACCAGTTTCCGCACTGATGCTAGCCAGTTTGATATTTTGACAGACGAAGGCGAGACCTTAGAGCTTGGTAACATTACTATCACTGCGATGTATGTACCCGGTCATACGCGTGCTGATATGGCCTATCTAGCCGCTGATAATGAGAAAACAGTGGTATTCGTTGGGGATACGTTGTTTGCGCCTGATGTCGGTACAGCACGCTGCGATTTCCCTGGTGGCGATGCCAAAACACTCTATCAGTCTATTCAGAAGCTGCTAGCACTTCCTGAAGATACCGTCATGTATCTGTGTCATGATTATCCGAGCAAAGGTCGTCAGCATTGCCCAACGACAACAGTAGCCGCGCAAAAACTAGAAAACATCCATGTCAAAGACAGTATAAACGAAGCAGAGTTTGTGCAGATGCGTGAGCGCCGTGATTCGACTCTAGATATGCCTCGCCTTATCATTCCCGCTGTACAAATCAATATCGATGCAGGACATTTTCCCGATCCAGAAGACAATGGTACGCGCTATCTAAAAGTACCGATCAATGTCCTTGGTGGATAAGTTAAACAGTGCAATAACTGAAAGTCATTACCTGATGCAGCTCTACGTAAGTATCGTATGATTGATATCTATAAGAATGCTAACCTGTAGACTGTCCGTTTTTAGATACTGTGTATGACCAACTGCAAGCGCTAAAGGCGGCAATAACTGGAGAGAACAATGAACCCTTACGAGCGCTATGTGTTGCCAAAGATGATAGATATTGCCTGTAGTACGGGCAATGTCATGAAAGCACGTTCCAAAATTGTTCCGCAAGCGCTCGGTAAGGTGTTGGAGATTGGCATTGGCAGCGGTTTGAATTTGCAGTTTTACGATGCTAATAAAGTCTCTTCTATTATCGGTGTGGATCCAGCAGCTCAGATGCAGTCGCTGGCTCGTGAGCGTGCAGCTGACATTGGCATTCCGGTTGAAGTGATAGCTGTCGATGTACAAGGTATTCATGCTGATACAGATCAATTTGATACGATTGTAATGACTTTTACCTTGTGCAGTATTGATGACCCAGTAGCCGCGCTCCGAGAAATGGCGCGCGTGCTAAGACCTAGCGGTCGCTTACTATTTTGTGAGCACGGACTGGCACCAGATTCTTCTGTTGAGCGTTGGCAGCATCGATTGACGCCTTTTTGGAAGCCTATAGCAGGTGGGTGTCATTTAAATCGCGATATTCCGGCGCTTATTAGAGAAGGTGGTTTTGCTATTGATGAGTTGAGCGAAGCGTATTTGCCCGGTCCACGGCCGATGAGCTATGTGTATAGCGGTGTGGCACAGCAACTCGCATAAAGGATAATCCCAATTAACTATGCTAAAATTATTCATGTAATCAATCAACGCAACGACGACTACAGCTATAACTACAGCAAGCAACGTAAATAGCCTTTAGATAAGAGCGTTCATGAACAGTATTTGAAATAACGGTGGTGTGTCAAAAAGTATGCTGATTAAAATTTGAACAATTTTTGAAGCCTTGAAAGCCCTATAGAATCAGAGAACTTAGCATAGATTTCTTATTGACTTTTATCACCAGCATACTTTTTAGAACACCACCGAAATAACAAAATAATTATAATAGGAATTAAATAATGAGTGAGCAAAGTTTTCATCTAGTATGCCCACATTGCCAAGCAACCAATCGTGTACCTGCTGCACGATTAAGCGCTGCGCCAAAATGCGGTAAATGTGGTCAGCCATTATTGACTGCCAGTCCACATGAGCTAAATGCGCAAACAGCTAATAAGGTTATCCAAAAGAACGATGTACTGACTATCGTGGATTTTTGGGCGAGCTGGTGTCAGCCTTGCATCATGATGGCGCCAGAGTTCAAGAGCGCTGCTAGCCAATTGCCACAGGTGGTCTTTGCCAAGGTACAAACGGATAAATACGAGCAGGCAGCCGCTCCTTACAATATTCGCAGCTTGCCAACGATGGTTGCTTTTAGAAACGGTAAAGAAGTGGCGCGACAATCAGGCGCGCTACCAAGTCATCAAATCATTCAGTGGGTACAAAGCTTACAGTCTTAGTATTAGTCAGGCTAGATTATTTTTTCTCCAAGCTATCTAAACGCTCATGTTTTCTTATAAAAAACCGTAGCAATAAAAAAGCCAATATGCGATCTGCATATTGGCTTTTTTTCTATTTCATGTACTATTTTATGGTGTCATACACTATTTTACGGTATCAGGCACTATCTTAGTCGTGCAGATAGCATTGCAATTTCTTAAGCTTACTCACCATAAATCTTGATACCATTGGCAAAGCTACAACGCTGAATGCGGGCAGATTGGACAATTGCATCACGCTCACCGTAGAGACGCGATAATTTTGCATCACGTGCTTTGGTATTGTTGCTCTTGCCTAGACCAAAGCTGATATTCGGCGAGATACCCCAGCGTCCTGCAGAGACACCAACACCGACGCCTGATGCCGATAGGGTCGATTGCTCATTGCGAGCCGCTTCGACATAGCGGTTGACGCGAGTGTACTCTTGGCTAAGTGCTTGGCAATTATAATTTTGATAAGTACTTGGCGGTACATATTGCGGGGTGATGTTACCAGTAGAGGCACAGCCTGAGAGCGCAAAAATGCCAGCTAGTAGTGTCGCTGTCGTAAACGTTTTCATAATGGCTCCAGTAGGCTAAGTGATTGTATTTATATCTATTTAAGATAGCAAAAATAGCGCGATTAAGATATTGAAAATCCATCAATGATGAAAAATTTTCGCATCATGTCATCAACATATCGACAGCTTTCTAAAACGTTTGCTTATTAAAACAGAAAGTCGCTTATTAAAACAAAAAATCGCTTATTAAAATAAGTTTGCTGGTTTGGCAAAGGCAAGTATCACGATCCCGATATAGGCAACGGCAGCGATAAGGATACCTGTTTTTCTTTGTACAGGTGTCGCATCAACCTTAAACGCTTTGATACTTGAGCTAATAGCAGCGATAAGTAAAATGATTTTGGCAAACACCCACTGGACAGGAGCGTTGGCACCCATCAATTGCATCAGTATCATCGCACCTGACAGGATAAGCAGGGCATAGATAATATGAGTGGCTATTTTGACCACACGTGGTGCGCGGCGGTCTGCGCTGAGTACCAAGTAGCTTTGATATAAAAATAGCGCAACAGTCAGCGCTGCCATCAGCATATGTAGATGTTTCATTGAATATTGCTCCCTCTAAAACTGCAGTATATAGGCTAAGTTAGAATGGTTAGTTGCGATGCAAACATAATCATCTATTTGTTTTGACCAGCACATAATGGACTCGCAGGGCTTTGACCTTGCCATTCTGTCGGAGTATAGGCATGAATAGCAAGAGCATGCACTTGGCCGCCTTGTGAAGTAAGCAAAGGCGTGACTAAGCCGTATATCAACTGATGACGCCCGACCAGTCGTTTGCCTTCAAATGCATCGCTAACGATAGTGAGCTTGAAGTGGCTTTCTTTACCTTCAAAGTAACCGGCGTGGGACATCGACTCATTTATCAGTTCGATATGCTGCGGCGCAAGCGCCTGTAATTCGGCATGAAGTGCGTCGGCAGTAGGTGTGGTACTCATAACAATCCTTCAATGTATTTTGTGCAATTTGATTGGGCAATCTGCAAATAATATTTATCGGCATTATAACAGACACGGTAAGCGGGATAGCGTGCGATTGCCAAATCGAACAATTGCAAACCCTGCCGATTACAGTGCTTATCAACTACAGTGCTTATCAACTACAATGCTTGTCAATTATAAAACCTGCAGTGTCCTAGCTATAACTAAAAAAGCAAAGCACAACGCTTTGGCTGTACTTTGCTTCTATGATATCTAAACAAGCGCTGCTAAAGCGTAAAGGTAGTTAATTAGCTACTTATTAACGGCGCGACTGTTGATATAGAGGCGTAACTTTTGGCATCAATGACTGTAACTCTGCGATACGGCTACTGCTTGTTGGGTGAGTGCTGAGGAATTGTGGTGGCTCACCTTGGCTTGCTTTTTGCATTTTTTGCCACAGGGTAACAGCCGCCTGAGGGTTATAACCTGCACGTGCCATCAGCTCAAGACCGATCTGATCGGCTTCGCTTTCTTGAGTGCGACTGTGGGGTAGGCTCAAGCCTAAATTACCAGCAGTACCTGCTAGCTCAGCCTGTCCTTGTGATAAGCCAAATATACTAGCAGCCAGACCGATACCAGTTTGGGTTGCATACTCGCGTGATAGACGCTCGCGTGAATGCTCACGCAATGCATGAGAGATTTCATGACCCATAATGGCAGCAATCTCATCATCAGTGAGGTTCAGACGATCGATGATGCCTGAATAAAACATGATCTTACCACCCGGCACCACAAAGGCATTTAAATCGTTAGACTTGATAGTGTGGACTTCCCATTGCCATTTGGCTGCATCTGCGCGGTAGACGCCAACTTGACCAACCAAGCGATTCGCAATATTTTTTAGGCGGTTTAGCTGAGCGGTATTGGTATCTAGCACACCTTTTGATTTTGCGTCTTGTATTGTTTTGGCATAGCTTTGAGCAGATAGTGCCAATACTTGCTCACTAGACACTAATAGCAGCTGCTGACGATCAACACCAACTGCGCCAGAATTGGTAGTGCTGGTACAACCAGTTAAAGTCAGTGCTGACAATGAAGCGGCCATCACTGTCGTGGTTAATAACTTCTTCATAAAAATATCCTCTCTATAAGATGGAAAAACGTAAAGTCAAACAAGTTAAAAAATAGTGCAGCAGATGTTGGAGTCGTGTTTATTAATCTTTTAGTAGTGCTCATTCATCCGCTTAAACAGTAAAAGTTTACCTTAACTGCCATTGGACATAAGTATAATAATGTTAACCACCTAAAACCAAGATAGGAAAAGTAACAATAAAGCGTATGATTGTAAGTGCGATATCTTTTTATTAGAGTGAAAATAGTGAGTTTTTCCTTTATCGATTGTCTTATGACCGTTATAAAGCTAAGGGAAGTAGATCTCAGACTTAAATCTCTATAATTAATGTGAAATATTTTTCATTCAATTAAAATTAATTCCTGTTTTTAAATCAATTGCTTATGTTGATTTTCCCTGTAAAAAGGGCATTTAGCTAAAAATATTAGAAATAAATTCTAAAAAAGGTGTTGACATCCACAGAATATTTGCTAAAATAGCCAGCCTATCGAGACGGAGTAGTTGTTAACAACGCTACGGATTGATACTAAGCGGGAATAGCTCAGTGGTAGAGCATAACCTTGCCAAGGTTGGGGTCGAGAGTTCGAATCTCTTTTCCCGCTCCAAATATGGCTTGAAAAAGCGCAAAAAGCCTCACTTCACAGTGAGGCTTTTTTTTATGTGTGAAATCTGTGCTAAATCAGCTAATAGCGAAAACATAGAAAGCAAAAACTAAAGCTAACTATAAGCAAGACAGAGATTATCGATATTGAAGAATAGATGCGCACCCCCGAATACCTGAGCAAACTAAACCTATAGCAACATAAGGGTATCCAATGCCACCAAAACCCCTCACCTTAATCAGTGCCAAGCTCGCCTTTATCATCTCCGCCATTGTTATCGGTATCATGGGTATCACCATGATTGGTTTTGGTTGGGTGCCGCACTTGTCTCTTATCTTGGCTATCTGTGTGCTACTGGCTATTGGTATGTATAAAGGTCTCAGCTTTGATGACATGCAAGCGCAAATGGCCTCAGGTGTTATGCGTGGTATTGGTGCCATCTATTTGTTCTTCTTTATCGGACTGATGGTTGCCGCTCTGATGATGTCGGGTGCTATTCCAACGCTCATGTATTTTGGCTTTCAGCTGATATCACCTGAGTATTATTACATCTCCGCCTTTGTGCTGACTTCTATTATCGGTATTGCTTTGGGCAGTAGTTTGACGACTGCTGCGACCTTGGGCGTGGCGTTTATTGGAATGAGTAATGCCTTTGATGCCAATGTGGCGATAGCGGCTGGGGCAGTGGTATCAGGGGCGTTCTTTGGTGATAAGATGTCACCCTTGTCTGATACTTGTACGATTGCGTCCTCTGTCGTTGGTATCGATCTGTTTGAACACATTCGTAATATGATGTATACAACCGTACCTGCATGGATATTGACGGTTATCCTGTTTTGGATGTTCTCAGGACAGACGACCAGTTCTGATCTGAGTCAAGTGACTATATTGCAAGGTCAGCTCATAGACAGTGGTCTGGTACATGGGTATTCGGTACTGCCGTTTGTGGTATTAGTCGGATTGGCACTGTTTCGGGTCAATGCGATTTATACAATTATCTGTACCATTGCCGCTGCACTGCTCATTACTTATGTACACAGTTCACCAAGCTTTGGTCAATTAGGTGGCTATTTGTTTGCAGGCTACGCTCCTGCTGAGTCATTAGAGCTAGGTGAGGTAGGTGGTATGCTGTCGCGTGGCGGTGTACAGAGTATGTTCTTTACTCAGGCAATTGTGATACTGGCATTAAGCTTAGGTGGTCTATTAACGGCACTGGGTATTCTGCCAGCACTGCTATCTGGTATTAAGGACACATTGACGACATCAGGACGAGCGATATTCGCCGCAGCGATGTCGGCACTGAGCATTAACGTGCTGATTGGTGAGCAGTACTTGAGTATTCTACTATCAGGTACGGCCTTTCGGTCGACGTTTGAGCGCTTACACTTGCATCCTAAGAATTTATCTCGGACGATTGAGGATGCAGGAACGGTGATTAATCCATTGGTGCCTTGGAGTGTGTGCGGGGTGTTTATCAGTCAGGCGCTAGGGGTGCCGGTATTAGACTATTTACCTTATGCATTCTTCTGTTATTTGTCATTGCTGCTGACACTGCTATTCGGGTTTACGGGGCTGACGATTAGTCGAGTAGAAGAAGGGACGGCGCCCCAAAATCAATAGCAATTGATATCGTTATGGATAATAAGAATATTGACTAATACTGATCCCAGTACGGATTGTCACCGAATTGCTCTGCAATAAAATCAATCAAGTAACGACAACGCTGCGACAAAAAACGATTCTTTGGATAAACAGCATAAGCAGTTAGGGTTGGCAGTTGATAGTGTTGGAAGACAGGTACAAGCTCGCCAAGTGCCAATTTTTTATAAGCGATAAAAGTCGGCACAAAGGTAATTCCATGTCCTTTAACTGCCAAATCCACTAAGAACTCACCATTGGTGGCTTTGATTTTGGCATCTATCGTACGATGATGACTTCTGCCTTCAGTATCCACCAAGTTTATACTATTGGTTTGATCGAGACTGTATTGCAACAGCGCATGGTTGTCTAAATCGTCTAGCGTCTCAGGCGCACCCATTTTTGCCAAATAATTGGGACTGGCGCAAATCACACAACGAATCAATGCCAACTTTTTTGCTTGATAGCTAGAATCTTGTAGCTCTCCGATTCGAATGGCCAATTCATAGCCTTCTTCAATCAAATCGATACGTCGGTCAGAAAAATCCAGATCAAATCTCAGATTGGGATGCTTATTGGCGTATTTATGAATTACATCGTTCAGATGCATGAGTCCAAAGGACAACGGCGCTGTCATTTTTAGCGTACCTTCAATACGCATAGGAGCGTCAGTAGCATGCTCATTGACAGCGTCAACCGCACGCAAGATATTGTTCACTTGCTGATAATATTGCTCACCAGCCTGCGTCAATTTAGATTGGCGGGTAGTACGGCTGATTAATTGACTGCCTAAACGCTCTTCCAATTCTTTAAGTCGGCGACTGACGGCTGATTTTGCAATATTTAACTGCTCAGCAGCCTTGGTAATACTACCTGCCTCAACAATGCGTACAAACATCGCCATGTCTTCTAATTGACCCATTATCGATGCCTCATGATTGTTCTTACACCAAGAACTTATATTTGTGATTATTGCTGTTTATCCCATGCTAGTCAACGCCTATAATCGCGCTATTCTCTACTTAGAGACATGATTAAACACACTTTTGGAGCATTATTATGGACAAGTTACAGCAATTGAGCGCACCGCTCGGTCGTCTATTATTATCAGTCATTTTCATCTTTGCAGGCATTGGTAAAATCACAGATTATGCGACTACTCAAGGCTACATGGAGTCAGTAGGTGTGCCTGGTATGTTACTACCATTGGTAATCGCGTTTGAGGTACTAGGTGGTATCGCTATCTTGCTAGGTTATAAAGCTCGCCCAATCGCTTTTTTGTTTGCCGGGTTTAGCATCGTGTCAGCTATTCTTTTTCATCAGTTCTGGGTTGATGAATCACAGATGATCTCATTTATGAAAAACATTTCGATCGCAGGTGGGTTTTTGATGATTTTTGCTCATGGTGCGAGTGCTTACTCAATAGACAATAAGCGATAAACAATAAGTGGCTGGGTTCCCTCTTATACACTTACGAAGAACAATCATAAAGGGGTAGTTTCAAATAAAGAGCATCATGAACATTTTCACAGAAAATCTCAACATCAGGCAGTTTTTTATATAATCATAACTTAAAGTAATTTATAATAAAGTTAGCTGTGCTAATATATGTAAAAAATCTATATTACGTTAAAACTGCTCTGATTGTTCTACAAAACAGAATAGTTAATTGCATTTAGCGTTGTTTATCTATGTAGAATTAATAATTATAATAAGCCCATTGTTTAAATAGATTAATCGATAATAAGTATATAGAGGATTAATCTGTTGATAGCTAAGGATAAATAATGAAAACAATCTATCATGCAGCAGCCTCACGTGGCGATGCCAATCATGGCTGGCTTAAAAGCAGGCATACCTTTAGCTTTGCCAATTATCATAATCCTGAGCGTGTGGGGTTTGGTGCCTTACGCGTTATTAATGATGATTTTGTCATTGGCGGTCAAGGGTTTGGCAAACACTCGCACCGTAACATGGAGATTATCAGTATTCCTCTATCCGGCAAGCTCGCTCATGGCGATAGTATCGGCAACGAGGGCGTCATAGAAACTGGTGAGATTCAAGTGATGTCAGCGGGTACAGGCACTACCCATAGTGAAATGAATGGTGACGATGCAGAGGCTGTGAGGTTTTTGCAGATTTGGGTGATACCAAACAAAATGGATGTCGCACCGCGTTATCAGCAGGTACATATGGGCGATATAATGCGACCTAACGAGCTTAGCCAAGTGCTGTCACCTAATGCCGATGATGCAGGTGTTTGGATTCATCAAGATGCTTGGTTTAGCATGGGTGGTTTTGACGAAGGTATATCGCAAACTTATCAGTTAAATGACTCTAACAACGGTGTCTACGTATTTGTCATCAGTGGTGAAGTCGTGATAGATGGCCAAGTCCTGTCTATTCGTGACGGCCTTTGCATTTGGGATATTCAGAGCTTTATGATGGACGCAACAGTAGCTAGCCGTGTGCTAGTGATGGAAGTACCGCTATTTATGTAGTCAAGAACAAAGCTCTTTATCAATTAAAGCACTTATATCAATAACCATTAACGCTAAAAATTATTTTTATTAATAACTATTTTACTAACAACATGGAGAAACACTATGTCAGATTTAACAACATTACAGCAGCTAGCAGAAAAACGTCGTTCTATCTATGCGCTAAGCAACAAACTGCCAGTAGCTAACGACGAAATCGTGAAAATAGTTGAGCATGCTATTTTGCACACGCCATCATCGTTTAACTCGCAATCGACACGTATCGTTGTATTGTTCGGCGATGACCATCGTAAATTGTGGGACATGACCGAAGATACGTTACGTGAAATCGTTGGTGATGAAGAGAAGTTCAAATCGACCAAAGAGCGTGTCAATGGTTTCCGTAATGGTGCTGGTACGGTACTGTTTTTTGAAGATCAAGCAGTCGTCAGAGGCATGCAAGAAGCCGCGCCACTATATGCTGACAACTTCCCAATTTGGGCAAGTCAAACCAGCGCCATGCATCAGTATGTTATCTGGACGGCATTAGCCAGTATCGATGTTGGCGCAAACTTACAGCACTACAACCCAGTAATCGATCAAAAAGTAGCTAGCGCTTGGGATATCGACAAAGACTGGACGCTAAATGCACAATTGGTATTTGGAACGATTGAGCAGCCAGCGGGCGAAAAAGCATTTAAGCCAGTCGAAGAGCGTATGAAAGTGTTTGGTGCGTAGGATAGGGGAGTCTGTTCTATATAGCCCTAAAATCTTAATAGCCCCAAAAGCTTACGTAAAACAAAAAGCGCCACTCAGTAATCTCTGGGTGGCGTTTTTTTATTGATGATATTCTTTTGTTGAGGGTGAGAATTGTAGAGGTTGTTGAGTAGCCTAAAGCTAAGCTACGTTCTTACAGAGATTACGCAGAGATTGACGACTATTTGCGTTGCATCAAACTATTAGCCACCCATGCTGGACCGATTAATAAAAACTGTAAATCCTTAAAGAAAGAAGGTTTTTTGCCTTCGATTTTATGACCAATGAACTGGCCAATCCACGCAACGATAAATACCGCTGCCCATGCCTTAAAGCCCCATGGCATCGCTGCTATCACTGACAGACAGATAAGAATAAACATCCCCATCGCTAAAAACAGTGGCGTAGATAAACGCATATAAAACAGTAATACTAATGCGCTAAGCACCAAGGTAAACCACACAGATAATGACATGCCCATACCTAACAGGCTGACAAAGATAGTTGGCACACATAGCCAATGGATTTTTTTATTGACCAAGTTTTGGTGACTGACAGAGTACTCACTAAGCCATTGCTCTAGCGTACGTTTAGACATTTTTGGTTGACGAGACATACTAACCTCCCTGTTAGTAAATAAGATAAGTAACTGATACTAGCTAATGGACTCGCTACTAAGCTAAATGCGAAGATGATTGTTAATATCAGTTGTAGCACTAATTGTGCCTGTCTACCATATTATCTGATAGACCGCACAGTCAATTTCACTCGTACTATTGATGCTATATCAGCAAGATTTTATTCAAACTCCCAAGGGTTCTTTTCTACAAGAAACACATTATCCTTGCTCGCTGCGATGCCATTCATAAAGGCCGATAAAGGCGTTTACTTGATACACCATAGTTTGAATAGCAAAGATATAGTTGCCAGACATCAGATTCACAATGAGCCAGACAAAGTTGACGATAATCCACAACCACCAATTAAATGAATAACGCAGAATCATAGCTGCCTGAGCGGTAATAGAAAGCACAAAGGCAATCACATTAATCCAAAAGAAAGAGATAAATCCCAAAAACAGACTACTATCATCTTGTACGACCGCATAACCATAGCTTGCTAATAAGTCATTTACCGTAGGGAACAGTGCAAGTCCAATAATAATGAATGCAGCAGTGATTAACCAGACAGCTTTGCTTGCTGATTTAGGTATCATATCGCCATCAGGATCAGTATGTTTTGACCAATAAAAAATACCGTAAACATGGGTAAAAAAGTTAAATAGTGGAGCAAGCATCAAACCAACTGCGCCAGACGTTGCCTGTACGATGACTTCGCCAGCCGTTGCCCCCATGCCAAAGCCATTGCCCATGACGTTTTTGCGAAATGATAGCGAGACCACGCAAACCAAACCAATGAACGAGACCGCTAAATAAAACCAATCAAGCGTGGTATGGTCTGTCGTAAGCCAAAAACCTGCGGATAAGGCAATAACACCGCAAATAAACCAAATGATAATCCATTGCATCGCCCATTTTCCGGTGATGTTGTCCAATAGCTGAATACGCATCGCTTTTCCCCTAAAGTAAATACTGATATCAATATAGTGCTAACTGTCATGTATTAGTTAAATAAAGTGTGCTAGTTAAATAACATGTGCTAATTGAATAAATTATTATAAATATGCTCAGTACAGTTTATGATTTTTTGCCATAGATATATTGATCAATCAATAACAATGCTTGCTGATAGCGAGCGTCATAGTCGGGCTGATCAATCATATGCGGTGCAATATCGTGACGCGCAAAAATATCTATCAAACGCTGCTCAAAGCGTCCACGCGCTTCAGGCGTACCCAAAGATCGCATACCATCGTCAACCCATGGCGTATTATTGTCTAGCATGATGGTGTGGTCTAAACGAAACTCATCAATACAAGCAGCCACAAAAGGATGCGTGCGACCCTCGTATTCTTCACAAAATGCTTGCGTAGTGACAAAGTCAGTATCAACGATGGTGATAGGGGCCGTTGCATTGGCTTTGGCTTCTCGGATTGCCCCAGCATGGTCGAGACAAATAGGACCATAATCACTGTACTGTAATCCAACCTCGCTACCACCCAAATCTGTACCGACATACAGACGCCCCATTTCTAGGGCAAAACTGGCACCATAATAGTTGGCAAGCTTATGGACTAGCGTTGTCTTACCTGAGCTTTCCCCGCCGACGATAGCGACAGTCTTGGTATAGTCGGCGCGGGCTTGCGGATGAAGTGCTGACCAATGGGCAACGGGATCACGCGCAATCGCATAAGAGTCAAATTCCGGCTGTAGCAGCGTAGTGACCACTGGCAAAAGCAGCTGCTCTTGTATGTCATTGCGAGTGAGCGGATGGTTGTCCGCCATAAACAATACAGTCTCTGCTGATAGCAATAATGCATCCATCAAACGTTGCAATTTGGCATTACTAGCAGCGACATCGATACTAATATCATCACTGGCACTATACAGATGTTCGTGCAGCGGTAGCTCTATCTCATGAGTAGTATGAATGTGAATAAATGGCAAATCGGCACAGGCCATCTGTAGCCAACGCGCTTTGTCTTGTAGGGTAATGGTAAAATCAGGATGTGGCGCTGGATGCGCCATAATAACGATATGTAAGGTTTTGGCTTGTCCTGCTGCATCCAATATGCTGCGCATCTGCCCTAAGTGCAGGGGCTCGAAATGTCCAATCATCAATCCAGTGTCGTACATAGTTATCCTTATTATTTTTTTATTTGGTGGTGTGTCAAAAAGTATGCTGATTAAAATTTGAACAATTTTTGAAGCCTTGAAAGCCCTATAGAATCAGAGAACTTAACATAGATTTCTTATGGACTTCTATCGCCAGCATACTTTTTAGAACACCACCTTTTATTTTAATCTCAGTGTTCCATCTCTATTCCAAAAATACGGCTAATGCTGTCTAAGTTGAATGATCCAAACTAGATATCTATCAAGATCCAAATCAGCAATCTATTAAGAATCGTAATACTAACCATGTTCTTTACTTCTACTATTCTTCATAAAGGTATTCTTATCTAATAGTTGAGCACTGTCCTAGCTTTCATCATAGAATATCTGAAATATGAGTTGCTTATCAGCATGGTATAAAGCTTTTGGAGGATTTGCAGGTGGGTTATTGTAAAAATACGGTATATCGCATGTACACGGAATCGCACGTTTTTTAATTGAGGATTTTCTAACAGAGCAAAGTTGGTTAGCTAAAAATTTATCCGGACTATCAAAATTTTGACTCGATTTTGGCGTTATCAAGTGAGCTTATCTCTTTGATTAAATTAAAAATAACAAGATATGTGAAGCCAGATTGCAAGGTTATAGCAACAAAGATGATTTTGAAACATTTTGAAATAACTATTTAAAATCAGGGGCTTGCATGGTGCTATGACAGATTAGGGTAAGCTTGAGTAGCATAAACTCACAAAGTACAGCTATACCTTCAACAGATAAATCCTGAATTATTGATATACTGATTCGTAAGTTAGCAAAGCAAGCTAATGTTTTAGCTAAATACGTAAGACAATCAGAAAAATAGAATAAAAAAATAAACAAGAATAGAAAATAGAGAGGTATTTGATTTGGCTAAGTTAGCAAAATTACATCGCTCACCAAACAATCGCATGATAGCAGGTGTGATGGGTGGCATTGCAGAATATGCTGGTTGGTCGCCAACATGGGTGAGAGTATTATTCGTAATTATCTCATCGTTGAGCGCAGCTGTACCGGGCATTTTGATTTATATCATCCTATGGATAATTATGCCAAAAGCAAATAGTCAGTCTTATCAATAATAGGAGCTTGATAGTTATTTTTAAAATTAGCTTTTTTAAAATTAGGTTTTCTGAACCAGTTAAAGAGCGAGATTTAAGTTAGACGTAGTGCTAAAAACAGTAGACCTCCAAAAAATAAAAAGCCTGATCAATCAGGATGCCCAAGATACAATTTTCCTCCTGCCCGAATGCTAGCGCATTTGGGTATTTTTTTATTTATTGTATTAGTGCGACTTCTATGATGATTTGCCTGAAAATATGCTATACAACTGAGGTTTTGTGCTCGCTATGCAAATTTAGTTGATGTAAATATGGATAAAATAGTCAATTTTTAGTAAGGTGAGCAGGCAGATAGAGTCGTTGCCGAGTAGGTCGCGCGAGCGCTATCAGAGATTTATTTAATAATACTCATTTCACAGTGGCTTTACTATGAAAACCGAAACTATGACATCCCAAGCGATAACCCCGATGACACAAGATAAAGACTCTCAACCGATGACTTTTCAAGATTTAATCTTAACTTTGCAAAATTATTGGGCCGATAAAGGCTGCGTTGTATTGCAGCCCTACGACATGGAAGTCGGTGCAGGTACTTTTCATACCGCGACGTTTTTGCGCTCGTTAGGTCCTGAGCGTTGGAATGCAGCGTATGTACAGCCATCACGTCGTCCTACTGACGGGCGCTATGGTGATAACCCGAACCGCCTGCAGCATTATTATCAGTTCCAAGTTGTATTAAAGCCGAACCCACCGAACATTCAAGAGTTGTATTTGGACTCACTACGAGCCATTGGTATTGATCCATTGGTGCATGATGTGCGTTTTGTAGAAGACAACTGGGAGTCGCCAACGCTTGGTGCGTGGGGACTTGGTTGGGAGATTTGGCTAAACGGTATGGAAGTCACGCAGTTCACGTACTTCCAGCAAGTCGGCGGTATTGAATGTTTCCCAGTCACTGGCGAAATCACTTACGGGCTTGAGCGTTTGGCCATGTACGTACAGGGCGTCGATAGCGTTTATGATTTGGTCTGGGCAGACGGTGAGTTTGGTCGCGTCACGTATGGCGATGTCTTTCATCAAAACGAGGTCGAGCAGTCTACCTATAACTTTGAGCACGCTGATGTGCCGATGATGGGTGAGATGTTTGATTTTTACGAGCAACAAGCAGACAAATTGGTCGATGCAGGATTGCCATTGCCAGCTTATGAGATGGTATTAAAAGCATCTCATGCGTTTAACTTGCTTGATGCACGCGGCGCTATTTCAGTGACTGAGCGTCAGCGTTTTATCCTACGTGTGCGTACGCTTGCTCGTAAGGTTGCCTTTGGTTATGTCGAAGCTCGTGCCAAATTGGGCTTCCCATTGGCTGATGAAGAGCATCGCCAAGCCGCGCTTGATAAGTATTTGCCAAAAGAAGACGGTGAGAATAAGTAGTTTAAATTCTAGATATTAATCCTATGCACTCGGTCATGGTCGGAAACCATTTCATTGAGTGCTTTGAGTTTAGTAATAGAGATTTGGAACTGACCATTGCTAGGTCGCTTTTTATTTGCAAATTGTTCCCATACAAGTAAGCCTGAGCCATTATATATTTCTTCAAATGTGCCATCTGGCATTATTTTAATAATAATTGCGTGTTCAGGTTCACTTCTAAAGGAAACAGACTTAGATTGGGTGGCTTTTATTTCAACTTTTAAACCGTCTTTCGTTATAGCGTCGTAGCCTTTGTTACTTGCAGGTAATAGTTTCAGATCGTACGCATCTGCTGCCAAGCATTCACCCAAGCTACCCACTAAATGACCGTCTGGGGTGAAGTGTCGACCAGGAAACATGTTTTCCAGTTCGTTAACGGTATTATAGAGTTGTTTAACTAGAGTCTGTAGTCTTTCATGGTTTATCATTAATGGCTTCACAATATGAAAACAGTGTCCCATGATAATATCATCAACTGTTGATGGCCACGACTTTGCTATAATTCATTCAATTTTTATATAAAAAATTCTTAATAAACTGAGATTGTCATGAGTACTATTCTATTTGAACTGGGGTGTGAAGAGCTACCTCCAAAGAGCCTAAAACCACTACGTGATGCGCTACAAGCCAGTATCACTCAGCAATTAACTGCAGCAGATATCACCTTTGATAGTATCAAAGCCTTTGCTGCTCCGCGCCGTTTGGCCATTCAGATTCAAGGTATTAGCGATAAACAGCCTGATCGTACTGAGCAAAAACGCGGACCTGCGATTAAAGCAGCGTTCGATGCAGAGGGCAATCCAACACGTGCGGCCATGGGTTTTGCCAAAGGTTTGGGTATTGAAGCTAGCGAGCTAACGACCATCAAAACCGACAAAGGTGACTATGTCGGTTTTGAGCAGACTATCCGTGGCCAAGCGACCACTGAGTTACTGCCTGCTATTTTTCAGACCGCGCTAGATAATTTGCCGATAGCCAAACGTATGCGTTCAGGCGATAGCCGTAACGAGTTTGTGCGTCCAGTACAGTGGGCGGTATTGATGCAGGATGATACTGTCATTGATGCCACTATCCAAGGTCATCAGACTGGTACACAAACACGTGGTCATCGCTTCCACAGCCCTGACTACCATAATATTGCTCATGCCAATGATTATGAAGAATTACTAAGTGGTTTAAAAGTGGTGGCAGATTTTGATAAGCGTCAAATGCTGATCAAAAACCAAGTAAAAGCATTGGCAGATGAAGTTAATTCTGATGCCATCGTACCGCAGGATTTGTTGGACGAAGTCACCGCATTGGTCGATTTCCCAATTGCGCTACGAGCAAGCTTTGAAGCGCGCTTTTTACAAGTACCGCAAGAAGCGCTTATCTCGACCATGCAAGCGGATCAAAAGTATTTCTGCTTAACTGATAAAACTGGCAAATTGCAGCCGTATTTCATTTTTATTACCAATATTGAATCAAAAGATCCTAACCAGATTATTGAAGGTAATGAAAAAGTTGTGCGTCCACGTTTGGCTGATGCAGAGTTTTTCTTCTTGCAAGATCAAAAGCAGCCATTGTTTGCTCTCACAGAAAGCCTAAAAAATCGCGTATTCCAAGATAAGTTGGGGACGATTTGGGAGAAGTCTGAGCGTATTGCCAAGCTGGCAGCATTTATCGCCACGTTGATGCAGCAGCAAGGCCACGATATAAATGTCGATGAAACAGTACGTGCTGGTATTTTGTCTAAAGCAGATTTGGCCAGCTCGCTCGTCGGTGAGTACCCTGAATTGCAAGGTATCGCAGGTACTTATTATGCGCGTCTAAACGATGAGCCAGAAGCGGTCGCTGCCAGTTTAGAAGAGCAGTATCTGCCGAAATTCAGTGGTGATGTATTACCACAGACATCAATTGGTATTTGCCTAGCATTGGCTGATCGTTTGGATACATTGGTTGGTATTTTTGCGATTGACCAAGCACCGACGGGTTCAAAGGATCCGTTTAGCTTACGTCGTTCTGCTATTGGTATCTTGCGTATTTTAATCGAAAAGCAGTTATCGATTAATTTGGTAGCACTTGTCGAAGAAGCTATTAAAAACTATGGCAGACAGAACGCAACAAAGCTTATCAATGAAGAAAAGATTATGGATTTGAGTATTAGCGATACTTTTACCCAAGTCATGGCATTCCTAAACTCGCGCTACCGTGCGATGTATACAGAGCAGGGCGTTAGCGTCGATACGATTCAAGCAGTGCAAGCAATTAACCCGCATATGCCGCTTGATTTTGATCAGCGTATCCGTGCAGTTCAAGCATTTAGCGAGCTGTCACAAGCGTCGATGTTGGCTGATTCAAACAAACGCGTTGCTAATATATTGGCTAAGTCAGAAGTGAGCGTGGCTGATACAGTCGATGAAGCACTACTGTCTGAATCTGCTGAGCAAAACTTATATGCGAACGTGCAGCAAGCGCAGACAGTGGTACAACCATTGCTGGAGCAAGCGGACTATACGCAAGTATTGCAAACGCTGGCTAGCTTAGATGAGCCGTTGACCCAGTTCTTTGATCAAGTAATGGTCAACAGTGAAGATGCTGCGCTTAAAAACAATCGCTTGGCATTGCTAAAGCAAGTTCGTGCCTTGTTCTTGACGGTAGCTGATATCAGTGAGCTACAGCTGTAACCCTGCTAAAACCTGATAGTTACTTTAACCTGATTGTTGTTTTAAATTGACGGTTACTTTTAATAAAAACCTGGCTTATCATGGCCAGGTTTTTTGTTATGCAGTTGACTGGTTTACTCATACAGTTATCCGTTAGATATAACCAGTCAATTAGTGCAATCAGCAATTAAACGGTAAAGGCATTGTATTATCGCTATTATTGACGGTAAAATTTATGCTATCAAAACGTCTTAAATAATCTTATCTAGTAGATTTCGTTATTTCTCGCGTTTACCCATAATCGAAGGAGCACTGCCGTGTTTGCTGTTATTATCGTCATCCTTATTATTTGGGCTTCAATGTGGGCTTTTTATAAGTTTATGTACCCGCGTGCGCCTAAAAGCATGATGCCAAAAGAAGGGGATGTGACCACTCCGCGTCAGTGTAATTTCTGTGGCAACAGCTTGGCTGAATATCGCGGTGTACTTGAAACCAAACCAAGCACAGCTACCGATGGCAACGTTGAAGCGAACCAAGAGTTATTCTTTTGCAATTATGAGCATCAAGCAGACTTTCATGCAGGCAAGACCTACACGCCTTATGCATAAATAGATAAATGATTGACCAAAAAAAGCGCCTAACTTTATTAACTAGGCGCTTATGAGTTTAGTACAGTACGATGCATCTACAGAATAGAATGAGCGTCTTTCATGATTTTATTGAGCAATGCCTCAGACTGTTTGTCTTTCTGCAAGCGATCTTCATCACTTCTTTGATTGGCATGGATTTTTTCATATAGGTTTAAGCAGCACAGTACCAGTATGCTTTCTTGGCTAAGGCTTGGCGCATCTCTTTTTAAATCGAGCGCATAGTTGTTGATATACGAAACCGCTGATAGTAGCTCTTCTTGCTCATGTACTGGACAAAATATTGGATAAGTAACCCCAGCAATCGCAATATCGACTTTTTTGATTTGTGGTTCTGGCGCTTTAGGTGTTTTGGTATTAGATTGTGCCATGGCGCTTGATATATTTGATGCTGCTGGTACTGTTTTTTGCGGTGGTACTGGCACACTTGTTACTGGCGCACTTGGCGCTTGAGTATTTTTTGGTTGTTTTTCTATCGATTTGCTTTGGTCATCGGTCATGATAAATCCTACAATGTCTGGTCAGTGAAATGAGTGATATCAGATTTTACAAACAGCATTTGGCAGTTGAATAAACAGTACGTCTTTGCTATCTGCTACAAGAAAACGTTAGCCTTCTGCTTGATCGATACGGGTTAGGCGCTGTAATACGACTTGCGTACGCTCGGCTGCCAATTGGTTCTTCTTTTGCAGTTCACTGTTTTGTTGTTTGATATCGCTATACTGCTGCTTTAGCTCATTACTGTGTTGTTGCAGCTCGCTGTTTTGTTGTTGTAATTGGCTGATCTGTTTTTGCAGTTTGTCTTGTTCTTCACCGATCATATGGTGCGCTTCTGCAAGACTCTGATAGCGCTTGTCGAGATCGTTCAGTTGTTTCTTGGCACCGTCACGTTCGTTATGACTGTTATCTAATTTGGTTTTTAGGGCGGCGAATTCTTTGGAATCAGTAACAGGGTGTTGTTTTAAGCTGCTAAGTTCAGCACTGACAAGCTGATACTGTTTTTTGATGTCGAGTACCATTTTTTCTAATATTCTAAGTTGATCATACATAGTCAGTTTTTATCCTTAACAAGTAAGCGTGAATGAATTTTGTTCGCTGCATTTAATAATGCCATAGGTGACCGCATAATATCTATATCAACAAAGTAATTACAAGCATCAGGCTTTGTCTTTTCACTTTTATTTATCGATGATTTGTCTATGACATTTTATCGCGACTATTTTTATTTTATGAGCAGTAATCAATTACTAGGACATCTATTATGAATGATAATATCTCTGGCTGGAATACTTGGCTAACTGCGTTTGATGATTGGACTGACGTGTCTATCAGCGAAGTGCATGGCATGATGACAGGGCTTATGACGGCTTGTAATGCACCCGACGAAGCAACTTGGGCTAAGGTGTTTGAAGAGCTCAGCTTTGCCCCATTACCGGAGCCTGCATTGACCTTACTGACAGAAGAAGCGGAAGACATCGTGTTTCAGCTAAAAGACAAAGATGATGCCTACGCATACATGCCGCTCATCCCGGATGATGAACATGATTTATACGAGCGCGTGATGGCGTTGAAACAGTGGGCAAACGGTTTTATGACCGGTTTCGGTATTACTGATTGTGGTTTGACCAGTGAAGAAAACGAGATGCTATCTGATTTGGCTAAGATTGGCGCAATTCGTCTCGAAGATGATGAAGATTTTGAAGGTGGGGAAGAGTCTTATCTTTACATCTATGAATTTGCTCGTATGGTACCTGTAAGCTTTGCCACGCGTAAACGCAAGGCTGTCAAAGATATCGCGCTCATCGCTGGTTTGTCTATCGATGCCAAAACAACCAAAGAGCTACAGGCAGAAGGTAAGCTACCAAAACCAATGCCGCCAGTGGTTGATGTGATGAATCATAACAATCCATCGTAAGGCAGCTCTGACACATCATAGTTCTGAAAATTGTAGTAAGGATATTTTATGATCCAAAATAATAGTAGTAATAGCGATAACGTCAGTAATAGCGATAACGTTGACAGTAGCAGCGATGTCCAGCTGAAAAGTATCGAACATCCTACTCAAAGTCTTGATTGGCTAACGCGTTTGATTGCTTTTGATACCGTCAGTCGTCACTCAAATTTAGCACTCATTGAAGACGTGCAAGCGTATTGTGAGCAGTTGGGTTTGACGGTAGATTTGACCTTTAATGAAGCTAAAACCAAAGCCAATTTGTTTGTGACTGTACCAGCTGGTGAAAACGCTGATATTATCAATAACGGTCTGGTCTTATCAGGTCATACCGACGTTGTGCCAGTTGATGGACAAGCGTGGTCTTCAGAGCCGTTTACCGCGACGATACATGGTGATAAGCTATATGGTCGCGGTGCGTGTGATATGAAGGGCTTTATCGCTTGCGCGCTCACGGTATTGCCACAAGCTGTGCAGTTATCGAATAGCGGTCAGCTACGTCGTCCGTTGCATCTGGCCTTGTCGTTCGATGAAGAGGTTGGCTGCTTGGGTGCGCCATTGATTTTGGCAGACCTAAAAGCGCGTGGTATCACCCCTGATTATTGCATCGTCGGTGAGCCAACCAATATGGCGATGGTGGTTGCACACAAAGGCATCGCGGTGTATCGTTGCCGTGTCCATGGTAAATCGGCGCATTCTTCATTGATTGGACAAGGGGTCAATGCGATCAGCTATGCAAGCAGATTGGTGGGCTATGTCGACACGCTTGCTGAAGAACTGAGCGCTCGTGATGACACTTTAGAAGACGGGGATGCATTATTTACAGTGCCTTATTCGACATTGTCAGTAGGTACCATACATGGTGGCACAGCGACCAATATCGTGCCCAACTTATGCGAGTTTACTTTTGACTATCGTAACCTGCCGCACATGACGCAAGACGATATACTAGCGCCCATTCAAGCAAAAGTTGCTGAGTTAAATGCGCAAATGCAAGCGCGTGCGCCTGAGACGGGTATCGAGCTGATGCAGGAAGAGAGTGTTCCTGCCATGACGGATAATAACAGCGCTGAGCTACAATCATTAATAGCAGCTCTGACAGGGGATGATGAGCGTCACAAAGTCGCTTACGCAACGGAAGGTGGTCAGTTTACCAATGCAGGCATCCCAACGATCATCTGTGGCCCTGGTAGTATTGAGCAGGCACACAAAGCGGATGAGTATGTGGAGCTTAGCGAAATTGAACGCTGCGATGCATTCTTAAAGAAGCTGTTAGATAGCTGTACGACTCAGCCGTCCACGTAGTCATAATTCTTCAGAAGGATGCGTATCGTTCCTTTGAGAATTTTTTCGAGACTTTTTTGACATATAGGTATAAGTGACACCGTCTGAATGGCGGTGTTTATTTTTTAGTCGCATATTTAAGTCGTATAGCCTTTCATATTAGAACCATTTACACATGACAAAGTAGGGGTGGATTGATGTCTTGGCATCTGTTTGCAGTGTTTTTCGCAAGTACGTTTTTTATCTCAGCGACCCCTGGTCCTAATATGTTGCTGGCATTTCAGTATGGCATGAACTATGGCGTCAAACGAACCTTATGGACGCTGGCAGGTCTGAGCCTTGGCTTGTTTGTATTACTGCTATCGACACTGCTTGGATTGGATGTAATCAGTCGTCAGTCACCGTGGCTACTGACAATCATTAAAGCCGTAGGTGCAGTATACTTAATCTATTTGGGTATCAGCTCTTGGCGCGATGCTGGCGACAGTAGCTTGATGAGCGATGCTAAAGAGTTGAGTGCCGAGGTAGCAGCAGACTATGCTGCCACTGACGGCGTACCTAGTACACCGCAGCCGCGTTCGCTTTCTAGTGCTGCTACTAAAATAGCGCCGAGCAACACGACCTTGTTTCGTACTGGTGTTTGGGTGTCACTATCTAATCCGAAAGCTATCTTGTTCTTTGCGGCCTTTTTCCCTAAATTTATCAATTTTAGCGCGCCACTATGGCCACAATATGTCCTATTGACCATCGGCTTGTTTTTGAGCGAAACGATTTGGCAAATCGTATATACGCTAGGTGGCAAAAAGCTAGCAAGTTGGCTCGATGTTGGTAATCGCTTAGCTTGGCTCAATCGTGGATGTGGGGTAATATTTATAATTATCGCTGCTGCCCTATTGGCTGAAGTGATAAATAGTTTTATAGCTTAAAAACTACCGATACGATTTTAAATCAAAGTGATTAATTAAACACACGTTTATTAAATTATTTTCTATACAGGCCAAATTAATTATTGACTTTAATTTTTAAATCGTTATTATTGGCTCATTAATTTATATCGTTTATCTTTCGTAAGCGATAAATCGTTTCAATTAATCTGCTATTGTCGCCCTGACATTAGCCACAACCTATGGAGGAATCATCGTGTCCTATATAACTACCAAGACGTTTTTAGAGATTAAATGTGTAAACCACATGACAGCAATGACACCTTCGAAAAGGTTTGGCTAAATTTTTATATAAGCTATTGAGTGATATCCCATCTATCGATATTAACGAATAGCCTTCTGTATCTACTTGCGCTATCTCTTTTCTAGGTCTACTGTGCCAAATTTGCTTTGCGATTGTGCTAAGCTATATTGCACCTGCTGTTATCTGTTTACCTAACATTTTTCTTTACCGTTACTGCCAATGAATCGTTTCAGGCTATGATTTAGCTAAAGCTTTTCTATGCGTATAATATTTACGCTGTGGCCGACGGTTTTGATCTATATTATATTTCTTTAAAATGTCCATAATAAATCAGCCATAAATTTTTATTGATTTTTAATTAATAAAAATACGGTTTTTTATTGCCTATTATTTCTTAGCTAATAGTTTTTTTCTTATTGAACGTTACGTTTAATCGAGAAATATAAGTAATGTCTAAAAAATTTAATAGGTAAATATAAAAATTATTTGTATGGCTTTAAAAATAAAAAAAGTGGAAGAAATAAATAATGAGCATTCAATTAGTATTAAATAAAAATAGTAAACATGGCGTACCTGTCAAGATTTACACCTCTGATATCGAGCAAGGCGCGATGCAGCAATTACGTAACTTGGCTCAGCTAGAGTTTGTACACTCGCATATTGCGGTCATGCCTGATGTGCATGTTGGCAAAGGTGCAACCGTTGGTAGTGTGATTCCGACCAAGTCTGCCATTATTCCTGCGGCGGTCGGTGTGGATATCGGCTGCGGTATGAACGCGGTACGCTTGTCACTTACGGCAAGCGATTTGCCTGACAGTTTAAAATCACTACGTTTGGTGGTCGAGCAGCAAGTACCTGTCGGCTTTAACATGCACAAGCAAATCCAAGCGAAGAACTCCACACTTGATCCATTAGGCAAACGCCTAAAGCCAATTACCGATAAGCATCCGGGCTTGCTCAAAATGCTTAAAGGTTTTGAGCGTACTTGGGCGAAGCAGTTAGGAACACTCGGCGGTGGCAATCATTTCATTGAGCTGTGCTTGGATGAGAACAATGATGTCTGGGTCATGCTGCATTCTGGCAGTCGCGGCATCGGTAATTGTATCGGTCAGTACTTTATTAACCTTGCCAAAAAAGAACGTCAATCGCGCTTCGGTCATGTGCCAGATCAAGATTTGTCTTACTTTGCCGAAGGGTCTGATAGTTTTGCTGATTATGTCGAAGCAGTGGGCTGGGCGCAGGACTACGCGTTAGAGAACCGCCGCGAGATGATGCGTTTGGTGATTAAGTCCTTGCAGTCGCCACAAGCGGGATTACCACGATTTCAGCTGACCAAAGAAGCCATCAATTGTCATCATAATTATGTCAATGAAGAGGTGCATTTCGGTGAGCAAGTCTATGTGACGCGTAAAGGTGCGATCAGTGCCTATGCTGGTGAGCTTGGGATTATCCCAGGATCTATGGGCGCAAAGTCCTTTATCGTACGTGGTCTGGGCGAAGCTGAATCGTTTTGCTCGTGTTCGCATGGGGCAGGACGACAGATGAGCCGTGGTAAAGCCATGCGAGCATTTACCATCGACGAGCTAAAAGCGCAGACGGATGGCGTCGAGTGTCGCAAAGACAAAGGTGTCATAGATGAAATACCCGGAGCGTATAAAGACATCGATGAAGTGATGGCCAATCAAACGGATTTGGTTGAGGTGGTGCATACGCTTAAGCAGGTCATGTGTATTAAAGGCTAATGAGTAAAACCATAGGGAGTCACGACGGTGTCAATCGAGCTAAATGTACGAAGTGTACTATTTGCGCTCGATTTCCTAGTCGTGATCCCACTATGCTGTCACTCGAACATATAAAACAGATTTAGAGTTGTTAAAAATATAGGTAACAATATGAGCTTAAAACAAACCTTAAAAAAGGCCAAACAGATTGAACGACAGTTAGAGCAGCAAGCTGAGACAGGTGTGCAACACTCGCTAGGCACAGTCAAGCCGCGCAACTACTTGGCACTGGATCCACTATTAAGAAAAGGTGGTATTCATGAAAAAGAAGATATCGATATCGTCCGAAAAAAACGCCGCCGCGAAACTAAGCAGCAGCTACGGCAGACAGACTGGCTCTCAGAATAGCGAGCATTCGTTCTAATATTAAATTTAAACGACAAAAAAGGCCATTCACTATAATAGTGAATGGCCTTTTCTTATTTACTCGTAACTATGTTGTAACGGTTATGCCAATACTTCGATTAGCTCACCCTTCACCATGTGTGGACTGACGAAATCAGTAATACGTACGCTCACAAGTTTACCTAACATTTCATCCATTTGCTCAACATCATGAGGGAACATGACCGTACGAGTGTTATCCGCAGTACCGATTAAGCAATCAGGATGACGGTTGGCAATTTGTTCAACCAAAACGCGTGTCGTAGTACCGACCATCTCATGCGTTTTGGCAAGCGTTGAATCAATGATAACTTTTTGGAACTCTGCCAAGCGCTCTTTTTTAGTTTTGAAACTCACATCATCTGGCAACTCAGCGGCTGGCGTGCCTGGGCGCTTAGAGTAGATAAAGCTGTAAGAGTGATCGAAGTTCAACTCTTTTGCCAAGTTTAAGGTATCTTGGAAGTCTTGATCGGTCTCACCAGGGAAGCCAATAATAAAGTCGCTTGACAAGTGAATATCTGGACGAATGGCTTTTAGCTTATTAATCTGATTGATGTAAACGTCGATTGTATGGTTGCGCTTCATCGCCGCTAAGATAGCATTTGAGCCACTTTGAACCGGTAGGTGTAAGTGCGAAACCAGCTCTGGCAATTGTGCATAGGCATCAATGATATCATCAGTGAACTCTAGCGGATGGCTGGTCGTATAGCGAATACGCTCGACACCGTCGACATGCGATACATAGTGTAATAGCTCAGCGAAACGGCAAATACTGCCATCGTCTTTTTCGCCGCGATAGCCGTTGACGTTTTGACCCAATAGGTTGATTTCACGGATACCTTGAGCGGCAAGGCTGTCAATCTCAGCCAATACATCATCTAGTGGACGAGACAATTCTTCACCACGCGTATAAGGAACGACGCAGAATGAGCAATACTTTGAACAGCCTTCCATGATAGAGACAAACGCTTTATAGCCTTCTACTCTTGGCTCTGGTAAGAAATCAAACTTCTCGATGCTAGGGAATGACACGTCAATTGTGCCAATACGATTTTTAGGCGCGATTTCACGTTGTTCGTTTGATTGGTCATATAGCTCTGGCAGGCGATGCAAGGTTTGCGGGCCAAATACCATATCGACATAAGGCGCACGCTTTTGAATATTATCGCCTTCTTGTGAAGCGACGCAGCCACCGACGCCAATGACAAGATCAGGGCGTTTTTCTTTTAGTTTGCGCCAGCGGCCCAATTCCGAAAATACTTTTTCTTGCGCTTTCTCGCGGATAGAGCAGGTGTTCATTAACAGTACATCGGCTTCGTCGATATCATGCGTGACTTCCATACCGTGAGAATCACCGAGCACGTCGAGCATTTTGCCAGAGTCATAGACATTCATCTGACAGCCTTGGGTGGTGACAAAGACCTTTTTTGTCGCTGCTTTTTCGACGGGCGCTTGGGCTGAACTTGCTTCTTTGAGTGCAGTGACAGCACGTGCGGTGACAGTCGTCTCAGCAACAGCATCGTCATCGATGCGGGGATTGAATACAGTAACACTCATAAGGATAAGTCCATGATTGACCAAAAATATAGCGGAGTAGCCGATTAACAGGTGGCGTATTTTATCACAACCCTGTGCCAATGTGAAAAATTAGCACGAGCGATAGGTCCTCAGTATGATAAATAATTCATAGCAGTATCAATTATTTACTGTCGTTCATATTACTATTCATAAAAACTGCGGCTCATTATCACTTCTATGTTACACCGTGCTGTCCTATTTATTAACAAAAGGTAAAGGAGATAGTTGAAAGCACAATGAGTATAGTATGATGATTGCTATACCCTTGGCGGTACTTAGCGAACCGTTATTCACATATTTGTAGAGATATCATAAAGAGAGTCAGTATGACAAAGTTGCGTGTTGCGCATAGCATCAAGGATGAAGAGTCTATCAGTCAAAAACACGCGTCAAAGCGAATCACAGTAGGTACGCTACGGTTGAGCGCGTTGAGCGTGGCAACAGCGGTCAGTGCACTTGGTGTGTCACAGGTCGCTTGTGCCGAGTTGACGTGGGGCGATGAGGAAAGCTATCAACAAGAAAGTAACTATCAACAAGATTATCAGCAAGATAGTAGTATCGACTCATTTATGGCAGCCGCTATCGCCGCAGATCGCGGTGATGTGAGTGCGCTCTATAACTATGAGCAAGTCATGAGTGGCGGCTTGTTTGCGATGTATCCGACTTATTGGCGTATGAATCTAGATCTTAATTCACAGAGTTCAGCAGCGGTCTCGCAGTTTGTGCGCCAATATCCAGACACGGTTATGGCTGAGAAATTAGTGGCTGACTTTGCGGAGACCAAAGCGGGGTCGAATGACTACGCCTCTGTCAGACAAGTGGCGAATCTCATCACCAATGCAGATGCCAGTGAGCGCTGCGCTATCGCCCTTGGGTTCAATAATGGCGGTGATACCATGCGTGCCATGGCTGCCAAATCTGATGTTTGGCTAACCACCAAAAAGCAACCAGCATTGTGCGATCAGCTAGCGATGGAGATGAACAACAACGCGCTGATTAGTAATCAAGATCGTGCGGCTCGTCTCAAGCGTATGCTACGTAAAGGCAAGACCGGTGATATTATGGCATTGTCATCACGCCTTGGTACGCCAATTGCTTATTCGGCGCTCAGTGAAATTCAGCTAAACCCATCTTCTTTCTTTAGCCGTTTTGGTCGTGAGCCTGCAAGTCAAACCAATCAATACCTATATATGTACGCAATCGGCCGTATGGCTGACAAGTCTTATCGCGAGGCGGCGCTACAGTTAGACTTTGATATCAAACAAGACAATCAGCGCGCGGTCAAATTGTTGAATGACGAAACCCGACGCTATGCTTATCGTACGCTTGGCGTACAGCGTATGAATCACAACACTGACGATGGCTTTAACGCTGAAGCAGTGGATTGGTTCCGCAACAGTTTGGACAATGACTTTAATTTTGAAGAAGCAGAAGATTACGCTATGGCAGCGATTCGCTTCGGTCGTTGGGATGATGTGGTAGAAGCTATCTCAAAAATGGACGGCGAAACGCAAAAAGAAGCCCAGTGGCAGTATTGGCTAGCTCGTGCGTATGAGCAGTCAAGCGATAGTAGCAAGCGTAATACGTCTAAAAAAATGTATCAAAACTTAGCAAAAAGTAATGACTATTACGGTCTAATGGCAAAAGATAAAATAGGGCAGCGTTTTGATGCTAGCCGCCTAGGCGGTAGTAATTTGCCTAATGTCAGTACCGCTGATCGCGCGCGCGTCATGCAAGATGCCAACTTTGCTCGTGCGTTTGCGTTATACAACTCTGAGGCTAGTCGTGCTTATGCCAACCGCGAGTGGAACTGGGCTGTAAAGCAAGCTCGTGATAATCGTGATGACAATTTGATTATTGCCGCTGCTCGTCAAGCCTATGATATGGGCTGGCTCGATCGAGCGATTTATGCAGTTGATAATACTGATAGGGTGGATAGCTTAGCACTCTCGCATCCAATGCCGCATCAAAGCGCAGTCGTACGTTATAGTGAGGCAGCGGGTATTGATCCAGCATGGGCGTACGGTATTATGCGTCAAGAAAGCCGTTTCGTATCTTCTGCGCGCTCAAACGTAGGCGCGAGTGGACTGATGCAAGTCATGCCTGATACCGCAAAATATATCGCTCGTAACCTAGGCGAGACGTATAGTGCGAGCCGTGCCAATAGCGGTGACACCAATATCCGTTATGGTACGTGGTATATGGGTGATATTTTGGGCAAACTCAATTATCAACCAGTATTGGCAACCGCAGGCTATAATGCTGGACCTAATAATGCCAAACGCTGGCAGCCAGTTTATGGCTCACTGGCCGCAGATCAATATGTAGAGTCGATTGCATTCCCTGAGACACGTAACTATGTCAAACACGTGATGGAAAACGCCACTATTTATAGCAGTCTGTTGGGTCGTGGTCAGCCGATTACTCAGCGTATGGGTACGGTGCCAGCTGGATTTTAATCACTGAACTTATGTTTAATAAACCACTAATGATTTATTGTTAGTGGTTTATTTTTATCTGCTAATTTGCTTTGTCAATTGATCAACTCTGATTTGCTCAGGCAGCACTCATCTAGCTAAGGTAAATTTCACGGCCGTTATCCTTCAGTGCTTTATCAACATTTATCGAGATTCCTGACGATGTCGTCAACGTTTACGTTTTTGCTATAGATTAAAAAAAACGTTTTGTTACCATTGCCTTAATGGGAAACCCTATTTTTCAGTCTTGTTCTTAGGTCAATGCGTGTTTTATGTATCGCGTCTAATGATTTAAGTTATAGCCTATGTCTTATCATTGCTAACTAACTGCCTTCAGTCCTATGATCAAAAAATATTTTAGTCTGTCTACGTCGCCAAAAACCAAATATTCGTTATCTAATCGGATATGCTCTTTATCGAAGGCAAATACAAAGACGGATACAGACCTGAGCAACAAGGCTGCTAACTCTATGATGCGATTGCGTGCAGGGTTAGCTAGTAAACACAGCGTAGGCAGTATCAAAGCAACGATGAGCTTCGGCGCTTTACTGCTTATACAAGGTGTTATATTGCTGCCAGCACAGGCGGCTAGTACGGTTAAGACGGGTCAGCGTGTATTGATGATTGAGATGACCCCAGCATTATGTAATATGCAGCCAACGCGGGCACGTATGCGTCAGTGTTTAGAAGGGTACTCGTTAACCGTATCTGGTCTAGATATGGGATATGGTGAGCGCTGCGGTCGTGGTAGTGAGCCACGTCTCACACCGCTACAATTAAAAGTCGTTAACCGAATCATGCCTGACACAACGGTACGTAGCCAAACGTGGCAACGTTATGGAGCTTGTAGTCCGCTTAGCGCTAGCAGTTACTTCCGCCAGATTACCAATTATGCAGGTGGATTAAAATTACCGAATGAGCTAAATACGGGTAATAGTTATACCGTTTCCAAATCACGGTTTGTCAGTCAAATGACCCGCCTTAATAGTGGTATGTCTTCCAATAGTGTAGATCTTATCTGTCAAGAAGGCAGCCGTCGCCAATCGATACTTACTGATATACATGTGTGCTATGAAGGTAGTGACTTTGGCACTTGTCACGACGTTGTAAACAGCTGTGGCAGTAAATTTATCATTTCAGGTGGACGATAGTCTTTACTTAGTTACCTGCTTAAACTTCCTTTTCGATACCGTTTTTCATTTCACTTAATCGAATTTGATGGTGCACATTGCCTATTTTGACCATTATATCTACGTATAGCACAGTGAAAATATGCTTTAGTTATCATGTACTGAAACCCTCTAGCGCTTTATTCGTAAGCGCTTAGCTTCTAAAAGAAACCTCTCGTATAAAATGTAACAATATAATCCCTGACGGGTCTATGACTGTATCTAGACGGTCACTGCGATGAAGTGCTACACTAGCTCTCGGTTTATACATGCTGCTATGCGGCAAACAAGTCGATATCTAAAATGATAATCGTTCATTAGAATTATCTAATAATTAATTAGGGAGTATTCAATGTCAATGAAACAGCCTTTACGTGTTGCCGTCACTGGTGCCGCTGGTAATATCAGCTACGCGATGCTATTTCGTATTGCATCTGGCGAGATGCTAGGTAAAGATCAGCCAGTTATTTTGCAATTACTTGAAATTACGCCAGCTCTTGACGCCCTAAAGGGTGTGGTCATGGAACTAGAAGACTGTGCATTCCCATTGTTGGCTGGTATCGTCCAAACTGACGATGCTAATGTCGCATTCAAAGATATCGATTATGCTTTACTGGTTGGTGCACGTCCTCGTGGCCCAGGTATGGAGCGTAAAGATTTGCTAGAAGCCAACGCTGCGATCTTCTCAGCACAAGGTAAAGCATTGAACGAAGTCGCTAACCGTGATGTAAAAGTATTGGTAGTCGGTAACCCTGCCAACACGAACGCACTTATCGCTCAGCGCAATGCACCAGATCTTGATCCACGCAACTTCACTGCAATGACTCGTCTAGACCACAACCGTGCTATGGCACAGTTGGCTGGCAAGACTGACAGCACTGTAAATGACGTGAAAAAAATGATCATCTGGGGCAACCATTCGTCAACTCAGTATCCAGATCTAACCGCTTGTACAGTAAACGGTAAGCCTGCTCTAGATTTAGTTGATCGCGAATGGTACGAAGCGACTTATATCCCAGAAGTACAACAGCGCGGTGCTGCAATCATTAAAGCTCGCGGTGCATCATCTGCGGCTTCTGCTGCCAACGCTGCTATCGCACACATGCGTACGTGGGCATTAGGTACTGATGAAAACGATTGGGTATCAATGGGCGTTTACTCAAACGGCGAATACGGTATTGCTGAAGGTTTGATCTACTCATTCCCATGCACATGCACTAACGGCGACTGGTCTATCGTAGACGGCGTTGATGTATCATCAGATTTCTCGAAAGAGAAAATGGCTGCCACTGAGCAAGAGCTTAGTGAAGAGCGTGATGCAGTAGCACATTTACTACCGTAAATCTAAGCTGCTATCCAGTAAGCTATGATTTAAGTAGTAAAGATAAGTAGTAAAAAAAGCCCTCTGAAATATGAGGGCTTTTTTTATGTCTGTCTGAACCAGTTTCATGATTTTTTATCGTGAATTGGCTAAATGGATAAAAATTTGCCATTAACACAATTGATAACGTTAGATAAACGTTGATTAACAGCTATTAAAATAAAGCTTGCTACAATGAATATGTCAATTTGAATAATAAGCACATTAAACAATAAGTACGACCATATTCGTACCATTTAAGGAGAAAGTTATGTTGGGTGAACCAGAATACAGTATGAATGAGTTATTTGCTCAGTTAGGTCTAGACAGCTCTGATGAAGCAATTGATGATTTTATCGCAGCAAACCAACTAGCTAGCGAAGAAAAACTGACAGAGGCTAGCATTTGGACGGATAATCAGCGTATGTTCTTGCAAGAAGAATGGCAAAAAGATGCCGCATGGGTAGAAACCATCGATGAGCTAAATGTTCGTTTGCATCCTGACGCATAAAGACTTATAAACATATTTGAAAAACCCCGCGATAGTCTTAATATCGCGGGGTTTTTTATGTCTGGACTAACACTGAACTTTAAATTTGCTTTTCGCGCCACTCAAGTAAATCTGCAACGTCTTGATGGATACCAGCTTTTAATGCTTCTATTCCATCATAGCGACGTTCACCATGCAAGAAGTGTAGGAAACGTACGTGCAAGTTCAGTCCGTACAAATCAGCTTGCAACTGCGGAAAGTGGACTTCTAGTCGCCAGTCATCACCTTTATCAACAGAAGGTCTTTTACCAATATTAGCCGTGCCAAACAAACTATGCGGACGCAAGCCGGCAACACCTGTATGACCATCGGTAGCAAGCGCAGTCAAACCATCAGCGATCACATTACCATTATCATCTAAGCTCACCACGTCAACTGCAAAAATACCATGCAGGGCAGGCTTTATTCGTTGCAAATCGATATTTGCGGTAGGGAAGTCTATTGTTCGACCTATCTGGTCGCCACGCACAACCACTCCCGTAATTGCATAGTCACGACCAAGTAACCTGTTGGCCGCCTGAAGGTCACCTGCCAATAGTAAATCACGAACACGAGTAGAGCTGATACGGGCAGCGTCGTTATCGATCGTATCAACACTGTCGCTATCAGTGACCGTATGCAGGTTGGTCACATCCAAACCATAATCACGCAAAAACTGACTGTCGCCAGTACGGTCATGGCCGAAGCGGAAGTCATCACCCAGCACCAACGCTTTTACGTTCAAACGCTTGGCTAATATATCGGCAAATGCTTGTGCTGATAGCGAGCGAAATTCTGTATCAAAACCTGCTACGATCAATGTTTCAACACCATATTCTGCCAGCAGTGCTTGCTTCTCTGCCAAATTGGTCAAACGTGCAGGCGCTTTAGCAGGTGCAAAAAACTCGCGTGGCTGCGGCTCAAATATCATGACCGCCGCACCCAAGTTTTGGGTATGCGCAATTTCACGAACCTGGGCTAGCATGGCTTGGTGACCAAGGTGCACACCGTCGAAATTACCAATAGTGAGCACGCAAGATGCCAACTCTACTGGGACAGTGTCCGTAGATGAAGCGTGTGGCGACGAAATCAGTTGCTCAAGAAAATAGGTTTTCATAAGTTTTCAGCTATGATGAGACCAAATAAAAAACGAAAAAACACATCTATGCTTAAAATTGATGTGTCTAAAACCAGCCATTATAAAGTAAAATAGCCACACTAACATCCTATAGTCTACCTGTAATGCAAGTATGGCACGTAGGGTAGCTATTCTTTATTGCCAATGATGCTAATAGTAATCCTAACAACAATCCCGACAACGATGGAGATCTTATGTCTGCTGCTGCCTTAAATACTATACCAACTGACCTGTCGACATATCAGCTTACCGATCAGTTCGTTGTGCAGCGTGCAAATAAAGAAGATTTAGCAGAAGTTTTAGCCATTTATAATCAAAGCATACCGGGCAAACAAGCAACAGCCAATCTTGCATTGGTTACGCTAGAGGAGCGTGCCGCTTGGTTTGAGGAGCATTTGGATAGCGCAACCAGACCGATATATGTGGTTAAAGCACTACCATCAGATGATGTAGATCAAAACAAGGCACCGATAGTCGCATGGGGTAGCTTTAGTGATTTGTACGCGCGTACGGCCTATCACATCAGTACCGAGATTAGCATTTATCTACATCAAGATTATCAGGGCAAAGGGTTAGGCAGTTTGCTGACCCGTTGGATGTTGACGCAAGCACCAAGCCTAGGTATTCGAAATATTATCGCCCTTGTCTTTGCTCATAACCATCCAAGCTTGGGGCTATTCCGTAAGCTTGGCTTTGAACAATGGGGTTATATGCCCGAAGTTTGCGATATGGAAGGGTTTATCGCTGATGTTGTGATGCTTGGCAAAGCAGTCACGTCAGACGATATTTTAGATAAAGCGTCCGAAACAATTTAACTTAAAACGCTCTAACCCAAAATCTTCCATTGACCTTTTATCTTCTGTAGCTGGTAGGTCAGTGGTGCAGGTTCGCTCTGTCCTTTTAACATCAGCTCGCCAGTGATGGTGGCACGAGTTTTGTCATCATTGTATTTGGTATCAGTAATCGTAACGCCATCCACCGTTTGCTGAAATGCAGACTGAGTATTGGCAAGCTCTTTTTCAAAGTTTGCCATATCGACTTGGTAATATGACGCCGCATCTTTCACGTCACCATAATATAAGCTGTTTAGTGCTTGCTTGACAGTATCCTCTGGCGTACCGGCTTGAGTTGGGTTGGTCACTAGGCTTTTCTGTTTGGTCGCATCGGTGACTGGATTAATATTGTCACTATCAATCGCCGTCTTATCTTCAGTGCCATCTGTAATTTCGCCTGTTTCGCTAGCACTGTCATCGATCATCGCTTGGTCAGTCGTATCATTGTCTAATGTGACGTCTTCTGAGGTATCAACAGTCGCTGCCACATCTTCATTATTGGTAGCAATTTCAGCTGACTCATTATCGCTACAGCCACTAATAAGTAGTCCAGTGCTTAGTACACCAGTTGCTAGCAAAATTGGTAAGCGCTGAAAGATTGGCTGTTTCGTTGTCATATTAAACCTCAAATGTCATTTATTCATTAGTGATCTATTATGACAATTATTCGCAGCGCGCATTGTCATTTCTCATAACAGGCTTGTTTTGGTTTCGTAAGCCCGTCATAAGTTTGCTTATACTTTGTCCTAACCGTGCTTTAGCTGACGCGGACGGAAACCAGTCGCTAGCAATACCACACCGTAAACCAGCGCTCCGACGGCACACATAATAATCAGCGCGACGATACGCTGCCACTGAGCCTCATCGGTAGGGAAGTAAGGGAGCATAAAATAAAGCACGCCAATCATAGAGCCAGTCGAGATAGCAAACTGCGTAAACAGCTTTTTCCAATGCGGACCGAAACGGAAAATATCACGCTTGTGCAAGAAGTAATATAGCAAGCCTGCGTTTACAAAAGCAGCGCCAGTCGTAGCCAAAGCTAGGCCACCATGTAACGGTATCTCTAAGAAATAAAATATCCCGATAAAAATAACACTAAAAATCATATTAGCGATGACAGAAATGATGCCGATTTTTACAGGGGTTCTGGTGTCTTGACGCGCAAAAAATGCAGGGGCAAAAATCTTAATGAGCATAAATCCTAAGATACCACCTGCCATACTACGTAAGGCCAGTGAACTCATTTGGGCATCACGTAAGGTAAACTCACCGCGTAAAAATAGTGCTTGCATCAATACATCTGCCAGTACAAATAAGGCAGCCGAGGCAGGCACACCGACCAAGATGATAAGGCGTGCTGCCCAGTCGATGGTCTTTTTAAAACTGACGTCGTCTTTTTGAGCTTCGCTTTTCGACAGACTTGGCAATATGACGGTACCAATCGCCACGCCAATCAGACCCAATGGAAGCTCGCTCATACGTTCAGCTGCATAGAGCCAAGAGACTGAACCGCCAATCATTAACGAGGCAAAGATAGTGTTTAACAGTAAATTAATCTGAGTAACAGAAACACCAAAGATAGCAGGTAACATCAATTTTAAAATCCGACGAACACCTTCGTGCTGAAAATCAATCTTTGGTGCGACAAGCAGCTTTTGTTGCCAAAGCTGCGGCAGTTGAATCAAGAATTGTAGCAAACCTGCGATAGCAACGGCATAGCCAAGCGCCATAATGGGTGTATCAAACATTGGCGCAAAAATCAGTGCGCCACCAATCATGCATAGGTTCAATAACACGGGCGCAAAAGCGGGTGCTGCAAAACGACCGTAGCTTTGTAGAATACCACTCGCAAAAGCTGTCATAGAAATGAATAGCAGATACGGAAAGGTAAGACGTAGCAACTCAGCGGTAATGGCAAACTTATTGGGTTGATCGGCAAACCCAGGGGCAAACAACGTCACCACCCAAGGTGCGATTAAGATGACGACTACCGTAAGCATCGATAGCACTAGCAATAATGCGCCCGAGGTTCGACTGACCAAAATCTGCACTTGCTGCAAGCTGTACTTTTCTTTGTATTCGGACAGTACTGGCACGAAAGCTTGGCTAAACGCACCTTCTGCAAACAGTCGTCGTAAGAAGTTTGGGATTTTGAAGGCGACCAAAAAGGCATCCATCAAACCACCTGCACCAAAAACCCCTAGCAATACAACATCACGTACCAAACCTAAAATACGCGATAACATGGTCATACTACTGACCACCATGGTTGAACGAAATAACCGACTTTTTGCCATGAGAACCTATCTTGCTAAGTTGTATATTGAGTTATGTGCTGATGTGATATGGATGAAAAACTGACGAATTATATCACTTTCACCATTGAGATAAATGGATTGAGTGTGGAAATCACTTATGTGACGGTGCATCGTTTTTCATTGCATCAGTAACTAACTGGCGCAACTTTGCCCATTCAAAATACTCACCAGGGTCAGTCTTACGCCCAGGCGCGATATCGCTATGGCCTGTCAAGTGGCGACGTGTTTTGGGATAGGCCTTATAGATGGCGGCAATTACGTCGGCTAGCTGCTCATATTGAGCAGAGGTGAAGGACACAAAATCCGACCCTTCAAGCTCAATGCCAATGCTATAATCATTACATTCAGGTCGACCTAAGTAGCTAGACCGTCCAGCATGCCACGCCCGTTCGTTGAAATTGACAAACTGAGTGATAGCGCCATCACGTTCGATAAATAAATGCGCTGATACTTCTGCACCTTTAATTGTTTGAAAGTAAGTATGAGCATCCCAGTCTAATTGATTGGTAAATAATGCTTTCACGTAATGCGTACCATTAGTGTCGCAGGCACCAAATTCATTCGGTGGTAGGCTGATATTGTGTACGACGATGGCGTCAATACTTAAATCTTTTGGCCTTACATTGTAATTGGGTGAAGCCAACCAAGTGGCTGCTGATAGTAGTCCGTCTTTGATGGTCATTGGCGACGCAGATGCTGAGTTTGGTGATAATACGGGCATAATACTCTCTTTTTATACTAGTATTGATAATGGTGTGATAGACAATCTATCTAAGTAGCTAAACGATAGCAGGCGATGTGTTTGATTTTTTGACTCAGAAACTTTAATAACGCTGATAGCGTATGAATAATAACGTGCGAGATTTTACCTCATGTCTATAAAACTGACGTCCATACCTATCGATTGTACGCTAATGACGATTGGCCTGCGAGCACGTCTACCATTAGCTATAGCAGGGCTGCTACTCTCAGCTCAAACACAGGCATTTCTACCAACGCCGCTGTCTGTCCTTGAATCAGATGCATTGTCACCTGACGCATCTAGCATAGCACCTACTAGCACAGCACCTACTTATTCTAATTCAGATGCATTATCCGAGCCGGATAATATTAATAGTGCTGAACCTAATATTCAAAATAGTACTTTATCTGAATCAAGCTTAAAGACAGAGCAGCTACTATCAACATGGCGGCAGCAAGTAAAAGCAGACAAGTTGGCACAGCATACAACATGGCGACGCTTGTTGTATTTTTACGATGATAAAAACAGTGTATTGGGTAAAAAGAAAACAGAGAGTTTGGTTGATGATTCGAGCTTTTTCTTAAGTAAAAATGGTCAACGAGATTCAGGTGCAGAGTTGGATGCGATGCTCGCAGCACTTGCACAAGAGTTGGCGTCATCATCAGCAACTGATAACGACCAAGCCAAAACTGATACCAATAATAATTCTGTCTTATGTCGTTTTCCAGCACGAGTGGCATGGTTGACAGAGGTGCTAGCGATCGATGCTGCAAGTCTCTCGTCTGAGTGTCCTGAGCTAGATGAGTGGATGTCGACATTGGCGCCTGAGCAGCTGTCTATTATGTTTGCGCAGGAGTACTTGGACAATCCGCTCTCTGCATTTGCTCATACATTACTACGCATTGACTCAAAAGCGAGTATCGCCAATCCAAACCAAATTGATAAGGCTTATGCGCTGAACTATACGGTAGACGGTGATCCAAACGACAGTTTTCCAGTCTATGCTACCAAGTCAATGATTGGTAGCTACAACAGCGCTATCGAAATTGACCCATATCCAGAGATGCTAGCGAAATACCTGCAAGATGATGAACGTGATACGTGGACATATCAGTTGAGTCTGACGCCCGCGGAAGTGCAGCAGATTATGCGCCACGTTTGGGAAACCAAAGCATTAAAGATGTCTTATTACTTTACCACGGACAATTGTGCTTCTGAGATTCTGCGTCTTATTGATGTGGTCCGTCCACAGCAAAACTTACTGAGCCAATTGTCTTATGCAGTCGTGCCTTCTGATGTGATTCAGCTATTAAATGATGAGCAGTTGCTGGCAAGTACCACTTATACGCCTGCTGATAATACCGTACGTCAATCTCAGCTCAATGAGAAAAAACAACAGCGCGCACAGTTGGGCTATCACAATAGTGCCAAACAAACCGTGAATGAGATCAAGTCTGCGCAGCTCAACCCTGTATCGAGCATGTCAGCTGATGGGCAAACACTGCTCAAGCGTCAAATCGACGTATCGGATAATAATCCGATAGACAGGCATCCGCTACAGTTGGGTACGATAGGTATAGGGCAGCGTGGCGACAATGACTATATGGATATTGGGTTTCGAGCGGGGTTTCATGATACGCTTGACCACGCCTCAGGGTATCCACAGTTTTTTAATTTAGAAGGGCTGGCTGCGACATTACGATTGTATGACACAGATGATAATAAGCCCAACCAGCCAGACAATGTGGTCTTGCAAAACGTCACTTTGATTCGTGGCCGCTCTTTTAACCCTGTCAATGCAGCCAAAAAAGGCAATACTTGGGGTGCCAGTATCGAGGCGACGCGAGTAAACGATGGATCGCAAGAGGCAGGTACGGATCATTTGGTCGGTAGCGTGGGTTACGAAAAAGGCTGGTCATGGGCATTTGGTACACCAGCCTCAGGTACTGGTAAGATGCCGCCGCAACTGTGCTATACGTTTTTGGCAGGTACAGGGCAAGTAGGACGCGGTATCAATAAAGGCTTTCGTCTAGGCGCAGGTATCAATGCGGGCTGCCGTTACCAGATTAACAATCAGTTACGCGCGCAAGCTGAATTGCAATTGCCATATTGGTATCATGGCAACAACGATGAAACCAACGTCCGTGGTCATTATTGGCAACCAGTCTCAAGCTTAGGACTGCAATATGACATTGATAAAAAACAAGCACTACGTATTAATGCTAATTACGAATGGCAAGAACGTATCGATGCCAATGATGATATACAGCTATCGTACAGACGATACTTTTAGTCACTGATTTAGATATTGGTTTAGACACTGATTTAGCCGTTGATTTAAACAAAATGGCTTCTAAGTGCTGTAATCGTTGCATAAAGGAAGTTGTATAAAGGGAAACATGCTTTATGAGTACGCAAAATTTACTAATTATCGGGCAAGGTGATATTGGCCTACCAGTGACCAATAAACTCGCCCAAGATGGCTATTGTGTGACTGGGCTGGCTCGTAGTGAGCGCGAATACTATGATTTGGTAGATAGTGCAGGTTTTTTGCAGGCTAATGCGTTGACTTTGACTGCTGAGCAGCTACAAGCATTTACTCATATTGCGATTATCGTCACCCCTGACGAGTATTCAACCAGCGGTTATCACGACAGTTATCTAGCGATTAGTCAGCATTTGGCAACGCTTGCTCCACAGCTTATTAAACTTGAACGTGTGGTATTCATTTCTTCTACTGGTGTCTATGGTCAGGATAATGGCGAATGGATTGATGAGCATACTGCACCTGTCACGCCAGCGCGTGAAGCCTCAAAAGTTATATTGCAAGCAGAACAAGCGCTGCAACAAGGCTTCGGTGATAAAGCCATTATTATTCGTCCTAGTGGCATCTACGGTCGCGAGCGCTTAATGCGACTACGCAAGGCTCGTGAGCCAAATAAAGATCCAGTGCCAGCTGAGCATTGGAGCAACCGCATCATGGATCGCGACTTGGTCAATGTCATCACTAAAGTGTTGACGATAGAGACACCAAAACCTGTCTATCTAGCGACGGACTATAGACCTGTTACTACGTTTGAGCTAGGGGTTTGGCTTAGTGAGCAGGTTGGCGAGACACCTCCTACTATTGATAATACAAAAACCTTAGTGACAGGAAAACGCTTGCACAGCAACATTCCGTTAGCTTGGCTTGATTATGCTGACTGGCAGACAGGCTACCGAGATATTTTAAACCATCAAGAGTAAGCCTTTAGAGCTGAGCCCTGAAGAGTAAAATAACCCTTGGTATAATCGTTCTTATTTATTTTCTAGTCTATGGAGATTTCATGTCCCAGCCTTCTACTTCTGATGACCGTTTGTCTCATGCTAATCTGGCAACAGAGGGCGGGCAGCTGGCAGAAGGTCACGTCCGAAAAAAGGCTGAGCAATCGTCTATATTAGCTGATTCACAGCAACCTGCGATCGTACATCCTAACTTTGATCCCAAACAATCTCCTCTTGATCCTGCCAGACCATTAAGTGATATACCTGAGCCTGCTCGTCGCCTAAATGGTCAACTGCGCAGGCTTTATGGTAACTCTACGCGGTTCTATCAGCCCAATGCAGACAGCTTATCGAAGTGGTCGCTGATTGCTTCAGAAGCACTGGCTGAGCATTTATCATTGCTGAATGCGGCCCAGCTTATCGAATTGCCGGATAGCTTTTATCAGAATCATAGTGAGCAGCCACTAATATCGACATTATCGGATATGACGTTGTTAGATATGTCAGATATTCAACAGGCGATTCGCGCTTATCCAAAACTGAACCGTTACGGGTTTTTGCCTATTGATAGCGCTACAGGAGTTGAGTCAAACAACGATTCAGATGATGACTCAAATAATTACAGAAAGGCTGAGAAGCTTGTATTATCTATGCGCGCATTGACCAAACGCTATAATCCTGATGAGCTACTCAACAGTCTGTATGCCGACGATTGGCAAGTGATACTACAACCGCAGCAGTTTGAAACAGGCGAGGGCAGTTTGGCCACGGATATCATGGCATGTAGCGTGGCTGTCCATGCGCTAAAGCAGTGTAGTACCCGTAAGAGTATCAATCATAGTTATAGCGCCGCAGAAATTTGTCAGTATGTGCGTAGCTATTTGCTGAGTCAAATCGTTTGTGAGCCATCGCAGCGCCACGCATATCGTCAGATTCGACTATTTGCTGGTCATATTATTGTTGCCGCTTATCATTTGGGCTGGGAGATACAAGTCCGAGCAGATGGACAAAGCTATTTTAATATCTCGTCGCGTAGTGGTTTGCTGACTCGCTATGCCAATATGCAGGATTATGCGATCAATGGTTGGTCAAGCTGATCAATAATGCGTACAATAATGCAAATTTTTTGCCCCCTCTTTTTGCTGATAGGAATGTCATAATGTCTCATGTAACACGCCCTCAAGACCCTACATTTTCATCTCATCAATTTATTCAACTGGCTCTAGACAACCAAGTGCTCAAGTTCGGTGAGTTTGTCCTAAAGTCTGGTCGTATCAGTCCGTACTTTTTTAATGCAGGCTTGCTTGCGACTGGTGAGATGTTGTCGTTACTAGCACGTGGTTATGCAGATGCCTTAGCTGAACAAATAAGTGCAAATAATGGCGATAATGAGCAAGAGCTGGTCATCTTTGGTGCGGCTTATAAAGGCATTCCTTTTGTCGCAGCGACGGCGCAAGCGTTATGGCTACATCATGGCATTAATGCCAAATGGGGCTATAACCGTAAAGAAGCCAAAACTCACGGCGAAGGCGGAAATTTGGTAGGTGCTGACGTAACCGGCAAGGCCGTTTGGGTGCTTGACGATGTCATCACAGCGGGTACAGCCATGCGCGAAGTGGTCGAGATTTTAGAGCAAGCAGGCGCAAGCGTTGCTGGTATTATCGTTGCACTCGATCGTAAAGAAAAAGGTCAAGCCGAGCACTCTGCTATCCAAGAGCTTGCCGCGACACTAAAAGTGCCTGTACGTGCATTGGTCGATATCGATGATTTGATCAGTTATTTAGCTGATGACCATGGTGCACAAAACGGCCAGCATAAAGACGCGACCCAGTTAGCCAAAATGCAACACTACCGTGAGCAGTACGGCGTATAGTTGGGCACTGATGTTGTTTAGGGCGTGTCCTCAATTCAATCGATAGTTATTTAAATGGGTTAAAAATGGCTAAATCTTGCCAAATGGCGTCAAATAGCTGACTAATATCTCGATATTATCTGCGCTATTTTCCTTGTTTGACTGCGATTTATCTCATTTTTATCACCATTTTTAAAATGAGGACACGCCCTAATAATTTTGTTTCATATCAATAATATAACGTAAGTGAGTCTTATCATGAGCCAACAAAAACAAGAAAAGTCGCTAAAAATACTCGTTATTATGGATCCTATCGAACGGGTTAATTATAAAAAAGACACCAGTCTCGCTATGATGTGGGCCGCTCAAGACCGTGGCCATCAGCTCGGTTATTGTCAGATTCATGACCTGTGGTTGGACCGTGGTCAGTTGATGGTTGATACGCAGCCACTGACAGTAAAGCGTGATCCTGCAGATTTCTATACATTGGGTGATAAAAGCACAGGGCCAGTCGGCGACTATGACGTGATTTTGATGCGCAAAGATCCACCGTTTGATATGCGCTTTATTTATGCCACTTATATGCTTGACCATGCAAAGGCGGCAGGCGTACTCGTGGTCAATGATCCACAAGCGATTCGCGACTGCAATGAGAAGTTGTTTGCGACATGGTTTAGCGATTATATGAGCCCAACGATTGTGACTAGCAAACAAGCACACATTCGTAAGTTTATCGCTGAACAGCAGGACGTCATCGTCAAACCATTAGATGGTATGGGCGGCACTGGCATCTTCCGTTTAACTGCTGATAGCCCAAACATCGGAGTGACATTAGAGATACTGACTGAGCTTGAGACTTTGCCCATTATGGCGCAGCGTTATTTGCCAGAAATCAAAGAGGGCGATAAGCGCGTATTGATCGTTGATGGAGTCGTGGTAGATTATAGTTTGGCTCGTATTCCAACCAAAGGCGAGACCCGTGGTAATCTAGCAGCTGGTGGTAGCGGTGTTGCTATGCCATTGACTGATATCGAACGCCAAGTAGCAGAAGTTGTGGCACCAATTGTCAAAGAAAAAGGCCTAATGTTCGTTGGTCTAGACTTGATCGGTGGACGTATCACTGAGATTAACGTTACTAGCCCAACATGCGTACGTGAGATTGATGATCAATGCGGTACAGATATCGCGACCGACTTTATCATGGCGATTGAGAATAAATTTACTGCGTAGCTTTAGCTATACTCAGGAAAGTTTTGAGTTCAGGAATATTTTGACTACGTAAAACCCATATTTTGACTACGTAAAACCCATATTTTGAGGGTTTGTTAGTCATTGGATTTTCTTACCGTTTATTCGCATGACACGACGCCAAGCTATGACCGATCATAGCTTGGATTTTTGTTATTTTTGCTGCATAAAGTACTGTATATAAGACAATGATTTCCTCTATACTATGCGGGCTTTGGCTAGGTCGTTATTTTTCATAATTGTCAGCGTAGCAGTGAGATAAACCCTTCATATAAATAAAGTAAAGATAGGCAGGCGTTCATGAAAACACCGCATATATTGATGATGGCAGCTGGTACGGGCGGGCATGTTTTTCCAGCGCTTGCCGTGAGCGACGAGCTGACCCAGCGCGGTGCGGTAATTCATTGGTTAGGAACGCCAAACGGTATGGAAAATGGGTTGGTTGAGCCGACAGGTTATCCTTTTCATGCTATTAATATGCAAGGACTTCGTGGCAAAGGCGTTGGTCGATTATTGAAGCTACCAATGACTCTGTTGTCCGCGACGATGGCAGCTGTAAAAGTGATTCGCAGTAATCAGATTGACGTGGTTGTTGGGTTCGGTGGTTATGTCACTGCACCTGGCGGTATCGCTGCGCGTATGACTAATACGCCTTTGATTATCCATGAGCAAAATGCCATCGCTGGCATGAGCAACCGCTACTTATCTAAGCTGTCGACCAAGACATTACAAGCGTTCGAGAACACCTTTGCTAATAGTCAGCAAGATGCCAAGCTTGAGACAGTGGGCAATCCTGTGCGTAATGCTATCACTGGTGTCGCAGAGCCAACGGTACGCTACGATGTAAATGACAGTTCACCGCTTAAACTGTTGGTAGTAGGCGGTTCACTTGGCGCTCAGGTATTAAATGATACAGTACCAAAAGCATTAGCATTACTAGATCAGCCGTTTGAAGTCTTACACCAGTGCGGACGCAACAATGAAGCAGCCACGCAAGCGGCTTATAGCGCACAAGACCTAAACAACCATCAGTTTACTGTACAGCCCTTTATCAATGACATGGCTGCAGCTTACAACTGGGCAGATATCATCGTTTGCCGCGCAGGTGCATTGACCGTGACGGAAATTCAAAACGTCGGCATCGCCGCTATTTTTGTACCGCTACCGCATGCAGTGGATGACCATCAGACGGCTAATGCACGCACGCTGACCTCACATGAAGCTGCAATTTTATTGCCGCAGTCAGAGTTAACTGCCAAAAGTCTAAGTGATGAGCTCGGCGCACTCAATCGAGAGAAGTGCTTAGCGATGGCGAAAAAAGGCCATGCATTGGCAAATCGTAGTGCGAGTAAGCAAGTTGCTGATATCATTTGGCAAGCGCTATAGTCTGTCATCTATACCCTCATTTGAATTTACTAAGTTTTATTGACCTTTAATAAAGAGAGATCCTTATGCCTACCTCTGCGAAAGCTCTACCTAAGCGTTTGATTGAAATACCAGAAATGCGCCGCATTCAGCATTTGCATTTCATCGGTATTGGTGGCTCAGGCATGTGCGGTATCGCTGAGGTGATGAACAATCAAGGCTATCAGGTCAGTGGTTCTGATATCGCAGAAAGCTTGGTGACTAAGCGTTTACAGCAGATTGGTATTGAGATATCGATTGGCCATGACTCTAAAAACATTGCCAATGCCGATGTTATCGTTGTCTCATCAGCGATTGATCGTAGCAACCCTGAGGTAAAAGCAGCACTTGAAGCTCGTCTGCCAGTAGTACGCCGCGCCGATATGCTTGGTGAGCTAATGCGCTATCGTCATGGCATCGCAGTTGCTGGCGCGCATGGCAAAACGACAACGACGAGTTTACTAACCACAATGATGGCAGAAGGGCAGCTAGATCCTACCTATGTTATCGGCGGTAAGTTAAATGCGTCAGGCAAAAATGCGGCATTGGGTAGCAGCCGTTTTTTGGTAGCAGAGGCTGATGAGTCTGATGCATCGTTCTTGTCATTGCATCCGATGGCCGCGATTGTGACCAACATCGACCAAGACCATATGGAAACCTACGAAAACAGCTTTGATAAATTAAAAGCTGCATATATCCAGTTTCTACAAAATATGCCGTTTTACGGTTTAGCAGTGGTTTGCGGTGATGACCCTGAGCTATATGCAATGATCGATGATATCGGTCGTCCAGTATTAACCTTTGGTCTTGAGCCGTTCAATGACGTACAAGCTGTAGACTTGGTGACAGAAGGAACCAAAACTCACTTTACCGTACTGCGCCGTGACCGCGAGCCATTGCGCCTAACGTTAAATATTCCTGGTACACATAACGTTTATAACGCGCTTGCTGCCATCACGATGGCAACCGATGAAGGCGTCGATGATGCAGCGATTGAGCGTGCCTTGCAAAAATTTGAAGGCGTGGGCCGTCGTTTTGAGCAGCACGCTTCTGTCGATATCGATGATGGTAATGTCTTACTGATTGATGATTATGGTCATCATCCAAAAGAAGTTGATGCGACCATAAAAGCCGCTCGTCAAAGCTTCCCTGATCGTCGTTTAGTGATGCTATTTCAGCCGCATCGTTACAGCCGTACCCGTGATTGCTACGATGATTTTGTAGAAGTGCTATCGAGTGTTGATGAGCTATTATTATTAGATGTTTATTCAGCAGGGGAGAGTCCGATTACGGGCGCTGATACCAAGTCACTAGCGCGCAGTATCCGTTTGCGCGGTGAAGTTGAACCGACTATTATTGATAAAGACAATCTAGCCCCTGTTATGCAGCGTTTATTAAAAGCCAACGACATGCTGATTACCCAAGGCGCTGGTAATGTCGGGCAGATTGCTATCGATTTGGCTGCCAATAACCTTTATATTAAGTAAGCTAAAATTTAGGGACGATCCTCATGACAACTGATAATAAAGATAATAATAGCATTCAAAATGCAGCTATCAATGATACATCTGTAGACACGACGACTCATGCAAAAGACGCCAGTCAGTTTGGCAAAGTAGCCGTTATTTATGGTGGCAGTAGCAATGAGCGAAGCGTGTCTTTGGACAGTGGTGCGGCAGTATTGCAAGCGCTTCAAAACCAAGGCGTTGATGCCACTCATTTTGATCCAAAGCACCAAGACATCACTGAGCTACGCAAATATGACCGCGTGTTTAATGTGTTACATGGTCGTGGCGGCGAAGATGGCTTGTTGCAAGGCGTATTACAGTGGTTTGATATACCGCAAACTGGTTCAGGGATTCTAGCGTCTGCACTAGGTATGGACAAAGTACGTACCAAGCAACTGTGGCAAGGTTGCGGCCTTTCAACTGCACCATTTTCATTATTGACGGCTGATACTGACTGGCAGCAAGTGGTTAACATGCTAGGTTTGCCACTTATTATTAAACCAGTTCATGAAGGTTCAAGTATTGGCATGACCAAGGTCAACCACCTTGACGAACTGCCTGCTGCTTATGCAACTGCAGTGGAATGTGGTGATGCGGTGATGGCTGAGCGCTGGATTACAGGACGTGAATTTACGATTGTGATTATCGATGACGAAGCCTATCCAGTTATTCGTCTCGAACCAGCTGACATTACTAATTTCTATGATTTTGAAGCCAAGTATAATCGTAACGATACCAGTTACTACATTCCCTGTGGATTGAGCACTGCTGATGAAAAGCACTTGCAAGATTTAAGCCTTGCAGCATTTCGTGCAGTAGATGCAAAAGGCTGGGGGCGTATCGATGCCATGCAAGACGAAGCAGGCAACTTTTGGTTGCTCGAAATCAATACCGTACCAGGTATGACCAGTCACAGTTTGGTTCCGATGGCGGCCAAAGCTCGTGGATTGGATTTTGACGCGCTATGCTGGCATATTTTAGCGCAAACGTTGTAGCTATTAGATTGATTGTATTCAATTGAGAAATGATTATATTTGTGTCACTAGAGCTGCTATACCACAGCTTCGTGTAAACTTGTGTAAATTCGCTGCTGCTAGTTGGTGTTTGGCTATTGTTTAACCATAAAATACGTTAATATTGTAAGAATAGGTCTATTTCGGTGATATTTATGTTGTTTTGTGAATACAGCTGATAACTTATTCATAATTTAAGAAAAATGTTACGTTTAAATCAACGTAATCGCTGTATATAAGCTATATTTTTAATAAAATTTGATAACATATCGACTTAATAAGCTTCTGCCAAAAATACGCAGATTTATATCAATAAATAGCATGATCAGTTTTATGCAAATATAGGGACAAAGGTCGTTATGGCTCAAACTGTCAACGAGGTAACTGACTTGATGAGTGATAAAGCCGGTCGCCCAAAATCTAAGATCCAAATACCGGCAACGGTAAAGTATCTATTTATGGTACTGGTCTTAGGTTTGCTAGTGCTAATATTAATGATGGGCGGCAAAGCGCTGCGTGATGCACCGCCAGCAAATATTTATGTCAGTAATCAAGGTTTGTCTGCTGCTCAATATCGCTCATTACAAGACGTGATGGAGCAACAGCAAGTAAGTAGCTTTTTTACTTCTGATTTGCAAACATTACGCGACATTACGATGGGCTTAGCTTGGGTAGACCAAGTGAGTATCTCTCGTGATTGGCAACGCGGCATCGTCATCAATGCATTACCCAAGCAAGCAGTTGCTAATTTTGGTACAGAACGTTTGGTCGATGCAAAAGGCGCTGTATTTGTTCCTGCTGATAGTAGAGATTTAACACAAGAACGTTTTGCGACCTTACAGGGTGAGATGTCTCAAGCGCCAGTTATTATGCAACAAATGCAGCAGGTCAATGATTGGTATGCACCGCTTGGTATGCAGGTCGACGATATCATTCTGTCACCGAGAATGACTTGGCTAATCCGCTTTGACAATGGATTACGTGTGATTGTAGACAATGAAAATACGGCGCAAAAACTACTGAATTTAAGCCAGTTGCTTGGCAATCAGTTAAGTACGCGTCGAGATGAAATGCAGTCTGTAGATTTACGGTATAAAAATGGCTTTACCATCGCTTGGAACGTAACACAGAGTGCTGAATCAGAATAGCCTAAGTAAGCACTACATCTATGCATAACCGATGTGAGCTAATACGGTTTATTTAGTTTGAAGAAAATATGTACAACATCATAGCGTATTAGTAACGCTTTTTTTAATGATTTAATAGAAGAGCATCACTTGCTCTTCTATTTAGCGATAATTTGTCTGGTACCATGAAAAATAATGAAAATCTGGTTGTTGTCCATCTAAGTGCCACGGCAGTATATGTCGTCATAGGCAATGTTGTCTCTGCAAAAGACATTCGTATTTTGGGCGTAGGACAAGTTAAAAACAGCGATTTTTATCAAGGTCAAATAAAGCATCGTGAACGTCTGCAAGGTGCTATCAAGCAAGCCATTCAAGAAGCAGAAGACACCGCTAACTGCCGTGTGCATAGTGTTTGGTTAACGCTTGCGACCCCTGAGCTATCTAGCAAAAACAGTGCTGGAGAAGTCAAAGTAGAAGATGAAGTGGTACGTGCGAAAGACATGGTACAAGCATTGGCCAATGCAAAATCGCGTGATTTATCATCTGACTATTATTTGATGCATTGCTGTCAGCAAGGTATCTATGTTGATGAGCAAGACTTTATGGTGGATGATGTCATCGAGATGATGGCACACAATATCACCGTGATGTACCACATGATGATGATGCCTGTTGCCAGCCGTCAGAATATCCAAAAGCTATTGCAAAGTTGTGACGTCGGCATTGATCATATTGTTTTTGATGCAGTGACCAGTGCTGAGTATAGTTTGATGACTGAGGAACGCCAACAAGGGGTTTGCTTGGTCGATATCGGCGCTAGTACGACCAGTATTTGTGTATATAAAGAAAATAAGCTGATTTTTACACATTGTATAGCAACGGGCAGTCATGAAGTGACAATGGATATTTCAGCTGATTTTGGTATTTCCATGATTGAAGCCGAGAAACTGAAGAAGTCTCATGGGACCGCTGATGTTAATAGTGTCGATCCAAGCGCCTTCTTTTTATTCAAGCCTCAAGGCTCGGGCGACGAAATTAATATTGGTATCTATAACTTGGCACGTATTATTGAAGCTCGTTACGTTCAGATATTTACTGAAGTAGCGCGTCAATTACACGAAGCAGGTTTGATAGGCTATATCGATAAAGGGATTGTGTTGACTGGCGGCGGTAGTACGATTAAAGGTATGATACCCTTTGCCAAAAAGCTACTAAAAATGCCTGTTGTACTGACCAATACTCATCCTGCTATCAGTGCTTATAATCATTTTGATAATGATGAATCATTTAAGCTACTAAATAGTCAAGTGAATGACCGTGCTTATCAGACGGCTTTTGGCACATTGCTATATAGTCAAAGTGAGCAATTCCGCCGTAGCGAAAAAAGCGAACCTGAAGCGATTCAAAACAATCGAGTATCAGGTGTATTTCGGAGTGCGGGTCAACGGTTTGCAAACGTTTTAAAGAAAATATTATAGATCTGTTTAACATGGTATCTAGAGCATCCATACATTATGGAATACCTCTAAGTTGATTAAGCAAAAAATAAAGTAACATTTCGAATAAATTAGTTTTAAAAATAAAGTATTAAGTAATAATGACATATTATTGTCTATACTGATCGATTTTAGCCATACCCTGTTTTATTTAAATACATTTATATATAGTATGTCGATAGCGCGCCACATGAGTGCGTTACTATGTATCGACTTACACGCTATCTGCAACTGGAGAATCTTTTTTATGTCAAAATACACCATGCCAGATGATAATCAGCTTCAAAACAATGGCCAAGCAAGCTTCACTGTATTCGGTGTTGGTGGCGGCGGCGGTAATGCAGTTGAACATATGGTACAACAAGGCATTAGAGGTGTAACGTTCGTTTGTGCCAATACAGATAAACAAGCGCTAGATCGTCTTACTGCACCGCACAAACTGCAATTAGGTGCAAAAACGAACCGTGGTCTAGGGGCAGGCGCAAATCCAGAAGTGGGTCGTGAAGCAGCAGAGAGCGAAGAAGAAGCGATTCGCGCATTGCTTGAGCACTCAGATATGGTATTTATCACTGCTGGTATGGGCGGCGGTACTGGTACAGGCGCAGCGCCAGTTGTTGCTCGTATTGCAAAAGAAATGGAAGTACTAACAGTTGCGGTTGTGACCACGCCATTCAAATTCGAAGGTGGTAAGCGTATCAAAGCTGCTAAAGCAGGTATTGAGCAGCTGACTAACTTTGTTGATTCAATTATCACGATTCCAAATGATAAATTGATGAGTGTATACGGCAACATCTCTATGCAAGATGCTTTCAAAAAAGCGGATGATGTATTGCTGCATGCCGTTCAAGGTATTGCCGAGACCATCGCTAGCGAAGGTATGATAAACATTGACTTTAACGATATCCGTACGGCGATGACTGCGAAAGGTCATGCGATGATGGGTATTGGTCGTGCCAGCGGTGATGATCGTGCGCGTCAAGCGACTGAAAAAGCCATCAGATCACCACTACTTGATGATTTGCGTTTAGAAAATGCAAAAGGTTTACTGGTTAACGTTATTTCTTCAGAGTCATTGTCACTAGATGAAATGAGCAAAATCAGTGCAATAGTCGAAGAAATTACTGATATTGATGACGCTCATATTTTCTATGGTTCTGTGATTGATGAAAAAATGGGTGACGACTTACATGTAACCGTCATCGCAACTGGCTTAACGTTAGATGAAAACGCAGGTCAAGAGCCAGAAGTAGTAGAGCAGCCAGTACCTTCTGTTAATAGCACGCAACCTGTCGATCCTAATGTGCATACTAGCGCTTTAAATAGTCAGAAGCAGTCACAAGCTCAGCAGTATCAAGATAGCGTTGCACGTCCTAGCGCAAGTGCACCTCAAGAGCAGCCTAAGACGAAAACAAACAGTATCCAAGACTACTTAAAGCGTCAACAGAATAAATAGTAATTCTAATTTACTGTGAGTAAGAAAAAGCCAGCGTTTTAATGCTGGTTTTTTTGTGTTTAAGGAAAAATGAACCGTTTTCTATAAGAAAGATTATGACAGTTTTCTATGTAATCTATATGTATATGACTGTCGAAAATTATGTGAGTCTCACTTTTTTATAGCATTAGATAGATCATATAAAGTAAAAATCAGCAATAGGATATTGACGATAAGTGTTATCAATCAAGAAGATAAGAAAATTAGCGCTTTTTATATATAGCGAATAAGGGGTCGGTAATGGTACACTATGTCAATTGTAACAAAATATGTGAGAAGACAACCATGAACCAAAGAACCATAAAAACAGCAATAGCCGTTACGGGTACTGGTCTACATAGTGGTCAGCCTGTTGACTTGGAGTTTCATCCACAGCCGATTGACACTGGTATTGTTTTCGAGCGCTCTGATATCGAAGGTAGTCAACCAATCCCAGCGAGTGCGTTTTTAGTACAAGACACGATGATGTCATCGAACTTAGTGTTTGGTGGTACGCGAGTGGGCACGGTTGAGCATCTGCTTAGTGCCATCGCTGGTCTAGGAGTAGACAATCTGTTAGTTCGGGTCTCTGCTTCAGAGATACCAATTATGGATGGTAGCGCTGCGCCTTTCGTTGCGCTCTTACTAGATGCAGGATTTTGTGAGCAAGAAGCGGCCAAAAAGTTTATTAAAATTATACGTCCAGTACGAGTAAAACTAGAAGATAAATGGGCAGAGCTACGTCCTTATGAAGGGTATGAATTAAATTTCGAAATTGATTTTGATCATCCTGCGTTTGATAAGAACTTTCAGCATGCACAGTTGCAGTTCTCTACACAGAACTTTATCGAACAATTAAGCACTGCGCGTACTTTTGGGTTTTTACGTGATATAGAAGCGCTACGTCAAAATAACCTAGCATTGGGTGGTAGTATGGAAAACGCCATCGTTATTGATGATGACAACATACTTAATGTAGAAGGCTTACGTTTTAATGATGAGTTTGTCCGTCATAAAATTTTAGATGCTTTGGGAGATTTGCATCTGATTGGCTACCCAATTTTAGGTCGTTTTAATGCCTATAAGTCTGGTCATGCTCTAAATAATTTATTAGTACGTGAAATACTGTCTGACAAAGATAACTTTGAAATTGTAACTTTTGATGACAATGTAACCTGTCCTATCGAGTATTTATCAGTTAGTGATTTGGTTATTGAAGGATAAATACAGGAATATACAGGAAGTATCGAAACATTTACGCAATATTACATAGAAAGCCCATAATTACATTTATATAATATGCTTTATTTTGAATATATTGTCTATATGAATATATGAATCTTCCGTTAAGGCACACAATACAAAAGCTCTAGATGATTTTTAAGTCCTTCGTTAGCTATATCCATAATCTGGATGTAACTAACGAAGGATTTTTTTTATTTGATACATTACAAAAATCCATCTTTATCAATGCCATCACCTGCTCTTATTTACATAACTTTACATTTAACGGTCAGTATTTTTAATGATTAATCAAGCGCAAAAGAGCTTTTTTGAGATTCTCATCAGTGGTGACATGCTCTGCGGCCTGTGATATAGTCCGTTTTGTGTTTTGGCTAAGCGCCTGATTTTCATTGGCTTTACGAGAATTTGGCAAGTGCAGTGATGATGTTGATGATTGTTTAGATGAATAATTATCGGCAGAGCTTTTAGCCACAACGACGCGAATTTGCTTGAGTTGTTTAAATGTAATTGACTGCTCTATTAGTATTTGCAAATACGAGCTATGTAAATAGCGAATATGATTTGCTGCTGTCATTGAGCTAACACTTAATATCAACTGCTCAGGTGTTAAGCCTACAACCCAACAGGTATTGAGTATTTCTTCAGGTAGACAGTCTACCAATAGCTCTTTTATCTCGTTGGTCGCTTCTATATATAGTCGCATGTTATTAGCAAGGGTTTGAGGTAGCGCGCTACCGGCAAATGCTTGATGATCTATAAGCTGGGCAAGCCGATTAGGTTGTTTCTTTGACATCGTAAGTACTCATCTAATAGGTGACAAACTCGATACTCATAACAGACATGCTAAAAGCAGTATATAGCAGATGGATTATAAGATAGTTGACTAGGTGGGAGGTACTACTGGCACTAGTCACTATTTGAAAAGAATGAACCGTTGTAATAGGGATTTTATCACGTCTATTTGATGATTATATCCTCTAAATTAATTGATGCTTCGTTATGGATGACGAGCAGACTTGTATTAACAATAGGTAGTAAATTTATGAAACAAGCTTTATTAATTTTGTCAGTATTGGGAATGGGTATCGCACAGGCGAGTGGTGCTGCCGAAACAACCTTTCAACCAAATAATACCTTGAGTCATACCATCACAAATATTTCTACTTCTGCGAACTATGGTTCTAGTCGCAACATCTACAGCACTAACAGTGGTGCTCATGTATATAGCAACGATGAGATCAGTCAAGCAATTGACAATCTAAGCGCTCATGCTAAGCAAAAAGAATATCAGCTCGCTTCACTTACTAGCCGCTTATCATACGAGCAGCGTCAGCAGCAAGCAAGTCGTATCCCTGATAGTAATTCTGCACCTGCTATTGCTGCAGCACGCGCATCACGAGTGGCTTTGTCTAGAAGCTCTGGTTATTGTGCCCGTTATGTACGAAAAGCACTACAGTCAGCAGGTTACGAATTTACGCCTAACCCTTCAGCCTATCAGTACGCCTCTCGTGGCACGCTAGCCCAAGCCGGCTTTACCAAGATCAGTAACGACATGGCACCACAAGTTGGTGATGTCGTTGTCTATAACCGCACGTCAAGCCGTCCACATGGCCATATCCAGATTTTTGATGGCAATGACTGGGTATCTGATTTCCGTCAAAACAGCATTAGCCCTTATAGCGGTACATACAGCTATACGACATGGCGTGATTCGCAGTATGTTGATGATGCATCAGATCGTGGTATCTACCTTGCGATGGCTGACAAATAAACATCGGTTAAATGAAGTAAGCATCAGTTAAATAAAACTAAGGTTTTCTCCAAACTCAGTAATGCTCTTTATGACATTACTGGGTTTTTTTTGTACTTTAAATAATTATATCTAAGAATAGCTGTATTTAAATGAGTACAGCTCATACAACCAAATCAAAGCTCAAACTTTGGCCAATAGTCGCGATTGTGAAAATCAGGCGGGGATGCATGGCCCGAGGCAAAATATAAGTCAGTTTTGCCAAACCATAAGATGACACAAGGATGTATTTGTTCAATATTCATGTTTGCAATAGCGTATTGTTGATTCGGTAGCTGCGTTATAGGTAGGCTAAAGCTGCGCTCATAATGAGCAGGTGTCTGCACTACCGTTGAAGTGCTAGATAGTAGGCTTGCTACTGATAAGGCTGTCAAATCCTTATGGTTGTTCCAACCAACAGATGCGCGTGTGGTTCCGTCGGTCTCGTACAACGGTACTGGCGGTAGTGTCACAGGGTTACGATAGCTCTCAAATTGATAGAGTGCATAGCGGCCGTCAGGGCTAGCATTAATCTCTATATAAGCGGTTGTTTGCTGAAGTGGTATCTTGTGCGGTTCTGTCTGGTCAGATGCCACGATATCTTCATTATTAATCTTACTACCATCGACCTCACTACCAGCAATAAAACATTCAAGGCACGTTTCTTCCCATAGGTAATCAGTGAAATTTACTTGAATTTGTTGCCATGTTCGCCAATTGAGTTGATTGGCTAGAATTTGGCTAGGCAGAGTCACTTCATAGGTCAGCACTAGTTGCAAAGCTGGTTGCTGGATGATCTCTGCACTTACTTTGATAGAGATATTCTCAAGCGCTTCTATAGACACGCCTAATTGCTGAGCGTCTTTTGCTATCGTCTCGGTGGCTAGACGGAGGTTAAAAGCTTGTTTCATTATGGGTACATCTCGACGGTAATAATAAAGAGGTGATAGTGACAAGAGAAAGTATACTGATTAAGGGCACTAATACTATATGGTAAATATAACCGAGACTATCGGAAAACATAAAAGCCGCGAGCAATAAGCGTCGCGGCCTTTGTATTTCATTATCGTTTGGCTATGATATAAGTGAATATAAAACCCAGTCACTTAATGCCAGTCTATCATGACATATTACTGCGCGTGACGTGCTAGGTTAGACAGTTTTGGGTTGGCATCTGGGTTTTTGCGTAGTAATAATGCCATACGACCAATAGAGTGAACCAAAGACGCATTAGCCGCTTTAGCAAGTTCAGCGCCAACGATGTCACGCTCTTCTTTCGTGCCAGCAGGCAATTTCACTTTGATAAGTTCATGATCTGTTAGCGCGCGATCGATTTCTTCAGTGATGGTTGGGGTAATACCCTTGTTGCCGATCATAACGATAGGCTTTAGCTCGTGACCGATGCCTTTTAGACGTTTGATGGTAGCGTTATCGAGTTGCATAGAATTCCTAAGTGTTGGTAAAAACAAAAATGGTACTGTTAAAAACAGTTATTGATCATTATAGATAATCTGTGACCATCTTGCATGAGATCAGCAGGATTTTGCACGATTTTACGTGACGAAAATGTTAAACTGAATGTTTGGTACATTATAAACGCTACTGCCTTATAAAACAGTTATTTAACCAATAGAATTTGGTCAGTTTGCAACCAACCATGAATAAAAAATCTGATTAACACTGTATTTAGAATAATCCGCAACGGATTAATATCAGTTTGTAAGTGATAGAGCAATTAAAGCAGCTAGATTTAGTAAAGCAATAGGAGCAGGTATTTTGGCCACGCGTATCGAAAACAAAAAACTATCAAAGAGCAGCAGTGCTTGGATGAAAGAGCATATTGACGATCATTATGTACAAAAAGCTCAGAAAGATGGCTACCGTGCCCGTGCCGCTTATAAATTATTAGAGATTAATGAAAAAACCAATCTGATCAAAAAAGGCATGACGGTTGTAGATTTGGGCAGTGCACCTGGTAGTTGGTCACAAGTTGCTGGTCGATTAGTAGGTGATGATGGTATCTTGATTGCCTCTGATATTTTGGCGATGGATACTTTGCCTGATGTGACCTTTATTCAGGGTGATTTTCGTGAAGCTGAAGTGTTTGACGCTATTATGGCAGAAGTAGGTGATAGGCAAGTCGACGTGGTATTGTCTGACATGGCACCCAATACCGCTGGGAACAGTGCTATCGATCAGCCACGTATGATGTACTTATGTGAGCTAGCAGTGGACTTCGCGCTTGCAACCTTACCAGAAGGTGGCGCACTTATTATGAAAGTGTTTCAAGGCGAGGGTACACAAGAATTACGCAAGCAGATGCAGCAGGATTTTAGTAAGATTCGTAGTATAAAGCCAGGTGCGTCACGACCACGCTCAAAAGAGATGTTTTGGATAGCGATTAAATAGTTTTAACATCAATAGGTTGCTGCTCTTGTAAGCGAGAAGGTAAACCACCATAAAGTGTTATTATCGCGATATAAAAGCTGCGTCAATTGTTAAATGAATAATCGTGAAACCTGCTTGAATTATGCGGGTTAGCACCACATATCATGGTATATTACCTTTGTTTTTAGCATACGTTTTAGGCAAAGTCGTCTGATAATAAGCGTTTTACAAGCTCAATGATCGTATATCTATGTTTATCTCATAATGATTATTTATAAAAACAATTTTTAGGCTACCTATAAATCATATAAGTTTAATTTAGCAGTAGCAGTTTTTCAGTATCGGGATATTCGTTAAAAATGAGCAATACGTTTATAGACGTCACGTGTTTAATAAACACACCAATAAGTAAGGGATGGGAATAACTAGTGAGCGACATGGTAAAAAATACCTTATTGTGGCTGGTGGTAATCGGCGTTTTGGTGCTGGTGTTTAGCGGCTTTGATCAATCCTCTGAGCCGGATAACCTTAACTACTCTGAGTTTGTGACCGCAGTGTCAGAAAACCAAGTAGCCAGTGTCGAGATCGACGGCGAACAGATCACCGGCGAAAAGAAAAATGGCTCATCTTTTGAGACCATTAGACCAGCTGTGTCAGATGACCAGCTCATGCCAATGCTACGTGAGAACCAAGTCGAAGTTCAAGGAACTGCACCAAAGCGCCAAAGCGTACTAATGCAACTACTGATAGCCAGCTTCCCAATTCTATTGATTATTGGTCTGTTCTTATTCTTTATGCGTAACATGCAGGGCGGCGCTGGCGGTAAAGGCGGCGGCCCAATGAGCTTTGGTAAATCAAAAGCGAAAATGCTGACTGAAGATCAAATCAATGTTAACTTCGAAGATGTGGCCGGTTGTGAAGAAGCCAAAGAAGAAGTTGTTGAAGTGGTTGAGTTCTTACGTGATCCAGACAAATTTACTAAATTGGGTGCAACGATTCCTCGTGGTATCTTGATGGTAGGTCCTCCAGGTACGGGTAAAACGTTGTTAGCGAGAGCTATTGCTGGTGAAGCTAAAGTGCCGTTTTTCTCAATCTCAGGTTCTGATTTTGTTGAAATGTTCGTCGGTGTTGGTGCATCACGTGTCCGTGATATGTTCGAACAGGCGAAGAAAAGCGCTCCTTGTATCATCTTTATTGATGAGATTGATGCAGTCGGTCGTCATCGTGGTTCCGGTATGGGCGGCGGTAACGATGAACGCGAGCAGACATTGAACCAACTATTGGTTGAGATGGATGGTTTTGAAGGTAATGAAGGCGTTATCGTCATTGCCGCTACCAACCGTGCTGACGTGCTTGATAAAGCATTATTGCGTCCAGGTCGTTTTGACCGTCAGGTACAAGTAGGCTTGCCGGATATCAAAGGCCGTGAACAAATCCTAAAAGTTCATTTGAAGAAACTGCCGAATACAATCAGTGTAGATGCCAGTTCTCTTGCTCGTGGTACGCCTGGATTTAGTGGTGCACAGCTTGCTAACCTTGTAAACGAAGCTGCATTGTTCGCCGCGCGTCGTAACAAGACTAGCGTCGATATGAATGACTTTGAAGATGCTAAAGACAAGTTGTATATGGGACCTGAGCGCAAGTCCATGGTGATACGCGAAGAAGAGCGCCGTGCCACTGCGTATCACGAAGCGGGTCATGCGTTAGTAGCTGAGCTATTGCCAGGTACAGATCCTGTGCATAAAGTCACTATTATGCCGCGTGGCTTTGCACTTGGTGTCACTTGGCAGTTGCCTGAGCATGATCAAACCAGTATGTATAAGTCAAAAATGCTGAGCGACATTGCTATTTTGTTTGGTGGTCGTATCGCTGAAGAAGTGTTTATTAATCAGATGTCGACGGGCGCTTCGAACGACTTTGAACGTGCTACCAAAATGGCACGTGCAATGGTCACGAAGTACGGTATGTCTGATGCACTCGGTATCATGGTGTACGAAGATGACGACAACTCGCAAGGATATTTCGGTGGTGGTGGACGTACGATTTCAGAAGCTACGCAGCAGAAGGTCGATGAAGAAGTGCGTCGTATGCTAGAAGAGCAGTATGATATCGCTCGTGAATTGATTGAGGCTAATCAGGACAAAATGCATGCAATGGTTGATGCACTTATGAATTGGGAAACCATTGATCGTGACCAACTGCAAGATATTCTAGCAGGTGAAGAACCGCGTCCACCAAGAGTTTACCAGCATAACGAAGTAAACTTGTCGAAAAACGATGTTAAAACAACGGGTGCTACACCGCCACCATTACCAGCGATGTAAATGCTAGCGTACTCATGTTTTACAAAAAGCCCTTTATGATAAAGGGCTTTTTTATTGTCATCATTTTATGAAGGGTTTAGAACCCCATAAGATTTACTGGTATTATAAGCATAGACAGTAATAATTAAAATTGTTCTTATGAGAGATAAGTTGGTTATGTCATTATTCCAAGCCTTACCTGACTACAAGATATCTAGTCGTGATAAAACCTTAGATTTGTCTCAGCCGCATATCATGGGTATCTTGAACGTAACGCCAGATTCATTTTCAGATGGTGGGCAGTTTAACGGAGTAGATACGGCCGTCGTTCATTGTCAGCAGATGATAAATGAAGGCGCTACTATTATTGATATCGGTGGTGAATCTACTCGCCCAAATGCGGATGCTGTCGCTACGAGTGATGAGATGCATCGCGTTGTACCTGTTGTTCAAGCCATTCGTCAGTATTGTGGTGACAGTATTTGGTTATCGATTGATACTAGTAGTCCTGAAGTCATGCAGGCAGCATTTAATGAAGGTGCTGACATTTGGAACGATGTACGAGCACTGAAACGTACTGGCGCGGCAGAGCTAGCGGCTAAGCTTGATATACCTGTTATGCTAATGCATATGCGCGGTGAGCCAACGACAATGAATAATCTGGCACAGTATGACAATGTGATCGATGAAGTGCGTACAGAGCTGCTCGACCGTATTAACGAAGTAGTTAGCATCGGCGTCAAACAAAGCAATATCATTATCGACCCAGGCTTTGGTTTTGCCAAAAACTATGAACATCATTGCGCGCTATTAAGTCAGCTGAGTAGCTTGCAAGCATTAGGGCTGCCGATGATGTTTGGCATTTCTCGCAAGCGTTTCTTGGCAGAAGTATTGACCAAAAGTGGAGCTGAAGCTGTGAGTACGACGCAAGCGGTAGAGCGTGATTCGGCAGGAACGGCAGCTGGGCTATTTGCCTTACAACAAGGCGCAAGTATCATTCGTACGCATAATGTGGCGATGATGCAGCAAGCAGTGGCCTTATGGAGTCAACTGTCTGCATATCGTTATTAATTTCATTCTACATGTCCGAATGCATAGTGAGATTTCAAGACTATAAATATTCTATACGCTATGCTTAACATCTATTTCTAAACTATCTAAACCCACAAGACTATCCAATTTAATAAGAGTAAATTTATGACTAGTACCACTCAGCCAGAACCAACCAATGAACAGCGCCGTATCATTTATCAAGCTCGCCGCGGATTAAAAGAATTGGATTTTTATATTGATCCTTACGTCAAGGAGCTGTATCTGACAGCAGATGCTACTGAACAAGCAACCTTTGCAGAAATGCTCACTCATGAAGACCCAGACTTGCTAGACTATTTTACCAATCAAAATCGTCCAGAAGAGGACGATATCTGGGCATTGGTCAATAAGATAAAAACATGGCGCCATACCAAAGACTTGGTTTAGGTCTTAAGGAATGGGTCGGCACAATACCTAACGTTTCCCATGGTACGCTTATATGACGCCAGTAACCTCGCTACGTATTGATACAGTTATCACGCCTGCCAGTTATTTACGCGCGCTGCTATATGTAGCTTTGACTGGCGTTATGATGATATTGGCATGGTTTGCATCTTTGGCTTTGTGGCAGTATTTACTAATCTTAATAGTCTCGGCAGCAGTTGCAAGCTATCTGATTATATCGAGACCGATACTATTACATATTAGTCAGCCATCGCTCAGTCAGCGTGTTGATAAAGAATGGCAGTTACTGATACGAACGGGTCGCGGCGATGAGTTATGGCAAGCAGAGTTAGTCGATATAAATCGCTATCAGTGGGCGATGAGTGTCGAGTTCGATATCGTTGAGCCTCATCATAGAACGTTTTCGACGACTATATTCCGCGATCAAGTAAATCACGAGCAATGGCGACAATTAAATATTTGGTGGTGTGTCAAAAAGTATGCTGATTAAAATTTGAACAATTTTTGAAGCCTTGAAAGCCCTATAGAATCAGAGAACTTAACATAGATTTCTTATGGACTTCTATCGCCAGCATACTTTTTAGAACACCACCAAATATTTTAGCCAATATCAGTAAGGGTAATGCTAGTTAGCTGAGTATTTATGGAGCTTAGGTTTTTCCTTTTACGATGAGAAAACTCTACACGTCATAACAAAATAGCTATCTCAAAGGACAAAGAGGTTTGTTATATTAAAATCTGTTATATTAAAAATAGAAAATAAAACTCATAAGTCTGCTGTCCTGTTATTAAAGAACATGTAGGCAGATATGAGGTTTTATAAATTTTAGCAGTATTTTTGTACTAAACAATACGATAAAAAGAGGAATAGATAATGAGCTTATTAGGGAATTTAGTGAGCCAAGTGGCACGTAGTGCAATGAATCCAGACGACGCTCAGCGCAATCCAGTTAACCAACGTACTGAAACACGGCAGACTGGTGGACTAGGTGATATCTTAGGTAGTGTGTTGGGCGGTGGCAGTCAGGTAGGTGGTTATAGCCCTCAACAAAATAGTCGTCAAGCAGATAATGGTTTTGGCTTAGATGACATCATTGGTGGTCTCACGGGCGGTAGTCAGCGCGGCGGTATGAGTTCAGGTGCTGGCGGACTAGGTGATATTTTAGGTAGTGTATTAGGTGGTCAGCGTACTAATAGTGGGTTCGGTGGTAAAGGTATGCTCGTTGCTGCATTGATGCCTATGGTACTTAGCTGGATCAAACGTAATGGTGGTTTGAGCGGGGCATTGTCGAAAATCACTGGTATGGGCTATGAAGGTCAAGCGCGCTCTTGGATGAGTAATAACGAAGCAAACGATAATTTAGATCCAAATGAAATCAACCGCTTATTTGATGAAAACGAAATTCAGCAAGTAGCCGCTCATACTGGTGCTAATGAAACTGAGGTAAGACAAGGGCTCGCTGAGCTATTGCCTGAGGTAATGAATCAGCTAACGCCTAATGGCAATCTGGATAATGAGTCTGAAGCCAATGAAGAGATAGATCAAATCATTAGCCAGCTATCTAGCCGTCTTGGTAATTTTAAGTAGTTTTTTATAAAAATCACTATTTACAGAATTAGTCATATCGATGAAAACACAATAGAAAATGGTCCATCAATAGATGGGCTATTTTTTTATTAATTAAAAGTAAATATCGTATCTAACAAATTTTTATTATTTATTAAACTTATAATCTAAATGTATATGTTAAAAATAGTAAACAATAACGTAAGGATTCTATAAGTCCTATAAAATAGCTAAGACAAGCACTCAGGTTGTAGCTATAGCTTTATCGTCTTAAAAGAATTGAATTAAAGGTACAATCTTTTAATCGCCTAATGATTTCATAAGGGTTATTACTTATGCCATTCAAGCCCGTTCAAGCAGCTGTTGCTATTTTAGTCGGTTTATTAATTTGGTTTGTTATCCCAGTACCGACGGGTGTCACACCAGAAGCGTGGCATATGTTAGCACTATTCATCGCGACTATTGTTGCCATCATAGGTAAGGTACTGCCCATTGGTGCCATTGCTATTATTGCTGTGACTCTAGTGGCACTGACCGGTGTCACAAATGATAATCCGAAGCAAGCCATTAGCGATGCATTATCAAGCTATTCAAGCCCTCTGATTTGGCTCATCGGTATTGCAGTTATGATATCGCGTGGATTGATAAAGACAGGTTTAGGTCGACGTATTGCTTATTATTTCATTTCTATTTTTGGTAAAAAAACTATTGGCGTGGCTTATTCCTTGGCCGCTGCTGAGCTAATGGTCGCACCTATTACCCCTTCTAATACGGCACGTGGTGGCGGTATTATTCATCCTATTATGAAATCCATTGCGCAGAGCTTTCACTCGACACCAGAAGAGGGTACTCAAAACAAAATTGGGCGCTACTTAGCGATGGTGAATTACCACGCTAATCCTATTACTTCTGGTATGTTTATCACTGCTACGGCTCCCAACCCTTTAGTTGTCGAGCTGGTGAATAAAGCCACAGGTGGTGATATTCAGTTATCATGGACAACGTGGGCAGTAGCCATGTTTATACCCGGGATGCTTTGTTTAATCGTCATGCCATTGATCATTTATATGATTTATCCTCCTGATGTTAAAGCAACGCCTGATGCCAAAAACTTTGCAAAAGATAATTTGACAGAGATGGGTCAAATCACTATTCACGAAAAAATAATGTTAGGTGTATTTGCTCTTATGTTAGTACTGTGGGCGAATATTCCTGCGTTGATTTTGGGTGAACAATATAGTGTTGATGCTACTACCACGGCCTTTATTGGCTTGACGACACTGATATTGACTGGTGTGCTGACTTGGGATGACATTCTCAAAGAGAAGTCTGCATGGGATACTATCGTTTGGTTTGGTGCCCTGATTATGATGGCAGCTTATCTAAACAAACTTGGTCTAATTAGCTGGTTCGCAGGCAATATTGAGTCTCTCATTGGAACAACTGGGGTAGGTTGGGTAGGTGCAGCAACTATTTTGACCTTAGTTTATTTATACATACATTATTTCTTTGCTAGTACCACCGCTCATATTACCGCACTATTTGCAGCATTCTATGCAGTTGGCCTGACGTTAGGGGCACCGCCGATGTTATATGCGCTAATCTTGGCCGCAGCGGGTAATATCATGATGACGCTTACGCATTATGCGACTGGTACTGCTCCTGTAATTTTTAACTCTGGTTATGTGACGTTAAAAGAGTGGTGGGCCATTGGGGCGATTATGAGCGTGGTTAATTTAGTCATTTGGTTAGGTGCTGGCCTCATTTGGTGGAAAGTACTCGGTTATTACTAAATTTAAAAAGCATTCGCTAAAAGCGTGCATCTAATGTTTCTAATGTATAGTTGAGCGCAGCAAAGCATATATCGGTATTAAACCCTCTATATTGTAAAAATCGTAGCTGCTTGGCTTTTTCCTTTTGCTCAACTGGTATGTCATTACCGTATTTTTTGGTACGTGCTATCACCGCCAGTTTTAGCCAATCTACACCATCGACTAGGTTGTTTGCATCATCATCTACAAATTCACTAAATTCATCAGACTCAGTATTTGCCATATCAATTAACTCATCGATGTTACCTGGCATAGCAATCTTCTTACGATAGAATTCTTGTTTGATCCGGCCACGTCCACGGCCTTTGCGAATGTTCTCACGTATCAGCATTAGGGTAGTGCGGTAATCACTTTGATAACCTTTTTCTTCAAACTCATCGAGCAGTGCATCAATTTTCTCTGGGTCTTGTTCTTTGTCGATCAGCTTTTGCTTTAGCTCAGCCTTACCGTATTCGCGGCGTGATAAATAATAAAATGCGAGCCAACGCAATCGACTTTCTGCTTTAATCGCATCGATCTCTGCTTGTTTTTGTTCAGAGGTTCGTAAGTAGGCTTTGAGCGCGGCTGGTATGTTATCGTTTTGGCTGTCTGTTTCACTACCATTGATAGCAAAAAGCTCAGCTTCATGTTCTGAGTTTTTCGGAAGTGGCTCAGTGCTACGACCATTATCTGTTGCTAAGCTGTTGTCAATTTCGTCATTCTGAATGTCGAGTTTGACTTCTGCCAGCATCTCTTTGATGGTTTGCGCTTCAGGTGGTTGATATATAGGGGTATCACTAGGCTCAGCGGTAAAATTAGCCGCTGGGTGGAAACGCTTTTTACGTTTTTTAGATTTAGAAGTCTTCTTTGACTTAGGAGAGGAGTCTTCAAAAAACGCTGTATCAATAGTAGCGTCATTCGTGACTGAATCATCTTTACTTGAACGGATAGTCCGTTTACTAGATTTCCTTAGTTTTTTAGGCTCTTTCGTAAGAGAGTCTTTGGACAGTTTTTTTGGTTTATTATCAATAGAACTAGCTGAGTCGGCACCCGACTCAGCCAGAATTTCAGCTAAGGTTTTAATTTTCATAATAAATCATAGTGACTGACAACGGTTAATCGTTAAACCATTATTGTACAGGTTCAGAAGCCTGTTCTGCTTCTTCAGTTTCGTCGGTTTTACTACTTTTCTTTGTACCAAGCTTTTCGTCACGAATCTTATCTTCGATTTCTTGAGCAATGGCAGGATTCTCTTTTAAGAAAAGCACAGAGTTAGCTTTACCTTGACCGATTTTTTCGTCGCCATAGCTGTACCAAGAGCCTGCTTTGCCAACAGCTCCAATCTCGACACCTAAGTCAATGACTTCGGCTAAGTGGTTAGTACCTTCACCGTAAGTAATTTCGAATTCAGCTTGGCGGAAAGGTGGTGCCATTTTGTTTTTAATGACTTTGACACGGGTCTGGTTACCGATGATTTCATCACCGTTTTTGACCGCACCAATGCGGCGGATATCCATACGTACAGAAGCGTAGAATTTCAGCGCGTTACCACCAGTCGTAGTCTCAGGGCTACCGAACATAACACCAATTTTCATACGAATCTGGTTAATAAACACCACCATACAGTTAGAGCGTTTGGCATTACCAGTGATTTTACGTAGGGCTTGGCTCATCAGGCGCGCTTGCAGACCCATGTGTGAGTCACCCATTTCGCCTTCAATTTCAGCACGTGGCGTCAATGCGGCTACTGAGTCAATCACGATCATGTCGATTGCGCCTGAGCGTACCAACATGTCGGTAATTTCAAGTGCTTGCTCGCCATTATCAGGCTGCGAGAGCAATAAGTCATCAGTATTTACCCCAAGTTTGCGTGCATAAACAGGGTCAAGCGCATGCTCAGCATCGATAAAGGCACAGGTACCGCCTTGCTTTTGACATTCTGCAATAGCTTGCAGGGTCATCGTCGTCTTACCTGAGCTTTCTGGGCCGTAAATTTCAACGATACGGCCTTTTGGTAGACCACCAATGCCAAGCGCAATGTCTAATCCTAGAGAGCCTGTAGAGACCACATCGACATCCATAATAGCCGAGTCATCGCCTAGATGCATGATGGTGTTTTTACCAAATTGCTTTTCGATTTGACCTAATGCCGCTTTGAGGGCTTTGGCTTTATTGTCGTCCATATTGGATTCCTTGTTTTCGGTAGTTAAGTTGATGCTATAAATAAGATATTAGTACGGTTAAAACTTTTGGCAAACGCATACTGACTGTTATGAAGTCGGTCATTATTGTTTGGCTGTTTTATCAAAAAATAGGTTGTCACGTGACTGGTATAGGTAGTAGTATCGAATGTATCGTTCTACTATACAGTAAAATTAAATAGCGAGAGAAGTAAAAATAAGTCCGTAATACACTGTCGTTATCGTTGTTTTTAAGTCAGACTTGGCGTGCTAATTACTTGACTCAACTTCTTGACGCTGTTGATTTGATAAGGTAATTATAACAAAAGCAAAGCACTATAATGTTCATTGAAGGATGCTAGACGACACTATCTGTCGTATGGTATGAGGCTAAAAATCTACGGAAATGATGTTACAGGCTGCTGTGGTTTTGAACCTGATAATGACTATGCTTGTCAATAGATTTAGGAGTTGTCCACAACAAATAAAAGGCTTATATTCGCTGTTTGTGAAACATCATGAATAATTAAATTATTTTAGAAATTATTTAAAATAATTTTTTATGTGTACAAATTTGATATAAGTAATTGATTTTGAAAGTTTTATAAATTGTACAAAAAATGAACGATTTTACCTTATCCTTTAAGTTGCTTAGCTATGAAGTTGTCAAGTAGTGACTTATGCACAGGGTTATCCACAGCTTATGGGGAGAACTCTGTAAAGCCTTATAATACATAAGTTTACGTAGATTATTAATATTAGGAATGGATTCTATATTTCGTTTCTAATCACTTTAGAGAAGCAGTTTTGTCTACAAACAGCGCTATGAGCGCTATGTTTCACAAATTATAAATTTATCTTTTTTTATGCATAATCATACTATAGGCATTAAAAGTCAGGAGTATGACTCAAGATATACAGCTAAGATATCAGCAGACATAGTTATGTATAGGATGTCTAGTATTTTTAGAGATATTTTCTACAGCCTATAGAAGGCCACAAAAAAGCGGCTACATCAGATAGCCGCTTTGTCAAAACATTTAAAAGTAAAGCTGTATTAATCAGTCTTTGATATAGATCAAATCCCAAACACCATGCCCACGGTCGAGGCCACGACGCTCAAACTTGGTCATTGGACGAAAGTCAGGACGCTCAGTGAAATTACCTGTACCTGCTTTGTTAGTCAGTCCAGCGAAACCATCCAATACTTCAACCATCCAAAATGCATAATGCTCCCAGTCAGTTGCTGTATGGAACCAGCCGCCTTGTTTTAAGCTGCGCGTAACGATGGTCATACGTTCAGGACTGACAAAACGACGCTTATAGTGACGCTTCTTTTGCCATGGATCAGGGAAGTATAGCTGAATACGGTCGATATGGTTTTCTGGTAGCTGCTTGAGCAATTGAATGGCATCACCGTTGATGATTTTTACGTTGCTCAAATCTTGGGTGCCAGCCATATAAGCGCATTTACCAATACCAGGCTCATGCACTTCTACACCGACAAAATTACGAGTAGGGTCAGCGGCCGCCATTTCAATAAACGAATCACCCAAGCCAAAACCAATCTCTACCGTAAGCGGTGCATCTGCGCCGTTAGGGCTATCAGCAAATAACGTACGTAGGTTGTCAATACCGGTAAGATCGCCATCACCAAAACTGTTATTGACCAAATACTCAGAAAATTCTGGAGCAGTTAGTGCAAGCTCAGCATTTTTGTTCATGTGCGTACGGCGCTTCATAAACGTATTGACGATGCGGATATGCTTGTCAGAGGTCGGTTCTATCTCTTGGCTAGTGCTGTTATAGTTATTGATAGGCTCGCTTGTGCTATTAAGGGTTTGCTCATCAGTAGTATCGGTACTATTGACGTTGTCATTGATATCAGAATGTTGACTCATAGGATTCGTAAGGCTTAATTAGGTGGGTGATGTTTGCTTATTATAAGTTAAATCCATACAACTGTGAACGGACAATCCTATTTTCGCGTATTTGCTGGTCAGTGCTGGGGTTTCTCTATGTTACACACGGGTTTTAGCGTTATCATATAATGGTATCTTTTAAATGCTTTTTCTAAGAGTCAGCAAGTAGAGCGTGTTGCCATGTTATTTATCGAGACAGATTCACCGCCACCATTTTATCAAGAATCGTTAACACCTGCTAAACGTAAGCAGTTAGACAAATGGTTCATCGGTAATCGTAGCCAGCGTTATTATCTCAAACGCTTTGAGCAGTTTGATCAGCAAGGTTATCTGTCACCAAAATGGCATTGGGCTGCATTTTTTATCACTTTCCCTTGGCTGCTATATCGCAAGCGCTATATGGATGCGATTGTCTATAGTGTCGCAGGGTGGTCTTTTATCCAGCTTAATGTGGCACTGGTGCTAGTCGCTTTTGAGTTTGTAGCGATGTCCTATGTCCCAGATGCTTATCAGATGGCAACACGTATCGGTATTGCCGCTGTTATTTGGCTATTTTGGTCGTTTATGGTGGCACGTTGGACAGATGCGTATTACTACCGAATGGCAAGGCGTGAGATCGCTGATGCGATAAATGACTATCCGCGAGATGAGGCAGCACAGAAGGCATATCTGCAAAGAGAAGGCGGTGTTAGCTTATTTGGACTGGCATTAGGATTTGGTTCCTTTGCGTTTTCGCTATTGGTGATTAAGGTGCAGTTCTTACCGATTATTACCAAGCCAAAAGCAAACGAAGTGTTGTTTGACGCTTATGATATTGCAAAGAATGCCCAAAACCGAGTGGCGTTGATTTATCAGCAGACAGGGCAGTGCCCAGTAAATCTGCCGCTTAGTACCGAGCAGCAGCAAATACGCATGCATGTCGATACTCAGGCCGCTGGCGTGCTAGAAACTGACTGTGCGGTAGTAGCAACGATTCAGAACGTGACGTTTCCGATACGCTATTTAAACGAGCAGACGCTGGTCTTTTATCATATACCAGACAGTGATAATTGGGATTGCACCAGCTCACTGAATAAAAAACAAGCCCCTAAAAACTGCATAGCTGATTAGGGGCTGTATTTGACGAGTGCTTGTAGATGTTGCTAGTGCTGAGAGCTACTGTTTAGGGTTAATGCTTAGAGTCCGTTGCAGTATCATCCTTTTCCTCAACTGGTGTTGCTTGGCTCTTTAACGCCTCATAAAAATCGGTCAAATCCATTTTACGTGCTTTACCAATATCTTCGTCAAACAAGCTTTCGAGCTCAGCCATTGCTGATTGCGCGGATTCAATCATGCTAGCTTCATCATCGTAGATAGCTTGTTGGCGTTCGATCAAGTCATCATCATAGTCACGGAACGTTTTTACTGTTTCTCGCGCTTTTTCTGGTGAGATACCTAATAACTGTAGTGATTCGCGTGACATGTCCAAAGACGACAAATAAGTCTCACGCCAAATATGACGTACGCCAACCTCACGCAAGCGGTAATAGTGCTGACGATCGCGCGCTCTTGCCAATACAATCAGTTCAGGATAATTCTTATGAAGATACTGAGCGGTGGTGATAGAACGCTCTAAATCGTCAATGGCAAGAATAAATACCCGCGCTTTTTGAATGCCCGCCGCTCGTAAAATCTCAGGGTTTTTTGGGTCACCATAATAGACTTGGTTACCGAATTTTCTTACAAAATCTACTCGGTTTGCAGAGCGTTCAATGGCGGTAAATTCGATATTATGCATGCGCAGTACACGGCCAATAATCTGACCGACACGGCCGAATCCCGCAATAATGACCTGATGCTCATGATCGGGAATGGTATCGTATTCGCGGCTCGGCTTGCTCTTGGCAAATAACGGCTCACCTACCTTTTCTAACAACAAGAATGCCAGAGGTGTCAGCGCCATCGAGATGGTAACGATAAGATTAAGGGTGTTAGCAAGCTCGGGACGCAAGACGTTTTGAGCAGTGGCAACACTGAATAGGACAAAGGCAAACTCACCACCTTGGGCTAAGGTCACGCCTAATCTAATACTGGTCGGCCAGCGATTGCCTGATACTTTGGCAATCCCTGCAATCACTGCAAACTTGATAAACATCAAGGCGAGGGCACAGCCAATAATAAAGATGGGCTCTGCCAAAATGAGTTTGACGTCGGTAAGCATACCGACCGACATAAAGAATAGACCTAACAGCAATCCTTTAAAAGGTTCGATACTGGCTTCTAATTCGTGACGATACTCAGAATCAGCGAGCAACACACCTGTCAAAAATGCACCTAACGCCATTGATAGACCGATTTGACCCATCAAAATAGACACGCCCATCACGATAAATAGCGCGACCGCTGTCAGTAGTTCTGACGCACCACTGGAAGCCACAAATTTGAAGAAGGGTCGAACCACATAACGGCTAGCAAAAATCAGACCGGCAAAGACAGCAAATACCTTACCAAAATAAATCAAGTCGTAGCTTTGTTCACGCACCCCTGATAAAAACGGAATGACTGCTAACAATGGAATGACCGCAATATCTTGGAATAGTAAGATAGTGAAGGCTTCTCGACCATGCGTGCTCGAAAGCTGCTGTTTTTCAGTCAGTATCTGTAGTACAAATGCGGTAGAGGATAGCGCTAAACCAAAACCAACTATAAAGGCAGTATCTAGTTGTAAGGAGAAAAACTGATGTAGGAGCCACATCAGTAGCGTACCAGTTAAACCGACCTGCAAACCGCCCAATACAAATATAGAGCGGCGCAATGCCCAGAGCCGCGAAGGCTGGAGCTCAAGCCCGATAATAAACAGCAGCATTACCACGCCAAACTCTGAAAAGTGCAATAGACTTTCAGCGTCGCCTGCCACATCCAAGCCACTTGGGCCCAATATAAGTCCAGTGATGAGGTAGCCTAAAACCGTTGCAATACCAAAGCGTTTACCGAGAGGGACAAAGAGCAATGCTGCTCCCAAAAATATAGTGGCTTGCAACATGAGATTTGGTGAGCCGGCGGCGGCAGCAAACATCTGGGCTCCTTAAAAATTTGAATAAAATACACAATATAAAATGGACGTGACTAAAATCAGTATGACTAAAACGATATCGCGCTAATATCTATTATTTTTTGCGATAAATTTTCCACACACCATTGTCTGCAAGCGGATTATTATAAGCATCGTTGCGGCGTTTACGCGGTGTCTGGCGACTATCAACAATCTTAAAGTCAGCCATGGCATGTACAATAAGACCAGTACGATAAAAGCGTACCCGCTCAGGCTCTAGCATTTCGCCCTTACTATCACGACAAAAAACATAAGCACGCAGATCGATAAATTCACGATGCGCTACCAGTCGCGCTTCCTCGTCGTTATCTAACACCGCTGTCATACGCTCGATTTCATCATCCGTATATTGACCACATTTATCAGTCAGGGCGCCTACTGCCCCAAAGCTTTTGGACTCTTTAGCGCGCGTCTTAGTCAAGTGTAGACGCTGAACATGATAGATGAATTGTGGTATTTCAAGGCTGGCAGGAAGTGGCAAGTAATCAGGTGGCATATTGGCCGCTGGATAAAAATCCTTTGCACGCTCAAGCAGATTTTGCCAACGTTGTTGATAGGTTTGGACTTCGGCTAAGTTGCCTTCATAAATAGGCATATCACGGATTTGGCGCAAAACATCAGGTGGAAACTGTTCATTACGAAAGTTTGCAATGTCTTCTTGCAGCGTTGATAACAAAACTTTGGCGTGTTTTTTGCCATCTTTTGATGCAGGATCATCGATATAGTCTGGGGCGACAAAGGGTGCTGAGCGTTTAGACATAGTGTTGTATCATCAATAGATAGAGTAAAAATACCAAAAAGTATGATTATAAAAATTAACTGGGGTGCTAAACAAAACTTTATAATAGTTATTATAACCACATAAGCCGATTTGAACTTAAGTTTTTTGAATGGAATAAAGCAAAAGTTTGTCGCAAATCACGACTGTCTTAATGTGATCTAGATTCTAGTTCTAATTCTACGTAACTTTTAGTATGAACCAGTATCAGATGCCTATACTTGTATTTTCTAGGTCGTGTTTCAAGTTATTGACTTCTTTATTCAATCACTTAGCTGAAAATGTATCGTTAATGGTTATGACCAATATGACTATTACCATCAGGTAGCTGTCCCGAAATATCACAGACCAATGCATCGCTATGTGCGATATTCTGCGGGTGAGACGAGCTTTCGACCTGAATAGTAGCATGGTGAATACCAAGCTCTAGCAGTCTTTGTTCGAGACTGGTAATTAGAATATTTGATTCATGGATACTCATTTCACCATCGACCACCACGTGACAAGAGAGTGCATTGAGACCGCTAGTAATACTCCAAACATGTAGGTCATGTACTTTTTGTACTTGAGAGTCTTCGAGTAATTTTTGCTCTACATCGACGAGCGATATATTGGCAGGCGTTCCTTCCATCAATATATGCACAGAATCACGTACAACGCGGTAGCCACTGATTAAAATAAGCACAGCAACGATTACTGATGCCACTGCATCTGCCCATACCCAACCAAAACCCATCATAAGTAGTGCAGCGATAATCGCAGCTACTGACCCTAACAAATCGCTCAATACGTGCAAATAGGCGCTTTGCATATTAAGGTTGATGGGTTCTGCATTATTAGGTTTCTGCTCTGCGACCTTGGCATCATCCGTACCATGATTATGGCTGTGTGGCTCGCCACCTTGACTACCTCGATGCATTAGCCAAGCGACCAAAATATTGATCAGCATACCGATAGTCGCCACGATAAGCATGCCTTGGGTCGCAATTTCTGGCGGTGAGTTAAAGCGTTTAATCGCTTCATAAAAAATCATCAAAGCGATTATCACAAGGGTAGCGCCATTTACCGTAGCAACTAATATCTCAAAACGCTTGTAGCCAAAAGTTTTCTGATGGGTAGCCGCTTTTTCGCCGATTTTAAATGCGACCAAAGTGGCACCAAGCGCTATCGCATCGCTCAACATATGCCCTGCATCAGATAGCAGAGCCAAACTACCAGTGAGCCAGCCACCAATGGCTTCGATAAACATGTAACCAGTAATGATAATAAAGCTGAACAGCAAGGTGCGCTGATAGCCTTTGGTATCTCGTGCTGTGGTTGTTTGCTCTAGATGCTCATCATGATCATGATGGCCTTGGTTTTCTTGAGTGTAGTTATTTTCTTCATCTTCGCGAACGTACTTAGGCACATCCGTATTATCATACTGTTGGCTATGATTGTGCTCGTCAGAGTTTGGATTATTTGGATTCATAATAATACTCAGATTCGCTGATAGTTGCGTTCGATAGCTGATATTTACTGATAAGTGACGTTTACTAATAAGTGATGCTTGCTATGGGTAGAGTAGGCGTAGGGCATTTACCGCGTACCATTTGATAATTATAAATTTAACATAGCCAAGCATGAGAAGCTGTAACGACGAAGTAAACATGATGAGAAGAGAAGTAGAAAGATATACACCCATTTGTTGAGAGCTGCGTGAGAACTACCAACCGACAGGATCAATATCCAAAGTAAGTTTAAGATATTTAGCGCTTGGTAGGGCAAGCACTGGCTGCCACCACTGTCCCAACACATGGTGCAATTGACGACGGTCTTTGGCCAGTAGCAAAAGCTGTGCATGGTAGCGACTGTTCTTTTTACTCATGGGTGCATCAATAGGACCGAGAACAGCGAGGTTATGAGCATTCGGCAAATGCGCAATAGCATCCTTGAGCGCTTGAGTAGTAGCTGCTAATGTTTTGCCTTCACAGCGTATCAATGCAGCATGTCGATGAGGAGGTAAGCCCATCATTTGACGTTCTTGCAGTAGCTCGCGTGCAAATGACAAGTAGCCGTCTTTGACCAGTTTTAATAGTAACTCGTTATCAGGTTGCAACGTTTGAATCAATACGCGGCCAGCTTTGTCACCTCGACCAGCACGGCCAGCCACCTGAATCATGAGCTGCGCGGTATGCTCTGGTGAGCGAAAGTCCGCTGATAAAAATCCGCGATCGGTATTGGGTAAGCAAACCAACGTGACATTGGGGAAGTGATGACCTTTGGCGACCATCTGTGTTCCGACTAATATGGCTGGGTTGCCTTTATTGATTTGCTCATAAATGTTTTCCCAACTGTCTTTGCGTCTTGTGGTATCACGGTCTATTTGAATAATCGGATAGAGCTCTTTGCTGGTTTGGGGATTAGCAAAGATTGCGTGTAGATTTTCGCTGAGCCTTGTCGTTCCCATACCTTTGGCGTCTAGGTTCTGACTGCCACAATCAGGGCATACGGTAGGGATATAGGCTTGCCAATCGCAATGATGGCATTTTAAGTAAGAGTTGCTTGAATAATTGTTTCGCTGGGCTTGGCTATTATAGTGAACGGTCAGGTGCGCGTCACAGCGCGGACAGTCAGCTTGCCAGCCACAAGCCTCGCATAAGAGAACAGGCGCATAGCCTCGACGATTCAAAAATATTAGTACTTGATCACCAGCTTCTAGCGTTTGCCGTATCGCCCCGATCATGGCGTCCGTCAGCCCTGTATCATAGCGCGCACCGTCATCTTGTGCTTGTTGATGGGTGCTTTGCAAGCGAGCATCGATCAGTTGCATAGTTGCAGGTTTGGCATTGCCCGGACGAGTAAGCAGTTGGTATTCTGCTAGTTTGCCATCATCGACCAGTTTTAAATGCTCAAGGGAAGGTGTGGCAGTACCAAGTATCACTGGGATTTTGTACTGCAAACCTCGATAGAGAGCGACATCAGCGGCATGATAACGCAATGTGTCTTGTTGCTTATACGAGCCATCATGTGCTTCGTCAACGACAATCAGGCCTAAGTCTGCGAAAGGATATAACACAGCCGAACGTGTACCAATCACGATTTGTGCATGACCCGTGCGGCAGTCTTGCCAACCTTGCAAGCGATGAGTATTGGTCATACCAGAGTGCAATAGCACAATGTGGGCGGCAAACCGACTGGCAAATCTTGCACGCGTTTGCGGTGTGAGGCCAATCTCTGGTACTAAAATAAGAACCTGTTTACCAGCTTCTAGTACAGCTTGCATCGCTTGCAGATAAACTTCGGTTTTACCACTACCAGTAATACCGTTGAGCAGAAAACCAGTATAAGTATCAGATTCGTGTGCAGCAATAATAGCGTCGACAGCAAGTCTCTGCTCCTCGTTGAGATCAAGTGGCATTTTTGCCATTTTGACTGGAGTAGGTGCTTGTTTTGGCTGAATATAGCGCTCGACTAACCCTTTATCTTCTAGCGTCTTTAAAAAGGCTCGTTGCATCCCTTCTAGTAGCAATACATCTTCGCTTGCGCCATGCTGACCATGTAGCTTTAGCATGTCAAACTGCTGCTTTTGTTTCTTAGCATTGGCTCGAAAATCATCATCAGTGATATGAGGCAAAATGCGCCAATGGGTAATCAGCAAGTCTAATGGTTTGCCTTGACGGACAAGGCTTGGCAGGATAACTGCTAACACGTCGCCAAGCGGATAGTGGTAATAGCGGGCTAGCCAGTAGGCAAGCTTGAGCATGCCAGCGTCCAAAATAGGCTTAGCATCTAGACATTTATTAATAGGTTTGATCTTATTAGCAGGTACGCTGCTATCGTCTTGTGAAATATGAGCAATCACAATGCCAATCAGAGTCTGACGACCAAACGAAACCTCAACACGGCTGCCAATTTGCGGTATCGCACTGTCTGGTAAAGCAAGCATATCAGCTGGTAGGCTATAGTCAAACACCCGATAAAGGGGAACGGGCAGAGCAACTTGTACCAACATAAACGGCTTCGCAGTCTTATTAGGTGAATATGAGATCAGAATAATAGAACGGAGACCAATAAGCTTAGCATGATGCTAAGCTTATGGTGATATGACTTATAGGCTGTTGCTAAAATGAGCACTTAATAATGAGCACTTAATAATGAGGCTTAACAATTAGCACCTAATATTAAGCATCAAATATCATCTTATTCGATATAAAGAATAGACTCAATTTCTACCACACCACCTTTAGGTAGAGCAGCTACTTGGACGGCAGCGCGGGCAGGGTATGGCTCGCTTAGATTGGCGACAAACACTTCGTTCAAGACAGCAAAATCACTCAAGTCAGTCAAAGATACATTGAATTTAACCACATCATTTAGACTGCCACCAGCTGCTTCACAGATAGCTTTGATGTTTTCGAATACTTGCTCAGCCTGTGCTTTAAAACCTTCTCTTAGTTCCATCGTGTCAGGATCAAAACCAAGCTGACCTGAGATATAAACAGTGTTGCCGACTTTTACAGCTTGAGAATAAGTGCCGACCGCTGCAGGTGCTTTATCAGTTTGGATGGTTTGACGAGTCATGGGGTGTCCCTTTTATATTTTATGTGAGTGATTCATGGCTACTAGAATAGCAGTTCTATTTTAGCTATTTGCATCACGACTATATCAGTGATGCAAATCAGCTTATTATAATTGATATAACCGTATAATGTTAGGGAAACCTAGCAGCGAGCGTAGTTCACGGATACCCTGTGCTAAGTGGTTGCGACTACGTACCACGATATGAATAATGGTATCAGTATTGCGAACATCAACGGTTTCAACACCCATATTGAGCTGGCGTAAGTGATAGATAACTTCGCTGATTTGCTCGTCACTAAGCGCAATAGAGAGCTTTAAATAAGCAGGAAAACGAATCTTACCGCTGTTTTTTAAATCATGCTCACCGATGTCACCTTGTTTGACCGCATTGTCATTGCGCCAACGTAATTGAATAACCTGATAAGGATTGTCTTTGCGGATATCATCCAGTGAGAAGCATTTATGACGGTGAACGACCAAACCATGACGTGATAAATGCCCTACGATAGGGTCGCCATATATCGGATGACAACAGTTGGCAAAATCAAGCTCGACGCCAGCAGCATTTGCAATCAGCTGTTGCGGTTGGGTCATATCATCGCTATGTACTTTCGTCTGTAAATCGCTCAGCTCATCGCTAAACAAACGTGTCACGACTAGCTGAGGAAGTAGCGTACCTGAGCTTATTTGTTCAAATAACGCATCTTTTTCTGTCAGACCGCGCCATTCAGTCAGGTCTTTCCAATCAGCATCTGTCAAGTCATCAAAACTTTTCTGGTGCGTTCGGAGCGCACGATCCAATGCCTGTCTACCATGGTGTTGTTTGTCAGCGACAGATAAATCTTTGAACCAACGTAAAATTTCTTCACGGGCTTTGTTAGTCACTACAAATCCCAACCACTCCGCTTTTGGTTCTGAGTGACTGTTCACTTCTATCTCAACGGACTGTCCGTTTTTTACCACGGTGCCGAGCTTTGCAGCTTTACCATCGATATTTGCACCAACGGCAACGTTACCAATCATAGGCCCGACCGCGTAGGCAAAATCTAGCGCGGTTGCACCCTGTGGAAGCTCGTAAGCACGGCCTTGAGGACTGTAGCAAATGATTTTACTAGAGTGCAGATAATCCATCAGCTCATTAATAGTAGAGACTGCTGCTGAAAAATCAGGACTGTTTTCATTCAGGTTGTCTTCATCGACCAAATCTTTCATGTTGCGCAATGATGCTTGGATGACCGATTGACTCACATCAGATGCGTGCTCTGCCCCGATGACACCAAGTCTCGCAGCGCTTTGCATTTGCTTAGTCAATATAGTGACTTTTACCACATCATTGTCACGCTCATAGATGAGGGTGAGGGACTGGTTACCGCCTGGTAGCGGACGACGAATATTATCCGCAATATGGGTATCATCAATCTGATATTTTTTGATTAGATAATAGGCCAGTTTGTCACAGGCTTCGATATTATCAAGGACGATTTCAAACGCGTAGTGACGCAGTAGCGCATTAATCTCACCGCGATTGCGGAAAAATTGACGATATATGACCACGCGATTGTCTAAGACTTTGACCAGACCATTGAGATCCAAGTTGTTTAGCACGATACTCAAATAACGATGAATCGACTCTCTTTGAAAGTTTCGTCCAAGCCCATGTTGTAACAGTTTATCAGACAGCTTGTTGTACATATCAGAGTCTAAATTGCGATAACACAATACTTCGATATAGTCAGCAATATCATTCAGACCCATTAATCGTGCAAATGGCACATAAAAATCCAAGGTTTCTTGAGCTGTGGTGCGTTGCTTCTCAGGACGTACTGCGTCAAGCGTAGACATATTATGTAGACGGTCAGCAAGCTTGATAATGAGTACACGCGGATCAGCGAGAGTGGCGGTTAAAATTTTATGAAAGGTGGCCGCTTTATTCTGCTGCTTGTTATGTGAAGAGGACTTTAGCTTGGTCACACCATCGACCAATCTTGATACAGTTTCACCATAACGCTGCTTGATTTGCTCATCACTAACTTCGGTGTCTTCGACCGTATCATGCAGGATTGCTGCAATGATGGTATCTCGATCTAAGCGAAAGCCCGCTAGTATCTCAGCGACAGCGATTGGATGCGTGATATAAGGTTCCCCTGATTTGCGCTTGTCTTTAATGTGCGCAATATCTCCGAACTCACAAGCATCAACAATATCACGGCGCTCAGCAGCAGTGAGATAACCTACCGAACGTAGTAAATTATATTGAGCATCATCGACGAGGTGATGACTGAGTTTGGGTAGGGTTTGACTCATAAAATGATGATCCTATTTTCCATGACCTACTTGTTGGGCCACTTACCGAAGCAAATGGAGGCTAAATAATGACCTACCATACAAAACTTAAGGATGAGTACGCCATTCTCTAATTAATCGCAAATCGCTTTCAATGTCAACTGATAAGCGTGTGGGCGATGAAAAAATTTCACTAAGTGGTCTATTTTGGGGATAAATGGTGACCAAAATAGCCAATACATTATTATTACAACCAAAAAACCACAGCCTATGCTGTGGTCTCTATAGTTGATCAAGATATGTATTTATTTTATAAAAACACGATTGGCTTTATAAAATACATCTTATCAAAACAGCTTATTAGAAGCTGTGGTCGCCTGACAGTGCTAAATCTAATGAGCTAGTAGCAAAATTATGCTCTGGCTGATTTAGGATGTCGCGTGTGATTTTGCCAGCGGCAATTTCACGTAGTGCCAATACTGTAGGCTTGTCGTTATCAACGTCAACCAACGGCTCGGCAATACCTTTGGCCAATTGACGGGCGCGTTTGCTTGCGACCAAAATTAGCTCAAAGCGATTATCAACATTATCCAAACAATCTTCAATCGTCACTCGTGCCATAAATAGCTACCTCGGTTGTTTTTATTAGTAACGGACCTTGCCCGCCACTCAATAAAAATAATATCAAAAATATAAAGGGGGATAGCTAAATATTATAGCATTTTTTGCCAAGTCGCGTAGTTGCTTTTTATATCTACTTACGAGATTAGCTGCTTGTGCTTAGTTTACTCTTCTACCTGAGCGTTTAGCAAGTTGCTAATCGTACGATGATAGCGCTGCTGCTGACGGCTAAGTGTCTGCCTGTCGGCCACGATAATAGCTTTTAGCTCAGCTAAGGCTACATCAAAATTATCATTGATCACTACATAGTCAGCATTCACATATTGTGCCATTTCGGTGACCGCCCCAGCTAGACGGCGCTCTATAACTTCTACAGAATCCTGCGCGCGGGTTGAGAGACGTTGACGTAATGTCGCAATGCTAGGTGGTAGAATAAAAACCATAACGGCATCGGGAAAGATATTTCTGATTTGCGTCGCGCCTTGCCAGTCAATCTCCAAAATAACGTCGATACCCGCCGCTAGCTGAGTACGGACACTTTCCTCTGATGTGCCATAATAATTACCAAATACTTCAGCATGCTCTAGAAATAGACCCGCATTAATACCATTGGTAAAACTATCGGTATCTGTGAAATGATAGTGCTGTCCGTCAATCTCGCCTGGGCGTGGTGCGCGAGTCGTATGTGAGACGCTGACAGTCAAGTCATTGGTGGTCGCAAGCAATTGCTTAACCAGTGAGGTCTTGCCAGTACCTGAAGCGGCAGTAACGATGAATAATGAACCTGTCATACAATTTATCCTAATAGAAGGTGTCTTAGTAACTCGTAAAATGTATTGTAATAAATGCGTGTTGATAAAAAGTTAAGCAGTGCCTCAGTCAAAAACAAAGACTGGAAAAAATAAAAAACGCCATCATGTATGGCGATAGAAATTATAATAGATGCATTATTATAAACTGCTTTTATACAAGTTAAAGCTGGTTTTGCAATATGTCGTAAGCATGCTGAGATTTGCCTATAAAATATTGCTATGAGTAGACAGCTATTTTAGAGAGCGACAAAAGCAAATTATGCTAAAGTAGAGCATTGATTTCGCCCCAACTTTTGAATAAAAAATTCAAAAATACGTTTTAACTATAAATTATCCAATGATAGGCCTTTTTATGCAAATTTATCTTGCCAATCCCCGTGGATTTTGTGCTGGTGTGGACCGTGCAATTGCGATTGTTAATGAAGCATTGACACGTTTCGAGCCGCCCATTTATGTCCGTCATGAAGTTGTGCATAATAAGTTTGTGGTGTCAGACTTGGCCAATCGTGGTGCGGTATTTGTTGAAGAGCTTCATGAAGTACCAGACGGATCTGTTGTTATCTTTTCTGCTCACGGCGTGTCTAAAGCAGTTGAAGATGAGGCTGAGCGCCGAGATTTGACGGTTTTCGATGCAACATGCCCGTTGGTAACTAAAGTACATATCGAAGTGGCAAAGTTTGCGCAAGATGGGATGGATGCAGTGTTAATAGGACATGCAGGACACCCAGAAGTCGAGGGTACTATGGGGCGTTTCAACCGTCGCCATGGTGGGCAGATTCATCTGGTCGAAGATGAAGGTGATGTGGCCGCGTTGACTGTCCAAGATGCCGAACGCTTGGCATTTGTGACTCAGACAACTTTATCGATGGATGATACTGCGCGCGTTATCGATGCACTGCGTGAAAAATTCCCTAGTATCCAAGGCCCTCGCAAAGACGACATTTGCTATGCTACTCAAAACCGCCAAGATGCGGTAAAAGACTTGGCCAGTCGCTGTGAAGTAGTCTTGGTAGTTGGTTCACCAAACTCATCAAACTCTAATCGCTTGCGAGAGCTGGCTGAGCGTATGAATTGCCGTGCGTATTTAATTGATAATGCCAGTGAGATGGACAAGCGTTGGTTAGATGGTGTGCAGAGTATAGGCGTGACCGCTGGTGCATCTGCGCCCGAAGTATTAATCCAAGAAGTATTGCAACAGTTGCAAGACTGGGGTGGTGATCTGCCTAGTGAGCTATCTGGTATTGAAGAAAATGTGACGTTTAGTCTGCCAAAAGCCTTGCGGATTCCTGTCACTCAGGTTAGTAAGTAACTAATATTCGTGTTTGTATTTATATTTGTATGAACTATTATTTATATGGATAAGGTCGCATGAAAGAACCAAAAGCCAGATTTTTATTGGCAGAGGCCACGCTCGCTGAAGTCAACAAGCAACTAAAACTCAATATGCTAGTGATGGCAGCAGTGGTTTTCGTATTGTTTATGAATATCATGAAGTTTATGGCAGAAAAAAGCTTTTTCTACGCGATGCTCGCAGTAGTTATGATCTGTTTATTATTTTTCATACAAAAGGCTCGCCGTATTCTCACGCTAAGAAAACAAGAGCTTATTCATAAATAGAAAGTACAAGCCTAAATAAAAAATACAGATGAAAGTACCAAATATAGGATAGCTATGACTGCTTATTACAAATTTATCAAACGAGAACTACAAGAAGACGGTGTCAGTGTGGCGCATTATCAGCCAACCAAGCATGCGCAAGGTGCTTGGAATGAGCATGAGCAGCACATGGCACCAGCAACGGGCCTACTGACAGCTGAGATCAACAGCTTTGCGCCACAACCCAATACTCGTATCGCACGTGTGAGCCTTGATATCTTGGGGCTAATACCGCTTGACGATTTTACTATCACTACTCGCTGTATCCGACCGGGTAAGACTATTGAACTGGTCGAAGCGGTCATGAGTAGCCGTGGCCGCGATGCTATCATTGCAAGAGCATGGCGACTGATTACTCAAGATACCAGCGAGATTGCCGGACTTGAAGATCAACCAGCAGAATATAACCCTGAAGAGTTGCCAGTTTGGGAAGGTATGAAGGGCTGGCCGGGTGGCTTTATCGAAAGTGTACGTCTAGTAGCAACAGAAGACCGTCGTGCTGGTCGCGGTATGGTATGGATTACCAATGATCTCGACATGATTGAAGGCGAGGCTACTGATGATTTGGTGCATCTATTAGGTATGGTCGATACTGCCAATGGTGTTGTACCAAGATTGGGTCTTGGTTTATCTAAGTTAGAATGGATGTTTCCCAATACGGATTTGCAAATCCATATGCATCGCTCGCCAAAAGGTCGCTGGCTCGGTATCGAGGCTGTACAACAATATGGCGATGATGGTATCGGATTGACCAGTGCGGTACTGCACGATGTATACGGCCCTTTTGGTCGTAGTGAGCAAATCCTTACTATTCGTCCGATGCCACGCTAAAAGGCTAAGAGTCAGCCAGCTTATAGTTTTGTAAAATAAAATAATACGTTGTAATCAATTAATTATACAAATAATAGAGAAATAGTTTTAATAGTAGCTAACAAGACAATATTACTAAAAAGATAATATTACTAACAAGCCGATGTTAATCGACATAGAGGTTACTATGAAAACCCATACTCAATTTTCAAAAAAGCTGACGACTCTCTGGGATATATTGATAGAAGCATATTCAGAGTAGTTGCTGTTGTTTGCACTTTGATTGCTATATCAGAAAATGACTGAGCAAATAAATAACTGATACCAGAACACCGCCTTGGTAAACAAGCGCGGTGTTTTTTATTGAATAAAGCTTTTGAGCTTGAATTTTTTCTCAATGCCCCTATTAGTATAGACAGTTTAACGGTATTGCATACGGTAAGTTCTCTAACATTATGAGAACGGCTTTAGTGAGTATATCGTTATCTGATAATAGGTCTTTCATAGAATTTAAAGGAGTTTTTATGAGTGAAGCAACTCAAGCTGAAGGTCTGAATCCAGAATTAAAAAAACATACGTTTGAAGCGGAAGTGGCGCAGTTACTGCATTTGGTAACGCATTCACTATATTCTAACGCTGATATTTTTGTCCGCGAATTGGTATCTAATGCGTCGGATGCTTGTGATAAGTTGCGTTTTGAAGGCACAAATGACGATAGCCTTTATGAAGATGATGGCGAATTAAAAATCCGCATCGCTGTCGATGAAGCCGCCAAAACTATTACCTTTACCGACAATGGTATTGGTATGAACGAAGCCGATGCAATCGAAAACTTAGGTACGATTGCTAAATCAGGCACCAAGGCATTTTTAGACAAATTGTCTGAATCACAGAAACAAGACGGTCAATTGATTGGTCAGTTCGGTGTTGGTTTTTACTCAGGTTTTATCGTGGCTGATACCATCAGTGTCGAATCACGTAAAGCGGGCGAGCCTGCTGATAAAGGCGTGCGCTGGGTATCAGATGGTACTGGTAGTTTTACTGTTGAACCTATTATCAAAGACACGCGCGGTACGGCGATTACTTTGCATCTAAAAGAAGAATATAGCGAGGGTGAAGATAATTACTTGGATCGTAGCAAAATCAAGCGCTTGGTCAATAAATACTCTGACCATATCAGTTTGCCGATTCAAATGCGTAAAGAGATCTGGCAAGAAGACGTAAAAGAAGACGAAAATGACGACACGCCTGCTGGTGGCGAGATGGTACTCACTGATGAGTGGGAAACAATCAATAAAGCCAGTGCACTATGGACGCGCTCTAGCTCTGAAATTGAAGATGATGAGTATGTCGATTTTTATAAGAATATTTCTTATGACATGGATGCGCCGCTTACTTGGACGCATAACCGTGTAGAGGGTCGCGTACAGTATACGCAGCTACTATATATCCCTAAAAAAGCGCCAGTTGATCTATACACTCGTGAGCAGCAGCATGGTCTAAAGCTGTATGTGAAGCGCGTCTTTATCATGGACGAAGCTGAGCAATTGCTACCGATGTATTTGCGTTTTGTGAAAGGGGTAATCGATTCAGCAGACCTGCCATTGAACGTGAGCCGTGAGCTCCTACAAGAGTCACGTGATGTAAAATCTATTCGTGATGGTAACGCTCGCCGTATCTTGACCTTACTCGCAAGCCTTGCGAATAGCGAAGACAGTGACAAGCAAGAGAAATTTGCACAGTTCTATGCAGAGTTCGGTGATGTCATCAAAGAAGGTTTAGGCGAAGACGCAGGCAATCAAGAACGTATTGCTAAGCTATTGCGTTATGCCACCAGCACCCAAGACGGTTTGGTAACAAGCTTCGAAGATTATAAAGGCCGTATGAAAGATGGTCAAAAAGCCATCTACTACCTCACCGCTGATAATCTAGCCGCTGCGAAAAACAGCCCGCAACTTGAGCTATTCAAGAAAAAAGGCATCGAAGTTATCTTGATGACCAGCCGTGTTGATGAATGGGCAATGAACTTCTTGACCTCATTCGATGAGACACCGCTGCAAAACATCGCCAAAGGCGCAGTAGATTTAGGCGACTTGCAAGATGATGAAGAAAAAGCGGAAGCGGAGAAAGCCCAAGAAACGCTAAAGCCAGTAGTTGATAAACTAAAGGCTGCATTGGGCGAGCGTGCTAAAGACGTCAAAGTGTCTACTCGTTTAGTCGATAGTCCAGCTTGCTTGGTTGTTGGTGAAGGTGAGCTATCACCACAAATGATTCAGATGCTACAGCAAATGGGTCAGGACGTACCAGCAAGTAAGCCAACGCTAGAAGTAAACCCTGATCATCCACTCATCAAGAAGCTTGAGAGCAGTGAGCAATTCGATGATCTGGCCCAAGTCATTTTTGATCAAGCGTTATTGGCAGATGGCGGTCAGCTAGACGATCCAGCCGCTTACCTAAAACGCGTCAATGAGCTATTGATGAGATAATGTTTAGTAATTAGTAAAAAAAGGAGGCTTTATATAAGAGGCCTCCTTTTTTATTTGAATTTTTGGCAAAATTTGAGTGAATTTTACAAATCAGCCTTATCCTCTTAACCGACAATCCGTTACAATCGCGATAGATTAGCGAGCTAAAATATTAGGCAATGCTAGTCATCTTCTATAATCACTCCATCGTGAATTCAATATAAATCGATGTCTGCATGCTGTAAAAAAAATCGTCAATTGATTGCACCGCGCGGCTGTTACATTAAGATAATTATCATTGAGTCATTTTATTTTTCTCGACTGGCTAGAGGTCTAAGTCTTTGTCACTTACGTCGTTAAAAACCGTCTCGCTTCAGCGTTTTTCGCTCAATTTCGCTGCCAATATTATTGCAACCTTGTGGATGCTAGTGGGCTCAACACGGGCTTTTTCTTGGGTTAAACCTACTTTTGTACAGTTTGCCGTATTTGCGCTATTGGCGCTTGGTAGTAATGTCTTATTTTCATGGTTAGCCGCTGAAAGTGGCAGTATATTTAATGAGCAAGGATTGGTCAGTTATTTGATCTGGCCGATGATTATTTTGCTTGGTGGTATCATTTTGGCTCGGCGAGCGAGCAACCAAGCCTTGGTATTTGTACCAGTAGTATTGTGGTTGGTCGCTGATACATTGTCAGCCCTATTACAGAGCTTGGTGCAGTTTTTTGGTAGCTATGGTTGGTTGCCAAATTGGAGTTATTCGTTCTTACCAGTACTGTTTTTAGTATTGTTCTTATGGCAGACGCTAGCGTTACTTTGGATTTTCTCCCGTCGTCTGCGTATACCATGGTGGGAGCGAATCATTGTATTGGTTGGCGCGGTAGCGTTGCTGACCATTTGGCAGCGTAATGTCGCAGATCAGCCAATTTTTAAGCAAATACCTGTAGAGCCTGTATTAGAAGAGGCGGCACTATATCAGCAGCCACGCCTATTACAGCAAGCATTGGATAGTATAGACCCGAGTATCGATGGCAAAACCGACTGGTACTTTATGGGAGTGGCAGGATTCTCTGATCAAAACGTCTTTCGCTCCGAGATTAATAAAGTGCGCGAGCTGTTTGATGTACGTTTTGGTACCAGCGGGCATTCACTATCGCTGATTAATAATACTTATAGTTGGCTCGATGAACCAATTGCTACTAAGACCAGCATTTTGCGCGGCCTAAAGAAAATCGGTCAGCAGATGAATGCTGACGAAGATGTGTTGTTTCTGACGTTGTCTTCACATGGTAATCAGGATATCGTCCAATTAGCAAATCCGCCGCTTGCGATGGATAATTTAGATGCTACATGGTTGCGTGACGCGCTAGACGCATCTGGTATCCGCTGGCGTGTGATTGTGGTGTCTGCCTGCTACTCAGGTTCGTTTATTGACGAATTGGCATCGCCAACCACGGTAGTGATTACTGCATCAGCCGCTGACAGAGCATCGTTTGGCTGCACCAACACAGCTGAGATGACCTATTTTGGTCAAGCATTTTTTGCTGAAAGCCTACGAGGGAATACCAGTTTTGAGTCGGCTTTTAAGGATGCCAGTATACGGGTCAATGAGCGTGAGAGCGCAATGGGCTTTGAGCCATCAGAGCCGCAGATGGTAATCGGTAGTTTAATGGAGACGGCATTGCCTGCGTTTGAGCAAGTATTGTTTGATAAGGCGCGCCCATCCGTTGCTAGTATTACAAATAATGCTACTTCTACAACGGTTAATACTCTACCTGACAGCGCTACTAATCTGTCGGTAGACGAAGTAGAGATAGCTGCTGAATAGCTAAATAAATATAAAGTATGATTTGGCATTTAATAAATGCCAATATCAGATTTACTATTAGATGATGAGCATTTATTAAACATTGTCATTGGTTCTATTTTGAATAAAAGGATATCACTCATGCAAAATTCCTATAGTCATAGTTTATCTACTAATAAACAGCTTACTCAAAAAAGTGTGAATCGTTGTTTTAATGGTGAACAGCATTATTATAGCCACGAGTCGACATCTACCAAAACCTCTATGACGTTTAGTATTTATTTACCTGATGAAGCCTTGGCTGGACGACGTTGTCCTGCGATATTGTACCTATCAGGTCTGACCTGTAACGCTGACAACGTCACTCATAAGGCACATTTCCAGCAAAAATGTAGCGAGCTTGGTATGATACTTATCGCACCTGATACTTCGCCTAGAAGTAGTGAAGACAGCGATGTACCAAACGACGATCGCTATTTTGTCGGTCAAGGTGCAAGCTATTATGTTGACGCGACCCAAGCGCCATGGTCAGACAACTTCAATATGCAAAGCTACATCGTCGATGAGCTATATGACTTACTACGTTCAGAGTTTCCTATCCACAGCATCGGTGTCACAGGACATTCAATGGGTGGTCATGGCGCGTTATTGCTAGGGTTTAAGTTCCCAAGTAAGTTTGTCAGCGTATCGGCTTTATCGCCAGTATGCGCAGCCAGTGAGTCTGCATGGGGGCAAGCTGCTTACACAGAGTATTTCGGTGATGATAAGTCTCTATGGGCACAAGCGGACGCTTCACAGATGATTGAAAAGGTCGGTCAGCAGTATTCGAGCATTTTGGTTGATCAAGGCGCGGCTGATAACTTCTTAGCAGAAGGTCAGCTACAGACTTCTAAACTACAAGACGCTTGTGCAAGAGCCAAACAGCCCTTAACATTACGTTATCAAGCGGGGCATGACCACAGCTATTATTTTATCCAAACGGTGATTAATGATCATATCGAACATCATTGGCATATGGCTCAAATGAGCTAAGATGTCTTTTAGATGACCGTGATACATTTTTCGCTATTCCATTCATGCTCAAAAGGTGATTTTTATGGCAAGTTATCAAGATTTGACAGCTTCTAATTCAAAGAATAAGTCAGCAGATACGAGCTCTACAAAAGCGACTATGCAAGCTGATATGGATGCTGCTCTACAAAAGAAACAACGTAATATTGATTATAGTGATGAAGTAACTCAAGTTAAGTCAGATGAGCTGATTGCAAAAACCGTCAACGACGCTGGCGATAGAGTACTTGATGACGTGCAAATATCTCGTGTGATAGAGATGGCATGGGAAGATAGAACACCATTCGGTGCTATAGAGCATAGCTACGGTCTCGATGAGACTGGAGTTATCAAGCTCATGCGCCAAGAGCTAAAGCCGTCATCTTTTCGCTTATGGCGTCAGAGAGTAAGCAATCGTGCTACCAAACATGAGGCAAAGCGCTCTTTCGAAGTTGGCCGTGCTTATTGCAAAACCCAATACAAGCAGCGCTAAATAATTAAGTATTTAACATCAGTACATAGAAGGCTTGTATTATATGTGAGCCGACTAGAATTTCCTTTTAATCTATCCATATCTTATATAAACATGAATTAGGTAGCTCAATTATGAACAGTCCTGCTAAACCTTATCTTATTGCACCGTCGATACTCTCAGCTGATTTCGCGCGGTTGGGCGAAGAAGTAGAGAAGGTACTAGAGTCGGGTGCCGATGTGATTCATTTTGATGTGATGGATAACCATTACGTACCCAATTTGACGTTTGGTAGCATGATTTGTAAGGCGCTGCGTGACTATGGTGTTGAAGCGCCAATTGATGTGCATCTGATGGTCTCACCTGTCGATAGTATGATTGAGCAGTTCTTGGAAGCGGGTGCTAGTATCATTACCTTCCATCCAGAAGCCAGCGCTCATATCGATCGCTCACTTCAACTGATCAAAGATGGCGGTGCAGAGTGCGGTTTGGTATTGAATCCAGCGACACCATTACATTATCTTGATTATGTTATGGATAAAGTAGATCAGATTTTATTAATGAGTGTGAACCCAGGCTATGGTGGGCAGTCGTTTATCGATAGTACTCTAGATAAAGTCCGTCAAGTACGTCAGCGTATTATTACTAGTGGTCGAGATATTCGATTGGAAGTTGATGGTGGTATCAAAGCCAGTAATATACGTGCGATTGCTGAAGCGGGCGCTGATATGTTCGTTGCGGGTTCTGCAATCTTCAATCAAGAAGATTATAAAGCGGCTATTGATGAGATGCGCGCAGAGTTGTTATTAGCCAACAACAGCTAGCGAGTTTTGTATGGTTAATAAACGCTATTAGCCATACAATAATAATATTAGAATGTGCTGTATAACTTATGACTCTATATAACGGTCAGTCACGTAAAGGTGAAATATGGACACAAATAATTCTACCCGTTCAACAAAACCTTCTGAGCAAGTAAACTCTCATGAAACGTTGAATCAGCAGGCTAGGCAATCACTTACAAGTGAAACACCGCAGCGCAGCTTGGTGCCTAGAGGTATTACCATTGGCTTAGCGATGTTTGCACTTGTACTTAGTTTGGCAGGCTATGGCTTTCGCCTGATGGTAGGTGATGACGTCGAAACCGTGTTGCGTCATGCAGCGGTCATTGTGCCTGCATTTATGCTAGGCATTCCGCTGTTCTTTTGGGTAGGCTCTCGCATACTCAATAAAGTTAAAGACCTGCATATTGAGAGTTGGAATGCGATTAGTTTGGGTTATTTGACCTCTTGTATATCAATGCTATGGCTGATGGGTACTTATAGTTAAGTTGTTTCGCTATAAGTATAATGCTTTTTCGCGCCTACATAATATCGTGATATTTTATATTTTTTAATCATTAAGCCATGTTCTACAAGCATGACTGGAATTTTATATGAGAATCGTACCAGCCAGTATTGCTAAAATTATCTATCCTAAAGATTTACCAAATGGCTTATTTACTAGCTTAATCATCGCTTGTTTATTAATGGGATTGGCGTCACTACGTCACGGAACCGACTTACAAGGTTGGCTAAATGTCATTGAAAACTGGCTGCTTATGCTGCTGATATTGCCCACTGCGACGGCCACCGTTGCACTGCCATTTAAGTATCGTGATCCTAGCCTTGAGCTAAAGCTGGTTTATTACCTTGGAATGTTTGTGGCCTTCTTATTTACATTAGGAAAGTTACGTTATTGGCACTAATATATACAAACGACATGGCATTCAAGTTTGCTTTTATTGCGAAGACTTATGTGACAGCCCTTGAATTCCAATGTTAAAGCGTCCATTGTATGAGTAAGACAGATTTACCCGCGTTACTGTAAGACGATAGATTTGCCGAATGAGTTTATTTTTAAGAAATGACTGCTTTGCAATGACTAGTTTCTCTACCAGTACTAAACGGGATAATAAGGAACACATTAATGCCATACGATATCGATAATGATATAGAAGTAGATAACGAAAGTAGCGATCAATTTGCAGGATTTGCCAAAGAAACCACGTTAGAGTTGGTGGAAGCAGATGATGGTAGATTGTTGTTGCGTGATGCTGAACAAGATGAAGCGCCGCTGATGACGATTGACTTTTCTGACAAGCTAAAAGAACTACTTGGTAGCGATACTCAAGCGATTGGTCAACATATGATTCATGCTGCGATTCAGGTCATTATGCAAAAGCAAATGAGTAAGTGGCATGCGCATGTATATGATAAAGAACCAACACACTACAGCTAATTTTTGGTTATTTTTGAGCACCAGTTAAAATAAATACTGGTCAAGGCAAATGACTGAAGACGTAGCTTAGCAACATGAAGCTACAGTCATAAAAAAAGGGTTTATCAATTGATAAACCCTTTTTTTGTTCAAATAACTTCTTTATAGAAAGTATTTATAAAAATGCCTTCTACAAATGATGGGAGTTATTTGATTTTAGCTTCTTTAAAGATCACGTGCTGGCGTACTTTTGGATCAAACTTTTTGATTTCCATTTTGCCAGGCATAGTGCGCTTGTTTTTAGTAGTGGTGTAGTAATACCCAGTACCAGCTGTTGATACTAATTTAATTTTATCTCTCATGATAGCTTTCCTGTAAATGAGGGGTCTTCAAACGATAGGTACGTGTCTAGAAGAATAAGTCGCTACCTACAATGTAGCAAAACGGCAGCTAAATAATGAGAGTCATCACTCAGCTGCTATTTTTAACTTAAACTTTTTGACCTTGTGCGCGTAGATCCGCTAACACTTTATCGATACCAAGTTTGTCAATGATGCGCATACCTTTGGTAGACACACGTAGACGTACAAAGCGGTTTTCAGACTCTACCCAAAAACGATGGTTGTGAAGGTTTGGTAGAAAGCGACGACGGGTTTTGTTGTTTGCATGCGAAACATTATTACCCACCATAGGGCGCTTTCCAGTCACTTGGCAAACTCGAGACATGGCGAACTCCTAATCTATGAGGTATGAGTTTTTCTCATACCAGTCTGGGCAAGTTGCACGTTTTTGCGGCATGGACACAGCAAGCGGCAGCTTTGCACCAAACAAAACTATATGAAGGTTGAGCTGGTTTTGCTGTTATCTAAAGGCAAATAACAGGCTGACCAATTCAGAAAATTTTAAAGCCGACATTTATACCATAAAACAGATGAATACTCAAATATTTTCACAATAACTGTCGAATTAAAGGAGGGCTATTATACCCTGAAATGAGCGCGCTATGTTGTTGATTGTTTAATAGTAAAGATTAATTTTTAGTTGTAAGTTATAACAAAAGTCAGTAAAGTTGCTGTTATATATTTAATACAATCTGTTAATACATCGGTATCACTGTAAATCTAACTATCATTACCAATCTTCTTTAATTCTGTGTAATGATTTTTTGCTTATTTGCTCAGATAAATTACTGCTTATGCGGAGTCAAAACATGTCATATAGCTCACTACCACTTAGCTCTAAACTCTTTCAATTTACAGCGCTCACATTATCGTTGGCCTTAGTAGGTTGTGGCGGCGGTGATGGCACTGATACGATTGCGCCAGCGCCTGATTTGGGTGTTACGATAGGTACTGATGATGGAGGTGTGGGTAGTGGTGATATTGGAGACGTTTTAAATGTTAGGGTGGTGTGTCAAAAAGTATGCTGATTAAAATTTGAACAATTTTTGAAGCCTTGAAAGCCTTATAGAATCAGAGAACTTAGCATAGATTTCGTATTGACTTTTATCGCCAGCATACTTTTTAGAACACCACCAATGTTAGTACGGTATCTCTATTAGACGCAAACGCTAATCTGACTAGAGTAATTTCTATGTCAGGTGTTACGGCTAGAGTAGTTGTTACTGACTCTGAGGGTAATGGGGTAAGTGGTGCTTTGGTGACATTTAGCGGCAATGGTGTACAGTTTGGCACATCCAATGGAGCAGTACTAACTAATGCGGAAGGCGTAGCAACAACATCGGTCGTACCACTGTCTTCTACTGATACTGGTAGTTACAGTTTGTCTGCTACAGCAGTATATGACGATGTGAGTGCAACCACTGCCAGTTATAACTACTCATTACAAGCGGTTGATATTACACTGGTGAATTTTTCGACGGGTGAAGACACTTTAGAATCTGGTGGCTCTACAATCGTTACACTGCAAACCAAAGACACAGTAACTGATCAATTTCAGAATGACGTGAGTGTTAATTTATCATCGACTTGTGGTTCATTTGAGAACGCTAGCATCAGCTCTTCAAATCAAGGCAATGTGAGTTCGACTTATAGCGCTATTGATAGTAATGGTAATTTGTGTGAAGGTATCCAAACCATCACTGCAGTCACGGCAAACGACACATCGTCTTCACAAAGTATTGATGTAAATATTAAAGCCATCGAAGCGAGTTCTATTGTCTATACGACGACCAACTCTGTTGTATTGGGTGCAAAAAATAGCGGCTCATCTTCATCTAGCCAGATAGATTTTACTATTTACGCTAACGGTGTGCCTGCAGCGAACCAAGAAGTTACTCTAGATTTAATTAAATCACCAAGTGACTTTAATTTCGTCTCGCAAGGCAATCGAGCCTCGAAAACTCTAAAAAGTGATTCTTTAGGGAAAGTCACAGTAAATTTATATCCTGGAAATATTCCAGGCCCTGTGGAAATTAAGGCTTCTTTAAAATCAAATGCTGATACTTTTGCTTTAGCGAAGAATATATCTGTTGCAACAGGCCGTCCTACTCAGAATGGCGTAACATTAGCAATAGGCAAAAATGTTTTGGCTAACAATGCTATTGACTCTACAAATATATCGGCTTATTTGACTGACCGTCAAGGTAACTTCGTTCCTGATGGCACTGTAGTAAGTTTTGTAGCGGAAGGCGGGACTGTAACGCCAAATTGTGCCACAGTTAGCGGTAATTGCTCAGTAACATTTACGTCGCAAAACCCTAGACCTGCCAATGGTCGTGTTAGTGTCATTGCTTATGTAGAAGGCGACAAAGCGTATTCAGACTTAAATGGCGATAACGTCTATACTGTTGGTATTGACGAGCTATTAGATAATATTGGTAATTTTTTCCGAGACGATAATGAGGATTTGAAGTATACGCCAGGTGAGTTTGTCTATAAAAGAGGTGAACAGGAAGGTGGTGACCAAGCGACTTGTGCAGCAGCGACGTTGTCACAGCCTAATCTACCGAACTTAATAGTAGACAATGATACTGATGCTACCCAATGTGATAATTTATTGCCGACAGTACTACGCAAGCAAGTCATTATGGGTTTCGCGAACGATACACCAACTTTCTATAATTATAGTCAGGTGTCTGGGTTTGTCTCTTTCGAGATGTATGGTAATAGCGTGAGAACAGTTTCTATGCCATCTGGAACCGCACTAAGCCTTGTAGTAAAAGATGATACTGACAACGATCTGACATGTGAACCAGAAATTGTAGGTGGAAATATAACCGTACCCGCACTTGTTGATCTAAATCAGGTAAATGGTACGACGAATCAAAACTTTTTTGAAAGTACTGAAGATGTCAGTTATGTTGTATCGACTAAAGGCTGCGCTAATGGTGACAGCATTAAGCTATCAGTTACCACTCCAGCACCAACTTCAAAAACTACGATAGTTCAAATTTTCTAAATATTTTTTTATTTGACAACTAAAAAACCCCCAACCCGATGTTGGGGGTTTTTGCGTTATATCTTCTCAAATATATAAATCACCTTAAATAACTAAAAACAACCAACTCGCTCAGCAAAGTATTGCAAAAAAGATTAAAATAACCGGTTTACTATGCTGTCAGCAATTTTTCAGCGATAAGTCATTATTTTTTATATTGGGCGAATTATGTCAGACAACACTAAAGCGGTTTCATTATCGACCATAGCTTCTCAGAGCAAACAGATTCCTAGCGCTATCGATACAGCCACGCTGCTCATCAAATGCAAAGACCAGGCAGGTATAGTACAGGCAGTCTCTGAATTTATTCATCGTTATGGTGCTAATATCATTACGCTCGATCAGTATTCAACGGCGCATGAAGGCGGTCAATATTTTATGCGTTTAGAGTTTGCCTTGGCAGGATTGAGCGATATTATTGAAAATTTTGAAGCCAGCTTTGCGCATACGGTTGCTAAGCGCCACGATATGGATTGGCGTCTACATAATAATGCAACGAAGACCAAAGTCGGTATTTTGGTATCTAAATTTGATCATGCGTTGTTAGATTTATTATGGCGACATCAGCGTGGATTGCTCGATTGCGAGATTACTTGCGTGGTCAGCAACCATCCTGATTTAAAGCAAGCAGTACAAAACTTTGGCATTACTTTTCATCATGTGCCAGTGACCAAAGACAATAAGGCAGAGGCAGAAGAGCAAATCCATAAGTTGATGGCAGGTAACGACTTACTAGTATTGGCACGCTATATGCAGATATTGTCATCAGATTTTGTCAAGCGTTGGCCGATGCAGATTATTAATATCCATCATTCTTTCTTACCTGCGTTTGTGGGTGCAGATCCTTATCGTCAGGCTTACGATAAAGGCGTTAAGCTTATCGGCGCAACTGCGCACTATGTCACAGCTGAGCTTGACCAAGGGCCTATCATCGAGCAAGATGTACACCGTGTGACGCATCGCCAAGGGGTGACAGAGTTGCGTGCTATCGGCCGTGATATCGAACGCAACGTATTAGCACGTGCCGTAAACTGGCATGTCCAAAACCGTGTGATTGTGGCAGGTAATAAGACAGTCGTATTTAACTAAGAAAAATGAGTAGTGAGTCTGCTAAGAATGTAAAAAAAGCGGTCAGTAGCAACAGTTACTGACCGCCCTTTTTTTGAACATATACTTTATAAGAGCATTTCTAAGACGAACTTGCTACCAACAAAGCCAATGGCTAATAGGATAAAGGCATAAATAGTGATATTGGCCGCACGTTTGCCTCGCCAGCCTGCACGCCAGTTACCGAATAGTAGCACACCAAATAATAACCATGACAGTAGACTAAAAACAGTCTTATGCACGATATGTTGCGCCATTAAGTCTTGCACATAAATAAACCCAATCCCCAGTGCGATACTGAGCAATACAAAGCCAACCAACAACATATCGAATAATAAACTCTCCATACTTTGTAAGGAGGGTAGCTTATTGACCCAAAATCGATGAATGGTATGATGCTTGAGCTCACGTATTTGTAGACGTAGAAATAGCGCTTGTACCGCCGCCATCAACAGCACACAATAGGCAGCCAATGATAATATGATATGGATTTCAAGCCCGATGCTGACGTCAGTGAGTGGTTGATAAGGGGCGCGGCCGAAATAACCGACAGTCATACCTATTAGCGCAGTGGGTGCAGCCAAAATACCAAGGCTAAGAATAGGGCGGTATAAACAGAACAACAGATAAAAGAGTAAGAAAAATAAACTGGTCAGACTGATGATGTTAAATAAGTTGAAATTTAAACCATACAGCGTCACAACGTATGGATATAGCAGTGCCGCATGTGCAGCCATGCCAACCAGCAGCAAGCCCAAACTTAGGCTTTTGTGGATAGGTTTGTCCTGAACCAGCGCCCAACCAATATGGATGCTGACTAAGATATAAGCCATGCTAGCAGGTAAGAATGCAAGGTGCACAGATAAAAAGCCTCATCTTATACTGAGCATAAACTGCCGCTCAATGTGTCGCTAAAGTGGTATTATCAGAATGATTAGAATAATCGTCCAATTTATCATAAAATGGGTGCCAATTGAGCACCATCTTGCTTATAACTTATAAATGATCAGAAGTTCTGCATAGCGCAAAACATAAAATATGTTATCTGTAAAAAGTTAACTGCAATTATAAGCGCTGTGTCCTTTGCGAAACGACTATAATTTTTGAGCCATGTTAATGCTATAGTATTGATAATATAATTCTTTTATCATGTCCCTTGTCATGCAATATCCTAATATCTTATAGCGTATCCGGTGGTGTGTCAAAAAGTATGCTGATTAAAATTTGAACAATTTTTGAAGCCTTGAAAGCCCTATAGAATCAGAGAACTTAGCATAGATTTCTTATTGACTTTTATCACCAGCATACTTTTTAGAACACCACCGCGTATCCTAATATTATTTACGAACCATTTTAATGGTTTGATTGAGAGTTATTTTAATTGCGTATTATTTAATTGAAAACCATTTTAATTGAGAGTTATTTATGTTTGATACCTTAACAGAACGCTTATCGTCGAGCCTACGTAACATCGTCGGTACCGGACAGTTGACCGAAGACAATATCAAAGACACGCTACGTGAAGTGCGTATGGCGTTGTTAGAAGCTGATGTGGCGTTGCCTGTCACTCGTGATTTTGTAAAACGCGTCAAAGAGCAAGCGCTTGGTGCTGAAGTGCTAAAAGAGCTAGCGCCAGGTCAAGCCTTTGTCAAAATCGTGCACGATGAGCTGACCGAAATGATGGGCAGTGCCAATCAGCAGTTAGAGATGACAGGCAAGCCGCCCGTCGTCTATTTACTAGCAGGTTTGCAAGGTGCGGGTAAAACGACCACAGCTGGTAAATTGGCCAAATATCTACAAGAGCGCCAAAAGAAAAAAGTGATGCTAGTCTCTGCTGACGTTTATCGTCCAGCGGCTATCAAACAGCTTGAGCAAGTAGCCGGTCAAGTGAATGCTAAGTTTGTGAACTCAAGCACAGATGAGAATCCAATTGATATCGCAAAGCGTGCGATAGAAGAAGCCAAAATCCAATATCAAGATATTCTGATCATTGATACCGCTGGTCGTCTACATATCGACGATACCATGATGGATGAGATTAAGGCGCTAACTGCTGCGGTTAATCCATCTGAGACGCTATTCGTTGTCGATGCCATGACAGGTCAAGATGCCGCCAATACCGCAAAAGCCTTTAATGATGCGTTGCCGTTGACGGGTGTTATCTTAACTAAGACTGACGGTGATGCTCGCGGCGGTGCGGCGCTTTCTGTACGCGCTATCACAGGCAAGCCAATTAAGTTCTTGGGTCGCGGTGAAAAACTAGACGAGCTAGAGCTGTTCCACCCTGAGCGTATCGCGCAGCGTATCCTAGGTATGGGTGATGTACTGAGTCTGGTCGAAGAGGTTGAGCAGAAAATTGACCGTGATAAAGCCGAAAAAATGGCGAAAAAGATGCAAAAGGGCGGTGACTTTGACCTTGAGGATCTATTGACTCAGTTTCAGCAGATGAAGAGCATGGGCGGCATGGCAGGTTTCTTGGATAAGATGCCTGGTATGGGCGGCTCAGACATGCAAAAAGCAGTCGAAGATGCCAAACCAGAAGAAAAAGTGCGCGAAATGGAAGCATTGATCAATTCAATGACACCATTTGAGCGTAAAAATCCTGATAAAATCAATCCAAGTCGTAAGCGCCGTATCGCTGCAGGTTCAGGCCGTGAGATTCAAGACGTTAATCGTCTGCTCAAGCAACACAAGCAGATGGCAAAAATGATGAAAATGATCTCAAAGCCTGAAGGCATCAGTAAAATGATGAAGTCTATGCAAGGGCTCATGGGTGGCGGTAGTGCTGGCGGTGGCGGCGGTCCATTGTTTGGCGGTGGTGGTCAGCAAGGTGGCGCTAAAGACGTGAATCCAGAAAAAATGGCCAAGCAAATGGGACTGGATCCAAACAATATGCCAAGCACCGAAGAGATGCAAAAGCAGATGCAAGAAATGCAAAACCAAGCACCCAAGAAGTTTAAAACACGCTTCTAAGCCATCGTGATGCATACTGAAAGTATTTTATATATGCCCTAAAGCTACCTAAGCTTTAGGGTTTTTTATGGTTAGCTATGAATAAGTACAGATGAATAGACCTCTTGCAAAAGTAGCAGAGGGAATTAAAATAAGAAGAACATTCATCGTTGTCTAGGAACCATGCCAAACATAGATAAGCTACTCAAACAAAGTGACGCTGGTTTTAAACGCTACACTGGCATTCATAAAACCACCTTTTATGACATGCTTGAGGCCATGCAAGAGCATGAAGCATCTAAGACCAAATCAGGTAGACCAAGCGTGCTCAGTCTTAAGGAGCAGATACTACTAGCCCTGACTTATTGGCGTGAATACCGCACGCTTTATCATATCAGTATGGACTTTGGTATTCATGAGTCTTCTGCTAGCCGTATCATTCGTAAAGTAGAAGACATACTGATTGACTCTGGCAGGTTTGAATTGCCTAAAAAGTTGCCTAGTCGCGTCGATGAGGACATCAATTGGTCAGTCGTCATTGTCGATGCCACCGAAACCCCAATTGAGCGTCCAAAAAAAACCAAAGAGACTATAGTCAACCTTAAATAAAACCGATACAATATTCATAACTCATTCATTTAATGAAATAAACGATGACCTATTCAATCGACTTTCGCAAGCAAGTACTGCGTAGCATTAAAGACGGCATGACCATTCGAGAAGCCGCTGTTTTTTACCAGCTTAGCACAAGCTCGATCCACAGCTGGCAGCAGAGCTTAGTTCCTAAAACTACCAGAAATAAAGCACCGACTAAAATATCAAATGAAGCCTTATTGAAAGATGTTGAGCAGCATCCAGACGATTATATGTATGAGCGAGCACGGCGTTTAGGCTGTAGTAAATCAGGTATAGAAGCTGCATTAAAACGGTTGAGTATCACTCAAAAAAAAGACCTTAGAGCATCCAAAAGCATGTCCGATAAAAAGAGCGATATATCTAAGTAAGCTTGATCGCTTTACACAGCAAGGCTATCCCATTGTCTATATGGATGAAAGCGGCTTTGAGCACGAGACCATTCGTTCTCATGGCTATGCACCGGTTGGTAAACCTTGTATCGATAGCTACAATTGGCAAGCAAAAAAGCGTACGAATGTTATCGGTGCTCTGTATGAAAAGATGCTGTTTGCCATAGATTACTTCGAGCAGAACATTAACAGCACCATATTCTACGACTGGTGCAAATACACACTAATTCCAAGTCTCAAGACTAAATGCGTGATTGTGATGGATAATGCTCGGTTTCATAAAAACAAACGTATTCAAAAACTACTGAACAGGCACGGCCATCGTATTTTATGGCTGCCACCCTACAGTCCTGATTTGAATCCTATTGAGAAAAAATGGGCACAGGCTAAGTTTCTGCGCCAAGGGTGGATGCAGAATAATCTACCTAAACTGTTTTACGATATGGGTTGTTCCAGTTTTATTGTGGATTGACTATACTACAGCGGCAAGAAAAAACAACACACCTTAAAAGCGCAGGTTATCGTTCATTGGCAAACCGGTTTGATACTTGATGTGCAAACCTGTAAAGGGTCAATCCACGATTTTAAGCTGTATAAAGATACTTGTCCTGATTGGTTACCTGAGAACACTAACTATCTAGCAGACAGTGGTTATCAAGGGTTAGCAAAGCTACATAACCAAACTTTCACACCATTTAAGAAACCTCGTGGTGGTCAGTTATTGGAGATATGCAAACAGGCCAATCACTATCTGGCAAAGTTCCGTATTGTGGTTGAGCACAAAATAGGCTTAATCAAGTTGTTTAAAATCGTGGCTCATAAATATCGCAACCGTCGTCAGCGCTATGATCTTAGAATGAAGCTGTTTGCTGGTATCATTAATTCCGAGCTTAGACTATGACTTTTGCAAGAGGTCTAATAAAGTGTGGAAAAGCGTAGAAATTGATAAAATTCATTTAGCCTAAATGCTATGATAGGCGCTGTTTCATTCTGTCTAAATTTTGATAGTACATAAATAATAAATGGCTATTAAAAATTATTAAAATCTGACAAACCCATTTAGAACGCCAAAAGTAAAAGCCGAGGTTGTGATGTTTTTAGCAATGGATACCGTGTTCGATCAGTGTTCGATCGCGATTTTAGATTCGAGCGGACAGGTACTGTCGAGCCATACCGAAACAGGTAAGCGTCAGCAGACTCAGCAGATTTTACCGATGATTGATGCTGCCTTGTCTGAGGCGCAGTTACGTCTTGCTGATATACAGGCTTTAATATTCAACCGTGGGCCAGGTGCATTTAGTGGTATCCGCATCAATACGGCAGTGGTACAGGCTCTGTCTGTAGCGCATGATTTGCCTTGTGTTGGCGTCTCAAGCCTACAAGCAATCGCACAATGTGCGTATCAGAAGTACGGGCTGACACACCTATACAGCGCACTTGATGCTCGTATGCAGCAAGTTTACTTTGGGCAGTATGAGTTGATAACCGATGACCAATTAGGTCATAACATTATGCAGCCAGTATTGGCTTATGGCAGTGATAGCACTGAGCAGCTATTAGATTATGATAGCCAAACAGTACTCAACCTGCCTATCGCGGGTAATGGCGTGCCGCTATTGGCACGACATGATCAGCAAATCTGCCATGAAGATGTGTGGCCAGATGCGGTTGTCATTGGGCAGCTTGGTATTGCCCAGTTTGCAAACGATGGTGGTACAGAAGCGTCGCAGGCATTGCCAAAATATCTACGTAATCAAGCTTGGAAAACACTTAAAGAGCAAGGCAAAGCATAGCTTTATAAATATGCTTTTTGCAGCCAGCTTTTTAGTGTTTAGCAAGCGCATACCAATATAAAATCAACGTTAACATAGGACAGCCAATCGGTCTGTTTTTAGGCCAGTTTTTTTAGGCCAGTCTGTTTCTAGGAAAGTCACTGTGGATATAGTTTTATTTGTTCAAGCTGTCATCATGGGTATCGTTGAAGGTATCACTGAATTTTTACCCATCTCTAGTACGGGATATTTGATCTTATCAGCAGATGTGATGGGTTTCTGGACTAAAGAAAAAGTTGATTTATTTGTCGTGGTGGTACAGCTTGGTGCTATTTTGGCAGTGATTTATGACTATTGGGGTAGATTATGGCAAGCGCTGATGGGCTTGCTGACTGGCAAAGCAGAGGGCATGACCAATCCTAGACAGCTGGGACTGAGTCTGATTGTCTCTACTATCCCTGTGATGATTGTTGGCTTTACCTTTGCCGATGAAATCAAAGCTTATTTGTTTAATCCTATTGTCGTTGCCATTATGCTCATCATCGGCGGTCTACTGATATTTTACGTGGAAAAGCGTCCTAAAACGGTCATTGCAGAAGAAGCGGAAGATGTCAGCATAAAAACTGCGCTGATGATTGGACTATTCCAATGTTTAGCTCTTATACCAGGGACGTCACGCTCAGGTGCCACTATTATTGGTGCGCTGTGGTTAGGTGTCTCACGTAAGGCTTCTGCTGAGTTTTCTTTCTTTTTGGGTATTCCTGTCATTGTAGGGGCAGCACTGTTGGATTTACTCAAACATGGTGACGTACTGACCAACAGTGAAGACTGGCTGGTGCTAGGTATCGGAACCATCGTGTCATTTGTAGTGGCGCTACTCTGTATACGTTTGCTAGTGGCATGGGTAAGTCGCCGCGACTTTACTATTTTTGCTTGGTTGCGCATTATCACGGGTGTTATCGTGTTGGTCGCCGCTTGGGGCTTTGGTTATCAAATGGCTGGCTAGATTTAGACTGTAGTTTATAATGCCAATGATTTAACACACTCATAATTCATAGTGAAAACAAGCAGAAAATAGGATGATGGTTATGACAGATGTGCCCCAAACGTATGACGAGACAGGTGCTGTTGTACATTGTCAGTTATTCTACGTCAATGACAGCCAGCAAGCACAGGTCGAGAACCTACAGTCATTGATAGCTAAGCATACTTTACCAATTCTCTTAGATATAGAGGTCGCTACAGAGAAATTAACTCAAAAGCGCCGTCAGCAGTTGAGCCAAGCATCTACTCAGCTTATTTTATTATTAGATGATAAAGACAAGCTATCATGGCTAAGTGATGGGCTCAGTGTGGCACCTGAGTGGGACAAGTTGCAGCGCCGTGTAGTGAGTGCTGGTCGTAAGTCTGAGCTGCTATTACAAGCAGCCAAAATCACATCAGATAGTCATGTTATTGATGCAACCGCTGGCTTTGGGCATGATAGTTTGATATTGGCCAGTACTGGTGCCCAAGTCACTATGCTTGAGCAGCAGCCGTTGATGGCATTGCTGTTACTTGCAGAGCAGCAGCGTATGAGTGCGCTACCCAATTGGCAAAAGCTCATGAGCCGTCTACAGATTATTAACACTGATGCGCTCAGTTATTTTGCGAATCTAGAGTCTGGTACCGTAGCCGATAACGCTACCACAATCGATGTCGTCTATTTGGATCCGATGTTTCCAGAAGATAGCTATCAAGATAGTAAGACAGGCAAAGGGGCAAAAGTCGGTAAGCATATGCAAGCACTGCATCAATTGGCTCGTCCACCAACATCAGATGAAGAGCGACAGCTGCTAAATAGCGCACAGACCGTTGTTAAACAAAATACGCAAGGCCAAGGTCGCGTGGTTGTAAAGCGTCCACAGTTTGCACCGCTGCTTGCTGATGAGCCTGCTAGTGAAAGCTGGCATAATGAAGCCGTACGCTTTGATGGGTATTTTGTCTGACAGCTGCTGTTTGCGATAACGAATGTACGAGTATAAATGTACGCAAGTCATCAGCTTATATGTTCAAAGTTAATGGATTTAGGAGCAAGGAATGTCAGCGTTAATCATTTGGGTTATGGGTGCAATTCTATTGTTGATTAATATCATGCTGCGTACTCGCATTCTTCGGCTTGAGGTACGGTTAAAAGAGCTGAGCAATCCACAAGAGCAACTGGCATTTTTGCGTCAACAAGCAGCACAAAAAGACAAAGTCCTAGCACTAAAAGCTTTGCGCAAGCAATATCCTGAGCTATCACTGATCGAAGCGAATAAATTGTGGCAACAAATTCAGTAACCAGACCATTAAACTTAGTAATTAGTCCATTAAAACTAAGCAACCAACCCACTCAAAAATTAATTTAGTTGCTCTGAGTTAAATATATAAGCGCGCATAAAAAGTATTCAACAATGATAATAAAAAGCCATGACATTTAAAGACAAGCTACAAGCATACATCCAACTAACCCGTTTTGATAAGCCAGTCGGCATTGAGCTGCTCTTATGGCCAACATTATGGGGCGTACTACTCGCTGCAATGGGTCAAGCGCAGCAGCAAGGAATGACAGCAGCGTTGCCAAGTATCAAAGTATTTGCGATATTTGCCCTTGGTGCAATATTTATGCGAGCGGCTGGTTGTGCGATCAATGACTTTGCGGATCGCAAAGTAGATGGTCATGTGACTCGTACTAAAGGCCGCCCGTTAGCAGATGGACGCTTATCTGGCAAAGAAGCCGTCGCTGCATTCTTAGTACTGGTGCTGTTAAGTGCCAGTCTGCTATTTTTCCTGCCTATAGCTGTATTTTACTGGTCGCTTGGTGCCGTTGTATTGGCGTTTGTTTATCCATTTATGAAACGCTATACCCATCTGCCGCAAGTATTTTTAGCAGCTGCTTTTGGATGGGCGATACCGATGTCTTATGTGGCGGTGCAGGGCGCTCCCGATATTTGGTGCTGGCTGCTATTCTTTGCTTATATGTGCTGGACGGTGGCCTATGATACGCAGTACGCGATGGCCGACCGTGAGGATGATCTCAAGATTGGCGTCAAATCAACAGCGATATTATTTGGCCGCTATGATGTGATTATTATCTCAATCCTACAAATGCTATTTTTGCTCATGATGGGCGCAGCTATGTGGCATTACTTTGCCCCAACAACGCTAGGCGTGACACCCGTATTCGGATTGGCGCTAGTTGCGATGATGTTTACCAAACAAAACAGCGCTTGTGCCAGTCGTAACCCTTTGGCTTGCTTTCAGGCGTTCTTGGCCAATATCTGGGTAGGGCGCTATGTCTTTGCGCTCATCGCAATCACTTGCATATGGACGACGCTAAATGGATAAGTTCGATAAGTTGCCGAGATTCAAATCAAAGAAACTGTCTGATACGAATGCGTCAGTTACGGACTATCAAGCTAAACTTGCGGAGCATGGTCTGACGCGTGAACAAGTTATCGCAACTGAGCGTAAGTTGGCGAAGTTTGCTAATACCATGGATTCGCTAGTGCGAGTGCCTTTTACCAAGCAAGGAATGGGTGCGGATGCGGCGCTTTCGACCATTCCACTAGCAGGAGATTTGGCAGGATTGGCATTGACCAGTTATGCATTTATATTAGGGCGTCAGTTAGGTGTGCCCGCTCATAAAATGACGCCAGCGGTTAGATTGGCACTTATTGATATGGTCGTTGGTATCGTACCTGGCATTGGTACGCTATTAGATATTTTCATTCGTCCTAGCCGTAAGACACTGGGTATCGTGCACGAGCATCTACACCATGAATATGGTATTACCGAAACCATGCATATGGATCGACCGTTTTTGCACCAGTCACTAGAAGACAAACAACAGCAAAGCCGTTTTGGATTTTTTTGGCGCAATCCAATCGTTGCTTGGCTGTATTTGCATATCCCTGATTTTCTTGGCCTGCTAGTCATTGTATTTGTCGGTTGGGGGCTGTGGGCATTGATAAGCTGGTTGGTCGGTATGTTTGGGCAATCGACTGGGTTTGGTTAAATACAATCACTCATCACCTAGTTAGATAGCTTAGTAGATAAAAGTCAGTACAGAGCAATACACAGAAACGAAAAAAGCGGCAACGATAATAACGTTTGCCGCCTTTTTTGTGGTTTTAAATAGAGTGTTGAAACAAAGGTCGCCTCAGACTTTATTCAGTGATGACTTCTGCTTCAGCACTGACGGCATCAAAGCTAGTCACTTTATTATTTCGGATAAGGTCGATAGTGCCGCCACCAGCATGACTGACGAGTTGGATACTGCCGTCAGCTGATTGATAGGTAGGATTATTGCCTTGGCCTTCGGGTGCACTTAATGTCATTTTTGGCTGGTTAGGACGAGTAATGATAGCGTTAAGCATACCAACTGCCGACGTCTCAAAGACCACGGACAAACTCTCACCTGCGGCACTTTTATAACGGACATCAGTGATTTGTGCGCCTTTGATAGCTTGTTCTGGATTAGGTTTTTCAGCGCTATCATTTGCCGTAGATGTAGTAACACCAAGATCTTTATCTAACTCCGTTAAGCTCATATCACGTTCTGAATCAGTATCGGTCTGCGCTACATTTCTAGCGTCATCTGCATTGCTATCTTCAGCTTCATCAACGTTGATATTGGTCGTTACGGGCTTGGTTTGCGTTGAGGTTTCAGCTGTAGTTGTATCAGTTGCTTCAGGTTCTGGATCTTTTTGACAAGCAGTCAGTAGCAACAGACTGAAGAAAATAGCAGGAGCGGTACGATAAAGCAGTTTAGATTTTCGTAAGTTTAGTGTTTTTGAGAGAGAAGTATTCATAATCAGCTTTATCCGTTAATGGTGCTCTACGTATATATGGTAATTTGCAAGGGTCAACCTGCTATTTATTGACAGTATATTATTACGTATTTACCGTAATCACCAGCTTACGCTGTCCGCCATATTCTGGCAGGTTTCTATGCTCACATAAATAAACCCCTTGCCACATACCCAGTCCTAACTCACCATCGACAAGCGGTATAGTCAAGCTTACTCCAAGCATCATGCTTTTGAGATGCGCTGGCAAGTCGTCTGAGCCTTCTAAGGTATGGCGATACTCTGGCTGATCTTCTGGTGCGATTTTATTGAGCCAATCCTCTGTATCTATTCTGACATCTGGATCAGCATTTTCATTGATCGCAAGACTGGCTGACGTATGCAGCAAAAACAGATGAACCAACCCTACCTTGTTAGAGTGAGGTAACAGCTGAGAAATAGCTTCTTCAACCTTCGGAGTAATGATATGAATGCCGCGTGCATAGGCGGGTAGAGTAAGGGTGGTTTGGTGATAGCTCATGGGGTATATCTCATTATTAGAGTCGACATCAAATTAAGATATCATAAGACAGTATGAACTATGGAAATCGTTGCTGTTATTTACACAGGAGCCATTTATTCTTAAACAAGCGGCGTCTGTAAACGTGTACGATTGGGTGATAGGCGTGCGAGCATCGTCTCTGACAGTGGTGCGAATGATCCTAGCATCATATCTGCTAATGCTTCAGCGCAAATAGGTGCCAATGCATAACCTTTTGCGCCCATCGCACTCATTGTCCATATCCGCTGACTGTTTGTCAGTTGTCCAACGATAGGATGGTAATCAGGCGTTTGGGTGCGAATGCCAGCTCGTCCCTGCCACAGACTCGTATCCGCCGGAATAATCGATGCCATTTCAGGAATAGCAGTGATGAGCCTGTCTCGGCTAATTTGATGTTCCTCGTCACGTATATCAGTACTTGTGTCATTGCGGATAAAACTCGCGCCAAGCAATAAATAGGGCACGTCAGCGACCACGGTATTTAACTCGTCATCTCCACTCTGTGCGTTGAACCGCGCACAGTAACCACTATATTTAAGTGGTATTTTAGGCAGTTTTGCGAGTTGCTCAACCGTAGGCGTAAACCAAGACAGCTGCCCACGAATTTTACGGCAATCAAAAATACGCTGATCCAATTGATGACTTTCAAAAGCCGCGCAAATGACGATATTATCAGCAGCCATAGTGACAGGGTTACGGTTTTCGTCAATACCTTCGATACGAACTTGCTGCTCAGTCTCGTTGATTTTAGTCACTTCTAACTGCTGAAAGCGAATGAGTGGATGGGTCAGTATGATGTCTTTTAGTGCTTGTGGATTGACCAGACCAGACTGAAGTAAGTACAAGTTCTCTGATAAGTTCTGCTCTTTTAAGCCACTAGTAATCTGTGCTTGCTCATGCGATAGGGTGGTCGCCATCTCATCAGGATAGTCGGCAATTTGTTCCGCACCGATATTGGCTTTTATGAGTAAATCAAGTGCACCAGTCGGTTCAAGTACCGGTGCTGTATTAAGCTGTACGGCTGTTTGATTTAACTTTCGATATAGCCTGCTGCTATGAAGATAACCTATGGTATGCAGATGCTCGTCAACATGGTGGATCGGCGTCATTTTGGGCGCAAGTAACGCTCTAGGATTGCCTGATGCACCTGCCAAGGGTGCTGATTTATCTAATAAAATGACGTTGATACCGCGATTGGCAAGCGACCAAGCTGTGAGCAACCCTGAGACGCCTGCACCAATGACGACAGTATTATCGAATGTGCTATAAGTCGTTTCCTGCTTCGCCTCGTGGTTTTTATTATCACAACTTTTATTATCGCTAGTAATGTCACTACTGTTCGCATCAATCATAATGGCCGTTAGCATTTCTCGCTTTCGACCAAAACCTCTGACTTTTTTAATTTGAAAGCCATGTTGTTTTAGTCCACGCTTGACGATACCTGCACAGCTATAAGTAGCGGCAGTCGTATGAGGGCGTGATAGGCGCTGCATTTGGGCAAAGATACTGTCAGCCCACAAGGTGCTGTTGCAAGAAGGCGCAAAACCATCTAAAAACCAAGCATCAATATAAGATGTATACTGGTTAGAATGGTCTAATGCCAGTTTGCTTAGACTTTCTGCTGCATCACCAAGCCACATATCGACGGTTAAGTTATCATAAGAAAAACTTAAACGATGACAGCCTGCAATCAGGGGCGGATATGCAGCCAAAAGTGGCTCAACAAATGCCATTAGCTCAGGCGCGCGCTGACCCCATAACGCAAGTATCTGCGTCAAATCTGCTAGCGGTATAGGGAACTTTTCAGTAGTAATAAAGTGCAGGCGAGCCGTTGCTAATTGCGGGTTGGTTTCACGCAGTTGTCGCCACAATTGCCACGTCGCTAGTAGATTAAGCCCAGTTCCGAAGCCTAGCTCAGCAATCGTAAAGCATTGTTTTGGTGCAAGGTGTGCCAAACGCTCTGGTAACTGATTGTGCTCTAGAAACACGTGACGTGTCTCTGCCAAACCATCTGCATGAGAAAAATACACATCCCCAAACTCACCTGATACTGGCACCATATTGCCGGTATCATCCGTTTGCCAGTCAATCTTGGCAGGCGTGATAACGTTTAAGTGTTCAGGGTTTTGATGATTAGCGGTAGACATGAGGCACTTCTTAGGAATATCAGGAACGGTAGCTAAACGGTCAGCAGTGACGGATCAATGATATCGACATTTGGTTAGACGTAGCGAAGTAGAGTAATGCAAGTCAGTGCGAGCACAGCATATGCTACCAGCGCTCACGACGGACAAATACTAACCAAGAGACAAAAATGCCGACTAATAGACTGATCAAAACGGTAAACGCACCGTATAGAAATAACTGTCCTTTACTTTCGTAAACCAAGACATTTACTTGAGTCTGTAAATCGTTCACTTGGCGCTGTAATTGTGCATTACGGCTGAGCAGTTCTTGATTGGCAGCTGACAATGCTTTAGTAGATGGTTGTAACTGTGCCGCCAAGGTATCATTGATATCTAACGCTGAGTTTTTCGTTGGTAAAGCGCGCGCCGCTACTGGCCCAGTCAACGGCAGCACTGCTGTCGGATTGGTTGCATCGACAGCAGGTGTTATGGGCGCAGCAGGTGCAGCCTGCGCCGAAACGGCTGTCACTAACATGAGACCAATCAGGGCACTTTTGTAGCAACAGGCAGGTGAAAAAGAGACTCTCTGGATCACGATGCAGCTACTTGATCATTACTGTCAGTTGGTGCTGGCAATGCTTGAACAAATGGTTTGATATCGACATGACTATACACGCCATCACGTAAGTAAGGCTCATCGTTTGCCCATGCTTGAGCCGCTTCGATAGAGTCAAAGTCTGCAATGATTAAGCTGCCTGACATATCACTTTTGCCATGCTCGATAGGCGTTGGCCCTGCGATAACAAGACGGCCTTGTTGATGCAATGCTTTTAAGCGTTCAATATGTTCAGTACGAGTAATCAGACGTTGTGCACTGCTATTAGCCACGTCATGACCAATGATTGCAAATAAAGACATGAGACTTCCTTAGTGAATAATAAAAAAGTAATGATGAGCTTATGTGGGCTTAGTATAAACGTCATAGCGACAAAGTGGTTGCTGCTATGACAAGGCAACAGAAACTATTTAGTGGCTTTGTCTGTTAGGGCAGGGTTGAGATGCTTTTTCAACACGGCAAATTGAGCCACGACAAACACCAGCATAATCGGAATCCAGCCATAGGTCTTAAAGTTGATCCATGCTTCATCTGACATTGTGAACGCTGTGATATAATGTAGTACAGCCATTAGGGCAAAAAACAATGCCCAAGCAACGGTCAGCTTTTTCCAGCCGCTAAGCGTCAGGGTAAATACCTCTTTCATAGCAAGCTGCATCAATGGCTTATTAATAGCGGCACTGACGAATAGCGTCAATGCAAAAATACCATTGATAATGGGCGACTTCCAGCGCAAATAAATATCATCACGCAATAGTAATGTGCCGCCGCAGAATAAAATCGTTAATAATAAGACAACCCATTGCTGCTTATCAAACTTACCTTTTTGACGAATAAAATGAATGGCGTAAACGATAATAGTGGCGACGAGCAAAGCCCCTGCCGCTGCTAAAATACCGTTATAACGCGCCGCGATAAAAAAGGCAATTAAGGGAATAAAGTCTAATAATGCTTTCATAGCAAAGGGTATGTCCAACAAAAACGTATGGGGTAGTTTACACGTCTACTGCACCAAAAAAAAGCAATCAACACGATAATCATGCGATATACGCAACCTACAGAGTAATACTTTCTTATTGCGCCTGATGACCATGCCACTGGCCAAATATAAACACGAATACAGCACCAATAACTGCTAAATCTACAAAATTATTAAGACAAGTCACAATACTCATAATAGTAATAATGACTGTCTGCTCACTAGCTTTTATTCTACTTCTATTTTATTTAACACTTTAAGGCTCAGCTTATGAAAATCGATTTACATTGCCACAGTACTTGTTCAGATGGCACCTATGCACCGACCGAGGTCATACAACGTGCTCATTCAGCGGGCATCAACGTATTGGCATTGACTGACCATGACACGCTAGCAGGAATTGACGAGGCAAGGGTCGCTGCCAGTGCCTGCGATATGCAGATTATTAATGGCGTTGAAATCAGCTGTGAACATACATTAAGCGGTGGTTACGGAAAGAATAAATCCACTAATAAAATTATTCACGTACTTGGACTGGACTTTACTGATCGCGAAAAAATGCACGCAACGCTGCAGCAACTGCAAGACAGTCGAGCCACTCGTGGTCAGCGTATCGCTGAAAAATTGAGTGAATTATTAGATATTAATTATGATGAGCTATGGCAAGCAGTGCTCGATAAAGCAGGCGGTAACCCACAAGCAGTCGGGCGCGCCCATATTGGACAGGTATTGTTTGAGCGCGGTGAAGTCAAAACCGTTCAAAAAGCCTTTGATAAGTACCTAGCAGATAATAAACCTGCTTATGTAGCAATCGAGGCGTTGACGATGCAGCATGGTATCGAGCTAATTCATGCTTGCGGTGGCAAAGCGGTGCTCGCACATCCTACGCGATATCAATTGTCAGCGACACGCGTGCGTAAATTGATTGAAGAGTTTGCGCAGCTGGGCGGCGATGCTTGTGAGCTACCAGCCACCAGTGAGCCAATCAGCACTCGCCGAATGGTTGATCGTAGCATTGCTGAGCATGGTCTTGCGGCATCTATTGGTAGTGATTTTCACGGTAGTAACATGCCTTGGCGACGTTTGGGCGATGTTCCTATTTTGAATGATGATCAGCAAGGGATTTGGGAGTCTTTTGCAACGCTTGCTCAGTGAATAGGATTTACCTTTCTACAGTTACTTCTAATAAGGTTGTTTCTAATAGCGATAGGGCCTTATTTGTCATGATGAATAAGGCCAAAAATGGGTAAGTAAACATAATTACATTCATAGAGAAATTATTGGGAAATAAATGCGTAAAATAGATTGATAATAAGACCAGAACTTGTAACACTTGATGTGGAAATTTCAGAGCGAACAATATGCTTTGGCTTTGATTTTAGCACTTATCTATTCAACGCATTTATACTTTTTAATGTATTTATACTCTCTGCGGTAACCCTTCTATGGCTGTATCGATATCCCATCTAGGTTACAACAAAATCTCTCAAATGATTTTTGAATGGCAAGCTGCTGACCGAACATCGCTGATGGCCTTATTTATCGTGTTAGAGGTATCATTGCATTGGTTCTGGTGCTTGTATGTCTGGTGGCAACAAGATGCGTTAAACACCTATGTGAACATACATTATCTATATCCATTATGGCTTGGGATTAGCTTTGTTGGACTGTTCTTTTTATGCATGGTCAAAGGTTTATTTCACTCAAGCAATGATAATGACATTGTTTTAAGCAGATGGCAGATAGCTTTGGTTTTGGTTTACACCGCCTACATTTCTACTGTTATTGTGATGATAGGGTATAGCAGTCTGTTTGCAGGCGTGTCGCTCGTCGGCGGCGCTATGCTAGGTATGATGTTGATCAGGCGGCGCTATGCTTGGCGTATGTTTTGGCTGCATATTATCTTGATGCTATTAGCGATCATGTCACCTTACTTTGGCATCAGTCTGCCTAACTTACGCCAATTGACTGTCATTCATCCCATGCTCCAGAGTCATAACTATCTAACTTATAACGAGATTATGGCCGCTGAAAATGCGGTTGCTGCGTTGGCTTTTGAGAACAACGTCTTAAATTGGGATAGTATCAACGAGCTACAGCGCTCATCCGCATTTTTTTGGCGGTCGACGCATTTATATTTAGCGCTGCCAAAAGCGATTTTTATCGTTTATATGTTCCGTGCTTTGCTATTGGTATTAGATGATAGTCGGTTTGAGACCTTACGACATGCCAATCAGGACGAGCTTACCCAGCTTAAAAATCGTCGCTACGGTCTGAAAAAGATGAAGTATGCCTTGGCTACTGTGCGAGAATATCAAGACTTAAGTGTCATGCTGTTAGATTTGGACTGGTTCAAACAGATTAACGATAATTATGGTCACGATGTAGGTGATCAGGTTCTGATTGAAATCTCACAGACACTATCGCAATCATTAACAGATAAGACAATCATCAGTCGCTACGGCGGCGAAGAGTTTTTAATTGTACTACCAGACACGAAGCATGATAGTGCTATGGTGATAGCTGAGCAATTACGGCTAAATATTGCTGAGCATGTCATGAAGATTGAAGGTCTGGCTGATTTTAATGTGACAGCAAGTTTTGGGCTATATACCCTAACTCATGAAGAGCGAGATTGTATCGCGCAGGGCTACAAAACGATCACACAGCAAAAGACTGTCGCTCAAACGTCACCTCTTATCAAGCCAATTGCTACTCAGCGCGCGGAAAGCAAAATCGCCTCAATGCAAAAGCTGCCTAGTGATATTTGCCAGCGTTTGATTAGTACAGCAGATAAAGCCTTGTATGAGGCCAAACACCGTGGTCGCAATCAAGTTGTCAGTGCAAATGAGATGTGGGCCGAAAAAAAAGGCGGTAAGCAATCGCTCTATAAGAGCCGCTAGCCATTAATTATTAACGATCAGCCATACCGCTAACACTGTATAAGTATTATCGGTATGGTTGATATTCTATTGCTTAGTCCAATTTAGATGCCAGTTTCATTCATTCATTCATTCATCCATCCAATCAAGATATCAACTGCTGTACCAAGCTTGCGAGCACACTTGTGGCAAAGCTACCTGTAGTCAAAGTAAAGTTTAATACTAGCGTCTGATCATCCGACCATTCCCAGCTTAACGCCTCAATCGGTAGGCGCAGCGCTCGTCTTTGCGCCTTAATATCACGCTGCTCTAATCCAGTTGCCAGTTGCATAAGTAGTGGGCTGTGTTGTACTACCTCGGTCTCTAAATCTGCAGCGCTACCGGTAACTTTATCGTTACCCGTGCCCCAGAGCACGGCAGTTGGATGAATATCGCCACTGTCAATACGAGCATGCAACGTATCATCTAGTGTTTCACTAGTGAATATCGATCCTGAACCGTCCAAATTAAACACTTCACCTGCTAGGCCAGTGTTCCAGCTACCATCACGTACCCGTGCTGCCAATATCTCATTAAATATCAAGCTACGTGCAGCAGACAATTCCATCGTATTTTGCTCGCGCGGGGCACGCTTACGTTTGCTCTTTTTTGGCTGCGGGCGAGGCTCTCGTGGTGGACGAGCAAACAGTGATAATGCCTCTCTGACGTTATTACCCTGACGACCAAAACGCTGTGGACCAAAATAATTGGGTACACCATTTTTGCCAATACGCGTTAGATACTGCTCGACGGCCTCTTTTGCAGATAGTAGTTGCTCAGATGATATATTGTTTTCGTCATTTTCGTCACTAGCGCTCGCAAACTGAATATCACGTAAAGTAATAATAAACTGATTGGCACGGTGCGTACCGCGATTGAGTTTTTTATTGTGCCAGTGCTGGGCAAGGATAGTGACAGTCTCATTTTCGCCGATGTCTACTGGTGCAAACTCAGTAGGCGGTAATTGCTTCTTTGGTATACGCAAACTAAACCATTGGGTCGTCAACGCATGACGATCTTTCAAGCCTGAGTAGCCAACATCACGCAATGGAATGTCTGCCCACTCTGACAGTAGTTTCGCCAGATAAGCAGTATTCATGCCTGATTTTTCGATATGCAACCATAAATGCTCACCTTCACCAGTGAAGTCTAATGGCAATAGCTCATTAACGATAAAATCAGTCGTCTTGGCTTTATAAGTCGCTTGCTGTATTGGCTGTAAACTTGGCTGTGGTAAATTTGCAGTATCTGTAATAGTGGCAATATCCATATGAGCTAGGTCAATTTGCTCACTGGCTGTTCGTTCATTAGCGTTTTGATCAATAGCTGTTGGATCAATAGTAGCAGCTTGGCTATCTAAACTATCTTGAGAAGTAGTTATTTCGTTTTGGTTGTCTTGAGAAGTCATAAGGTCGTCTTTTATTTTGTTTATTAATAATGATGATTAGAAGTAAAAGGAGTGCGGAAAATAAAGTCGCATCATTACGTTTTGCAACGCAGCAAACATACAAAAAAACATCGTGTGCGCGGCGCTCTTGCTACTATCAATGCATAGCATATTAAAAATAATAGGATAAGTTGAATTTGTCTGGTTGGTTACGGTCATTTTCAACCTGCTGTCATTAGACATCATTATAACTGTTAAGGAAGCATTATGACCGACGCAACGATCAACACAGTCACTATCAGTAAAGCGGATATCCCAAGCGGTGGTATGAAGTCGTATAAGCAAGAAGACGATAGTATCATTTTAATCACTCGCGATGACGATGAGTTCCGTGCATTCGATGGCAAATGCCCACATGCGGGTGCAGACTTGGGTAACGGATTACGCTGTGGCAATCGGATAGTTTGTCCTTGGCACCATGCTACTTTTGATAGTCGCGATGGCACCCTATTAGAGCCGATAGCGACAAAGGGTTTGACCCAGTATGAGCTGACTCATGATGGTGATAATTTGACAGTCGATACCTCAGCTCAGGTAACGGGGCAAGTCGAAAATGATAAATTAACTGACACCCATACTATTATCGTTGGTGGTGGCGGTGCAGGATTTATGACGGCCGACCAGTTGCGTCAGGGTGGTTATGGCGGCAAGATTACGTTGATTAGTAAAGAGGATAAGGCACCTTACAATCGTCCTTTATTATCCAAAGCGTTTTTGGCAGGCAAGATGGACGAGGAGAAGCTGCTATTGGGCGGTGCTAACTGGGCGAATAACAACAATATTGAGTTACGCCTCAACCAAACGGTTAGCGAAGTGCTACCCAATGAAGCGACCGTCGTCATAGAGGATAATGATGGCAACAGCGAGCAACAAACTGCAGATTTCTTGGTCGTAGCCACTGGCGCTAAACCAAACTTACCACCTATTAAAGGTGCTGAGATGGATGGCGTATATACACTACGTAGCATGACAGATGCCAAACTAATTAAAGCGGCCAGTCATGATCAGCGTGTGATGATCATTGGTACAGGTTTTATCGGTATGGAGACCGCTTCGGCATTAGCACAAGCAGGCACGACCGCTTCTATTACAGTGATTGGGCAAGGTAGCCGTGTGATGGGCAATATTATCTCTGAAACGGTGAGTAACGCCTTAATTAAGTTACATGAAGAGAAGGGCATCAATTTTGTGTTTGACGCAACCGTCAATGAAATTACTAAGGTTGACCGTCAAGTGGACAAGGATGGAGATAACAATAATCAGGCTTTCTCAAATGTAGGCGGTGTCACGCTGGCGAATGGCGAGCATATTGATGCCGATATCGTGATATTGGGTACTGGCGTGTCTCCACGTACAGAGATATTGAGCGAAGTTAACGATCCAGATGGTGTACAAGTCGATGCGCATCTACAGCTGCGCGATGGCGTCTACGCACTGGGTGATATTGCAAAAGTCAGCAATAAAATGGGTCGCATGCGTATCGAGCATTGGCGCGTGGCGCTGCAGCATGGCATGGTCACAGCTGCTGCAATCCTAAGTGACGACAGTGTTGACTCACTGGAAACGCGTATTCCTTTCTTCTGGACCATGCAATATGGCAAGAGCCTACGCTATAGCGGTCATGCCGAGACACCAGATCACAATATCCTACTTGGTACGCCAGATACGCATGATTATATAGAATACTATTTCGATGATGAAGGCGAAGATACACGGGCTAGTGCCGCAAGTACGCTTGGACGTGATAAAGAGCTGGTTGCTTTCTCTGAGCTATTACGCCTTGGTCATGCGCCGACACGTGCGCAGCTTAATGCAGGGCTTGATATTATTGAGCAAGCGCATGTATTATCGCGCTAGTACTATAAAACAATAAGTATTAGTATTTGGGGCATGTCATCAATTAGCATATGAATACATTTAGTGGTCTGAAACTGGCTAAATTTTGCTAAACATTGTCAGAAATCTTACAAATATATTCATATTAACGGCAGTTTTTTCCTCGTTTATCTACAATTTTTCTCATTATAAGCCGCACAATCTAATTAATGACATACCCCTAGACTGGCTTAGTAATCTAAGTCAGTTTTTTTATAGTTAAATCTATATAGATCCGCTACATCGTCATCCTTGTTAAGTATACTAATGTATCACTTGCACTCGGTTTTCTTGTATCGAAATTATTTGAATGCAACTATCCATAGACGGAAAAGGAAAAATTATAATATGAGCGAAAATAATATAAATAACAGCAATGTAAACACAGACCACTTTAATAAAGAGTCGGTATTTTTACGTGAAGCGACATTAGAGGATATTGGCGCACTTGAGCAGTTATTGAATTGCTGCTATCGTGAGACGGCAGGTTGGACCAATGAGGCCGACTTAATCGGCGGTATCAGGACTACATCAGCGGAGCTCGCTGCCGTTATCAATGATCCTAAGCACTATTATTTCGTTTATCCAAAAACAACAACAGGCGACCGTGATGGAGAAGAAACAGGTGAAATACTTGGCTGTATCGCTGTCGATATTAAAACTGATGCTGACTCAAATAAAAAAGCCTATATCGGCATGTTTGCGGTACATCCTATACTGCAAGGTCAGGGAGTCGGTAATGTAATACTACAAGCGGCCGAGACCTTTGCAGATCGTCATTTACAGTCACTGAATCAGCCTAGCCGTCTGACCATGTCTATACTAAGTCATCGTCCTGAGCTTTTAGCTTACTATCAGCGCCGTGGTTATCAGTTCAACGGTAACAAAATGCCGTTTCCAAATGATGGCAATAATGGCGAGCCAAAGCGTGATGATTTAGAGCTATTAGAACTAGAAAAAGTCGTTAACTAATCAGGTTAAGTTAATAGAAAACACTAAAAAATATTCTATCTAGATCAACCCCAGAAATATCCAAAAGTCATAAACAGACCAATACTCAGCAGCATAAATGCCACAATAATTAAGAGCTTGAACCAGTTAAATGCTGGCAAGCGCGTGGCATTATCATCCGACATTAGATAAGCGAACAAAAACAATAGGCTTGCTGCCAACGTCATGATGCCAAGCCCAATCGGTAATATAAATAAGTACACCTGCCACACAGTCATCTCTCAACGGTTAGTATTAATCGCATCATAGCAGCAACAGGATTGCGCTGTCAGTATGCCTTGCTTTAAATTTGCCAATACAAATAATGATTAGAAAGTACAGTAGTCATCAGTACGATATAAAAGCCATAAGAGCGTTTTAGGCATACGAAGCTATATGCTTACGTCATGACTGATAATAAAAAAGGACGCTCAAATGGCATCCTTTTTTATAATAGCTAAGACTAAGAGTAATGTTAAACAGTGAGCTTAACGCATCGTCACAAACTCTTCTGAACCAGTTGGATGGATGGCAACGGTATTATCAAAGTCAGCCTTGGTCGCGCCCATTTTAATCGCAACAGCAAAGCCTTGAATCATCTCATCGACGCCAAAACCAATACCATGCAAGCCAATGACTTTTTCATCATCGCCCAAGCATACTAGCTTCATGGTGCATTTTTGACGATGCTGAGTGACCGCGCTATACATATCGGTAAAGCTTGAGGTATAACACTTGATGTTTTCTTTGCCATAGCGTTCTACCGCGTCGATTTCAGATAGCCCAATCGTACCGATAGCCGGATGAGTAAAAATCACGGTCGGTATCAACGAGTAGTTCAAATGCTCATTGGGCTTATTGTTAAACAAACGCTCGGATAAACGACGACCTGCGGCAATCGCTACGGGCGTTAAATCTACGCTGTTCTCGATAATATCGCCAACCGCATAAATACCATCGACGTTGGTGTTTTGGAATTTATCGACTTTAATTTTACCCGTCTCGGTTGTCTCGACCCCTGTCACTTGCAGATTGATTCCATCAGTCGATGGTGCACGACCAATCGCCCAAATCAAGCAATCGACAGTATCGATACAGTCTTCACCGCCATCGTGGGTGGTTAAATCGAGACTGTCATCGTCATTTTTATTGACTTCATTGATCACTGTATTAGTGTGTAACTTAATACCGGCTTGTTCCATTTCTATCAGCAAAGTCTCTACGATAGTATGGTCAAATGTACGGAGTGGCGAGTGTTTACGTACATACAAATGCACCTCGGCACCCAAACTGTTTAACACGCCTGCGATCTCGACAGCGATATAGCCAGCACCTACAATCGCCACGCGTTTTGGTAAATGGTTCAACGCAAAAAATCCGTCAGAGTCGATGCCGTATTCTGCGCCTTTGATATCTGGCTGAATAGGATGACCGCCGGTAGCAATCAAAATATGGTCTGCGGTAATCAGCTCGCCATTTACTTCGACGGTATTGGTATCGACAAATTTAGCAAAACCTTTGATAACTTCGACGCCGTTTTTGGCCAAATTATTATCATAGGCGCGGTGAATGTTTTCGATATATTGTTGGCGGCTCTGTACCAGTTTTTGAAAGTCAAAACCTTTTAACTCAACATCAAAACCATAATCTGGCGCATATTTACGGATGGCTTCAGCCACTTGCGCGCCATACCACATGACCTTTTTAGGTACACAACCCAAATTTACACACGTGCCGCCCAATTGGTTGGCTTCGATAATAGCGCATTTTTTGCCATAGTTGGCTGCACGGTTGAGTGACGCGATGCCGCCGCTACCGCCGCCAATAGAGATATAGTCATAATGTTTGGTCATAATACGGTCTCTTTATTAAGTTGCTATTGGTGCTGTTTCCGACTCTACTGTAATGGGTCTTATCATTCATCTTACAAGTTTTTTATGGTTAGCGTATGTTGAATCGCTTGACTACAAACGGTGGTTGGTTAAGAAAAGCCTAGCATCTAGATATTTAAATCTACTTAAACCCATTTATACAATAGGACGACGTCTATAAAATAACAGCCCTGGAATAGACAAGCCAAGTACCAATCCCGAGGTGACAAATAAAGCTTCAAACAAGTACACCATCATTTGGCTAAATAACTCGTCTGAAAAACCGAAATAACCAATCTGCACCATACTAACCATTGCTTTATAGGCGGCGATACCAGGCATCATACAGATGACACTGGGCGAGATGAGCGCTTTGGGTGGCAGAGTATATTTCTTAGAAAAGTATACACCCAAAAAGCTAGCAAGCATTGCCCCAAAAAAACTGGCAACCACGATATGGATGTGTTGATAAACGAGCGCTGTCTTTAACCCAAAGCCAAATGCGGTCATCAGTAAACACGGCAAGATATAGCGTTTGGGTACGCTAAACATTAGCGTCCAACCAAGGGTGATGATACAAGACAGTATGACGGTTTTAATAAACCACATTTTAAAACCCCCAATGCTGTATGCGAAGTAAAACCAGCGCCATCACGATACCGACGCACGCGGACAAGGTCAGCATATAGGTAAAGACCGCACGCCCAACGCCAATATTGACATAGCCTTTTAAGATATCGGATAAAGAATTAATCAAAGGAAAGCTTGGCACCAATAGCAGTACGCTAGAGGCAACAGCGATATCCGCATTGTTACCAATATCAAAATAATAGGTCGTTGCCCCAATTAGTGAGGCAATAAAAGCGGTCACAATGACCGTGATAAAAGGGTTAAAGTGGTGCTTGGACAAATAGATACGAGTAAACATCGCCACCATGCCAGCGATGAATGTCACCGCCGTAATCGACCAACTACCGCCATTCAGATAAGCAAACGCCGCACAAGATGCGCCAACAAACACGCTCACTAACCATGTTGGATACACGGTCTTATCCAATTCATCAAAGGCAAGGGTAGTGCGGTCAATCAAATCATTGCGATTGATAGTGGCTTCAGTCTTATTAACAATTTGCTGGATTTGGACCAATAAATTGACATTGATGCTCTGATTGATCGTGTCTCTGGTGGTGGTGATACAGCGTTCGTCACAGATAGTCGTCAGGGTAATGGCGTTAAAATTGAGCGAACATTCGACGCTGTTCATCCCCAAGGCAAGCCCCAAGCGTTTGGACAAGTCCACCACCACGGCAGACTCAGCGCCATACTGCATAAGGAGTAATCCGCAGCGCACGCATAGTCGAGTAATACGCTGCTGCTTTACGTAGCTGATAGAGGTCATGGGTAAGATACGCAGATTGGTTGGTATTGATACGCTATTATAAAGGGTATGGATGCTGATGCGCAGACATTATGGGATATTATATTTGATGCTACTATAAAGTATAAATTTTTTTGGCAAGGAGCATAAAATGCATATTACTATTTTGAATTTGACGTTCTCATTGCCCGGATGCGGCTCATTAAAAGAAAAACGTCATCGTATGGGCGGCTTGCATGCGCGCTTTGGCAATATACCAGGCATCGCAGTGTGTGAGAGCGGTGCGCGGGATCGGCATGATGCCAGCGAGTGGACGTTTGTGATCGTTGGCCTGTCCAAACGTGAGGTCGAGTCGCAGTGTAGCCAAATTGAGGAAAAGCTAGAACGTACAGTAGATGCACGAGTAATGAATGTTGAGAGGGAGTTTGTTTAGTGGCTAGTGGAAGCTATTTGTAGTGCCATATATTTTTAAGTTATATAGTATTAAGGTTTAACAAATAATTGGGGATGTTTATGCTGTATAGTAAATTATTGAGCTCTGCATTGGTGGAAGGTAAACTTAAAGTTGAGCTATCAAAATTTAGAGAGTATTACGAAGAAATCGAGAATAAATTTCAATCAGATAAAAATAGTATAGAGAATATGAGTAGTTTATCTATTTATGACGATATAAGTAAATCTGAAAGAGATTACTACGATATTGAGCTACATCATTTGGATATTCATAGAAAGTCTTGTTTAGTTACACTTTACTCCTACTTAGAAAATTTTCTAAATTATTTTTGCGAATATCTGTATAAACTGAATGAAAGAAAATTAAAACATACTGACCTGAGTGGAACAGGGATTTTCCGATCGAGATTATATTTGCTTAAAGTTGAAGGTGTGGATTTTGATCAAATGAATGATGGATGGAGACAAATCAAGGGTTTTAATTTAGTTCGGAATAATATTGTCCATGAATCAGGTAAGGTAGGAAAAGATAATTTAATTAAATTTATTAACACTAACGAACATTTATCTATAAATGATTTTAATGATGTGCGAATTGAGAGTGCTTATATTCATGAGGTGATTAATATTATTGAGAGTTTTATTCTAAATATTCATGTACAGGTTTTTATTGATTAAGTATATATCAGAAGCATGTAAAAGGACTGTTATGACCATCACCACCATCCAGCTATTTACTTTTATCATTGCTGTATTCATATTTATTATGACGCCGGGTCCTGGTGTGTTTGCCACGATTGCCAAAGCCATGACGCAAGGTTCTTGGGCGGCGCTGCCTTTAATTATTGGACTTGCCGCAGGCGACACTATTTATATGGTGTTTTCAGCTTATGGACTGAGCGCGTTAGCAAGTAATTTCAATACACTGTTTACTATCGTTAAGTTTGTGGGTGCAGGTTATTTATTTTACTTGGCATACAAGATGTGGACGACGGTGCCGAGTGAAATTACTACTGGAGATATAGCGTTAAAGAATAAGAATGAGGGTTTAAAAAGTGTGATGTCAGGCTTTTTGGTGTCCATTAGCAATCCAAAAGTTATTTTATTCTACATAAGCTTATTACCTAGCTTTTTTCCAGTAACCAGCCTGACAGGGATAGATATTACGATTCTATGTCTAGTGATTTTTAGCTGCGCCATTGTTGCCATGATGATGTATGCCTTCATGGCGAGCTATGCGCAAAAACGTCTAAAAAGTCCTAAAGCGCGTCAGAAATTTAATCGAGTAGGGTCTTCATTTATGGGATTGGCTGGCACATGGTTGATTGCGAAGGGTTAGATTTATAATACAAATCTGCAGGAAGCATTGGACGCTTAACAAATACCTTTGATGGTTCATAAAAAGAAAAAAGCCACCCTATAAAGAGTGGCCTTTTATTAACGAGTATCTAAAAAATACTAATTATTGCGGACGACCATGTCCTTCAGGTTTTTTATACCCTTTTGCAGTCATACAGGCTTCTAGTTTTTTCATATCACTTTGGCTTGGACGACTCTCTTTAGACATTTTCACGCCAGCTCGTTGAGCACAATCATCCATGGCTTGTTTCATATCAGCGGACATCGCAGGTCTTTGATGATTGCGATCGCTTGTGCCATTTGATGTGCCGCTTGACGCACAGGCGCTAACGCCAACAGTAGATGCCAAGATAATAAACAGTAATTTTTTCATAAAAAGTCCTTAAAGTTTTTAGGGTTGGTATAGGGGTGAGCAGTGTCAATTCGTACCTGCTATCACTTGCTACAAGGTTGTTAACCAGTTATTTCTATATCGTATGCATCTACGCGTCATATCTAACCAGTTAAATATTAATACATTTAACTTTTAAGTATCTTTAATAAATATTAAGAAAGGTAACGCAGCGAACTAACTTAAGTCTTAGTTTATATATCAATTTTCATTCATAGCTTATAGTTTGCGCTTTGCCTTATACCAACCAATAAAAAAGGCCACCCTATAAAGAGTAGCCTTTTATCAATCAGGACTTAAGAGTATTAGCTGACTTCTTTCATACCTTGCTCAAGCATTGGCTTTAAGAATATACCCGTGTAGGATTCTTTGACTTCGGCCACTTCCTCAGGCGTACCCTCAGCGATAATCATACCACCACCTTTACCGCCTTCAGGGCCTAGATCAATTACCCAGTCGGCCGTCTTGATTACGTCAAGATTGTGCTCGATGACCACGATGGTATTACCTTTATCGCGTAGGGCATGCAGGATATTGAGCAGCTTATCGATATCATGGAAATGCAAACCAGTGGTTGGCTCATCCAAGATATATAGCGTCTGTCCCGTATCGCGTTTGGCAAGCTCACGCGCCAGTTTGACACGTTGCGCCTCACCACCTGATAGTGTTGGCGCAGACTGACCCAAGCGAATATAGCTCAGACCGACATCCATCAATGCTTGCAGACGACGGTAAATCGCTGGTATCGCTGAGAAGAACTCAACGGCATCTTCAACAGTCATATCAAGCACATCAGCGATGGTTTTGCCTTTATAATGAATCTCTAGCGTCTCGCGGTTGTAGCGCTTGCCTTCACAGGTATCACACGGCACATACATATCTGGTAGGAAATGCATCTCAACTTTGATAAGGCCATCGCCTTGGCACATTTCACAGCGTCCGCCTTTCACATTGAAGCTAAAGCGGCCCGGTTTATAACCACGAGCACGCGCTTCTTGCGTTTGCGCAAACATCTCGCGCACAGGGGTAAACACACCAGTATAAGTTGCTGGGTTTGAGCGCGGCGTACGACCGATTGGACTTTGATCGATATCGACCATTTTGTCCAAATGCTCAAGACCGCTAATGCTTTCAAACTTATCGGCAATCAGCGTTGAGGCATTGTTTAACTGAGTTGCTGCCAATGGCATAAGCGTACGGTTAATCAAGGTCGATTTACCCGAACCTGAGACACCAGTCACACAAGTCATGATACCAACAGGAATGGTCAAATCTACATCATGTAGGTTATTACCTGACGCACCTTTTAGCTCGATGGTCATCGGTACTTTTTTGGCTTTGGCCTTACCCTTGACTTCCACATCGATGGTTTTGGCTTTATGACGAACAGTCGGAATCTCGATTTTTTTCTTACCAGACATATATTGTCCAGTCAGCGATTCTTTGTTTGCCATGATGTCATCGACCGTACCTTGAGCGATAATATGACCGCCATGTACGCCTGCACCGATACCGATATCGATGACGTGATCTGCTTGGCGAATCGCATCTTCATCATGTTCAACGACCAGTACCGTATTACCTAAATCACGCAAGCGCGTTAGGGTTTTTAGCAGACGATCATTGTCACGCTGATGCAGACCGATTGACGGCTCATCGAGTACATACATCACACCCATGAGACCAGCACCGATTTGACTAGCCAAACGAATACGCTGCGCTTCACCGCCCGATAACGTCTCGGCAGAGCGGGCGAGTGTTAAATAATCAAGCCCAACGCTCACGAGGAAGTTTAAGCGCTCATTAATCTCTTTAAAGATTTTTTCGGCGACTTCACCTTTATGACCGCCAATCTTTAGCGTTTTATAATAGTCCGCCGCATCACCAATAGATAGCTTAACGATTTCTGCAATAGTCTGATCATCAACACGGACATTGCGTGAGATTTCATTCAGACGCGCGCCGTCACAGACGTTACAAGTGGTATCTGCTAGATATTTAGCCAGCTCGTCACGAACGAGGTTGCTTTGTGTTTTGGCATAACGACGCTCTAGGTAGGGAAGCACACCTTCAAATGGTACAGTCTTATTGGTCTTACGACCGCGCTCATCGGTAAAATTAAAGGTCAGTTTTTCTTTACCAGAGCCATGCATGATTAGGTCTTGCTGCTCTTTAGACAGGTCCTGCCATGGTGCATCCATATCGATTTTGAAATGCTTACATACCGTGCTAAGCAAGCCAAAATAGTAAGCATGACGCTTGTCCCAACCGTTGATTGCGCCTTGGTTAAGTGACTTCTCATGATGAGTAATCAGTTTTTCAGCGGCGAAATATTGACGTTTACCGAGACCATCACAGCTTGGGCACGCGCCATATGGATTGTTAAAACTGAACATGCGTGGCTCAAGCTCAGGCACTGCACGATCACAGACAGGGCAAGAGTGCTTGGCTGACATCACTTGGTTTTCGTCACCGCCTTCTTTTGGATTACCATCCATAAAGTGCAGCGTGACCAGTCCTTGACCCAAACGTAACGCCGTCTCCAAGCTCTCAGCGACACGGTTGCCCAAGTCGTCACGAACTTTAAAGCGATCGACCACCACTTCGATGGTGTGTTTTTTCTTCTTATCCAGAGTCGGTAGCTCATCAGTGTCATAGACATCACCGTCGACGCGCACACGGACAAAACCTTGCCCAATCAGCTGCTCAAGCAAGACGGTATGTTCACCTTTACGCTCGCGAATCACCGGTGCCAAAATCATAATCTTGGTGTCATCTGGCAAGGCCATGACCTGATCGACCATCTCAGTGACCGACTGCGCGACCATTGGCTCACCGTGCTCAGGGCAATATGGCGTACCAATGCGTGCATATAACAGGCGCAGATAATCATAAATCTCGGTAATCGTACCGACGGTCGAGCGTGGGTTATGGTTGGTTGATTTTTGCTCGATAGCAATCGCAGGGGATAGACCCTCGATACTATCGACATCAGGTTTCTCCATTTGCGAGAGGAACTGACGAGCGTATGCCGATAAACTCTCGACATAACGACGTTGCCCTTCGGCATACAGAGTGTCAAATGCCAATGAAGATTTACCAGAGCCAGATAGGCCAGTGATTACCACGAATTTATCTCGTGGAATGTCTAAATCGATGTTTTTTAAATTATGAGTACGTGCGCCGCGTATTGCGATATGGTCATGTGCCATCGGTTACAGGTTTCCTATTTGCTAAAAGGGGATTGGGAAATATCTCAAGTCAAAAAGTAAATACAGATCAGTAAAATAGTTGGTTAAAAGGTGAATAATTCTAAATTTATGATGTTGTTATAAGTAGTGTTGTTATAAAAGATATCGTTATAAATAATACCGTTATGAACAGTGTCGTTATAAAAGGTACATACATTGATAAGGTAAAAGTTAAGCCAGCCTAGTTGTTCATTTTCTATTATTGTTTGACTTTATGTTGCTTGTCGTTCTTATGATGATTTTTATAGGACTAAGCAAATCTAAATCAAATCAGTGTTAAGTAACAGGCATCGTTTGTTATGGTTTTGACCAAAAATGTCATTTTATAGAAGCGTTCGTCGTTACGTAGATATGGTGAGTGAGCCATTAATTGTGCTGACAACGTTTTACTTTATTGTCATGGTGACAGCATTATTCAAGGTGTGACTGTACATCTGATGCACTTGGTAACAAAATAATCTCGCAATATGAATGGCTTGGGTTGAGGGCGCATACGTTACTGCACCAGTAAGACAAAAGTCTCGGCAACCAAACGGCGAATGTCTTATACTAGGGGGCTTGATTTATAGGCCAATGCCTTGATAAACCAGTAGTGATAAATCATGGTATGGCGCAGTGTTAGTCGTGAAAGATAGCAATGAGCAACCAGCAATGATCAACCAGTGAGGCAAGTATGAATAGCGTAGAGAAACGGGCAATCCTCGGAGTCGGTGGCATCTTTGCCTTACGTATGATTGGCTTGTTTATGATTGTGCCGGTATTTTCTGTCTACGGTGACAATTATGCACACGCGACGCCGTTTTTGATTGGTTTGGCCGTTGGTATTTATGGCTTAGGGCAGGCTATTTTTCAGATACCGATGAGTTTGGCTGCTGATAAATTTCCGCGTAAGCCTATTATCTTTCTAGGATTGATACTGTTCGCCGTCGGCGGCATGATTGCAGCAAATGCGACAGATATTTACGAAGTGATCATTGGTCGAGCGCTGGCGGGTAGTGGTGCGGTCTCTGCTGTGCTGATGGCGTTACTGGCTGATGTGACTCGTGAGGAAATGCGTACCAAAGCGATGGCCACGATGGGTCTGACGATTGCTACCTCTATTATGCTGGCCTTTGCCTTTGGTCCATTATTAGTCAGCTCGCTCGGTATCTCTGGGCTGTTTTGGCTAACTTCAGGATTTGCTATATTGGCGATGCTGCTATTGGTGGTAGTACCGACGCCTATGCGCGTGCTCAAGCACAATCTGGATAATAAGACCATCGGTCAACAGTTAGCCACTGTCCTTAAGATTGGCGATCTTAACCGCTTACATATCGGTATCTTTGCGCTACATCTTACGATGACAGCGATATTTGTGATATTGCCGCACCAGCTCAGTGACGTACTTGGCTTATCAGTACGTCAGCAAGGCATGGTGTATTTGCCACTATTGTTTATTGGCTTCGCCATCGCGATACCTTTTATTATCATCGCCGAAAAGAAACGCAAAATGCGTCAGGTGTTTTTGGGTGCGATTGCATTAATGACCGCCGCTTTAGCAATACTTGCGCTTGGCAGTCAGGTTGGTGTTGGTATCATATTGGGCTTGCTGCTGTACTTTATGGGCTTTAACTTGCTTGAGGCAACGATTCCTTCGTGGATATCAAAGCGCGCACCAGTCGCTAACAAAGCGACCGCGATGGGGCTTAACTCTTCTAGTCAGTTCTTTGGTGCATTTGTAGGCGGGGCAATGGGTGGTCTGTTATTAAGCCAGCCTAATTTGTTGGCGTGGGGCATACTGGCTATTATTATGGGTGCCGCATTGCTTATCATCATTCCCATTTCTCAGCCACCTTATCTATCGAGCACGACCGTTACTATTCCCAAAGACATCAATATCCAAGACTGGTCACGACAAATGCTGGCAGTAGATGGCGTTGACGAGCTGGTCGTCATGGCAAAAGAGCAAGTCGCCTATTTAAAGTTAGATAAGACACAGTTGACGGATGATTCACGTCAGCAGCTATCGAGTTTGGCGCAAAGTCCGCTAGATATTTAATACGATATATAACAGCTTTAGGCTTATGTTTTTATATAGAAATAAAGCCAAATAGCAAAAATTGCACAGACAGCAATCTCATAAACCACCAGTATCAATAAGTAGAAACTAACTATTTATCTCTATTTAAAAGGACTTAATATGAGTAAATTTAAGATGTTGTCTGATAATGTCATTGAGAGTAGAAAGAAGGCGCATCGCTCAACAGCCAAGTTAACAGTAGGTCTTGGTTTATCAGCCATGCTGCTGACTTCTGGTTGCGCTACGCAAAATATTCAGGCGTATCAGAACACCACACCAACGCTCGACATGCATGAGTTTTTTTCGGGTCAAATTGATGGTTGTGGTATGTTCCAAGGTCGAAATGGCGAAGTAAAAAAGCGCTTTTATGTTGATATTGATGCAACCCATGAGGGAGATGATGTCATTGTCCTAAACGAGAAGTTCTCGTGGGCAGATGGCACGAAATCGCAGCGTATATGGCGACTGACTGAGCAGGCAGATGGCAGCTGGAAAGGTGTGGCAGGTGATGTTATTGGCGAGGCAACAGGGCAAGTGGTTGGCAACACGTTGCACTGGAATTACTTATTAGAGTTACCTGTCGAGGACAAAACCTATAAAGTAACGTTCGATGATTGGATGCATCTTATCAATGAGGATGTCATGCTCAATCGCTCATTGATGAAAAAATTTGGCGTAGAGCTTGGTAGCGTGACGTTGAGCATGCATCGTAAGCCTTCTGATGATAACTAGAAACCTCTAAATCACTTGATAGTAAGTTAGATGCTATGCAATATTGATAAAGTTAGACGGTGTTCTTCAGCGTCTTAAAATGGCAAAATAGCAGCATATTTATCTATTACCTGTTATTTATTGGACTCTACAATATCGACTAGTATATCAAGATAGAGGATCTAAGCGACATAGACTGACGTGCACCATAGGTAGCCTATAGATATTTCGATAAAAATTGGTTAAAGTAAAATTATACAATTGATAGTGTCAAATGATGCTATCAGATAATGATTAAAACAGTTTATTAAATTATTCATAAGTAAAAGGACGGTATCATGCGCGGAGTCAATAAAGTTATCATCATCGGTAACCTCGGAGCAGATCCTGAGGCACGCCAATTCAGCAATGGCGGTAGCGTAACCAATATCTCGGTTGCGACATCAGAGCAGTGGACAGACAAACAAAGCGGCGAAAAAAGAGAAGCGACAGAGTGGCATCGTATCGCACTTTTTAATCGTCTAGGTGAAATCGCAGCGCAATACCTGCGTAAAGGCAGCAAAGTCTATATCGAAGGTAGTTTGCGTACACGTAAATACCAAGACCAAAGTGGTCAAGACCGTTATATTACTGAGATTCGTGCTGAACAAATGCAGATGCTTGATGGTCAAACTGGCGGTGGTCAGAGCCAAGGTAATAGCGGTGGTTATCAAGGTGGCTCAAATCAAGGTTATGATAATCAAAATGGCCAGAATAACTTTGGTCAGCAAGCAAATAATCAGATGGCACATCAAGGCGGTTACAACCAACCAGCAGCTCAAGGTGGTCAGAACAGTTTTAACAATCAAGCGCCTGCTCAGCAAAACCAGTTCAATCAACCAGCACAGAAACCTGCACAATCTAAGCCTACAGCAATGCCAGATGGCCCTGTAGATGATGATATTCCGTTTTAGGATATACCTTAGACTTAATGTTAAAAAAGCCCTGCAACTGCAGGGCTTTTTTAATGCTTGCTATAGTTAATTCAATTTAAACGAGATACAAGGCAGCTGAGTGCAGATGTATATGTAATACTTCAAGCGAGGTTAACGCTGTGGCTCTCTTATAAAGGGTTAGCTATATCCAAAAATATAATTCAGTTGATGCTTTTTAACGTAGCTAAACTAATTTTTTATTAAAGAATTTTTAATTTATTTAATATGCTCTTAATACCTAAACGATTAAACTTAAGTTTATTTGGTATTGGTTTGATACTATTAATTATTACATTAGCTAGTATGCTTACTACCTTCTATACTCTATATTGACCGTTTATACCAAAAAATAATTATGATTAGTGACGTTTAGTTTTAAAAATTGCTATACTAACTTTATATGGCATATAGTTAATATATTGATCGTCTATAAATAAAATAAATTTCGATGATAACAACCAAAGTTTTACTTGATATTGGTTAATAAATCGAAAGCTATTTGGATAATAGATATTTATATGAAATGGTTAACTTCTTCAGAAAGCACTATAGGAACGACATAGTGAGTTACTGAGCTACTGAGCTAATGCAAGACTACCCTCAAGATTAGCAGTATTTGAGAGTATAGTGTATTGACTTACTACTCTATTATTTTAACAGTAGATTTTTGTGAAGTTCTAGCAGTCGTCAAAATAATAGAATTTTATTTTATTATTCGAAAATACTTTCAAAGCTATTATAGTAATATATAAAGAATAGTGACTTATATGTTTAGATTTATCTAAAACTAATTTTATTTAAAATAGATAAAATGAGCATCTGTTGTCATATATTTTTATCTAGGGTGGACTGCTCTAGATACCATTAGAAATTAAATATTCTTTAGAATTAATTATATTTTATACCCAGATTTAATGGCTAATGAACAATTTGTTCCCCACATGTTTTCACGAAAAATAATACCTCAATAGAGGTCAAACTCTTATTTTATAGTTGGATTTATTATGAGCAAAAATAACGCAATTGATTTAGAAAATTTGAACGTAGATGAGTTACGTGCTATCACTGAAAATGCTCAACAACTTATCGCCAAAAAACAACATCAACGTTTGTATGATGCCTATATGAAGTTCGAGCAGATTGCAGAAGATAGCAATGCAACGATCGAAGAGATATTAAAAGCTGGTGAAAAGTTAGAGAAAAAACGCAGTATTAAATATCGCAATACTGATGATCATAGTGAAACTTGGACTGGCCGTGGTCGTAAGCCAACGTGGTTGGTTGAAGCGCTAGCAGCAGGTCGTGATATCGAAGATTTTGCTATTTAATTAACTGTTTTCTTATAAAGTTAATTTCTGTGAGCCAGCTTGAAGCTGCTATTGATAATGGTTTATTTACAATCATTTAGCGATAGATAGAGCTGCTTTCGAGAAAATAAAAGCCAGTATCTTTACTGCCAGTATTTTGGCAAAAAGATACTGGCTTTTTTTCTGTCATCTATATGCCATTGTTTGTTATGATAATGACGTTTTTGTCTTATATAAGAGTTATACGACTGTGGCCCAAGTATCTGAGTTTTCTCATAAACGTCCCCGTAAGCTTTGGTGGCTAGTTGGGTTTGTGTTGTTTGCGCTATTTGCTGTATTGCAAATGCCAGCAGCATGGTTACTTGAGAAATACGCGCCAGATACGCCCTATGTCCAGCATGTATCCGGCAATGTATGGCAAGGCGCTGCTATTTGGCAATTGCCTATGTCATCAACGTCGCTTACAGGTATGGCAGAATGGTCATGGAAGCCTTGGCAGCTACTCATAGGTAAGCTAGGTGCGGACGTCAATATTCACTCATCACAGACACGTCTGAATGGGCAAGTTAAACTTGGTCTGAGCTCATGGCAAGTTGATGACATGAGTGGAAAAATTGCACCTGAGACGCTAGCGAGTGTAGTCAACTGGCAGCTGCCAAATACCCCTATTCAAGTAAACAATGTATCGCTAACGCGCCAGTCTGATAAAAATGACGCATCTAGTAGCGATCCTGCTAAAGACGCTGGCGGATTTAGTGCAGCGGACGGTCAATTGACTTGGGTTGGTGGTGAGGTAGGCTATCCTAGTGGTGGCAAAGTTTTTTATATTACGATGCCTGCTCTAAGAGCCGAGCTTAGTACAGAGCAAAAAAACAATAGAGATTTGCTGCATATCAATTTATTGAATAATCAAGATAAGCGTTTGGGAGATCTGTATCTCGATAGCGATAATATGCTCGATGTCAGTTTGACGCAGCGCTTGCTAGAGAACATGCCTGAGTATAAAGGACAAGCCCCTCAAGATACGCCAGTTGTCAGTGTGCGCCAGCCATTGTTAGCTGGTTTGGGGGCGAACTAAATGCTTAATATCGCCGCAAGCTTAAAACCTGTTATCAATACTCTCAATCGCTTTTCAGGTTGGCTATTGTTGTTAGCCATTGCTTGGCTATGTTGGACAGCCGCCCGTCTTTTATGGTTATTACTAGCAGCACCTCTAGCGCCTGCATTGCCTTTAGCGCCTCTACAGAATAGTGCCAAATCCACCAAAGATTATAGCAGCTTATTTGCCATCTTTGCTGATCCCGATCCTGTTACCGCAGCCGTGCAACCACCTCCCAACATTGAGCTCAAAGGCGTACTACTAGCCATACCTGAGAGCATGTCTTCCGCCTTATTGAATGTCAATGGCGAAGTCAAAAATTACCGCATCGGTGATGGGCTAAAAGACAGCGATTATACGCTCGTGGCTGTTGATTGGAATTCAGTCATTATCGCTGATGCTAACGATAAAGAAACCGTTATCAAAATGCCAGAGGCGATGCCATTAGACCAAAGTGATATGCTAGCAAGCGGAATAAGTAATCAGCGTTTGCCAAATAATAGCATGTTGCCTACAGCGCCCCAGCCAGTACAAAACGCTGTTCCTGAGACAGAAGGGACAACTGGCGCAGACACTTCAAAAAGTCCACAGTCGGCTATCGAAGAAGCGGTTACGGCCTTGCAAGAAAACCCTGCCAGTTATCTAAGTAGAATGGGGGTGATGGCATCAGGTGAAAGTTACCAAGTCACAGCGGCGATGCCTGCTGGCCTACGTAATCGTTTAGGGCTTGAGCCAGGCGATAAGGTACTGACCGTCAACGGACAGAGCGTGGGTAATAACCCAGCGCAAGATGCTGGTGTACTTCAGCAAGTACAGCAAGCAGGTGAAGCGCAGATAGAGGTTCAACGTGGTGAGCAAGTTATTACGATTCGCCAGCAGTTCTAGCAAGGTAGGTTTTTAGCAAAATTGCTCCTTAAAAAATCAGCACATAGTAAGCAATATCACTGTAGGTAATCATCAATATGGTAAGTTTTCAGAATTTTTCAGCCACGCCTTTGTACTGTAGCCTGCAGCGTTTGATGCGCCTGTGTCGTCCACTTTGTCTAGCAGTGCCATTATGGGCTGCTGGTATTGGTCTTGCCAATGCTGAGAGCTGGAAAGTCAATTTGCAAGACGCTGATATCAAAGCTTTTATCAATGAAGTTGCGACCATCACAGATCAAAACTTTGTTCTTGATCCGCGTATCAATGGCAATGTCACAGTCATCTCTAACAAAGCCTTGTCCCGTGATGAGATTTATCAGTTATTTCTGAGCGTGATGCAAGTGAATGGTATCGCTGCGATTGAGTCAGGAACGACGACAAAACTGGTACCGGATAATATTGCTAAGCAATCTGGTGTGGCGGTTGATTTACGCGGTGATAGTGTTGGCGAGTCGCTCGCTACTCGAGTTATTTATTTGACTAACACCCAAGCTGCAGAAGTATTAGGGGTTATTCGCCCATTGATGCCGCAGTCGGCTCACGCGGCCGCTGTACCTGGTGTCAATGCGCTAGTATTGTCTGATAGAGCAGACAGCCTTAACCAACTGACAGCCCTTATCCGTGATTTAGACAGCAATGTGAATGACAGTTTGCAAGTGATACCACTACGCCACGTCGATGCCGAACGTATGATGGAGTTGATTAGCGCCTTAGTCTCAAGTGCGGGTAGCGGACAAGCCCAAGGTGGCAACAATCAGCTAAAGGTGATTGCTGATACGTCAAGCGATAGACTGTTAGTCAAAGGCAGTCCTGAAATGATTGCTAAAGTCCAAGAAATGGTCAATCAATTGGATACTACGCCTACCAGACGTTTAAGTGGTTTACGTGTCTTTCGTTTAAAGTATGCTAGTGCTGGTCATATCGCCGATATGTTACGCGGTTTGCTCGCTAATCAATCTATCAATAGTGCTGGCGCGACCTCGACATTAGAATCAGCTTCGCTAAATGATGTCAGTAGCACAGGCGCCGCAATTAATAATGCAGCTAGCGATAGCCTTGGTAGTAGCAGTGCGGCCGCTGTCTCGACTAGCAGCACAAGCGGAACAAGCACAGGGGTGGGCGGTCGTCCGTTTAGTATTATCGCTGATGAAACTCAAAATGCCGTTATCGTTAACGCCGCACCTGAGCTCATGTTCGAGATTGAAGATGCAGTCAACCAATTAGACAGTCGCCGCGCACAAGTATTAATTCAAGCTGCCATTGTTGAAGTGTCAGGCGATGATGCCACCCAGCTAGGTGTTCAGTGGGCGCTAGGTAACGCCAATAGTGGCTATGGAGTGGTCAACTTTAACAATGTGGGGGCGAGCGCAACGACGCTTGCGGCGGCTGCTTTAGCAGGGACGACAAGTACGGCAGGCATTAGCGCTGCGGCCAGCTCTATCGCAGGTGCATTGATAGGCATTGGAGACAGTCGTAAAGACAGTCAGGGCAACACAGAGTTTTATGGTGCTATTTTGCAGGCGCTTGATTCATCTACCAGTGCCAACTTACTGTCCATGCCATCGATTTTGACATTAGATAATGAAAAAGCCAGTATCTTGGTTGGTCAAAATGTACCTTTTGTCACGGGTTCTTTTACTACCAGTGGCAATAATTCAAACAACCCATTTCAGACAATTGATCGTCAAGACATTGGTATTAATCTGAATGTTATTCCTCATATTGGTGACAATGGCACAGTACGTTTAGAGGTATCGCAAGAAGTCTCGTCAGTCGTGCCAGGCAGTACGGGTAATGCCAGTGGGCTAATTACCAATAAAAGCCTTATTAATACGACCATTCTAGCGGATGATCAGCAGACGATTGCCTTGGGCGGATTAATGCGTGACAACACCACCACACGTCAACAGAAAGTTCCTGGACTGGGCAATGTTCCTGTTATCGGTAGACTCTTTCGTTCTGACAACGACAGCACCCAAAAGAGCAATTTGATTATCTTTTTACAGCCGACTATTTTACGTGATGGCGGCGCGGTAGCGAGTGTGACTGAACGCAAATTTAATCAAATGCGAGTGTTGCAGTTGGTCATTGATAAAAACGGTACGATTAAGCAGTTACCATTGAGCGGCACTGAAGGTTGGAATGGTAATGTCAGTGCAGATTACGAGCTTATGCCGCTCAATCCCCTTATCCCTAAACGTGATCAAGCGCCAAAATCTACTTCGCAAGGTTTTACAAGAGTAGATAGTCCTAATAGCGGTATCACGACCTATCCTCTTAATCGTTAAAATAATAGCCTTATATATAACGGTTAATATGATTCAACTGACATAAATGAATGTACGATGTGATAGACAGTAGTTACATCGTACATTAGCTTGCGTATTCATAACACAGATAAACATAGACGCTTTTATATTTGGGTATATTAGTTACTAATAAAATAATGAGTTACGTATCATGTTTTTCACTATAGTAAATCAGAAACTAAGATGACAGATTATAAAAATACGAAAAAATGGCTTTTACTAAGTATGGCTGCAACTGCGCTATTACTCATCCCTAGGCGCAGTAGTCGAAAGGACAATACGAAGGCAGTAAATAACCATGATACCGTATCTGAGGGTAGTAATATTGATGATGCTCACGAGAATGTAGTTAGTAAATAGAAGCTAGTAATTAAAAAATAGAAGATTAATAATGCGTCTATAGCAATATTTCTATATGAAAGTGCTTAAATAGGAAAAATTACTCAGCATTTATTACTCAATTCTATGTGTTGGAAAGTCAGTTGTGGAGTTTATTAATGTGTGGTAACAAATCAGTGACCATTACTGAGAGAACAAACGCTAGAGAAGCTTTAAAAAATGTCTATCCTCTTATAGATACGCATACACATTTTGATGCTCCAGTATTCGATACTGACCGAAGACAGCAGGTAGAGCAGGCTTATAGTCAAGGTATCCGTCACTTAGTGCTAGTAGGTTATCTATATCAGTATTTTGATCGAATGTACGATACTCAAGGTTTCATCAATAACATATCGCAATCGTCTGCGACAAACGAAAACAACCAAGATAAGTGCGATGTTGCAGCCCATATCGCACTCGGCTTACATCCATTTTATATTGAGCAACATACCGATGACCATGTAATACAACTTGAACAAATGGTGATAGAGCGTCGCCCGTTAGCTATTGGTGAGATTGGATTAGACACCTTTACCGATGCAATGAAACAGCCCGGTATACTTGCTAAACAAAAAAGGTTCTTTGCGGCGCAGTTGGATATAGCAGTAGTCCATAACCTGCCAGTGATGCTGCATATTCGCAAGGCGCATGCCGAAGCACTTGCAATATTAAAAGCACATAAATACGATGCGCATAAATTAGGCGGTATTGCCCATAGCTTTAGCGGTGGTGAACAAGAGGCAAAGGCTTTTGTAAAATTGGGGTTTAAGCTTGGTGTTACGGGTCAAATTACCAATCCGAATGCCAAAAAACTGCGCCGTGCTATTCAAGTAGCAGTTGAAAGTCATGGCATCGAATGCTTGGTTGTTGAAACGGATTGTCCAGATATGACACCTATTATGTGTCAGACAACGGATGATATTGATTCACATAATAGGAATGTACCAGCCAATCTGCCATGGGTATTAACAGGCTTGAGTGAGCTATTAGAGATACCACATGATAAACTTGCTAAGCAATTGTGGCAAAATAGCTGTGATGCTCTGAAAGTAGACTGGGCTTATTCAATGTAACTATGCTACTTATAAGAAAAGCATCGTTGTAATTAGAAGCTAAAAAGTACTAGCCAAATAAATGACAACCAAAATATTTGAAAAGAGAATTTGATCTGTTATGAGTGACACGCGACAATTTGAACAACCAGAATCCGTCGAAGACAGTCTTGCACAAGACGAATCGCGCCAACAAGATGAGCAGTACGATCGTCGTTTTCAAGGTACACGGACACTCTATGGTACCTCAGCGGTTGATACCTTTTCGGCAGCTCATGTCTACATTATTGGTGTAGGAGGAGTGGGCTCTTGGGCAGCAGAGGCGCTGGCTCGGACAGCAGTGGGAACGATTACGCTGATTGATTTGGATGTATTGGTTGCGTCTAATGTCAATCGCCAATTGCCTGCACTAGACAGCACATTTGGTCAAAGCAAAATTGAAGCAATGGCAGCCCGTATTAGAGAGATTAATCCCACAGTAACGTTAAATTTAGTCGATGATTTTTTGACAGTAGATAATGTCGCCACACTTCTGCCAAGTCGTGAGGCAGTCAAGTCCGCTACTGCTCAGGGTAGACCGATTGTTATTTTAGATTGCGTAGACGATATGAATGCTAAATTAGCAATTGCTTTACACTGTCGATTTAATAAACTAAAGTTGGTCTGTGCGGGCGGTGCAGGTGGCAAAATAGATCCAAGTCAAATCAGAGTAAGTGATTTGCGTGACTGTTATCAAGACCCACTGCTTGCCAAGTTACGCAACAAGTTACGCCACGAAAAAGGCATTAACAGTGCTTTAAAAGAAAAATTTGGTATCAAATGTGTCTATTCGACAGAGCCACCGATTGTAGATAAAAGCTGTCAAACAGGCGGTTTACATTGCGGTGGTTATGGCTCAGCAGTGGTCGTTACGTCAGTGGTGGCGATGATTATGGTGAGTGAAGCATTACAATTATTAATAAGACAGACGAGTCGTAACTAATGTGTCTGATATTATTTAATGGAGTTTACCTTGTCTATATCTAACTCGTCCAAGCAGAGCTACCCTGTCGCGGTAGATGAATTAGAACGTGTCAACAAGCTAAAGAAGTACCAGGTACTCAACGAAGATGATGAGCCTGCGTTCGATCGACTGGTTGCACTTGCAAAACTGTTCTTTGATGTGCCTGTAGTCACCATTACTTTCATGGACGAGGAAACCCAATATCTAAAACCAGCTTGTAAATTTGATAGTGAACCTGAAAGTGTATGCACGACATCACGTGACATTGCTTTTTGTAACTATACGATATTGTCCGATGACGTTTTTATAGTGCCAGATACTTGGAACGACGATCGCTTTAGCCAGAATCCCATGGTCTCAGGTTCTCCATATTTACGATTTTATGTTGGTGCTCCTATTATCTTATATGAAGACAATAAAAGGTATCGTCTAGGTACTTTATGCCTTATGGATACGAAACCTAATCATAGTTTTAGTGAGCAACAATCAGAGATCTTGGCAGAGTTTGCGAAAATGGCAGCTGATGCTTTACAGTTGCAGGATAAGCAACGTGATGCAAAGCATGCTAATGAGATGAAATCGAGCTTTTTGGCCAATATGAGTCATGAGATTCGCACACCGATGAACGGTATTATCGGTATGGTAGAGATGTTAGGCGATACCCAACTCAGTAATGAACAGCGAGAATACGTTGATAACATTAAAGTCTCCAATGAGCATTTGATGGTCATCATTAATGGTATTTTGGACTTATCAAAAGTTGAGTCTGGAAAAATGACGATTGATTCTATTCCATTGAATTTATCTAGTTTATGCAATGAGGTCGTCAGTTTATTTGCAATAAAGGCACGTCAAAGAGGCGTAACCTTAGATTATAATTATACTGAAACGCTATCACCTTATGTAAACGGCGATCCTGTACGTCTAAAGCAGATTATTGCAAACTTGGTCAATAACGCGATTAAATTTACGCGTGAAGGTGGTCAAGTAAGTATCGATGTTAAACATATGGACAATTGCTACTGTCCAAATAACATTAACGAAAAATTCGTGAGTACGAGTCAAGAAAAAGAAGTAAGCAAAGTAGAAGCTGATGAAACTGGTCAGAACATGACTTTGTGTATAGAAGTGAAAGATACGGGTGTTGGTATCAAAGAAGAGTCGTTAGAGGCGATATTTGACGCTTATGATCAAGCAAATAAATTTACTCATCGTATTTACGGTGGTACTGGACTTGGACTGTCTGTTTGTAAGTCTCTAGTCGATTTGATGGGTGGTCGTATTCATGTAAATAGTGAAGTAGGGGTTGGTACAACATTTAGCGTATTGTTGCCGTTAACTACTATTGATGAAGACAAGTATGAGACATGGCAGGACTCTCACGATACGACCATGATTGAACCTACGCATGAGCGGTCTGGCCATATCTTGTTGGTCGAAGATGATGCTGTCAATGCAATCATAGCCAAAAAATCACTAACCAGCAGTGGTCATACCGTCACCCATGTTACGGATGGTCAGCAAGCAATTGAGGCTTTTGCTTTATTCCCTGATCGTTATGATGTGATATTGATGGATCATCATATGCCGATTATGGATGGAGTACAGGCGACTATCAAATTGCATGAATTATATGACCCCCAAGTACTACCGCCCATTATCGCTTTGACTGCCAATGCAATGGACGGCGAGCGTGAGAAATATCTGAAAGTTGGTATGCAGGATTATTGCACCAAACCTTTTAAGCAAGAGCAGTTGAATGCCTTGGTACAGTATTGGCTGATACAAAAGCAATCATTGGAAGAAGAGTGATTTGCTAGATATTAGTATTAGCGCAATTGATTAGTATTTTAATGTAACTATGATCGATAAATATAAAAAAAGCTTAACCGCCTATATGGTGGTTAAGCTTTTTTATTGATGATAAAGATATCAGTAAATATCAACTACCAGTCATGTTCGGAGCGATATTAGTTCACGCGAGTTTGGTAGTCGCCAGTACGCGTATCAACACGTACCACTTCACCTTGTTGCACAAATAATGGTACACGTACAACAGCACCTGTCTCTAATTTAGCAGGTTTGCCACCACCGCCTGAAGTATCGCCGCGTACGCCAGGATCTGTTTCTACAATTTCTAACTCAACGAAGTTAGGCGGCGTGACTGACAGAGGAGCGCCATTAAATAACGTAATGGTACATAGAGCATTACTGTTTTCTTTTAACCACTTGATTGAATCACTCATTGCGTTTTTGTCCGCTTGAATCTGCTCAAAGCTCTCAGGATGCATAAAATGCCAAAACTCGCCATCGTTATATAGATAGTTCATTTCAGTATCCATCACATCAGCAGCTTCTAGGCTGTCACCTGACTTGAAAGTTTGTTCCAGTACTTTGCCACTACGAAGATTGCGCAACTTAACACGGTTAAAGGCTTGACCTTTACCAGGTTTGACAAACTCGTTTTCAAGAATGGCACAAGGGTTGCCATCAAGCATCACTTTTAGACCAGCTTTAAATTCATTAGTAGAAAAACTTGCCACAAGAAACTCCTAGGGGTTGTAAATATAATAGTAAGACATAGGGCTGACTGTACCAAAATTTTCTGTTATGCCAAGTATTTACGGATTAACGAGGATACTTTGATAGGCTAGACACTAAGGGCGTATAATATCGGATTTTGGGCACAGGTAATAGGCTGTCATGATAAACCATTTAATCACACAAAAAAACTGGCAAACGCAATTATCGGAAGCTATTACCTCTGTTGATGAGCTATTGAGTATCCTACAGCTTGAATCAATGCGTGCAGAAGTTTACGTACCTAAGCATTTTGAACTGCGTGTGCCGCGTGGCTTTGTGGCAAAAATGGCTATTGGCGACCGTAATGATCCCCTGCTTAAACAAGTGTTGCCAGACCAGCAAGAGCAAATCAACGTCACAGGCTACGTAGCAGATCCGCTAAGCGAAAACACGCAAAACCCTGTAAAAGGCTTGCTTCATAAATATCAGTCAAGAGTATTGTTAACGATTACGGGTGCGTGCGCTATTCACTGCCGTTACTGCTTTCGCCAGCATTTTGACTATAGTGCCAATATGCCGACTGCTGATGCAAAAGAAAATATCATCAACTATATTAATGCAAATCCTGAGGTCAATGAGGTAATTTTGAGTGGTGGTGATCCACTAAATGTGACCAATCGACGTTTGTTTTCATGGTTAGATACTTTGGAGTCTCTTCCGCAGATTACTACCATTCGGCTGCATACGCGTTTGCCATTGGTGATACCCGCACGCTTGGACGCTGCATTGTTAGAGAGGTTATCCCGAAGCCGCTGCCATATTGTCATGGTCATTCACTGTAATCATGCCAATGAGATAGACGCACTAACCGCTGAATACTTGCAACGTGCGAGAGCAGCTGGAGTTACGCTATTAAACCAAGCCGTGTTGTTAAAAGGTGTCAACGATACTCTTAACGCGCAAGTACAGCTTAGTCAGCGTTTGTTTGCTTCTGGCGTGCTACCATATTATTTACATGTGTTGGATAAGGTGGCTGGTGCAGCGCATTTCGATAGTAGTGAGCAAGCAGCGATTGAGCTTTATTGGTCATTGCTAGCATCATTGCCAGGTTATCTTGTCCCTAAGTTGGTCAGAGAGTTGCCGAATAGACCTTTTAAAGTGCCGATTGATATTTACAGCAATAGCTAATGTAGGGCACTATATCAATTTAGGAGAATTAGTAAACAAAGAGCGGCTCTTAAAAAAGATACGGATAGTATATTTAGAAACTAAAATCTAGGATTTATGCTTTTTTATAAGTATAAATAGATATATGATTGGAACAGAATATAGACTGTCAGTATGTAAGCTAATTAAAAAGTATACAACGTTAAATACAAAACTTTGCCAGTATATAGGTATTGTCAGAGCGTACTGCTAGATTTAGGCTCACAATAAATAGATATCATCACTTTTCTATAGTCGAGCTTAACAAACATTTTTTATGCCATACATGTATTTGTACTGCTGCATATTACTGATTGCCTCAGAGTGACTAATAAAGAGTAAAGATACTGATGATAACGTTATCAATGCTTCAAGAGCATTTAGATTCTACAGAGCCACTACCTCCGCTATCTAATCGCTCAGTAAATGGTCAAGAACGTTACTTGTTAAAGATGTTGGCAACGCTACCTACGCTTACCCAAGAGCAGCAAACAGAGCATTTAGAGAGCCTACTGACAGTATTACGTGAGTCCAATATGGATGAACAACAGCGTCTCAAATTAATGACAACAGTCATTGATGCCTCAGACCGACTGATTGCAGCTTTTAGGCAGCACTATATCTATGAGACAGGCGCGCTTAGTCAGGATCAGATGTCTTATATCGCTAAAATGCAATCGCTACATTATTTAATTATCATGGTTTACGACAAAGTCATCCGTCGTGAGACTCAGTTGTCAGAAGCCTCCTTAAACCAATCTTCTGGTAAAGGTTGGCAGCGTTTTTTTGGTGCTGAGACTAAACCTGATAGCACGCTTGCTATTGCGATTTATCAATCACTATTAAGATACCAAAAACTATTAGCAGAAGAGACACTGTGCTATCGAAAGCCATCAGATTACCTGTGGTCTAAAGGCAATCAGTTATATTATCTGGCTCATCAGAGAAAAGTAGCTGATATGGATTTAAGTCTACATACTGTCACGAACCAAACAAACAGTATCCATCAGCTATATTGCCAAATTTGTTTGCATCATTTATTAAATTTGCGTGCTATGAGGCGCCCGAATATCTTACTCGTACAGCGTCTATTGCCTGACTGGGCTAAACACATGGTCGCAACCATAGAGCCCGCCACCGAGACAAAAGTTTTCGTTGATCTTCATAGTAGTAATCCGCCAAGCTATCTGACCGTCAACTCTCATATCAACCCATATGAAGATCGTCATGACTGTCTATTTATAGAACTGACACCGATAATTGAATATTTTGAGTCACGTAAAAAAGCCTTTATCGAAGAAGGCAACACAGCAGAATATAGTCTGCTTAATGCTATTTCGATGACCATCAGCTACCGCTATTTGCAGCCGCCACTTAGCTTGCCAACCAAATATACTAGCAAACATCAGGCAAAGTTAATCACCAATTTTAACGATATGCACTACCATGTAGGTCATTCAAAAACTTTTGCCAATTTGATCGCTATAAAGCATTTACGAGAAGAAGACAGGCCTTTATACGATACGTTTGATAACGAGCGTGGCCGCAGTAGCATCATAAATATTGAAACATTTGACGATTATGACAGTTCTTCAGCATATCGAAAACTGCATTTGTTGCCAAAAAATGGTAAGCCTAATGAGAAGGTTGCAGACAAAAATATTTTCAATAAAGAGAGGCTTATTGTAGAAAAACATGACTCTGACCTTTCTCTAACGGCACCGCAGCCCTTACACATAATGAGTTTAATTTTGGTCTATGGCTCTGAAAATACAGAACAACCTGATTGGTCAATAGGGGTGGTACGCTGGTTCAATGTAGATACTAAAAATCCAGAAGTGGAATGGCAAATACTCGGGCATAAAATTGTGGCATGTGGATTACGTTTGGAAGGCAGTAAAACGCGAAGTCATCATTTTGTACCGGTATTTATTCTCGGTAAAGATGAACAGCTACAGACGACTGGCACGCTAATCGTACCGCCTTTTTACTTTCAAGCTGATGATAGAGTCGTCATGCGTATTGGTAATAAACAAACCACTCTACGATTAGGACGCAGGCTAATGATGACTGATAAGTTTAGTCAATATGAGGTGGCGCAGTTATAGCGCTTAGAGGTACTTAGATGCGACAAGTATTTCAGGCCATAACGGAGAGTTTATACAGATTGTCGCCAGTAATATAGTAGGCGACGAAGGGCATAAGTTAATCTGCAGTTGGTCTAATTATTGTCTATAATGATAAATATTGTTACTCTGACTTTTATGATATCTCTAACTATAAAATAATTATCATAGTGAAAACTCAGTCTATACTGATAGGATTCATAGAATATTAACGTTAGCGTCTTTTATGTGCTAGGTTAGTTTTAGACAAGATGTAAAGTAACAAAATAATAGATAACAATACGTACGACTAAAAGGCTCCTTATGCGCTCTCAATCTCTTTTAAATTTATTGGTGATCAATGACGATCAGCTCTATGCTGAACGTCTTGTGCAGTTATTGAGTCCTTATTATGATAGTGTGAATTTAGGGTTTTTGGACGATAAAGAAGAGCTATTAAAACTTCTGCGCCAACCGTGGGATGTACTGGTATTTGGCAAAGCTTATAATATGAGCTTTACAGATGTGGTGAGCATCGTACAAGAGCAAAATATCGATCTGCCAATGATCTGTTTAATGAATGAAGAGATAGCGTCGACGGCCTACAATGAGTATGAGCTACCGACTGTGATTAGTGGCACGATGATCAAAGCGCTTGAAATGGATCAAGAAATGCCTGTCGTCATGGCTATTTGTCTACAGCATAGTAGTTTGCGCAGTCGTCGTGAGCTAAAAACTTTACGTCAAGTACTGTCTGAAGCAGAACAACGTGCTAATGTGCTGATTAAGAACTCCAAGAGCGCGGTTGCTTATATTGATGAAGGGATTCATATCTTTGCTAATGATCCCTATCTCCAATTATTCGGTTTCAAATCAATGAATGAAGCGGTAGGCGTGCCTATTATTGATCTGATTTCGGATGGTGATAGTGTCAAAGGATTTAAACAGTTTTTACGTCAGTTTGACAAAGGCAGTCGCCAAGACGTTGAGTTTAATTTTGAAAGTGTGCGGACAGATGGCAGTACTTTTGAAGCGAAACTACAATTAGCATCAGCCACGTTAGAGGGCGAGCCAGTCATTCAGATTATTATTCAGCAGAATAGTAATAATAGTGCGGAGGTTGCTAAGCGTTTAGCTGAAGCTGAACGTAAAGATAATTTAACTGGCTTAGATAATCGTCGCGGTTTTGAAGATCAGATGATAGCAATACATCAGCAGGCGTCCCAAGGACTAATGATCGCAGCCCTGTTATATGTGCAGGTTGATAATGTAGGAAAAATAAGAAGTAGTTTGGGTCTACAAGGAATAGATGCAACGGTCAAACAAGTTGCCCACACGTTGACTGAGCTAGTACCTGATGGGCATGTAAGCCGTTTCAGCGATACTGCATTCACGATATTAGTAAAAAACAAGACGACGAATGATCTTGAAGAACTTGCTAAAAATATCGGATCCTCTATCAAGGATATGTTTATTGAATTTGATAAACGTACAACCAATACAACAGTTAGTATTGCTGTTGTCAAGATTGAAAAAAATCCTGTAGAGCCTGTCATTATATTAGAACGCGCCATGGATGCTATCAGCCAAATCATGGTAGAGACTTCTAACAGTGGTGGATCTTACCGTATATATGACCCAAGCGAACATGCCAATAGCGATGATCATGCGCTTGCTGAGTCATTAGTGGATGCCATTACTAATAACCGCTTTGAGCTATCATTTCAGCCAATATATGACATCAACAACGATCGTAGCGACTTTTTTGAAGTGTATCTACGGTTACCGCTGTCAGATGCTGACAATACGGTATTAACTCCTGATCAATTTATGGCGGTGGCTAAAAAACATCAACTATTAGAAAAGATTGATAGATGGGTGCTTATCAATGCCTGTAAGAAAGTTAATGACGTCCGTAAAGTTCATCCTGAGGCTAAGTTATTAGTACAATTAACCAATGCTTCATTGGTTGATAAAAAATTGCCGATTGTTGCCAGTCAATTGATAAAGGCAGTTGGTGGTACAGCTGGCGTATTAACACTACAGTTCAATGAAATAGATATCTCTGATCATTTAACCGTTGCCAAATCCCAATTTTCCGCGCTCAACGATGTCAATTGTCAAATCGGTGTTAATAACTTTGGCTCGTCTGCCAAATCTATCGAAATTGCCAATTTTGTCCAGCCTGATATGGTACGCTTGGCGCGCAGTTATATCCAAGATATTGGTGCAGCAGAAAATCTAGAAACGGTCAAGTCTCTTATCACACGTACTAATGATATCAAAGTCGATGTACTCATGCCTTATATTGAAGATGCAGCAACGATGTCAGTTGCTTGGAGTGTGGGTGCGCGCTATTTGCAAGGGTATTATTTAGAAGAGCCTAGTAGCACAATAAAGGTAGCGAGTTAAAGGGCCAATATGTCATATCGTTTATGTCATGGCGATAATATTCCTCAACTAAAGATTGCTAAAAATGACACTTATTAATAAATATCAAATGAGCAGTCTTTTGGCTGCTGTTCTGTTGCTCGCAGCTTGTGAGAAAACACCACCTGACCACCGTGCTCCTGTGACTCTGCCCTTATATACCGACGGAGATGCGGACAACGGTTCGATAATTTATAAAGATGCTTGCGGTCAATGCCATCAACGTAATGCGGGTCTGAATAAAAAAGGCCCACAATTAATGAATATATATGGTGCGCCGGCTGCCGAGTTAAAAGACTACACCTACAGCAAAGGGCTAGAAGATTCAGGTTGGGTATGGGATGCAGAGACACTCGATCCATACATTGCAGATGCCCAAAAAGCCATGCCAGATTCCAAAATGCTGTCTGACCCGATGCCAGATGCGAAAGAGCGTGCTGATATCATCGCTTATTTATCTACGCTCCGTGCCGCTGCACCAACCGTTACAGATGATGTGAACTGACTTATCATCGTTATGACCTAAAAAATGAGCCAATAACCTACTATGACCCATGCAGCTAACGATAGATCATTATCCATCTCTCAGAGAACAGCGAATCCGCTTAGCCAGTCCATACATAGTACGGCTGATTTTCAACGCAATCAGCAGCAAATTGCACAGCTGTTAGCGCAATTAAATCAGATTGTATTGGATAAGCCGCAAGCAGTCAGGCTAGCACTCAGTTGTATCTTAGCAGGCGGTCATTTATTATTGCAGGACTTGCCTGGTATGGGTAAGACGACTTTGGCACAGGGCTTGGCACAGTTGTTAGGTTTGAGCTTTAGCCGAGTGCAATTTACCAATGATATGTTGCCTGCTGATATTTTAGGTATGAGCATCTACGACCAAAGTAAACAGCAATTTGAGTTTCGTCCGGGCCCTGTCTTCACTCAGTTATTACTTGCTGATGAAATCAACCGTTCCAGTCCCAAAACGCAGAGTGCGCTACTTGAAGCGATGGAAGAACGACAAGTCACGCAAGATGGCCAGACTTATCCTTTGCCACAGCCATTCTTTGTGATTGCCACCCAAAATCCATTGCAACAAGCAGGTGTCTATCCGCTCCCAGAGTCGCAGTTAGACAGATTTTTATTATGCTTATCACTGGGGTATCCATCGCCTGCCGCAGAGCGTGAGCTGCTAAAAGGTAAAGATCGTCGCGAGCTGCTCAAAGATTTGGATACGGTGCTTGATACTGAAGCTGTACTATTGGCTCAGCAGGGTGTCAGGCAGGTTTATGTGGCAGATACTGTATTGGATTACTTGCAAAGACTGGTTGCAAAAACCCGTGCAAGCCAAGAGTATCATGGCTTATCGCCTCGCGGCGTATTGTCACTACAACGTGCTGCCCAAGCGCATGCCTATGTATCGGGATATATGGAAGTGACCCCTGAAGATATCCAAGCGGTGTTTGCTGCGGTCACTGATCATCGCCTCGGTCAGCGTTTCGTACCCGCGCATGTGACCGGTGGACAAGCGACAAAAACCATCGCCCAACGTATCCTAGCAGAAGTGTCAGTCGTCGCTTAGCAGCTGATATGCTGTTTGACCGTATTGATTAACTGCATCGCTGAAATATAGTTTTACACATAGTCAAATCTATATAACTTAAAAAAATATCAAAGTCACTCAGTTCACTATTTACGGTGTTTTCGCCCGCTTTTCTTGTATTCGAATTGTCCTTAATCAACTATATCGTTCTATTCGTGAGTTTGCTTGTCAGTCAGATATAAATACAAATGATGACAACATTGTCAATCAGATGGTAATAATAGGGTAGTCATGAGCTTGTTACCAAAGGCCTTAACCGCACCAATAAAATCAGCTCTGAGCCGCTGGTTTGCCGCGCGCGCACCTAAGAGTGATAGTGCTACGCTTAATTTGCGTAATGTCTATATTTTCTTTAGTCGTGAAGGGATGCTATTCGCCGTATTGTTAGTAATTACCTTTATCGCAGGTATCAATTATGGCAACAATTTGGTGCTTGGTTTGTGCTTTTATCTGGTCAGTATTTGGCTAATTAGTTTTCATGTTACTTTTGCTCATATATCTGGTCTGCAAGTGCGTCTGCTAGAAGTCACTATGACAGAAGCTGGCTTGCCTGTTTGGGTTACGCTACAGTTGAATAGTGATAGTCGCCAACCAAGGCGCCAGTTGCTATTTGAATTTGAGCAGATAACCAATAAAAAAACCAAAAATGGCACAAACACGCAAAGCTCAATACTCATCACACGATTACAAGGTGAGCAAGTCATTCGACTTCCTGTCCAGACTTACAACCGTGGCCAACTTGAACTACCACGGTTAAAAATAAAAACAGTTTATCCCTTAGGTATCATGCGTGCATGGTCTTATGTCTACTTTGCGCGTACAGCTTGGGTATATCCAAAACCTGAAGTCTTCGACTGGCAAGCAAAATATGCAATCGCAAGCTTAGAGAACTTACCAACAGGTGGACAGTATAGACAGGGTCAGGACGACTTTGAGCGATTAGATAACTATGTCGAGGGTGAGTCATTGGCCCGAGTCTCTTGGGGGCATGTAGCGCGGGGACAAGGCATGCTGACCAAGCACTTCGCTGATCCGGTCGGTCATGAGCAAACGCTTGATTATGCAGATATGCCAGCTGCACATCACGAGCAAAAACTTGCACAATTGGCTTATGGCGCATTGACGCTAGGTCAGCTAGGCGTGCCGTTTCAAATGCGTTTACCTAGTGATACTCCTGCTACTACGGAGATGGGTAACGGAGAATCCTTTGCGCAAGCATGCTTGCTAAGGCTTGCGAAAGCACCATGACCAATTCTAAACGCTTATCTTCTGCTGATGTTGATACACTGTCCACAGAGTATTCTGCGGTCGATGCTACAAAAACGGCCAGCTTTGAGCAGTTGGCTTTAGGTCAAAAAGTCTCAATTCGACCTGAGCGAAATGACGCTAAATGGTATCGTAAATTATTTGCACTGCCAGCTTATTATTGGGTATTAATTGCTCAAGTCGTCGTTGTGTTACCGCATGCCGCACATTTGCCATTATGGCTGATAGGATTTGCCGCCGTCAGTATCGCCGCTCAATTGCCTCATATCAAAGCTAAATTCAAGAAACTATCGCACCTAAAACGTATTTATCAAAGTGTACAAATGCTAGGCTTTCTGCTGGGGCTATTAGGTCTGTGGCTAACCTACAATACAGCGTTTGGATTGGATATGGGCATGGCGTTTTTAGTACTATGCTTAGTTAGTAAGCTATGGGAGCTATATAAGCGCCGCGATGCCTATGTGGTTTTGAATTTATCATTGTTCGTGCTTGCGGCATTATTTTTGATGGACCAAGGTTTACTGACTACTTTAGAAGTGATCGTTGGCGCAGTCATTGTATTGCTAGCATTTATTGCGCTTAATGATGATAGCGATGCTAACGGTGATGGACGCTTGCGTACATTGGGCGTGTTAGGGGTTGGTGCATTGCCATTGTTGGTGGTGCTATTTTTGTTTTTTCCGAGACTGCCCCCACTGTGGTCAGTACAGCTCTCCGGTCAGCAAGCCATTACAGGTGTGTCTGATAGCATGTCCCCTGGTGATTTTGCCAATTTAGGGCAGTCAACTGAGCTAGCTTTTCGCGTAGAGTTTGCTGATGAGCGTCCACCGCAACAGCAGTTGTATTGGCGCGGTTTGGTATTTAGTGATTTCGATGGTGTCACATGGCGTCCGGCCCCTCAGAAGGATCAATGGTCGTCGAGATTGCAAGCACCTGCATGGATTCAGAATGCCTTTGCTACTGTACCTGATGAATCAAGGGCGGCACCTGTCAATTACAATGTTATCTTAGAACCCACTCAGCAAAACTGGCTATTTGGTCTTGATTACCCGTTCTCCCAGCAGCCAGATATCAATACTACCTCTGAATTTACCTTATCAAAGGATCAACCTGTTACGCAGCAGCTTCGCTATGATGTGTTGCAGTTTGCACAGATGCGTATTGATCCAGTTCTAACAGAGGCATCAAGACGTGAGAACCTTGCCTTGCCTAATGAAGGTAACCCACAAGCACGCGCGCTTGCTAAGCAATTATTTGAGCAGTCAGGTTCAGACCCTATTCGCTACATCGCTGCTATTGAGCAATGGATCAATCGAACAGAGTTTCGCTATACGTTGTCGCCACCACGGCTCAATACCAATCGGATTGACGAGTTTTTATTTGAAACCAAAGCAGGGTTCTGTGAGCATTATTCGTCAAGCTTTACCTTTATGCTGCGCGCCGCTGGTATTCCTGCACGAGTAGTAGCGGGCTATCAAGGCGGTGAGCCAAGTCGCAATGGTAACGTATGGGAAGTGCGGCAAATGGATGCGCATGCATGGACTGAGGTTTGGCTTGAGGGCCAAGGCTGGGTACGTGTGGATCCGACAGCCTTTGTGGCGCCTGAGCGAGTAGAGCAAGGCATGAATACGATGACCCAGCAGCAGGGGGCAGCTATGTTTGGCAATGGTGCCAGTGCACAAATCAGCTATCAGCAGTATCAAATGCTACAAACGCTACGCCGCCTATCAGACCAAGCGAGCTACTACTGGCAAAAAGATGTAGTCGGCTATGACCAAGACAAACAGGCCGACTCGCTACTCAAATGGTTCAATATCAGCTCAATCATGCAGCAAATCATTTGGTTAGCCACCAGTGCGGTTTCCGTTATGGTTGTCTTAGTTTTTGTCATTTGGTATAGTCGCCGCAAACGCTGGCACCCAGCAGACCTACCTCTTGCTAAGCTCTCAAAACGTGTTGCTAAGCATGATAAATTATTAGCCCGCAATGATAACGAAGGGCAGCTAGCTTGGTTGGAACGTTTGGCATCGGCTATTGATAGCCGTCAGGGTGACAATGCTCATTCTGCTACAAGTCAGCTAACAGATAGTAGCGACCCAATCGTTATTCAGACAAAGCTTATTGAAATTAGACAAAACTACCGTCAGTTACGCTACGGACGACTGAGTACATTTGATAGCAGTCATAGCGAGTATCAAGAACGACTCGAACAACTTAAAAAAGATGTACGCGCATTGTTATAAAGGTTTTTGGTGATAGTGCTATTAAGTTGCTAAGGTGTTTTGAGCTAATTAAAAAATAGATAAGCGAATTAGTGAATAAGTAGAGAGGCGGTTATATGGCGATATATGTAGATTTTGTGCAGATAAAATTCAAAGGCCATAAGTGGTGTCATATGCTGGCGGATAGCTTGCAAGAGCTGCATGATTTTGCGGCATTTATTGATGTGGATGCGCGTCTATTTCATCGCAACGCTAGCTATCCTCATTATGATATCACGGTTCAAATGCGTGAAATCGCTATTGCCCAAGGTGCTATTCCTGCCGATAGAAAAAAGATTATCGAGTGCGCAAAGAAATTAAAAGTAGAGCTGAATGACCAGATAGAGCAATCTAGTCATTCTTGATATGAAAGCTTTTTAAGTAAATAAGTAATACTTCCGTAGCACATTTCACTTATTTACTCGAATGTATATTTATTCAACTATATCGATCGCATTATTTTGCTATTGCTGCAGTACTGATAGCGTTAAGTGCTTTTGAGATATTAGCAATCTCGGTATCGCAACCTTTGATATTGTGACGTGTCTTGAGGTAGTCAGGGTTGTTGTATGACAGCCATACTTTTTTATCGGCATCTTCGCTAATTAAGATTTTTTGCGGCAAATCAATGGCAACAGTTTGCTCACAGTTCATTAATGGCGTACCCGCTTTAGGGTTGCCAAACATAACGACTTGCGTTGGTCTCAATGATAAGTCGGCACTCTGTGCATTTTTCTGATGGTCGACTCGTGCAAATACTTTCATACCCTTGCTTTCGATAACTGAGACCAGCTTGTCTGCGGTATCTTTGACGGAGTGATTGCTCTGTAAAGTTACCAAGCCTTTTTTAGCATTGATAGAGGTTGTTGTGTCTGTCATAGCACCAGTACTCTTGGTTTTATCCAATAGCGTATCGATACTGGCACAAGAGGAAACGGCTACTGCTAGCGCAGCGATAGAGACGATTTTAATCATAATGACACCTATAAGTTATCTGTAGTATGGTCAGTCCTAACTATAATGAGCAACATCGAATATTCATTGTGCGTAATCAGGTTTGTGATTGCAATACGTCTTAACAGAACGTTAAACCAAATGTTTTGCTAGATAATCTACGAGTAGCCTAATCTTTGGTGATAAATGACGGTTGTGCGGATAAATAGCCCAAATGCTTTCTTCGGGCTCTCTATAATCGTCAAGTAAACTGACCAACTCGCCGGACGCTAAATACTTTTGTACATAATAATCAGGAAGCTGTACGATACCCAGACCTTTTAGCGCAGCATCGACCAGACTATAGCCGCTGTTATATTGCACTGTACCAGAGACACGCAGGTTCCTTTCTACGCTCGTTTGTTGGTTGTTCGTCTTACCATGAGTATGACTGTTCTCTTTTGTTTTAGTGGTATCTATAAAGTGCCAATAGTCACGAGTACCCAATAGGCAGTTATGTTGACTTAAGTCACTCAGTTGGTGCGGTATGCCGTGTTTTTTTAGATAAGAGGGCGCCGCGCAGACAAAGTTAGTACGCAGGCTAAGTCTCTTTGCCATCATCGTCGAGTCATGCAATTTGCCAATACGAATCGCCAAATCATATCCTTCTTCAATCAAGTCGATTTTCTGATTACTCAAAAAGGCAGTCACTTCGATATCGTGATACTGCATCATAAAATCATTGATGAGTGGTAATAACTGCTGCTCACCATAAGTAACGGGTGCTGTTAGTTTTATCCTGCCTTGTGGCTTTGATTGTAAGTTGCTTACGGCTTGCTCAGCGGCATCCAAGCCATCAAGTACACTGCGGCAGTGCTGATAAAATACACGTCCTTCTTCGGTCAGTGAGACCTTGCGTGTGGTTCGATATAGCAGCTTTATATTTAAGCGTTTCTCTAACGCGCTGATTTGACGGCTGACTTGTGCCGTTGAGATACCCAGCTCTTTTGCACCACGTGTAAAGCTCTCATATTCTGCGACATAGACAAACTCACTAATTCCTTCCCAGCGCATGATTATTACCAATATGTAAAAGATATTTGCAAATATAGCATATTGTTATCCGCTCAGAAATAAATATAATGGTTAGTATCAATGTAAACAGATGGTGTTTTACTGTCATCGATGCTTGCCTATAGAGGGCAGGCAAGATAAGCTCAGTCTATCTTTATTTGTTTTAACTGTAGATATAGTGAACGCCAAAATCCATAAAGTGTGTTAGCAAGTTATTAGAATTGTTTGTGCTTATAGCGAAACTGTCATGTTATCACCCATAAATAACAATCAATTAAAAAGAGAGATTCTTATGTCCGATAAATTTATTAAATCAAAAGCCGCCATCGCGTGGGGTCCAAAGCAGCCGCTATCTATCGAAGAAGTGGACGTCATGCTGCCACGCAAAGGTGAAGTATTGGTAAAAATCGTTGCCAGTGGTGTTTGTCACACAGATGCTTTTACCTTATCTGGTGAAGACCCAGAAGGCGTGTTCCCTGCGATTCTAGGTCATGAAGGCGGCGGTATCGTTGAGCAAGTTGGCGAAGGCGTGACCAGCGTTCAGGTCGGTGATCATGTCATTCCGTTATATACGGCAGAGTGCGGCGTCTGTAAAATGTGCCGCTCAGGCAAAACCAATCTTTGCTCGGCAGTACGCGAGACTCAAGGCAAAGGCTTGATGCCAGATGGCACCACACGTTTCTATAAAGATGGCGAACCTATCTACCACTACATGGGCTGCTCAACGTTCTCTGAATATACGGTGCTACCAGAAATCTCATTAGCCAAAGTCAATAAAGAAGCGCCATTAGAAGAAGTTTGCTTGCTTGGTTGCGGCGTGACTACCGGCATGGGCGCAGTCATGAATACAGCAAAAGTCGAAGAGGGCGCAACCGTGGCTATCTTCGGTATGGGCGGTATCGGACTGTCAGCAGTGATTGGTGCGGCGATGGCAAAAGCCAGCCGTATCATTGTCATTGATATCAATGAAAGCAAGTTTGAATTGGCCAAAAAACTAGGTGCAACTGACTGCATCAATCCAAAAGACTATGACAAACCAATTCAAGAAGTCATCGTTGAGCTAACCGATGGCGGGGTTGATTATTCGTTTGAATGTATCGGTAACGTTGATGTCATGCGTTCTGCGCTAGAGTGCTGTCACAAAGGCTGGGGCGAGTCAGTCGTCATCGGTGTCGCTGGTGCTGGTCAAGAAATCTCAACGCGTCCATTCCAGTTAGTGACAGGCCGCGTCTGGAAAGGCTCAGCATTTGGCGGTGTAAAAGGTCGTACAGAACTACCAGGCTATGTCGAGCGCTATCTAGCGGGCGAGATTCCTTTACAGGATTTCATCACGCATACGATGCCAATAGAAGATGTCAACGAAGCGTTTGACTTGATGCATAAAGGCGAAAGTATCCGTACGGTTGTACACTTCTCAGAGTAATCAACAAACCCAGTAACGACATTATTGTCTTAGAAATACTTTATTAAAAACAAAAAGGCTGCTTCAATATTGAGGCAGCCTTTTTGTAATATTATTTCCACACATAGCTTAGTGATTGAAAGTCTCAAGCACTCTTTTTGCTAATGATTTGATCCGCTAATGTCGATAAGTCTGATGAGGTCAAGTCTGGAACTGGTACATTTGGCGCGTTTAGCATCGCATTATAAGGACGGGTCAAAAATGCACCGCGACAACCTGCCGCTTGTGCGCCTATGGTATCCCAGAGGTGACAGGCGACAAGGCATAAATCTGACGTATCAACGGCTAGCGTATCAGCCACCAATTGGTAGGTACCAGGTGCTGGCTTGAATTTGCCAACAGTCTCAATACTAAAGTGCTGCTCAAAGTACTGACTGAGGCCTGCTTTTTCTAATGGCGTTGGAGGCGCACTGCTTGCTGAATTGGTCAGCGTGACCAGTCGAAACCCTGCATCACGCAAACGAGTCAGTGCTGGCGCTGCATCAGGATGCGCAGGCAACGCACTCATTCTTTCTTTGAACTCATTGATATCATCGTCTGTCAAAGTCACTTGTCTGATATCAGCAACCATTTGCAGAGCACCAACACCAAGTTCACCAAAAGGCGTATAGAGGCCAGACAATGTCATAGTCTGTGAGTACAGTACTAGCTGAGCGAACCATTCTCGCAGTACTCTTTGCTTGCCAAAGACGCGCGTAAATAAAGGCGTTAGCGTGTCGATATCGAGCAATGTTTCATTGACGTCGAACACAATAATCGAGGGAAAGCGTTCAGAAGACATAAAGCATCCTTTTATAGAGTGTCATTTTTATAACGTCAGGTGGTTTACTCAGTCATGTTGGCCAATTGCTCTAAGATACTGATGTAGTTTTCGACCCCTTGAGCACCGCTGACCAGATGACGCTCATTAAAGATAATCGCTGGTACACTTTGGATGCCTTGCTGTTGCCAATGCTGTTCTTCTGCTCGTACTTCTTTCGCAAAGAATTGACCTTCTAACACTGCCAATGACTCACTACGATCAAGCCCAGTCTCTGCTGCAATATCGGCAAGCACATTGATATCTGAGATATCTCTGTTATTGGTGAAATGCGCGGCAAACAAGGCTTGCTTTAGCTCATGCATGCGGCCTTGTTGATCAGCGAAATGTAGCAGCTGATGCAAATTGAAGGTGTTGTGCATGCGTGTATCATCATTGAAATTAAATTCAAAGCCAACTTCTTGTCCAGCTTCAGTCATTCTGACTCGGCTAGCATCTGATTCTTGTTTAGTAGAGCCGTACTTTTCAATAATATGCTCACGTAGATTTTGACCTTCGCTTGGCATATTTGGGTTTAGCTCAAACGGATGCCAGTGGATAGTGTGAGCAGTATTGGTTTGCTCAAGTGCTGCTGCCAATTGACGATAACCTATAACGCACCAAGGGCAGACGACGTCTGAGACGATATCTATTCGGAGTGGTTTTTCTGATGTGCTCATATTTCCTCACGGGTATTATTATGTATGTTTTGTTTGGGATATATAGATAGTGGCATATCAGTTGGAATCAAGCAGATATACCTAGTTGTCAGACAACTATAACTAGTTACCATATATCAATTCAGTTCATACTAAGAGAATGACTAAGTGATTACAATGTAGTCTGCGCAGTCAGTGTCGCCAATTCGGTAGCGTAATTGTAACTATTACTAATAAGAAAGTAGGCGTTTTTGCAATACGCTGACTCAGTCATAACAAAACCTACGAATATTTAACCAAGCAAGCATAGTTATAAAATAGCTTTTTATTTAAAGTGGCCTCGTTGAAATGATAATCGAAGAAGAAAAATTCTAAGAAGAACAAATATTAATAATGGAGTCATAGATGAAAAATATCACTGAAGCAATGAACTGGCGCTACAGCACAAAAGAATTTGATACCAATAAGAAAATCTCAGCAGAAGACTTCCAAAGTCTAAAGGATATTTTGCGCCTCAGTCCTTCGAGTACCAACATTCAGCCTTGGCATTTTGTTATTGCTGATGATGAAGCTGGTAAAGCCCGAATCGCTAAAGGCACTGAGGGCATGTATGAGTTCAACGATGCCAAAGTAAAAAATGCTTCGCACGTCATTGTATTCTGTAGCCGTGTCTATGCTGATAATGAGTTTTTGGATGATATCTTAGAAAAAGAAGATGCAGATGGTCGTTTTGCAGAGCCAAAATTTAAAGAGCAAATGCATCAGACGCGTAAAATGTTTTTGGACATTCGTCGTTATGAGCAAAAGGACGAGCCACATTGGTTGATAGAGCAATTGTATCTTAATATGGGCGCTCTACTACTAGGGGCTGCAACCTTAGGTATTGATGCGGTTCCGATGGAAGGGGCGGATTTGAAAGCACTTGATGAAGAGTTTGATTTACGTAGCAAGGGCTATACTGCTGTGGCGGTCGCGTCGCTTGGTTACCGTAGTAAAGATGACTTTAACGCTGAGCTGCCAAAATCACGTTTTGATGAAGAAACTATTATCACGAAGGCATAGCCAGTAGTCAGCTAAGCAAATGACGTTTTTGATAGACAGATCTACTAAATACTATACGTAAAAAGTCTATCTAAGAGCCTCATAAACTGACCGTTTATGAGGCTTTTTTTTAGGGACTTCCTTTGAAATAACGTTAAAAACTGATGATAAATCACATACCATCTATTAGCAGCGCTAACATTTCGATACTCTCGTAGATTAGAAACTACACTGGAACCCCTACAAAGTAAAAACAAAACAACTGTTTTCATACGTCATAATAAATTTATTAACGTTGTCATTTTGAAGCGTATTTCACCATTCCATTATATTCATCTGCCAGCGAGAAGCCAGCATGTCTACTTTGACCTTAACAATCAATAAGCAAGATTATCAGCTTGAAAATCTTGACGCCCGTACGACACTGCTCGACGTCTGTCGTCAGCACCTACAAATTACTGGACCCAAAAAAGGCTGCGACCATGGTCAATGCGGAGCATGTACTATGCTCATCAATGGACGACGGGTCAATTCCTGTCTGACACTCGCCGTTATGCATGATGGTGATGACATCACAACGATCGAAGGCATTGGAATGCCAGAGTCACTATCGGCATTGCAGCAAGCGTTTAAAGACAACGACGCTTTTCAGTGCGGGTATTGTACGCCAGGTCAGATTTGCTCAGCGACCGCCTTGATAGAAGAAGTAAAGCAAAACTGGCCAAGCCATGTCAGCACCGACTTAAAAAATCCTGATGGTCGCCTTGTACAAGAAATTGCTGAGCGCATGAGCGGTAATATCTGCCGTTGCTCAGCTTATCCAAATATTATCAAAGCCATTTCACAAGTGCTTGAGAGTCAAGTATCAGAGAGTCAAATACAAGAGTCTAGTACTCAAACAACAGACAATACAGTGCAAAACTCAAGCGTGACAGGTATCTGGTCACCGCCACCGAGCGAGGCACAACTTGGCAAAACCTCAGCGAATAACAAGACAGCAACTGCTACAACAGGAGGCCGCTCATGAAACGCTTTGAATACAGTCGTGCTGATGCACCAGAGCAAGCGGCAATATCTGCCAGTACTGAGGATGCGTCTTTTATCGCAGGTGGTACCAACTTATTAGACTTAATGAAGCTAGAGATTGAGACGCCAATTAAATTGGTTGATATTACCCGTTTAGAATTAGAGCAAGTCGAAACCACTGCCGACGGTGGTTTGCGTATCGGTACGCTTGTGACAAATAGTGACTTGGCAGCGCATCCTGAGGTTATTGCCAATTATCCAGTATTGTCCCGAGCGATTTTAGCAGGAGCGACAGGTCAGCTGCGTAACAAAGCGACCACTGGCGGTAACTTCTTACAGCGTACCCGTTGTTATTATTTTTATCAGACAGACAGCGCCTGCAACAAGCGTGAACCGTGCACAGGTTGTCCAGCTATCAATGGCGAGAACCGTACGCTAGCTATTTTAGGCACGAGCGATGCCTGTATTGCTCAGCATCCATCTGACATGGCAGTGGCGATGCGCTTGCTGGATGCCACTATCGAGACAGTTAAAGCTGACGGATCGACTCGTTCTATCAATGTAAAAGACTTTTATTGTTTACCAAAAGATACGCCGCATATCGAAAACGTATTAGAGGCAGGCGAGTTAATTACTCACGTTGTATTACCTGCGCCTATCAAGGGTATGCACACCTATGACAAAGTGCGCGATCGCGCCTCTTATGCATTTGCGCTTGTGTCCTGTGCCGCAGTGGTAGACGTTGACGACAGTGGCAAGCTGAACACAGTAAGATTAGCATTTGGTGGTATCGGTACTGAGCCATGGCGTAACGAGGCGGTGGAGGCAATATTAACGGGTACCGATGGCAATAATGATGTTATCGCGCAAGCCGCTGATCTGTTATTGAATGATGCCAAAGGTAATGGTCAAAACGACTTTAAGATACCGTTGACGCGTCGCCTACTAAAACAAGTCATTCAGCGCGCACTAGCGGGCGAGGGAGCATAATCATGTCATTATTTGAATCAATCACTCAGTCAGAACCGACCAAAAAAATGACCATGGATGAACCTGTTGAGTCTTTGTTTAGCACAACAGCGAGCAAACTGGTCGGTAAGCCAATTAACCGTGTTGACGGCTCGTTAAAGGTTAGCGGTCAAGCGCCTTACAGTGCCGAAATTCACTTAGATAACAAAGCGTACGGTGTTTTAGTCGGTGCGACCATTGCCAAAGGACAAGTCGAAAATATCGACAGCAGTTCTTTAGACGGCATTCCTAATATTATCAAGGTCGTGACAGACCCTAAGCACTTTTTGCGTAACTCTCAGCAAGGCGGATTGAAAAAAGCCCCGAAGCAGGGCGCGACTGAGATTTTTTATCATGGTCAGCCCATCGCTGTTGTAATCGCTGAAACCTTTGAGGCAGCAACGGAAGGGGCGAATGCGCTTAAAGTCACTTATAAAGATGAGACTGACCAAGCGGCATTAAATTTTACCAAAGAGTTGTCCAACGCCCATGCAGTCGATGAAAAAAAAGGCTCTGATAAAAATTATGTCCAAGGTGATCCTGAGCAAGGTCTAGCTGATGCTGAGGTAACACTAGATCGCTTTTATCATACGCCAAGTCAAAACAGCTCGGCGATGGAACCACATGCGACATTGGCACATTGGGAAGGCGATAAGTTAATTCTTTATACGGCCAATCAAATGCTGGCGTCTTGCAAGCAACAAGTTATGGATGCGCTAGACTTAAATAAAGATCAAGTTCAGCTGATCGCGCACTATGTCGGTGGCGGGTTTGGTAGCAAGCTCGGTATTGCCCCTGAATCTATTGCCGCTGCCATTGCGTCAAAAGAGCTTGGTCGACCAATATTGATTACCATGACCCGTCCACAGGTGATGGAAGCGACAGTCAGACGATCAAACACTCGTCAGCGCATTGCAATTGGCTGCGATAAAAATGGTGTTATAGATACGTTAGTTCACGATACCATTTCTAGCAATTTGCCAGACGAGGCGTTCTTTGAACCAACTGCCTTGTCTACGCACTATCTATACAGTGGTAAAAACCGCCGTGTAAATTATGAAATGGTAGACATGAACCAAGTGCTATCAGGTTCGATGCGTGCGCCTGGTGAAGCGGTCGGTATGATTGCCGTTGAATGTGCGATGGATGAATTGGCTGCGCAGTTAGACCTTGATCCTCTAGAGCTGCGCCGCCGTAATGAACCCGAAAAAGACCCTAGTAAAGACATTCCATTTTCGACGCGCCAGCTGATTGCCTGTATGGAGCAAGGTGCTGAGCATTTCGGTTGGAGTCAGCGCAACACAAAGCCTGCCAGTCAATTAGAAGGCGACTGGTGGATAGGTACGGGCATGGCTGCAGCCGCACGTGGTAATCAGTTACAGTCTTCTGAAGCACGTGCAACGCTGCAAATCGATAAGTCAAAAGCGCTTGGTGTCAAAGCGGTTATTGAGACAGATATGACGGATATCGGTACTGGATCTTATACGGTGTTTTCTCAGGTAGCAGCAGATTTATTAGGACTACCTATTGACCATATCGAGATGAAATTAGGTGATAGTGCCCTGCCGCCTGCATCAGGTTCAGGTGGTAGTTGGGGCGCTGCGAGTGCAGGTAGTGGCGTCTACCTCGCTTGTGAGCAGTTGCGTGAGATGCTAGCAGAAAAAGTCGGTCTATACCCTGATACGATTCAGCTAGATAATGGTCAAATTAAGCAAGTAGGCAAGCACGATTTGACAGCGGTAGAGACAGCCAAAGAGAATGGTCAAGCGTTTGCTGATAGCACTATTGATAAAATATCTGAAACTACAGGAGTCTCATTTTCAGAGAATGTATTAGAAGAACAGTCAGAATCAGAAAAATATAATTTTGACAATACAGAGTCATATGCACTTGCTGACGTGGTCGCGGGCTATGAGGAGCAAAAAGTCAGTGCCAAAGGACAGATAAAGCCAGGTAAAAATGGTAAAAAGTATCGTCAGTCTTCTTTTGGTGCAAATTTTGCTGAAGTGGCTGTGCATAAGGTCACTGGTGAGATTCGTGTAAAACGTATGACAGGCGCATTTGCCGCAGGTCGTATTCTTAACCACAAAACAGCAACTTCGCAATGCTATGGCGGTATGGTATTTGGTATTGGCTCAGCACTGATGGAAGAGGTCATCCACGATAAACGTGATGGACGCCTATGTAACCATGACCTTGCTGAGTACCATGTGCCAGTTAATGCCGATGTACCGCAGTTAGATGTGATATTGGTCGAAGAGGATGATCCTTATACCAACCCAATGCATATCAAGGGCATTGGTGAGACTGCTATTGCTGGTGCTGCCGCTGCGATTGCTAACGCTGTCTACAATGCCGTCGGCGTACGCGTTTATGATTTTCCGATTACGCTTGATAAATTGCTTTACGAGATGCCAGAGTAATTTTTTGAGCCATATGTACGACAGGAACCCGCTTAATGAGCGGGTTTTTATAACTCAATCAGCAGTATATTTCGTCATTATCAAGAAAATAACTACCAAATAAGAGGCGTTATGAATCAGGTCGCTGACATTCTTAAGCTGGCAATCAAAGTTAAGCAACAAGGTGTTGATGCTGTATTGGCAACGGTCGTACGTACTGAAGGCTCAGCATATCGCCGTGCTGGCGCGATGATGCTCATCTGTGAGGATGGTCGCTCAGTTGGGATGATTAGTGGTGGTTGCTTGGAGCCGCATATTATCAAACGTGCCTTTTGGCTTACTCGTAACGGTGCCAATGTGCAAGTTTATCAAACGGGTGATGACATTAAATATGCTGACGATGGCCAAGCGCAAGCAAGCGTGAAGCGAACTAACTCTGATATATATGATGGGTCGGATGACGGTTTAGATAGCAATTTAAATAGCGGCTTAGATGGCGGTTTAGATGAAGCAGACTTTGATGAGCTAAATTTTGGATTGGGCTGTAATGGGCGAGTGCATGTATTATTTGAGCGACTAACGACAGCAACGCCATTGCTAGAGACAATCCGTAATGTTCGACGTACTCAGCAGCCGATTACTGTAGCGACTTTAATTCGTGCTAACGACTATCAGCATCAAGATTCCATATCGCAGAACAGTGACAGTTTGCGAACTGGGATGAGGATTAATTTAGATGAACATCGCAGTTTGGGAAGCGTTTCTGCACTAGGGAAAACAGCTCTTTCAAGCATACTTGCCAATACTGTAGAAGAATTAGCAGAATATAAGCTGTCTGATAAAAATGCCGAATATGTGACGGTGGAAAACGGCGAGGTCACAACAGAGTGGCTTGTACAACGCCTGCAACCACAATTGCGTCTATTGATTTGCGGGGCAGGTAATGACGTGATGCCACTGGTGACCATGGCTAAACTACAAGATTGGTATGTGACAGTTATAGATAGCCGCGCGCAATATGCGACGCGTATGCGGTTTCCTCAAGCAGACGCTGTGATGTCGCTATCTTTAGATGACAGTGAGACTTTGCTTAAGCTCAGTAACAACGCAGCAGTTGCTCTGATGTCACACAGCTTGAGTCAAGATCGCGCTCGCTTAGCGACATTACTAAAGCATTCAAATAATTATAAATACTTAGGACAATTAGGGCCGCGCTATCGTACCGAACGCTTGATTAATGAGATTAGAGTGAACCTTAGCAATCCTGCTATGTTAGAAGCGGGCATTCATAAATTACATTATCCGATTGGTTATAAGCTGGGCGGAGATGGCCCTGAGGCACTCGCGCTTGGTATCATGGCACAGATTAATGCGGTCATGCACAATCAAGAGGCTCCAGTAAGTGGTTCACACAACAATATTTCAAGTATCCCAGCGGTGAGTAGTGATACGGATGCCAATACTATCCAGAGTGGCATATGAGTAAGCGTGCATTTACAGAAGGTGCTGAACATACAGAAAGTACTGAACAGCAGAGCCAAAATCATGCGATCCTTATCTTAGCAAGTGGCCTCAGTCAGCGTCTCGGTCAACCTAAGCAGCTACTCGTTAAGAATGGCGAGCCATTAGTTACTTATATGACTCGATTGGCAATAACGACCAATCCGCAAGCCATTGTCATTGTCATTCCTGATAATCATCGTTTGATTGCTAGTACGATGACAGAGTTGGCTAATCAATATCCAGCGGTTCAAATAGTGGTGAACTCACAAGCTGATACTGGTATGGCGCATAGTTTACGTTTGGGTATTGGAAAAATTGCTGCTCTTGAATCGACTTCAATCGATCGAGTGCTCATCATGGGAGTCGATCAAGTATTGTTAGATAAGCCACATCTAACAGCTTTGCTAGCGGGCAAGCAGACGGTAGTGGCCAGTCGCTATCACAGTTGGCAAGATTTAGCGAAACATCAAAATCGAGATAAAACGGTGTCTGATATTATAGGTCCACCTTTAGCAATTAACTATAAATTGCTTAGACAGTGGCAGTCAGAATTGATAGGAGACAAAGGGCTTCGTCATCTCATTGGAGGATTGCCCGCTGATCAAATAGGTGAGGTCGATAATGACCAACTTAGCTACGATATTGATACGCCCGAGCAGCTAGCATTTGCCAAACAACAAGGCTGGCTTGATAGCTAACCTGATTAATTTAATTTATTTGAACAGTATTCATTTTGAATAACGAAATGCGAGAGAGTAAAATTATAAATACGATAGAAACCGAACGACTGTACCTACGACAGTGGCAAGCGAGCGACTTTGCACCATTCGCTGAGATGAATGCTAACCCTAAAGTAATGGAATACTTTCCTAAGCTATTAACTACTTCCATGAGTAATACTATCGCCAAAAAATGCCAGTCGCTGATTGATGATAATGGGTGGGGTTTTTGGGCGGTTAGTCTAAAAGAGACAGATACTTTTATCGGTATGGTTGGGTTAAATCACGCGCATGCCGATATGCCGTTTTCTCCTGCTGTCGAGATTGCTTGGCGCTTACATAATGACTATTGGGGACAAGGTTATGCAACTGAAGCTGCCCGAGCATCTCTGGATTTTGCCTTTGTTGAGCTAGAGATTGAGGAAGTGGTTGCCTTTACTGCCGTTATCAATAAGCGCTCACAATTGGTTATGGAGCGCCTTGGTATGACCAATACACAGGAGGATTTCTATCACCCTATGCTTGACCTTAATCATCGGCTCGCTGAGCATGTGCTATACAAAATTACTCGGCATCAGCGGCAAGATACTGTGCTCACTTAATTGCATTGACGGCTGTCTTTTACTCTGTTTGGCTACTATTATCACGCGAAAACGTCAAAATATGTCCCTTAAACGGTAAGTCTAGATAAGTCGTATTTTCAGGTTTAACGTGCTTACTACTAAAGCCAAGTTCAGTCATCTTGTTGGTTAGTTTGTTTTTGCGTCCGCGACCAGGATCGACCACGATGACCTCGCAAGTCGGCATAGCATGGCGGTCAATAAACTCAGCTAATATGTCAATGTGTTGGTCTTCATAGAGCAAGTCACTGCCGATAATCATATCAAACTTGCCAAGATGGCTATTGTCCTCTGCCCAGTCTAAACGCTCAAAGTTTATCTCTTTGGTATTATTCAGCGTGGTATTTCTATCAAGGAAATACTCAACCGTTGGATGATAGTCAGTCGCTGTGATGTCCGCATGTCTATGATTCAACAGCAGACTAGAGAGCGCCATACCGCAGCCAACTTCCAAAATACGTTTGCCTGCAATATCGTAATCGAGCATATGATTGGCCAGCACCAAGCTTGACGGCCATATCACCCCAAACATCGGCCAAGAAGCAGAGCAGATGCCAAGGTTTAACGCTTCGTCATCAGGGTCGCTAAATTGTTGATTGTCACGCAAAGTACAAATATGAATGTCGGTATTGCCAATTTCAATCGTTTGATAACGCACGCGCACAGTGGTCAGCGAAGTCATAAACTGTCCTAAAAAATAAGCAAGAATGCAAGGTTTGGCAGGGGTTGCCGATTTCGGTAGGGTACAACGTTGGAAAAGATAATTAAAATATTGGAAGCGGTATAGATGTTTGAATGATTAGAGATTTGTGGCAACTTAAGTTGTGGCAAGAAAATACCTAAGTGTATGAGAAGAGTATGACCTAAATTCTGACAAGTTATTGTTAATTCTGAGAGTATTGTTATTGCTGCATAGAGTTAGCCGATACTAGAGAGTGATATAGGTAAGAATGGTACGAACAGTTTCATATAAGCATAAGTAGTGTGCTTAGCTAGAATTAAGCACACTGCTTATGCTCGCGTAAAAGATTGAGATTAGGCATCAAATCATTCGATACAGCGGAATCAACTAAGTGAGTTAAATCAGTTAAGCAACCTCCTTAATTAAGAAATCTCAATCCAGAGGTTTTGAGTGCCCATACCAGCTCGACAAAGGCACGACTGTTGGTCAGAGGTTCGCCATCGATGATGAGAACGTAGCCTGCGTTATCTATCCATAAAAATACAAAGCTGGTCTCAGGAATGAGTAGGTCTACCTGCTGAAAAAACGAGATTGCTTGGCTTTCTACCGCCCATCCACGTTGCTTTTGGCGAAGCATAAAGCCTGAAAAATCAGCGGCGGCGACACTGAGCATATCTGCTTCTTCTTGACTATAGCCCACTCGCGCCAAACAAAATCCTTCATCAGAGCCGATCGCGGCACGGCGTTTACCAGATAAGCTCGCCACGACATAAGGCAAGAACTGGTCCAATGGTAAGTTAGGTGCTGGTAAAAGTAGCGACAGCTTTTCAATCCAACCTTGTTCTATAAAGCTCTGTAGCCATTGTTCAGAATAGCGCTGAAGCCAGTCAGCAGCGAGCAACGTCTGATCATAAGACAGCAAATCCTGTAATGCCAACTGCTCATCAGTTGGTTCGTTCTGTGAAAACGCCTCAAAAATACCAGCTGGCGTCAGGGTGAGATAGGTTTTATCAGCATTTAAGTAAGAAGACATAGTAACTACCATTATGATAAAAGTGATTAATAAGTGACAAATTAGGCTTTCATATCGTTGAGTTCAAATAATTTCGATACAAGGAAATAGAGCGTAAGTTATACATTAGTATGCTTAGCGAGGATAATGATGTAGCGGATTTATATGGATTTGACTATAGTTTGATCGAGATGTTGTTGGCAGTTGTCCCAGCGTGCATCGAACTGCCAATCACTTCTACCCAAGCGAAACCATACTAGCGAAAATGCGAGACGATCATTGCGTGCAGTACAATGGGCAAAAAACTCGTTTTCGATTTGCTCAATCGTACCCCAGTCTTCGTCCTCACGCGCTTGCATCAGCTCAGTGGTGATGTCTTTAGCGATTTCTCGGGCATCGTCGCTGCTGATACGCAGCCGTTGCTTTTGCTCATTGAGAGAAGGGGATATCAGCACACTCCAACGAGTGGCCAACATACTATTGCGCTGGATGTATCTTTTTTTATCAATACACTCACGAAAGCCTTGCTGGACATGAGGATATAAACGATCTTTGATACGAGTAAATAGGTTGTTTACATCATATGGGATATCAAACCAGCACCCATAAAAAAAGTCCGCTACAGCACCTTGTAACGGCTCTTTCTCCGTCAACAGTAACGCTGCATTGATACGCTGCTCATGAAAATGACGGTTGTTGGGTGCCAAAAATACTTTACGAGAGTAAAACCGAAATACTCGGTGCGCGACTCTTTCATTTTCTTTGATCAGGTCTGAATCAGACATAATAATACCCTCCTGTCATCGCTATTATTACGACGGTGCTTGCTTCAGTGGTGATGACTCCATATAACAAGCGATGATGTAATCCAGAGAAATAGCGCTTGATATCAATACAATGATTGAGCGACTAATCCAACAACGTCTGCATTAAATCAATCATAAATTCGGCATCTTCTTCGCTCATTGGCTCAAATCCTTGAGGCATGCCAAGCTCAGCCAAGGCTTCTTTACCATCTGCATCGTTGTGCAAATTGAGAATGGCCTCTAGAAAGATTTGTGCATCGGGAAAGTCTTCTTTAACAAGGAGTACATGACTGATATCAGCCAAATCACTTTCGATAAGTACCGACAGCTGAGTTTTGGTCAAACGTGAAAAGCTATGAAAAATCTCTGCCAAAAAGAACGCGACTTGGGCTTCACCTTTGATGACTTTGCGGGCAGCCGCTTGATAGGTCTCGGTCACATCCCAGTTGAGATCAGAGGCTTCTATATCGACGGCTTCTAGCAATCGCAAACCAATCAGTTTGACATCTCGGTTGTCAGCCATGGCGACAGTAGCCCCTGCTTGAATGTCTTCCAAACGGCTGATAGTGCTATTAGCTGCGGCTGCAATGATCATCTCGTCAGATTTACCGATAGGTCGGGCAATGGCTCGATAGTCTTGCTCGCGGATGAGAGTAGCTGCATCAAAGGGGTTGGCATAAATGATTTGAATGTCACCAGCATCAATGACCTGCTCTTGCTCAGCGTGAGAGGCAGGAATATTGAGATGCATGTTTAAGTTGGCACGTTTTTGAATCAAGGTGTTGAACATGTGCCAGCCTGCAAAGCGATCAGGCGAAAAATCAGGGGCGATTAACATATGGTGTGTCGTCATGATTTAGCCTTCCTCATCTTGTTTCATTTGGGCATATTGAGTCATCGCCGCTTCAATTTTGCTGCGTGATGGTTTGCGTCGTACCGAGGTGTAGCCGACGGTTTCACCGCGACGCACGTTAGGCACCACAGTGGCATAGACCCAATAATGACTGCCGTCTTTGCATAAGTTTTTGACATAGCCATGCCATTTTTGTCCAGACTCGGCAGTACTCCATAAGTCTTTATAGGCAGCTTTTGGCATATCAGGATGACGCAAAATATAGTGCTGTTGGCCAATCAATTCATCTACATGATAGCCACTGATTTCGACAAAGGCGTCGTTGACGTGAGTGATGATACCGTCGAGATTGGTACGCGAGACAATCAGCTTACCGTCTGGGTAGGGGCGCTCTATACCAGTATCATAGACAGTCCGTGACGTGCCATCATGATAAGTCATCGTGATTTGCTCAGCAGGCATATCGGGTTTGTGTGCATCAGGGATTGGAGAACCCATGGTCATCTCCTTCGTTGATCGTTATATCGTCAATCCTCTATAAATTGAACACGGTGTCAGCCTTGCTTAGTCTACTACTTGTAGTACTCTCACTCGGCTTTCTTGTGTTCAAATTATATTGAACCGACTATGTTTATAGTGATTAAAAAGCTAATAAGTTCGATAAGCAGTCGCTAATCAAATGAGCTTTGCCAATGCTTCTGAAGCACGCTTAATATCTAGGAATATCAAGCCAAGCTTGGCATTGGGCTTTGCCATGATGGTAAGTACGGCTTCATCGCCTGATGAGGTCATGATGACGTAGCCTTTCTCGCCTTGAATCATAATACGATCGATACTACCGCGTGCCAACTCGCGGCCTGCACGGTCACCCAATGATAATAATGCTGCTGACATAGCACCCACACGATCTTCATCCACGCCGGTTGGTAGAGCTGAAGCAATCATAAGACCATCGTTAGAGATTAGGGCAGATGCTTCAACATCTGCTGATGAACTGTTTAAGTCTTCCAATATCTGCTGAAATGAATCTGTACGCATATCGCTTTCTCTGTACTGGTGATGGGTTTTTATTTATGAGCTAATGAAGTTAGTCAAAAATAACCCTGTTTAAAAAATGGTATTATAAATCCTTACTAATAATATTGATATATATTTGCCCAATTAAAAGTAAATTTTTTTGGACTTTTGTGCCTTTTGTCATCAAATCATTACCCTTTATCTTTATTTTTTCGAGGAAAATGATGGTTTTTTATTATGTCTAATCGATGAGCGGTTGAAGACCTAGCAAGATCCTTGGTATTTTTTTCAATAGAGATATTTTTTGTAACTATAGATTAATGTCCACCATTGCTATCAAACGGAGCCGCTGAAATTTAGCTAATAAAAATCACTTATAGATTCTTATGATGAAGATATTTACTAGACTTATAAGTCTCAAAAATGATATACAGTCATGAGGGGATAAATGTTGACACTTCTAAATGCGTTATAAAGATACAAATTGAGTCAGCTTTTTTGATCCTATCAGTCTCTATACATAATCTTGTATAGGGGCGATTTCAGTTTTACATCAACGTTTATAGTCCTTTCGTTTACTCAATATATTGTAGCGTCGATGTAAATAATTACTATCACCAGTTTTATCCTAAGGAAGAAATACATGAGCATCAGTGAAGCCATCCAAAAAGTCGAAGCACGTTATGCCCATCAGCCCGAATTCATTCAAGCAGTAAAAGAGGTGGCAATTACGATTCAACCTTTATACGATGCGCATCCTGAATATAGTACGTTAAAGGTATTCGAGCGTTTGGTAGAGCCTGATCGGGTATTTGGCTTTCGTATCAATTGGGAAGATGATCAAGGCGTGGTACAAGTCAATCGTGGTTGGCGTGTGCAGTTTTGCAATGCTCTAGGCCCTTACAAAGGCGGTCTTAGATTCCATCCTACCGTCAATCAATCCGTATTGAAGTTCTTAGGCTTTGAGCAAATCTTTAAAAATGCCTTAACTGGCTTGCCTATTGGTGGCGGTAAAGGTGGGTCAGATTTTGATCCTAAAGGTAAAACAGACAGCGAGATACGTCGTTTTTGCTATGCCTTTATGCGTGAGCTACATCATTACGTGAGCAAAGACATGGATGTGCCTGCTGGTGACATCGGCGTCGGTGGTCGAGAAGTTAGCTATATGTTTGCGATGTATAAGAATTTAACGCGTGAATCAACAGGGGTTATCACTGGCAAAGGCGTGGGCTTTGGTGGCAGCTTGATGCGTACAGAGGCGACTGGCTACGGTGCAGTCTACTTCTTAGAAAACATGCTCATCGCTCAGAACGATACGCTTCAAGGCAAAAGGGTGCTGATATCAGGGGCGGGTAATGTTTCATTGCATGCTGCCGAAAAAGTGAATGCGCTAGGTGGTATGGCAATAACTGTCTCTGATTCACAAGGGACGTTGCATGATGAAAATGGCCTCAATCAAGAAAAAATTGATTGGCTCAAAAAACAAAAGCAGCAAAACAAGCCTTTAGCAGAGTATATTGATGTTTATGGTGGCGAGTGGCTTGCTAAACAAAAACCATGGCAGTTTGAAGCTGATATTGCGATTCCATGCGCTACTCAAAATGAAGTCAATGAAGCTGATGCCAAATTATTGGTCGAAAATGGCGTGAAGTATGTGGTGGAAGGCGCTAATATGCCGCTCACTGCGGAAGCAATTGATTATATCCGTTTGCACCGTGTTCATTATGCACCTGGTAAAGCTGCTAATGCGGGCGGGGTAGCAGTATCTGCGCTTGAAATGTCGCAAAACTCTGTCCGTCAATATCAAACCTTTGAGCAAGTCGATGAGCGTCTAAAAGGTATTATGAAAGATATCCACGACAGTGCTGCGAATGCTTCAGAACAATATGGTCAAACTGACAATGGGTATATCGATTATATGGCTGGTGCCAATATGGTTGGCTTCAAACGTGTGGCTGATGCGTTGGTCGCTTTTGGTATTTTGAACTAGTCTTACTTATAAGTGGTAAACAAGCCTTAGTGGTTGGTTAATATGGACAAATAGCAAAGCCCCAATCATTGAATGGTTGGGGCTTTTTAATTGAGATAAACAAAGGTGGGTTGATTATATTGTGTCGCGCCATTGTCCTTGAACCATAATGCCTTGGATAGGATTTAGCCCCATTTGATAGGCCAAGTCAGCAGGACGAGCGATATCCCATAGCTCTAAATCGGCATCACAGCCGACTTCTATTTTTCCTTTATTAGGTAGACCCAATGCTTGTGCTGCGTGAACAGTAACTCCTGCCAAAACCTCTTCAGTGGTTAAGTAAAATAGCGTACAGCCCATATTCATCGTCAATAACAGCGACGTCAACGGTGAGGTGCCGGGGTTACAGTCGGTTGAAATTGCCATAGGAACGTGATGTTTACGTAAAGCTTCAATCGGTGGCAACTTAGTGTCACGTAGCGTATAAAACGCCCCTGGCAATATCACAGCAACCGTATTGCTAGCGGCCATTTTTTTGATATCTTCTTCTGACAAGTGCTCTAGATGGTCGCTCGATAGCCCTTTATATTCAGCAACTAAAGCACTACCACCTATATCAGATAATTGCTCAGAGTGCAGTTTGACTGGTAGATCTAAAGAGCGAGCTACCTCAAAGACTCGTCTGATTTGCTCTGTGCTAAAGGCGATGTTTTCACAGAAACCGTCGACCGCATCGACTAAGCCTTCTGCATGCAGAGTTGGTAGCCACTCGCAAACTTGCTCGATATAGTCGTCCGCATGGTCTTTGTACTCAGTGGGTAGGGCATGCGCTGCTAGGTAAGTGGTGCTCACATGAATGTCGTATTTTTCTCCCAGTTGACGAGCGACCGTGAGCATTTTGCGCTCCGTGTCCAAGTCCAAGCCATAACCTGACTTGATTTCGATACTGGTGACACCTTCTTTCATAAGTGCGATTAAGCGTTTTTCACTTTGTGCAAATAGCGATTCAATACTGGCGGCGCGAGTGGCACTGACCGTCGCGACAATACCACCGCCTTGTGCTGCAATGTCTTGATAACTGACACCTTGCAATCGCGCTTCAAATTCATTGCTACGATTACCACCATAAACGATATGTGTATGACAATCGATAAGCCCTGGGGTTATCCATTTACCATCTACATCTGTGATTTGGCTATCTTGATAATGAGGCAGATAAGTAGAGATTTGGTCATGTGCCCCAATCCAAGCGATTTTGCCATTTTTGATACCGATGGCTGCGTTTAGTATCTGACCGTATGGAATGCTATCAGCGTGCTTATTTGTATCTACACCTGTATCAATACCAAAACCATGCTGCTCTGAAAAAGTGGCGATATTGGCGTTAATAATAACGTGGTCAAATGATGTCATAGTAGACTCGTCTAGCATCTGTTCTGTAGGATTTTTCAATACGGAGTTCTTTGATTCATTCATAATATGCTCCTAATTATTGGGAGGCTAATGTATTTAAGCGCTAAGTAAATGCTGCTCTACAATAGCCGCTAGTAAGCGAGCAGCGACTTTGCAGCTACGACTGTCAATATCAAAGGTAGGATTGATTTCAGCAATATCTACGATTTTTACTTTGCCTGATGCCATAATGGTTTTGACCATACGCTCAACAAAACCAAGATCAATGCCGTAAGCAGCTGGGGCGCTCACACCGGGCACAACACTGGCAGGCAAGCAGTCCATATCGATGGTTAGATATATGATATCGACCTGATTTACAAAGCTTTTGACCCGCTCAGCAAGTGTATCCCAAGGCTGATAATGACAGTCTTCATCGCTGATGACCTGTACTCCCAATTGCTCGGCACGATCGAAAAGCGCCGCCGTGTTAGAGAATCGACTGACGCCAATACAGCAATAGTGAAAAGGCTGATCGTGTGCGTCAAGATGCTCGGCAATCTGGCGAAACGGTGTACCAGAGGTTGCTACATCAGACTGACGAATATCAAGATGGGCATCGAAATTAATAATCCCGATAGTAGGCGCTGTGTTTGTGCTGATAGTTATATCGTTTGCCTTTTCTAAGGCCTGCCATAATCCCAAAAAGCTACCATAAGCAATGGCATGACCACCGCCAAGCCCGATGGGTAATCCACCTTGCTTGACGATAGTGCTCACTGCATCGGCATATTTGATCTGAGCTTGCTCAAGAATATTGTCGGCAAAGCCATCATTATCATCACAATGAATGTCGCCAGCATCACCTAATAAGGTTGATAATTGACTATCAAAGCGTTGTTGCAAATCAGCGATGACTGGCAGCGTAGCAAAAGCTCGACGAATCAATGACGGTGCAGCTCTAGCACCCACGCGGCCTTGATTGCGTCTGACGCCTTGATCACAGGCAAAGCCAATTAGCCCAATATGTTGAGCCTCATAAGGCTGAGCAAGCTGATACCAATAACGGGCGCGTGCAGTCTCAAACGGCTCTGCGCGTCCTGTCCACTGAGTCATATCAGCGGGTGTATGGCTAATGGGTGTGGTCATGTTTGTGACTGCCATCATGGCTCTCCTTTTACCAGCCAATGCTTATTTAGACTCGTACCAGTTGTGACGTAGTTCTTGCCAGTGCTGAGCAAGTGTGCCGTCTAGTACTAACTGCTTGGCCGCTTCGATATCAGGGGCGAGGTAGCGATCTTTATCATAGAACGTCACTTTCTCACGTAGTTTTTGATGTGCCACAGTCAACGGCTCTGATGTCTCGAGTCCTCGATGAAAATCAATACCTTGACCAGCAGCCAGTAGCTCAATACCTATGATAGTCGCAGTGTTTTGCGCCATCTCATATAGGCGGCGTGCGCAATAGGTAGCCATTGAGACGTGATCTTCTTGGTTGGCAGAAGTCGGGATGCTATCGACGCTACCAGGATGGGCGATAGATTTGTTTTCTGACGCCAGTGCTGCTGCGGTTACATGAGCAATCATAAAGCCTGAGTTTACCCCAGCGTTATCGACTAGGAATGGTGGCAGACCACCTGACAAAGTTGCATCGATCAGCAAAGCGACACGGCGCTCAGACATCGAGCCAATCTCAGCGATTGCCAATGCTAAAATATCCGCGGCAAAAGCGACTGGCTCAGCATGGAAGTTACCACCTGATATGGCGACCGGACCATCTTCATTATTAAAGATAAGCGGATTGTCTGTTACCGCATTGGATTCGATTAGCAGCGTTTTCCCTGCTTGGTTGATGATATCAAGACAGGCACCCATGACCTGTGGCTGACAGCGTAAGCAATAAGGGTCTTGAACGCGATCATCTTGTTCGCCATCGTGCGAGGCACGGATAGCACTGCCTTTGATCAATTGACGGTGTGCTTTGGCGATCTCTATTTGACCATGATGACCGCGTACTTCGTGAATACGTGCATCAAATGGTGAATCTGAGCCTTTGGCGGCATCAATTGACAGTGAGCCGACGATAGTAGCTGTCTCAAGTAAATCACGCGCTAAGAAATAACCACGCAATGCTAGCGCAGTTGAGACTTGCGTACCGTTGATAAGCGCAAGGCCTTCTTTGGCTGCAAGAGTAATAGGCTCAAGTCCATGCTTTGCTAGGGCATCAGCAGCTGGCACTTTTTTACCAGCGACAAACACATCACCTTCGCCCATCATCGCAAGTGTCATATGTGATAGTGGCGCTAAGTCACCAGATGCGCCAACTGAACCTTTGGCTGGGATATTGGGTGTGATTTGATTGTTGATTAAGGCCAGTAGGCTGTCTACCACCTCGCGGCGTACACCAGAGACACCTTGCGCCAGACTGGCGACTTTCATGACCATAATTAATCGAACTACACCGTCTGGCAACGCTTCACCAGTGCCCACTGAGTGAGAAACGATTAGGTTACGCTGAAGTAGCTCAAGCTGATCATCACTGATACGTGTCTTAGCAAGTAGGCCAAAACCAGTATTGATACCATAAGCGCTTTTGTCTCGTGCAATGATGGTACGTACATCTTCGTGCGATGCATCTATCGCTTCATAAGCACTCTCAGGCAGTGTCAATACGACAGGCTGCTCGTAGATATCACGTAGCATCTCAAAGCTAAGCTGGCGAGGATGTAGGGTTAGTTGTTTGATATTGTTCATAGGGGTCATCCTAGTTGCATAGTTATCTGGCTATTTATTTTTATAAGGTAAAATGATTCGAACTATTTAATCATTGGTAAATTTAGACCATATTCTTTTGCTGTTTTAATCGCCAACTCATAACCTGCATCTGCATGACGCATGACGCCTGAGCCGCAATCATTGACAAGCACGCGTGACAATCTTTTGGCTGCGGCGTCAGTACCATCCGCGACGATGACCATGCCTGAGTGCTGCGAGTAGCCCATGCCGACACCGCCGCCATGATGCAGTGATACCCACGTCGCGCCACCAGCGACATTGAGCATACCGTTCAATAGTGCCCAATCAGATACCGCATCTGAGCCGTCTTTCATGCTTTCTGTTTCGCGGTTTGGACTGGCAACAGAACCCGTGTCTAAGTGATCACGACCAATAACGATCGGGCCTTTTAGCTCGCCGTTTTTGACCATTTCATTAAATGCCAAACCTGCTTTGTCACGTTCACCAAGCCCTAACCAGCAGATACGGGCAGGCAAACCTTGGAATTGAATACGTTCCTTTGCCATATCTAACCAGCGATGGATATGTTTATTTTCAGGGAATAGCTCTTTAATTTTTTGATCAGTCTTATAGATATCTTCTGGATCGCCTGATAACGCTACCCAGCGGAATGGACCTTTACCTTGGCAAAATAGCGGACGAATATACGCAGGGACAAAACCTGGGAAGTTAAAGGCATCTTTGACACCTTCATCAAAAGCGACCTGACGGATGTTATTACCGTAATCAGTCGCTGGAATGTCCATCGCTTGCAAGTCTAAAATCGCTTGGACGTGTACGGCACAAGACTGAGCAGCGGCTTTGGTCAATGCTGCATGTTGCTCTGGATCTTCTTGGGTGGCTTTCCATTCCTCTACTGTCCAACCGCTTGGTAGATAGCCATTGATCAAGTCATGCGCTGAGGTTTGATCGGTGACCAAGTCAGGCTTCATACCGCCAGCATTAGCGCGCTTGACCATCTCAGGCAAGATATCTGCGGCATTACCAAGTAGAGCAATAGAGACGGCTTCGCCCGCGTCCGTATGTTGTTTGATTAACTCATAAGCATGGTCAAGATCGTCTGCTTGCTTGTCGACATAACCCGTGCGCAAACGGAAATCGATACTAGACTGCTGACATTCGATGTTCAATGACGTTGCACCCGCAAAAGTTGCGGCTAGTGGCTGCGCGCCGCCCATACCGCCCAGACCAGCGGTTAAAATCCAACGACCCGCCCAGCTACCGTCATAATGCTGACGACCCGCTTCCACAAAAGTCTCATACGTACCTTGGACGATGCCTTGCGTGCCGATATAAATCCAGCTACCAGCAGTCATTTGACCGTACATAAACAGGTCTTTGCGATCGAGCTCGTTGAAGTGCTCCCACGTTGCCCAACGCGGTACAAGGTTGGAGTTGGCAATCAATACGCGTGGTGCGTTTTCATGTGTTTGAAACACGCCGACTGGCTTACCAGACTGTACTAGCAACGTCTCATCACCTTCTAATTCTTTTAATGACTCTAAGATTTGATCGTAGCTTTCCCAGTTACGGGCTGCGCGTCCGATACCACCATACACGACTAGGCTTTTTGGGTTTTCTGCTACATCAGGATGCAGGTTGTTTTGCAGCATGCGATAAGGGGCTTCGGTCAGCCAGCTTTTGCAATGTAGCGTGCTACCGGTAGGCGCAGCAATATTACGGCTCTCATCGCGGCGAGTCAGTTTAGTCTCTTTGTTGGTTCCGTTGTCAGTAGTCATGATCATATCCTTGTGATAGCGAATAGGGCGATAAAGTCATCAGAGTAAGTGTCTTACAGTCAGTCTAGATATTCATTTACTAAGTATTTATCTACTACTAAGTATTCATCTAAATTCATAAAAATATCGAATCGATAAAGCAAATTTTCTAGCACCGCTGTAAAGTTGTATATACAAATTATCAAAGATACTTTTTTCATGCAAGGGTTTTTTTCATGAGCTGATTATTTTTGTTATTCACTCAGCCGATTTAGATAACACCGAGTGAGATGAAAAGCGCCCTAATTAATACTGAACGCTCAGACATTTTGACTAAGGCTTGCACGGTGGTCTCGTGATATTATGTGGTCATTCCTATTAGCAAAACTGACGGTCAAAGGCGGATATGACAAAGACGATTCCGGCGTATCAACGTATAAAAAACGCCATACTAGACAATATTCATTCTGGTAAGTGGCAAGCGGGCAACGCGATTTCGACAGAAATGGCATTGGCTGAAGAGTTTGGTGTGTCACGAATGACGGTCAACCGTGCGCTAAAAGAGCTGAGCGAGGAGCGGGTGTTAGAGCGTCGACAAGGGTCGGGCACGTTTGTCGCGCAGCAACAGTTCAATCATACCTTTGTTGAGGTACGCAACATCGCTGAGGATTTAAAGTCTGCCAATCGTGATTATGAGGCACAGGTCGTGAGTAAGCGTGTTATTACAGCTGATATGCTCGATAATGAATTGTGTCGTAAGTTTGGTATTAGTGAAGGGGCTGTGATTGATGAAGAGTCTGTGCCTGTTAACACAAGCGCTCAGACAGATGCTAGTGATGAAGCTCTCCTGTATGAAGTAAAAATCATTCACTTTGCCGATGGTCAGCCCATACAGTTTGAAGAACGCTGGGTCGATGCCAAAAAAGTGCCGAAGTTTATCGATCAGGACTTTAGTGTGGTCAATACCAGTGATTACTTAATTGCCAAAAGTCCTCTAGAGAGTGGTAGCTATACCATCCGAGCATTGGCAGCCCCTGATGAAATAGCTGAATTTTTACAAATTGCGCCGCAGTCACCAACGCTTGTGTTGCGTCGGCAGACCTATTCGGCAGGCCAAGTCGTTACCTTTGTAAAAATGTGGCATGCGGGAGATCGCTATCAGTTCTCAGGCGAGTTGTAGCAGATATAGTCAAGCCTATATAAATCCGTTACATCGTCAACCTCGCTAAGCATACTCATGTATAACTTGCACTCGGTTTCCTTATATCGAAATTATATTGAACTGACTATAGCTTACGTATGTTCACTGATTGTGTACGTTTTTCTGTCTAAAGTGAGATACTATATCCATAAGCTGCTATTTAATAAGGTAGCAATTGACGTTAATTAAACTCGTCAGAATATTTGAACAATCGTTAAAAATTAAAATATAATATAGAAACAGTATTGAAAAATAGCCCAAATAGCCTCAAATCGGGCAACCAAAGCCGAATATCATAGAGGAGCTTATATTGTTCTTCTGTGTCGGCTTGCCCTATTTATTAGCACCGTATATTTTATTAGTGCTGTGTGTCTTATTAACATTATGCGTTTTTACTTTATTCATTCACTCTTATAAGGACGTCTTATGAAACGTCGTACTCTTTTAGCCCTTGCCGCCAGCACCATGTTCCTTGCCGCTTGTGGTCAATCTACTACCAACGAAGCCGATACCAGTGCAACTGACAGCGCTGCAACAGGCGGTTCTGATTTGCTACAACGTATCAACAACGGCGGCACTATCAACGTCGGTACAGAGGGTACTTATCCTCCGTTCACGTACCATGATGAGAGTGGCAAACTAACGGGTTATGATGTTGAAGTAACGCGTGCAGTCGCGGATAAATTAGGCGTAGACGTTGAGTTTAAAGAAACCCAATGGGATGCGATGCTAGCTGGTTTGGATTCAAAACGCTTTGATATGGTGGCTAACCAAGTTAGTTTGACCACGCCTGAGCGTAAAGCAAAGTATGACAAATCAATGGCTTATAGCTGGTCAGGTGCGGTTGTATTGGCACCTACTGATGACAACCGTTATAGCTCGTGGGAAGGTCTAAAAGGTTTACGTACTGCGCAATCACTTAGCAGTAACTACGGTGAGCTTGCAGAGCGTTATGGTGCAGAGATCGTTCCTGTCGATGGTATGGCGCAAGCGATTCAATTAGTGAAGCAGGACCGTGCTGACTTTACGATGAATGACAATCTAGCGGTATTGGATTATCTAAAGAAATTCCCAGATTCTGATCTTGAGATTAAACTAACTGCACCTGCTAGTGAGTTACGTGGTTCAGGCCTAGTGCTTATCAAAGGTGATGATGAAGTTGTAGCAAAGTTGGATGAAGCAATGGCTGAATTGGCGGCTGAAGGCACACTCACCAAGCTTAGCGAACAGTTCTTTGGTGCTGATATAAGTCAACAAAAATAATGTCAGTTTCTATCATGTCAGCTTCTGTAATGTCTACATCATGGTTCGCGGACTTATTGGCAGTATTGCCATTTATGAGTCCTGATCGAGCGCAGATTGTCATCTCGTCGTTTTGGCCAATGCTCAAAGGCGGTATCTATTATTCGATACCGCTGGCGTTGATCTCATTTGCGATCGGTATGGCCATTGCACTGACAGTGGCATTGATTCGTATCATTCCGCGTGCCACTTGGTTCCATGAAATCATCTATCGGCTCGCTCGTGTCTATGTGTCCGCCATTCGCGGTACACCGATGTTGGTTCAGCTGTTTATTATTTTTTATGGTCTGCCAAGTGTTGGGGTGAAGCTTGATCCCTTTCCCTCAGCGATTATTGCATTCTCATTGAACATCGGTGCGTATGCATCGGAGACAGTGCGCGCTTCGATTTTGTCGATACCAAAAGGGCAGTGGGAAGCAGGCTCAACGGTCGGCTTGACGTATCTACAGACATTTCGTCATGTGATTTTACCGCAGGCGCTTCGAGTGTCGGTGCCGCCGTTGTCTAATACCTTTATCAGTCTGGTAAAAGATACCTCACTTGCTTCATTGGTACTGGTCACTGAGCTGTTCAAACAAGCGCAGATTATCACAGCTCGTAACTATGAGTTTATGCTGGTCTATACCGAAGCGGCAATTATCTACTGGGGTATCTGTCTGTTCTTGACCTTTATCCAAGGCAAGCTTGAAACTAGGCTAGATCGTTATGTGGCAAAATAAGCTACGTAGTAAAATAAATTATGGCTCAATAGACACGCCCTAGTACAACAGGAATTTTTATGATCAAAGTCACTAATATTCATAAAGCCTTCGGTGGCAATCAGGTGCTAAAAGGCATCGACTTGACCATTAATAAAGGCAAAGTAGTCGTAATATTAGGACCTTCAGGATCGGGTAAAACCACCTTTTTGCGTTGTTTAAATGCGCTAGAGATTCCTGATCAAGGTGTGATTGCTTTTGATGACGATAGCTTAAGTGTCGACTTTGCAACTAAGCCAAGCAAAAAAACGCTACTAGCTTTACAGCGTAAGTCAGGTATGGTGTTTCAGTCTTATAACTTGTTTCCACATAAGTCAGCCATTGAAAACTTGATGCTTGGGCCTACGGTAGTACAAGGGCAAAGCAAAGCGCAAGCCCGTGAGCAGGCATTGGTACTACTTGAGAAAGTTGGACTGTCGAACAAAGCAGATCTCTATCCGTTCCAGTTATCTGGTGGTCAGCAGCAGCGTATTGGTATTGCCCGTGCACTTGCTATTGAGCCTTCGCTCTTACTGTTCGATGAGCCAACCTCTGCGCTGGATCCAGAGTTGGTACAGGATGTGCTTGAGACGATGAAACAGCTCGCCTCTGAAGGTTGGACCATGGTCGTAGTGACTCATGAAATCAACTTTGCCCGCGACGTTGCCGATCATGTTGTACTGATTGAAGACGGTCATGTCGTCGAAGAAGGCAGTGCCAAGCAGCTGTTTGAGGACTCAAAGCATCCTCGTACGCAGGCATTTTTGCAACGTATTGAGCAGTAAATACGCTTGTTTTTAAGTAAACGAAGAAACAAAAAAGCCCCAATCATGATGCCATGGTTGGGGCTTTTTTTATCACAATAAATGGGACGTATCTCAAATGGACAGACAGTAAACTATGCCCTTTGTCGTTGTTTTAACCAGCGAGGTACACGAGTAGCAGTGCCATTTAACACAGCATTTAATAAAGCTGCTAGCAAGATAAGCGCCACGCCCAAATACTGAATCCAAGACAAAGATTGATGCAGTAATAGCATCGCGAGTGCAATCGCAGTCAATGGCTCAAAAATCGTAAATACCGATGCACGAGTGGCGGGCAGCTTTTCCAATGCCTTCATATATAGCCCAAATGGCACGACGGTTCCCAGCAGTGACAATCCTAAAACATAGCCCCAAGTCATTAAGGGCAGACTCACTAGCTGCTCATAAGTGTTATAGGTTTCAGGTAAGAGCAGTAGTACGCCAGCACTAATGATAATGGAAGTGAAAAACACCAAAGGGGCAGGGTGAGCGTAATGCATCGCACGCTTACCCAATACGCCATATAACGAATAACACATCCCTGCTGATAGACCGAGTAAAATCCCCCAGTTAACTTTCGCTTGCTCACCTAACATCGTCAATCCAACGCCAAACACCGCCATTAGGGCTAGCAACACTGATTTACGAGTAATGGACTCACTCAGTAAGAATTTTGAAAACAATAAGCTAAATACGGGCGCGGTATAGAGTAAGGCAACGGCAGGGCCAGCACCAACGTAGCTTACCGCAAAAAAATAGCAGACAGACATGCCAAGGACGCCTATCAACGACTGCATCGCCAGTCCGAGCCATTGTTTTGACTGTAATTTGATAAGGTGTGGCCACAGTGTTGGTAACATGGCTAAAATGATAAAGGCCGCCGTGACGATACGTAATATCGTTACCTGCCAACCACTAAATCCAATTTGGTTTAGGTAAGTCGAGAATATACCCAACGTGCCCCAGCAAATAGCAGCCGTAATGATTTGAATGGTGCCTAGCCATGATTGATGCGAATGGTTCGTCATTCCGTTGTCGATGTTTGCCATACTGTTTTCTTCTTACGATCTAAGTGACACAAGATGTTGTAAGATTGCTATTGATACAATCTCTCTAAGCAATACTGAAATAAGAAAAGACAACCTGATTAAAGGCTGTCTTTTGTTTGTTCTTTTGAGTCTATCACTAAAAGATAATAAATGACTACTAGGGCGTGTGCTAAATTCAGTCAATAGTTATTCAAATGGCTAAAAAATGGCTAGCGTTTGCTAAATAACCTAAGTAATATCGAATTATTAACTCATATCATATTCGTGTTCGCGTCATTTTTTCTTTCTACAGTCTCTGTTAATCAATCCATAAAAAGAATGTTTGCTCTCGGAGAGCATTTCGCTGAATAAAGCACACTTTTTCCAATTGGGTTCTTGGTAAATGATCCGTATCAGCCCCGCAGTTTTTTGAGCGCTGTTTTATCCACTGAGTCTGCTCTTTTTTAAGATTAGCCGCCATATCCTCACCGTACAGGCGTCTGACTTCATTTCGCGTTACTCTGTAGCTTTCATTCAATGCTTTATCAGACGTGTTATATATCTGATCAACCAAATCAGCTTGTGATGCTAATGGCAGATAAGTCTCGTTTTCTTTGTAGGTGGCACTATAGGTATCGACTGTCCATTTACTTCTTATAGATATCTCATGGTTCGAGGTATCTATAAACCCATCAAAATCTTCGCCCTCAAAGGTATAACCCTGAAATCGACACGGGGTCACGCCATCTTTACATAAGCTATGCTTGGTTTCCGCAGAGTAGTATTTGACAGCGTAGGGCGACTTACTAGGTTCTGGTGTTGTCTGCAATAGTCGTCCTAAATCGGGAGCGACCAGTAGCATATTGTTGCAAGTAACGCTTCCTTCTGCACATCTCTCATAAAGGTTAAGACGTTGGCCTTGGATGTCCATGCCCATGGTAAAGTTTGCCTGTACAGGAGCTACAGCCGAACTGACAGATGTCACTAGCGTTAAGCTCAAGAGCAACGCAGTACGTCTGAGTAAGCTGGAGGTATTTAGGCTTGAGCTAGACATGGAGACGGCCATATAGGTTTATACCTGTAGCAAAAAGTTACCTAGCAATCGCTTAGCGCCTTCAGTGGCAAACGACTCAGGATGAAACTGTACGCCTTGGATTGGGTACTCTTTGTGCGCCAGTCCCATAATCTCATCACCAGTCAATGCTGACTCAGCAAAGCTCAATTCAGCACAGCTATCATTGGCGACTACTGAGGTAATCGTGAGACAGCTTGGGATGGTGTCGGCTTTTACCACCAGTGAGTGATAGCGCATGATCTCAAGCTCTTGTGGTAAGCCTTGATAGATACCTGAATTATCATGGCGAATCGATGAGACTTTGCCATGCATCGGCACACTAGCGCGTACCACATCACCGCCAAATACATGAGCAATACCTTGCATACCCAAGCAAACGCCTAGTAGCGGCACAGTTTTGCCTAGTGTTTCAATCACCTCGCTACAGATACCAAAGTACGCGGGATCGTCAGGGGAGCCAGGGCCAGGTGAAATGATAATTCTATCAAGATTCATCGCTTGCACATCTGCTAGGGTGATTTCGTTATTGCGTTTAACGATGACGCTGGCCTCTTTATCACTGTCTAAGGTTTGCAAAATCTCACCCACATATTGGTAGAGATTGAAGGTAAACGAGTCGTAGTTATCGATAATTAAAACATTCATGGGTCATAAACTCTTTTGTAAAAATAGTGCTAGGTAAAATATGGTCAATTTATGCAGTACTTCTGGTAGCAATTATGATTGCATAAAGCTGTCCAACACGACTTTCATCGCCGACAGTTTACGCTGAATCTCTAAGTACTCATCGGCTGGGTTTGAGTCGTAAACGTTACCGCCGCAAGTTTGGGCGTAGGCAGACTCGCCATTGATAAACAGACTGCGAATAGGAATGGCAAAGATACAATCACCATTAAAATTGAACGAGCCTAATGCACCGCCATAAGCACCGCGACCATCTGGCTCTAGCTCATTAATCACCTTAATGGCTTCTACTTTAGGTGCGCCTGATAGCGTACCAGCAGGGAAGTTGCTGGCAAGCGCACTAAACATATCTTCGTTAGGATGCAGGATGCCAACGATTTCAGAAGAGATATGCTGTACGTGAGAGAAGCGTTTAATATCCATCAAGCTACGTACTTTTACCGTACCAAATCGTGCCACACGGCCAATATCATTGCGATGCAAATCGACTAGCATATTGTGCTCGGCAATTTCTTTGTCATCGTTGAGCAAGGCGCGGGCAAGCTTACGGTCTTCGATCACATCTGCACCGCGCTTGGCAGTCCCTGCTAGCGGATAGGTTTCCATTTCACCCTGACGCAAGCGGAATAGCAGCTCAGGAGAAGCGCCAATGATGCACTGCTGCGCAAATTTCATAAAGTACATGTGCGGTGATGGATTGACGGCGCGCAGTTTTTCATAAATCGGCATCTTGTCACCGGTAATGCGATACTTAGACTTAAAGCCTACTTCGCACTGAAAGATACGACCAGCGATGATGTCTTCTTTGACTTGCATGACGACATTGGCATGCTCTTCTTGGCTCATGCCATCACCTAAAAATTCAACTTTGGGCGGCTCATAGCTAGGCATTGGCTCATCGAGTAGGGCTTTGATTTGCTCAATGCGGTTTTCTTGTTGAGCAGTCGGGTAATAAAAGTAGAAGATTTCCCCAGTCATCTTATCTAGGGTCAATCCATCTAAATACACGCCAAACTTAAATGGTTCAAAGTCTTCGCTGGCTTTTGCATTGAGGCTAGGCTCAAAGAAATTCACGCAGTCATAACCCAAATACCCGACCAGACCACCGCTTTGATCACGAGCGATAACATGCTGCGGCGTTATGTCGCGCAGTAGCTGATAAGGGTTGTCGGTCTGATAATGGTTGGTTTCAGCAGTTTTATTGTCGGTAATCGCAAGTGTGTTGCGGTCTAATGCAGCGATAGTCGTCACAGGATCAAAGCCAATCGCATGGTGGCGCGAGATGTGGCTGTCTTCACCTAATGATTCGAGCAAATAGCAGGTATCAAACGCGCTTTCGATACGTTTGAATAATGCAAAAAAATCGATATCTTGCGTCAGTTTGATACGTTGTGGTTTGCTCGGGATATCGATAGGAGCAGGTTTGGTCTGTGTGCGAGTACTAGAGGTCATAACAAAGTCCGAAATGGTTCAAATATGTGTTGATTAATAAGCGTTGACTAATAAGTGTCGATTAATAAGTATAAGTTTCGTCAGTAAAAAGCTAGATAGTATCGTCGTTAGAGGCTAAGAGCAGTCTCTATGAGTGGCCAGTAACGCGCTGACATCATGGCTGTGCTTGGCCTTGGCACCGCGAGAGACAGTGGCGATACCAACCCCTAGCTGGTCAGAGATATCACGCTGGGTGATACCACGATCTAGCAAGTCAAAAATGCGAATACGATTGGCGATGTCATGCTGTTCTTTATCGGTCAGCAAGGCACTGAGCAGCTTTTCGATATCTGCGCTATCAGTACAGTTGGTCAAATGTTTCACTAAGCTTTGATAAGGATCGGTAGTCATAATTTATCGTCTTATAATCAGTCGTCTTAATCAAAAATAGCCAGGGTAGCCATGAAGCTCTCGGCTTGTATCAGCATTCTAGTACAGTAGTACAAGAAATACAAGTGATGAGCTAAGTTAATAGCAGGCTGCTATAGACGTGATGATTTTTAAGCTTTGTTTATATAGATTCAACTCGTGGCCAGCGTCATATTCGATAGCATATTTATAGTTAGTACCAAGCGTTGCTGCGTTGTATTGCTACGTCCACTTGGCGTACTAAGTACTAGAATTGAGAATGTATGATATTAATTATTGCCAAAGTGTTAATACTTCGTTATTATGCCTCTCATTATTGCAAATCATTATCATTAGCATTAATCATGTTATTCGCATGATGAGTTAAGTGTTTCAAGATATTCCGTCTTCTGGTAGGCACTATGTTAAGGGTTGTTTGACGACAATTTTTAAAAATAATTCTAAAACTTCTAATTTCTGACAGTAAACAAAGTGAGTAAATGTGTTATGCGCGAAGTAAAGTTATCTAGTCAATTGACAGTATTGTCTATCGGTGTCGCCGCTGTATTGTGGACGCAAGCTGCCAGTGCTGCAACGGCAGCAGATATGCCAAACACGACATTACAGACTATCACCGTAACAGCGAATAGCTCAGTACGTGACGCTGTACAAGAAGACTCTGTCTACATAGATGACTACACCCCAGCTGCACAAGCCAGCCATTTGAGCGATTTTCTGGACGTTGTACCAGGGGTAAGCGTGGGCGGTACCTCATCGGTCAACCAACGTATTCGTGTACGCGGTCTTGATGATACCAATCTAAAAGTAACGATTGATGGCGCACGTCAAGAAGGCGCGTTGTTCTACCATATGGGTGATGTCACTATTGATCCAGATCTGCTAAAACAAGCAGAAGTATCAGTGGGCAATAACTCAGTGACGTTAGGCAATGATGCGATCGGCGGTGCGGTTGCTTTTGAGACAGTCGACGCGGCAGATTTGCTTAAGCCAGGTCAAAAAGTAGGTGCTAAGCTGCATACAAGTTATGCTAGCAACAATGATGAACTGCTAACTTCTGCCACTGTATATGGTGCACCAACAGAAACTGTTGATTTACTGGCTTATTATGGCAAACGCAATGCGGATGCTGGTGAAGACGGTAAAGGCCGTAAAATCCAAACGGAAGACAGCGAAGGCGAAAACATCCTATTAAAAGCTGGTGCTTATGTCGGTAGTGATCATCATGTAGGCGCTAGCTTTAGCCGTACCGAAAACAAAGGCAAGTTCCCATTACGTCCAGATTTTCCTGCTGGTGGCTGGAACCCAATCATCCCGCAGGAAGTCAAACGCGATACCTATGCGCTTGACTACGCATATAGTCCTGCCAACCAATTGGTCAATGTAGACGCCAATGTATATCAGACTAGCACGCAGATTTTGCGTAACTCTGATGGCGTACCTGGGTTTGAGTTTGATGCAGAAGTCAAAACCACAGGTGCAAAAGTACAAAACACCAGTATCATCGATAGTAGTATTATCAATGGTGTGCCAGGGGTTCACAAGTTAATCGCTGGGGTTGAGCATTACAAAAAAGAATCTGAGATGACACGTGACTTTGGTAATGCGAGCACTGATGAGGCAACCAATACTTCAGTGTATCTAGAAGACCAATGGCAAATGGGTAAGCTTAGCTTAACGCCAGGCGTCCGTTATGACCGTTATGAGTCTCCAGAGTATGTATCGGCTGGCAAGACTTATGACAATGTCGTTGGCGCATTGGCTGCTAGCTATGAGATTGCACCGCGCACCCAGCTATTTGCAAGCTATACTCAGTTATTTAATGGTCCAGATCTTAGCCAAACGATTTTTAACACCGATGGCGCTGATACGTATGTGAACAATGACCTAAAAGCAGAAGAAGGTGACAATGCAGAAGTCGGTATTGCTACAACGCTGCGTGGTCTGACTATGGCTGATGACTCTTTAAAATTAAGTGCTAAGTACTTTGAAACCAATATCGAAAACTATATTGAGTTTGTACGTGCAGGTGGTAGTAGAACTGGCATGAATTGCACAACTGGGCAACTAGGTACAAGTGCTGCCCCTGAAGCCTGCCAAGGTGTCATCAATAATGATGAAGATTTCAAAATCAAAGGTGTAGAGCTATCAGCCGATTATCGCGCAGATAACTTCAACATGGGTCTAAGCTATGCTCGTGCACGTAGCAAAGGCGAAGATACAGGTTACAATATCTCTTCTGTCAGTGGCAGTGGCTCTGAGTCTGGCGATAAGTACATGGTCAACTTGGGTTACGCTCCAACCAATACTACTGAGCTTGGCTGGCGCAGTACTTATGTCGCCGATGTGACACCGAATACCGCTGGTGATGACAACGAAAAACCAGGCTATGATGTGCACGATATCTTCATGACTTATACGCCAACTCAAATCGAAGGTTTGAAGGCCACGCTAGGTGTATACAACATCTTTGATGAGACTTATGCAAGCCATGCGTCACGTAACTCTATCGATGATGCCTATACTGATTTTGAAATGGGGCGTAATATCAAAACGTCTTTAACTTATCAGTTCTAATCTAGCTTATCGAATTTAAGTCTAATCGTACTTATAAAGTCAGCTGTCTTATACGGGAGCTGGCTTTTTTTACGAGATTTTTGAGAGTGCGATTTATCTAAGAGTAGATGTTAAGTTGCTCGTTTGGTAGAAGGTGAGGCTACCGTATAAATAGTATATGAGTTAAATCTTATGCGAGCACTATGCCAATACTCTAAACAACAGCGAGCTATCATCGAAGCTCATTTATATCTTTCAAATTATCAGGAAATGATTGTGAATGAATACGGGCATAGAGTAATCAAACGTCGAAATTCTGAAGCTGACGCATAATGTTTTTAACTGGCCGAATTATCATATTGGAAATATCGATAAGGTTTGACAGTGTAGCGCTTATACAACTGAAACTAACAGGCATTTCTATAAATATATTGAGCATCCATTAAACCGTTAACTGAACCACATATAAGAATGCAAACATTAATGATAATAATTATCATTAATGTTTGCATTCTTATATGTATCTTGCTAAAGTGTGTTTCGTTCATTACAGAACAGTTAATGGCTCTTTGCTCTATTCTATTTATAGAGACTTTTTAAACTAAATATTTAATTCGTTGACTAATGACAGTTACAGCGTCATCAAACTTTTAACCCTACTCAGTACGTACCCTTATTCGTTTACTCTCAATAGCTAAGCCTCTTGGCGATATTTTAGTCATGTTTTTATAACACATATATTTACGGACACGTCTATCCGACAATCGTATGTCAATTTTAGACGTTTATTTATGTGTACTTGCACCGAGAATGCATCCGAAGCATTGCATAAAAAGTGGCTAAAACCATTCACTGACGATGAGATAAACAGGTATTAACGAAATTGTGTGCTTCAAGGAATATTACTTATGTCAAACCAATCAGGTTGCTCTGATTTCTCAGTCATCACTTCTCCAAAAAAACTTCAACGCGTCGTGACTGGTAAGCTTTTACTAAGTATCGCTGTGACTTCTATTCTTAGTAGTACCGCTTTTGCTGCCGAGGGTGATGAGGTAGCTGTGCAAGGGGCGACCGACCAAGAAGCTGTGCCTACAGCTACATTGGATACAATTGTGGTGCGGGCAGCAAGGGACGAGCTAGAACAAGCAGCAGGGCTGTCTATTATTAGTGAAGAAGCCATCGAAAAAGCATCAGTTTCTAATGATATTTCAGAGATTGTACGTAAGATGCCAGGTGTGAATTTGTCGGGTTCATCAACGTCAGGTCAGCGTGGTAACCAACGTCAAATTGATTTGCGTGGTATGGGGCCAAACAATACACTTATCTTAATCGACGGTCGTCCTGTCACTTCTCGCAATTCCTCACGACCTAGTCGTGGGAGTGAGCAAGACACGCGTGGTGACTCGCAGTGGGTACCACCAGGCGCTATCGAAAGCATCGAAGTATTGCGTGGTCCAGCAGCAGCCCGTTATGGCTCTGGTAGTATGGGCGGTGTGGTAAATATCATTACTAAGAGTCCGACTGAGCCAGAGTTTTCTATCAGTGGTCACTATGAGGCACCAGAGAGCGATCTAGAAGGCAGTAGCTGGCGTACCAATATCAATATGGCAGGTGCATTGACGGATAAACTGTCCTCGCGTACCACTCTTGGTTATCACGATAGTGAAGGCGATGATCCTTATATCAATGCCAAAGATGCACAGATTGTTGACGGGCGCAGTGGTCCGGCTGCCTCGGTAGCAGCAGGTACTGAAGGTGTCGAAAATATCGATGTGCGCCAATTGTTTGAATACGCGATGGATGCGATGAATACGGTCGGTTTTGAAGTGAATTATAGCCGTCAAGAAAACCGCTGGGCGGGTGATTCATTGTTCCAAACCGTGAACCAAAATTTGTTAGATGAGTTAGAAGGTGAAACAACGAGCAAAATGCAACGCTATGGCGCGGCGATCACGCATCGCGGTGAGTATGATGACGCTAGTAGTAACAGTTTCATTGAGTATACTCGGACAGTTAATGAGCGTTTGGGTGAAGGTAGTGCGGGTGGTGGCGAAGGACAGATTGTCATACCTGACGATGGCGAAGATTTTGAGTGGACAGAGGCGACTTACGATACGCTAAATGCCAAATCAGAATGGGATATTTACTTTGATCGTCATACCTTGACTGCTGGTGCAGAGTTTCGCGGCGAAAAGCTAGATAACCCCGTGGTATCTGATTTGGCATTTGCAGATGGTTTTGATTTTGGTGATGTAGAGACCGATCCTGAACAGCGTGATCCAACTTCAGATGCTTACCTCATAGGTGCATATCTAGAAGATAACTACGAGATCACACCTGACTGGTATGTGACTCCAGGTCTACGCTTCGACTATCATAGCGAGGCTGGTAGTAATTGGTCGCCTAGTATCAATACTACTTGGCACTTTAGTCCTGATTGGTCAGTGAAAGGCGGCGTCAGTCGTGCGTTTAAAGCCCCTTCATTATATCAGCTTGATCCAAACTATATTTACTATACTGGTGGCAATGGTTGTCCATCTTGGGTACCTGCTGATGAAAGAGGTTGCCATGTATTAGGGAACCCTGACCTAGAAAATGAGACATCTTGGAATAAAGAGATCACCTTTACTTATGATGATGGTACTGGACTGAATGCAGGCTTGACTTATTATCACAATGCCTATGATAACCGCATTGGTGCTGGTACGGATCGTGTGGCGGTAGATCCAGCGACAAATCGTTCTATCTTTCAATGGGACAATCAAGGTGAAGCAATTGTCGAAGGTTTAGAAGGTTTTGTACAAGTACCAGTTACTGACAATGTTTCGTGGTCTACCAATATCACCAGTAACATCCGCTCAGAGCGAAAAGACAATGGCGAGCCATTATCACTCATTCCTAAGTTCACTGTGAACACGGGTGTGGATTGGGATATTACGCCTCGCTGGAATGCCGACTTTGATGTGAGCTACTACGGCACGATTGAGGCCCCTACGATTTCAGTTACGACTGGAGAAGATAGTGGTGACCCGTTGCTTGATCGCGAACCGTATGCCATTGCCAACGTGAGCACTCGCTATGATTTGACAAAAGCGATTACTGTTGGAGCTGGTATCAAAAACTTGTTTGATGAGGGTGTTTATCGTGAGGGTACCGCTACGAACGCAGGTGCACGTACGTTCAATGAACCTGGTCGTACTTATGTGTTCGACGTTAGCGTTGATTTTTAGGAGGTAGACACAGGGTTTGTTAAGTTAGAAAAAGGTCTGAGCTATTTGCTTAGACCTTTTGCGTTGTTAGGGCAGGTTTTCATTTTTAAAATAAGCCCATGCCCCCGTAAATATTTTTAATAATTCAATAACTTACTATCACAATATAACAGCAGATTTATTTATGTCATTTAATTTTCGCTATAGCTGTCTTTGGATTCACCGTTATACTGGGCTTGCCATGGCAGCTTTTTTAATTATCACTGGTATTACTGGTACATTATTGGCATTTCATGACGAGCTAGACGATATCTTCAACCATAAACTGGCTCAGGTTGAGAAACAAAACGCATCACATCTGCCTATTGCAGAGCTTCATAACAAGGTCATTAGCGCATATCCTCAATATACTTTTTCTAGCATGCCAACCTCGATAGCGACAGAGAGGTCAGCCGTATTTTCGGTAGACAGAGCACGAGGAAAAGCCGCCCAAAACCAACCAAAAGCACCGTTTCAACAAGTTTATGTCCATCCTTATACTGGCAATATCATTGGTACTCGTGATAGAGATGAGTGGGCATGGCACAACACCATGTGGAAAGTGTTTTGGTTACATCGCGATTTATTACTGGGTGATATTGGAAAGTTGCTACTAGGGATTGTCGCGCTCGTGTGGACGATTAATTGCTTTATTGGCTTTTACTTAACGTTTCCTAGAGCGATCAAGAAAAAAGCACAGAACCAAACCTCGCCTAAAAAACGTGCCTCATTTTTTAAACGCTGGTTACCTGCATGGAAAATTCGTACCAAAAGTAATATGTTTAAATTGAATTATGATCTACATCATGCTTTTGGATTATGGCTTTGGGGGATCTTATTTGTCATCGCGTGGTCGAGTGTTGGTTTTAACCTAAGAGAGGTCTATCAACCTGTGATGCACGCTGTCGTAGGGCTTGAGGGAAGAGGTGAAAGACAGGAGAACTCAAGAAAACCATTAGAAAAAGCGGAGCAGGCGTCTGGTGCAGAAACAGCGACTAGAGTTGAAGTTGTAAGCAATGAAGTTGTCGATGACGAGGCTATTGATGTGGTCAACAAAGCCAATAGCATTGCTTATTTAAGTGAGCAGGCAAACATCGCTGCCCAAAGTAAGGGTATGCTAGTACGAGAGTTTTTAGGCATACGCTGGATTGAAGATGAGGGTCAATGGCAGCTGCGCTTTAAAACAGATAGAGATATCGGTAAAAAAGGCGGCGCTTCGTCTATTACCGTCAATGCAAGGACTGGTAGCATCGAGCGTGTAAATTTTGGCTATCAAAGTTCATCATTTGGCAGCAAAGCCGATCAATGGCTATCGACCTTACATATGGGGCATATCAGTCAAGGTATTGGCCATTTTCTGTATCAAATATTTTTAGCATTGATAGGTTTGGCTGTGACAGTGTTGTCTATTACTGGTGTTTATCTATGGTGGAAAGGGCGTCAAAGTCGATTGAAGGCGTTGCAAAAGGGTAGGTAATATTGCCAGATTTCTAAGGTAGGCTTTTAATTCGGTAAATAGCTATGTACTGCATTAAAGGCATGCCCTAGTTATCACTTGAATTGCAAAAATATTGTGTATGCTATCAAGACAGTAAAAATAAAGGAAGAAAATCTCTCACCTAGCATCACCCATTTATGCCATGTATTATTTTCATCGTAGTTCTTTATGTAGTCTACTGAAGAGATGTTTTGAGTAAAATCCATAGGAATAACCACCAATCTTAAAGCATATAAAGTGATTCCTAACCAAAAAAAGGTATTTGATATCTCTTTATTTAAAGCATTAAAAATGAATAAGCAAAAGCTAATTACTAAAATTAATATAGATAGATTTTTATAGTTTATCCATCGATGGCTCAATAGGATCTTATGCATCAAAAATTCCTTTTTTCGTCTGCAAAATGCTGTACTTAAACTGCATCAACAATCACTGGACGACCCTGATGATTTAGGACAGTGACATCGACGTTGTATAAATCTTTCATCGTCTCTTTAGTAATAACATCAGCAGGGCGACCAACAGCCGTCACTTCTCCTGCTTTCATCGTAACTACTGTATCTGCAAACTGTGCCGCTTGGTTGATATCATGCAGGACGATTACCACGGTTTTTTGCTGGCTGTGGCTAAGCGTACGTAGCTCACGCATGAGTCGACCAGCATGATACATATCTAGGTTATTGAGTGGCTCATCAAGCAATAGATAGGGCGTATCTTGGCAGACAATCATCGCAATCAGCACGCGCTGACGCTGTCCACCTGATAGCGTTGACAAGAAACGCTCGGCAAGTGGCTCAAGCTCAAAGCGCTCGAGGATTTCTTGTACTTTTTGCTGATCGCCTACGGTTGGTTGTCCTTGATGGTAAGGGTAACGCCCAAACATCAGTAGCTCATGCACGCGCAGTCGTCCTTGCACATGATTGTCTTGCCCAAGCATAGCGACAGTTTTGGCCAGTGTGCGCGCCTGACAGCTGACAATGTCACGTTCCTCATTATCTACAGCGAAGCTCACCTGCCCAGATTGTAGTGGTTGCAAGCGAGCCATGACAGAAAACAACGTAGACTTCCCAGCGCCGTTAGGCCCAATCAAAGCAATCACCTGCGCCGTTGGGAGGGACAACGTAATGTCATGCAAGATTTGTTGTTTACCAATATGGTGAGAGATATTATTCAGTTTAATCATAGTCAGTCTTATTTAAAAAAGTCTTAGGTTTTTCTTGATGAACAGCATCAGCTAAATAAACAATGTCAGCTAAGTAGTCATAACGAACGACGTTGAGACATAAGTATCAATGTTAAGAACATCAAGCCGCCGGCTAGCTCTATCACAACGGACAATACGCCTGCCATATCTAGCACTTGTTCAAAGAGTGTCTGACCCAACACCAAGCAAATCATAGCGACCAAACTGACCAATATCAGCCGCTCAGTATGATACATGTGTCGAGCGATACGATTGGTCAATGCACAAACCAATAGACCAAAGAAAGTCACTGGACCGACCAGTGCAGTGGCTGTGGCGACTAGCACTGCGATAACAGTTAATAGACCAAATGCCAGACGTTGATAGTTGATACCAAGGTTGACGGCTTGTGCTTGTCCGAGCATCAACACATCGCATTGATAACGCCAGCGCCACACAAATATCGCAGTGATGGCACAGATAAATAAGCTGATACCTAGTAGCTGAGGGTTGACCGTATTGAACTGCGCGTAGCTGGCAGACTGTACGACCACAAAATCATCAGGGTTAATCAACCGTGCAATGAGTGCTGATAAGCTGCGAAACAACACGCCAAAGATAACGCCCACCAATATTAGCCGCGTCAGATCCTGACTGCTTTTAGAAAATAATAACTTAAACAATAATAAAGATGCCCCAAACATCAGGACAATCTCTAGCGTGAACTTGGCAATAGGATCGAGACTGGTAAAGCTAATCGCACCTAAAAAGAAAACCAGTAAGCTCTGCAACAGAACATAGAGTGAGTCAAACCCAAGTAGGGAGGGCGTTAGAATTGGATTGTGAGTCAACGTCTGAAACAGTAGCGTCGACACGCCAATCGCATAGCCAACCACCATTAGTGCCAGCAGTTTTTTGCCGCGTAATGGTAGTGCAAAGTCCCAATAGCCATTGACATTGAGTGTCATAAACAAGGTCATCGAGATAAGTAGAATAATAGCTGCTATGGATTTTGGATGGGCAGCTATCCATGCCCAAAGCTTTGCCAAATGACCTTGTGCAGCGGCTGAATACTGACCATCTGCTGAAGATGAATTATTTACCGCTGTGCTGGTTCTGGTAGCATCAGTCTTGGTGGAAGTAAGCTTAGTTGATGAGAACATACAAAAATCCTATGGTGCCAAGCTTATCTAATAAGGCAAAAAATGAACGACGGTAAGCGAGTGTTGAAAATTAATACATAGTTAGTGAACATGGTGCTACTGCTCAGCTGGCGCACGTAATAACAGCCATAAAAACAGCACCGTACCAACCACACCAAAAATAGTGGCGACCGGCACTTCAAATGGATAGCGAATAGAGCGCCCGATAATATCGCATAGCAGTACGGCTGAAGCACCAAGTAGGGCCACTGCTGGCAAGCTGCGACGCAACTTATCTCCCATTAGACGGCTCACAATGTTTGGTACGACCAGCCCAATAAAAGGAATCATGCCCACAGTCACGACCACGACAGCGCTCATCATGGCTACCATACCCACGCCAATCCAAGTGACTTGACGCTTACTAATACCCAAGTTTAAGGCGATATTGTCACCCAAACCAACGATGGTCAGCTTGTCAGCAATAATATAAGCCAGCACACACAGTCCACCCGTGAGCCACAACAGCTCATAGCGCCCTGCCAATACGCCCGAAAAATCTCCAAACTGCCAAACACTCAGCATCTGTAGTGATTCGGTTTGATAGGCGATGAAGGTAGTGACGGCTTCAATAATGCCGCCAAAGACAATGCCAATCAGTGGAATCATCAAAAAATCAGTGGGCGGAATGCGGTGAATGAGCAGCATAAATAGCATCATGCCAAAAACGGCAGCGATGGTTGCCACGCCCATTTTTACAATGAGCGCACTGGCAGGGAACAGCAGACTGACCACTAGCAAACCAAGTGCAGCACTCTGAGTTGCACCAACCATAGATGGCTCTACAAAGCGGTTTTTTAGTACTACTTGGATAATCATCCCAGCCACAGCCATCGCAATACCAGTCAAGATAATGGCAATGGTGCGCGGTATGCGGCTAACCAATAGCAGCGCGCTATCGGAGTTGGCACTCTGAGTCAGCAAACTCTGCAAGATACCTGACCACGAAAAGTCAGCCACCCCAATAGATAAGCTCAATAACACCAAAAGCCCCATAAGAATGAGGCTTGCTGTATTGATGAACCACGGTGGTATGACAGTACGTCGATGCAACGCATTGCCAGTACCGCTTTGCCAACTTGATACTGATGTAGCAGTACTGGATTTGAGCCTAGCATGAGTACGGTGTGAAAATAACGACATAATCTCTACTGGCTTAAAAATGAGCAGGGTTAACGGTAATAATACCTACTTGTGCAACAATAGTTTGCATAGAAAACAACGTTATTTAGCACTAGCAAAAGCATCTTTGATTGTCGTTAGATCCTGCATCCACTGGTAGTAACCGCCAAATGCTAAGTAAGAATCTGGGCTCAAATAAACCACTTGCTGCTTACTCCATGCATTGGTTTGAGCAACCAATGGATTGTCTAACACGGCCTTGGCACCAATACCATCTTCACCAATCGCGGCACTACGGTCGATGACAAATAACCAATCTGGATTGGCTTTTTGAATGTATTCAAAAGATATCGGTTGACCGTGAGGCGCATCGGCAATTTTGTCATCTGACATTGGGACACCCAATACGGTATGAATAAAACCATAGCGAGACTTGTCACCATAGGCTGACATTTTGTTGCCATTGACCATGACGACTAGGCCAGTGCCTTTATTCTCTTCTGTCAGACTCTTAGTCTCAGTGATGAGTCCATCGATATTTTGTTGTAGCTTAGCTGCCTGATCGCTTTTACCGAACAGCGCACCTAGATCATGTAGGCGCTGCTTGCTTGATTCGTAAATGTTAGCTGTATCAATACTCATGTCCAATGTCGGCGCGATACTTGATAGCTCGTCGTATTTTTCTGCCATGCGTGAACCGACCAAAATAGCTTGCGGTTGCATTGCATTCAACGCTTCAAGATCCGGCTCAAACACAGTACCTACCGATTTTGGATCAGGTTGCGTCTCTGAGTGTAGATTCTTTAGTAATAGGCCACCAGGCATACCATCGACCGCCACATCTAGCGCGGCCAAGTCTTGCATCAATGTCATGTCATAAACGACAAGTGGCGATGGGTTCATGGCTAGCTCAACATCACCTTTTACGGTATTAACCATGATTTTTTCAGCAGATACAGCATCGTTATTAGCAACGTTCTGTGATTCATCAGCCGTTGAGTTTTCAGTTTTGGCGTCTGCTGGCTCAGAGTCATTAGATTCAGGCGAGCTACATCCTGCCACTACCGTAGCTAATAACGCTGTCATGGCAGCAGTCAATAATGGACGTTTGAAAAAAGAGGCGGTAGGTCTGCTAGATAATAAAGGTGTCGGCATAATGAACTCGGTCTATCAAAAAATGTTTAAGCAATTGTCTAAAATAATTGCAGATGAATGATGCTAAAAATATTAAGTCTGAACGATGCTTGAGATAAAAAGCATAAAATAAATAGTCTACTTAGTACCACTCACTAATTTTTTGTACGAATAATTTTTATAAAAATAGTTTGGGTAGACAGTACAGCGGTTATAATAAAGTAGTTGAGACTCATTATCAATATAAATGATAATGGTTTTTATTAACAGCACTTGTTATATTAAACGCAACGTATCATTTGATGTAAAGATAAGATTCATAGTAGTGAGGTATAAAAGTAGGTAACGTTCATAGAAATAAGCGTTCTGATAAGTAAGGCTACTAAGCAATGTCACGTGTCAGAGATGTATTAAATAGCGAAAATATTGTAAATTATTATTGATAATAATTATCGTTTGCATTATTATCTACGCCATTCTACTCTGAGTAATAAACATTAGGCTGTTATGAGTTCAACGGATTTAGACGCGCCACCACTTAAATCGTTATTGCTAGCTATTGTTGCAGTCTTAGGACTCCATGTGCTTGCCGCAATTGCACTAGTGGCAATAAAAACGCCTGAACTCAAACCTGAGCCAAAAAAAGAGATGTCACCACTTGAGATAAAGTTTGTGTCATTACCGGCAAAAACGGTCTCAACTGAAGTAGAAAAACAAACAGTCACAGCCAAAAAAGAAGTACAGCCTGAGGTACAAGTTCAGCCAGCGCCGCAACCTGAACCAAAGCCAAAGCCTAAAGAGCCGGTTAAACAACCAACAGAGACACCAGTAAAACCAAAAGAGCCTGTTGTAAAAAATGTAGAGCCGAAAGTGACGCCTGTGATAGCGTCAGAAAAGCCTCGTCCTGATACCAGTCAAAAAGTAGCCCCAAAAGAGCCGCTACCGAAACCAAAGGTTGATAACTCAGCAGCTGAAGCACAACGTCAAGCAGCTGCCCAAGCTGAATCAGAGCGTCAAGCTAGAAAAGCTGAGCAAGAGGCGCAAGCTAGGGCAGAGCAAGAAGCCAAAAGGGTCGCTGATGCCAAAGCTGCCGCTCAAGCGAAGGCTGCCGCAGAGGCCGCCGCTGCACAAGCAAGAGCTGAGGCAGAAGCAGCAGCTGCTTTAGCACAGAGTAATGAACCTGTGAGCTTCACTGCTAGCTCAGCCAACTGGGCATCTGCGCCAAACTTTAGTTTTCCTGAGCGCGCCGCACGTAGAGCCCGTTCTGGTGATACGCTCAACGTTGTCTTGGTATTACGAGTCAACAAACAAGGCGGCATCGATAACGTGCGAGTTGCTCAATCATCAGGTAATCCGCTAGTAGACAAAGAAGCCCGACGTCAAGTTCGATCTGGCAAGTTCAAACCCTTTACTAAGAATGGCGTACCCGTGGTAGGTGATGTGACTCTACCGATCAGTTACGCGGTTCCTTGATAGCTCATACTTTATAACAACGTATTTATTGATCATTTTTCATTATAAAACTAAACATGATATTTACCTCAGTATCATGTAATGGCATTACACATTAAGGAGTCTGACATGGACTTTATGCAATACTGGCAGATCAGCGACATGGTGACAAAAACGTTGTTCTTTTTGTTGCTTGCGTTATCTATTCTCTCTTGGGTGACAGGTATCGTCCGCGTATTGCAAAGCCGTAAGCTGGCGACCAATGTAGCAGATGATTTGAGTCAGCAATTACAAGCCAAACAGTCTGACTTGGCTGGTACTGATGCTGCCACTCGCCGCTTGGTGACTGAGCAGACTTTGCTCAAGCATATCGGTCGCTATCGCTTTGCTAGTGAGCGCGGTCTGCCGATTCTTGGTACGACGGCAGCGATTGCACCGTTCATCGGCTTGTTTGGTACGGTATGGGGTATTTTCCATGCCTTGCACAACATCGGAATGAGTGGTCAGGCAGGGTTGGGACAAGTTGCAGGGCCAGTCGGTGAAGCACTGATTATGACAGGTCTCGGCATTGCAGTAGCGATTCCAGCCGTGGTGTTTTACAACCTTGCAGTACGTATCAATCGCCGCATAATGTATCAAGCCAACGACAGAGCCCATGATTTATTGGCGCAATCAACGGGTCTTGTGGATACTACCAAGGTAACTGCGAGCAATCCTGCTAGCGCCTCACAAGTGCATGCTGCACCAAGCAGTCGTTCAATTACCAGTGAGACGCAGCATACCAGCAACTACAGTAATTCTGTGCCAAAGCAGCTATAGATAGTACTAGTTCTACAGATACTGATTTTGTAAACGTTAGGTCTGTAAACATTAAGTCTGCAAGCGCTAAGTCTACAAAGGCTCAAGCGACAAGTCGACAAACCGTCAAAAAGCGGCTTGGCTGTGTGAAAATAACCAAAAGCATTGAGAGTAACTATGGCATTTCAATTGGGTGATGATGACGTACGAAGCATGGATGAGATGAACCTCATTCCGCTGATCGATATCATGCTGGTATTGATGATTATATTTTTATTGACAGCGACCGTGCTGAATCCGACGGTGCCTTTAGATTTGCCAGAGACCAGTGCCGCGCTCAATGAAACGCCGCCAGAAGCGATTCAAGTCAGCATTGATAAAGACGCGGGTATATTCTGGGATAGTGATCCAATCAGCATGGAAGAGTTAGAGACACGCTTACAGCAACAAGGCGCGACTGGTAAGAATCCAGCGGTACAGTTACGTGCAGATAAAGAAGGTAAGTACGATACAGTTGCTCAGGTCTTAGCAGCGGCAAGTAATGCTGGACTGACCAAAATCGCATTTGTGAATGAGTAGCTTAGTAGCTAAATACTGAATAACTGAAGCACTGAATAGTTTAAGCACTGTGAGTCAGTGCTAGTAGCTTTGACTTTATATGAGAAAACTGGCTAGATAAACCAATAGCCCGACCAGTAATACAACCAGCACCGCTATAATAAAAACAATTAAAATAATAAAACTTTCTCCAACCTCATTAACTACTTAAACCTCAAATTAAGTCGTTAGTGAGGTTTTCTTTTTTTACCAGCCATAGCCAAACGGACGATAGCCATAACCGAAGCCTGCATGTCTGTAGCCAAACGGGTAAGGTGAGCGTAAGTAGTCAAGATCACGTTGACGGATATAGTAGTAGCGTCCTTGAGAGTAAGCTTCTTCTAATTTCTCAATGCCCTCTAATGGACAGACTGGCTGCCAGTCATAGCCTTCGCGACCGAGCTTATAAGCATTCAGCTCGGTACAGTAGTTTTTGAGACCTTGTTGACGGCCTTGCTCCCATTGGATACGGTTAGGGCTAGCACCGCCGACACTAGCGCAGCTATTGGTATAGTGACCGAAGTAGGCACCTGAACGTCCTTGCGAGCCATCAGCATAGCCGACTTCTTGCCAGTTACTGCTTTGACACTGCTGCGGCGTTAGGCTCTGAGTCGTGGCACAGCCCGATAATGTCAGTACGACCGCGCCAAGTAGGGATAGACTCATGCCTGTTTTGCTCGAGACTTTACTTGTCAGCTTGCGAGCGTGATAAGCGCCCGATGAGTTTGACTCAATAAGATAATTCATAATAAACCTGCGCGCGTTTAAAATTATGGTTTATCATAGCACTTTTTTGAACTGACCACTTTTCGTATCTGGTTTTTGTAGTGTACTGTACTCAGTAAGTTTATATACGCTAAATAGCTGATTTTACAGTATAACTAGCGAAACTATAATGAGCTTTAGAAGCACTTGCTACACCACGATTGGACGACAACGCTTGATTTTTAATGGTTCGTGCTCATTATAAGCCCTTACATATGGTTGTTTATTATCGTGCTAACTGCAATCTGCACGTAATATTTACAAATAACGGTTCATTAGCGATATTTATCGCTATATCTCTTAGTATCTTTTTCATTTAGTCAAAAGGCCAGACCATCATGGGAACATTGATTGGCGTTATCATTGTACTATTCGTATTAGGGAGTATGATGGCGCTCAAACCGAACGGTATCGATCAGCGTTTGGATAAGCTGCGTATGACCGCGCGTCGTTTACAGCTCAATCCAAAACTCGTTTCGTGCCCTGATTGGATCAAAGGCCGTGACAATGAGTATGGCCGCGGTATGCTTGGACAGTACTGCCTGATATTTGAAGACACTAAACTGCCGCATACCCGTTATCAAGTGATTGATGGACAGTGGCGACCAGACAGCAGTTTTGTCGATACCAGTACAGACGATAAGACGCTTACTATTCCCAGTGCGATTCGTTCTAGTCAAATCAGCAATAATCCGACGGTCAAAAAGATGGATTTTAGCTTGGATCAAGTGCCGTTAGAGCTGCCAGTAAGTATCGAGCCGTTTGTTAAAGGTCTATTGACCAAGGCAAATAGCATTATTATTTATTGGGAAGATATTGCTTATGTACGTCCAGCATCTAATCCTACGTATCATCAAAAACGGATCGAAGCGGACTTATTAGTGCTCAAAGAAAACCTTGAGAAGTGGGCGCTACAGATGCAAAAACAAGCATAAACCTAGTAAAGCGTTTTTTCGTCTCCATTAAAGGGCAATATGCAAGCGGTTTGTCATATTCAAATTATTTAAAGTTGACAGTTTAACGCTTAGCAGTGTAACGTCTTTATAACTATATCTTTATTTTATGGTTATTATTTGTTTTATAACCTTTTTTATCAGCAGCGATTATTACTATAAATAGCTGAACCATGGTCAAACCATGAGTATCCGCTTCCATAAATTGCCGTGCTGCTGAATTTAACCTTACTTTTAATTTACTTATATTATGGTGTCGTCAAACATGGCAAAAACCACAACCAAAAAAAGTCCAGCACCAGCTGCTGACAGCCCAAAGGGTAAGTCTTTGGTGATTGTAGAATCACCAGCCAAGGCAAAAACGATTAATAAATACCTTGGTGATGACTTTATCGTACGCTCAAGTATCGGTCACGTCCGTGATTTGCCGGTCAGTGCGAGCAAAAGCGCAAAGAAAGCAACGACCGCTAAAAAAGATGACAGTCTGACCAAAGAAGAAAAAGCGCAGCAAGCACTGGTACGCCGCATGGGTGTAGATCCAGAGCATGACTGGGCGGCAGTCTATGAAGTACTGCCAAACAAAACCAAAGTCATCAAAGAGCTTAAAGCCTTAGCCAAAGACGCTGACAAAATCTATCTGGCAACGGATATGGATAGAGAAGGGGAGGCGATTGCTTGGCATCTAAAAGAAGTCATTGGAGGCCCTGATAGTAAGTATCAACGTGTGGTCTTCAACGAGATTACCAAGTCAGCTATCCAGAGTGCGTTTAAACAGCCTTCTAAATTAGACATTGACCGCGTGAATGCACAGCAAGCGCGTCGATTCTTAGACCGTGTTGTTGGCTTTATGGTATCGCCGCTATTATGGCAAAAGATTGCTCGCGGACTGTCGGCAGGCCGTGTACAGTCGGTCGCCATGCGTCTAGTCGTGGAGCGTGAGCATGAAATTCGAGCGTTCATTCCAGAAGAGTACTGGCAAATCCATGCGGACACGCACATTGCTAATGGTAAAGCCAAAAAGACCTCAGACGCTGAGCAAATTGGCATTCGATTAGAGGCGACCAAACAAGGTGGCAAAACGCTAAAGCTTGGTAATAAAGAGCAAACCGATAAAGTCCTAGAGATACTCAAAGCAAGCGATTTTATCGTCAAAGAGCGTGAAGAGAAACCAACGCAATCACGTCCAAGCGCGCCATTTATTACTTCAACCTTACAACAGGCTGCTAGCACGCGCTTAGGGTTCTCTGTTAAGAAAACCATGATTTTGGCGCAGCGTCTATACGAAGCGGGTCATATTACTTATATGCGTACCGATTCGACATTCTTATCAGGTGACGCGCTTGCTGCTGTCCGTGGTCATATCGAAGACAGCTATGGCGCAAAATACGTACCAGAAAAACCAAATTTCTATGGTAACAAGCAGGGCGCACAAGAGGCGCATGAAGCGATTCGTCCTTCTAACGTCAATATGAAGTCAACGCAGCTCAAAGGTGTTGAGCGGGATGCAATACGTCTATACGAGCTAATCTGGCGTCAATTTGTAGCGTGTCAGATGTTACCTGCCAAATATTTATCAGTGAACCTGTTTGTAGGCGCAGATGATATCGAGCTAAAAGCCCGTGGTCGTACCATGGTATTTGATGGCTATACAAGAGTGATGCCACCAGCCAAGACTGACGACACCTTACTGCCTGATGTCAAAAAAGGCGATAAGTTAAATCTAGATAAGCTAGATCCGAGTCAACACTTTACTAAGCCTGCGCCTCGCTATACAGAAGCTAGCCTAGTAAAAGAGCTTGAGAAAAAAGGCATCGGTCGTCCATCGACGTATGCCTCAATTATCTCAACCATTCAAGATCGCGGCTATGTAAAGCTTGAGAATAAGCGTCTGTTTGCTGAAAAAATGGGTGATATCGTTACTGATAGATTGACGGCTAGCTTCCCAGACTTGATGGATTATACCTTTACTGCTGCGTTAGAGGACAAGCTCGATCATGTGGCAGAAGGTGATCAAGATTGGAAAGATGTGCTTGATAATTTCTATGGCGAGTTCAAAACGACTCTAGAGCGTGCCAAAGAAAAAGACGGCATGCGTCCAAACGATCCGACTGACGTGCCAGATGTCCATTGTGATATCTGTGATCGTCCGATGCAGTTGCGCACAGGCTCAACAGGTGTATTCTTAGGTTGCACTGGCTACAATTTACCGCCAAAAGAGCGCTGTAAAGGTACCAAAAATCTAATGCCAGTCGAAGCATTCGCCAATCTAGATGATGCGGAAGGCGATGACGAAGCGGCAGAAGTTAAAGATTTGATGGAGAAAAAACGCTGTCCGAAATGTGGCACGGCGATGAATGGTTACATCGTAGATGGTGGTCTCAAACTACACATTTGCGGTAACAACCCTGATTGCGATGGTTATATTCTAGAAGAAGGCAAGTTTGAAGTTCCTGGCTCAGATGCACCAACCATTGACTGTAACAAGTGCGATGGGCAGATGGAGCTTAAGACAGGACGTTTTGGCCCGTATTTTGCTTGTCAAAACTGTGATAATACGCGCAAGGTACTAAAAACAGGCGAAGCAGCGCCGCCACGTATGGATCCAATCCACCTACCAGAGCTAAAGTCGACTAAGCATGATGATTACTTCATCTTGCGTGAAGGCGCAGCTGGTATGTTCTTAGCAGCGTCTAAGTTCCCAAAAGTGCGCGAGACACGTCCGCCAAAGCTGGCTGAATTACGAGAAATTAAAGATAAAATGGAAGATAAGTTCCAGTATCTGTTTGCAGGGCCAGATGAAGATCCTGAAGGTAACCCAACCATCTTGCGCTGGTCACGTAAGAAAAAAGAGCAGTATATCGGCTCTGAGAAAAACGGCAAGGCCACACGTTGGGGTGTTTACTGGCGTAAAGGTGAATGGGTAGAGGAGTAACTATTGTTAAATTCAATATAGTGCTTTTGTAGCGTCAGACTCATTTGATGTGCTACAGGTACAATTTGCATTGGTCTTTCTTATATTGGCTTAAACAAACCTAATAGTTACTTCCAATAAAAAACCCTCTTATAATTTAAGAGGGTTTTTTTTCCTTATAATATTTCTTTTAAGCTATTTCTTTCAAACTATTTTACGTTTACAAACCTAGTCTAAGTTCATAAATTAGGACAGTATTAGTTTTTTACGATGATACCGCAACCAATACGATCGCCTGCATTACCTGAAGGCTGACTGGTATAGTCGTCAACGCCAGCATGTACGATAAAGGCCAAACGATTTACGCTATATTTACCTGCTTCAGTCGCTGCGATTTTCTTGTTCACATAGTTAATAGTAGCAACACCATCTTCATTAGCAGTTAAGTTTGGCAAGTCACCAGCGTGACCATTCATATCATCTGGATTAGAGTGTGGCTTGTTGTCTGGGTTGAAGTGACCGCCTGCCGCTTTACCCATAACGTCACAGCTGCCTGTTTCGTGGATATGCAATGAGACAGTTCTGCCTGGCTGTAGGTTAGTGAGTTTACCGTAAACTTGGACGCCGCCATCAACTGGACGTAAGAAAACTTGACCAACTTCTTTCTTCTTGCCATCTACTGTTTGTATGGTTGATTTTAGCGTTGGCTGTGCTAAAGGATTGCCTGTTTGCATTTGGCTTTCTACGGTTTGACAACCAGTCATTGCTAACGCTGAACCGCATAATAGGGTACTTGCAAGTAATGTCTTATTCATTATTATCTCCAATTGTTTGAGTTGTTATTTTTAATCTTCATTAAAGCCACGAATATCTATCGTTATTGTTCTATAAAAATCGGTGTCAATATTCGTTAACATCGGAGTCAGTATAGCCAAGCTAACGCTATAGTTATTCATCAAATGCGCAACAATCAGTTAATAAATGTAAGTATTGTATGGGTTTGAAAAACGAACTAAGATAAATGATTTTCAAAATTAAATGGCTTTAAATGCGTGAGAAACCTACTAAGAAGGCTATGAACTGCAAGCAAATGAATAACAAACAGGCATAAAAAAGCCGCCCATCATTGTGATAAGCGGCTTCCTAATCTATAGAACTGGCTTAATAAAGGGTCAATTAATTGTGCAGTGCTTTACCAGAGGTTTTATCAACAGTCACTTTGGCAGGCTTAATTGGTGTTGGCATACTCACCAAAGCAACCTTTAAGATTTCCTCAATCGTCGCGACTGGTTGAATGGTTAAGCCTTCTTTCACGTTATCAGGGATATCCGCCAAATCACGCTCATTGGTCGCTGGAATCAATACGTGCTTGATACCACCGCGATGTGCCGCGAGTAGCTTCTCTTTAAGACCGCCAATACGTAATATCTTACCGCGTAAGGTAATCTCACCTGTCATCGCAATATCTGGACGAATAGCAATACCTGTCAACGCAGAGACTAGCGCTGTCGTCAGTGCACCACCAGCAGATGGGCCGTCTTTTGGCGTGGCGCCTTCTGGCATATGCACATGGACGTCTGTTGTTTTAAACGTTTCGTAGTCGATACCTAAGCTATCACCGCGAGCACGAACCACACTCATAGCCGCGCGAATCGACTCTTTCATTACATCGCCTAGTGAACCGGTAAAGCTAAGCTCGCCTTTACCTTTCATACCGACCGCTTCGATGGTCAATAGCTCACCGCCGACCTGAGTCCATGCAAGACCAGTAATACGACCGATCTCAGGCTCTTCTTCAGCCAGACCGTAGTCATACTGATGCACACCTAGATAGTCATCGATGTTCTTGTCATCGACCGTCACTAGCTGACGTTCTGCTTTTTTCGGAGCGCGAGCACCATGAGTTTCAACCGAACCGCGAACCACTTTACGGCAGATCTTGTTCACTTCACGCTCAAGGTTACGTACACCTGCTTCACGAGTATAGCTACGCACGATACTGTGCAAAGCTGCTTCAACAATCTCAATTTCACCTTCTTTAAGACCGTTTTGCTTAATCGCTTTTGGCACTAGGTATTTCTGTGCGATATTAACTTTTTCTTCTTCGGTGTAACCCGGCAGACGAATAACTTCCATACGGTCAAGCAGCGCAGGCGGAATATCCATGCTGTTGGCAGTACAGATAAACATCACTTGTGATAAATCTAAGTCCATATCTAAATAATGGTCGTTAAACGTATCGTTCTGTGATGGGTCCAATACTTCAAGCAATGCTGACGCTGGATCACCGCGGAAGTCTTGCGCCATCTTATCGATTTCATCCAATAAGAATAGTGGGTTTTTGACTTCTACTTTTGCCAATGACTGAACAATTTTACCTGGCATTGCACCGATATAAGTACGGCGATGACCACGAATTTCTGCTTCATCACGTACGCCACCAAGCGCCATACGTACAAACTTACGACCCGTGGCACGGGCGATAGATTCGCCTAGTGAAGTTTTACCGACACCCGGAGGACCGACGAGACATAGAATCGGACCACGAAGTTTTTTCACGCGTGATTGTACGGCGAGATATTCTAAGATGCGGTCTTTTACATCTTGTAGACCATAATGATCTTCGTCTAATACCGTCTTAGCTTTATCTAAATTGATAGATACTTTGGTCGTCGCATTCCACGGCGTGTCCAAAATCCATTCAATATAGTTGCGTACCACTGACGATTCACTTGATGCAGGTGGCATCATTTTGAGCTTTTTGAACTCTTGCTCAGCTTTTTTGCGCACGTCTTCTGGCAGGTCAGCATCTTCTAAACGCTGTTCTAGCTCAGCCACATCATCTTCACCATCGAACGCGCCGTCATTCATATCTGACAGCTCATTTTTGATGGCTTTCATCTTCTCGTTCAAAAAGTATTCGCGCTGATTGTCTTCCATTTGCTGACGGACAGCATCTTGGATATCTTGTTCGATATTTTGCTCAGCACTTTGCTTGACTAGATATTCAGTCAAAGTATTGATATGCGTTTTGATATCGTCTTCTTCTAGGAAAGACTGCTTGATATCAAGATCCATCGACACACGAGTTGAGATGAAATAAACCAACTCAAGCAAGTCGTCAATACGTTTGGCCACACGAGTCAGCTCACGTGCATTACGAAGTCGCGCATCTGCATAGCTTTCGAATAATGTAGTTAATGCTTGAATGGTGTTTTTCTGTTGGCTTTCATCCATGCTGACGTCAAGATCGGCACGCTCAAATCTCGCCATCAATAAATCATCATGGCCTTCTATGTTATCGACACGAGCGCGGTATTGACCTTCGATCAATACCTTGATGCAGTTCTCATCGCTGTCATGTGGCATAGTGCTGACGATGCGACACACCGTACCGTACTGATACAAGTTATCTTGATCAATATCTTCGGTCAGTGAGTCTTTTTGCGCGACTACCAGTACTTTGTTGCCATACTCAGCCTGTGCCAACTCAACCGCTTTCACCGATGGCGCGCGTCCCACAAACAATGCAATCTGCATATGTGGATAGACGACGACGTCGCGTAATGCCAGCAATGGCAAATAGCTTTCATCTTCATTGTCTTTAACAGCGTCAGATGAGGCATTTAACGCATCCGTAGATGAGCTTTCTGTCTCATTATTCGCGTCAGCACTGATGTTAGCGTCAGTGTCAGTATTTGCATCAGACGTCGTGTCAGTGTTCAGGGCAGATGATACATCGATGTCGATGTTGTCTTTATCAATATTATGTTCACTCATATGTTTTTCCTCGTTCCCCAGACTTGTAAAGTCAAGTTCGTGGTTCATGTTTAGATAAATGGTGCTCACGAAAAAAATTGCAAGGCTGATTGGTGAAGTCGTCTGCTTATCTTTGTTAAATAGTTGTCCAAGCGCCCAGTAAACGACGCCATTAACGTCGGTAACGATGTGTCGTCATGAGTATGAATGGTCTATGACTGGTCTATGAGTGATAAAAACAGTCAGAAATTATAGAAGAGGGTTTAGATGTGTAAATGATATTTGGCTGCTTATGATGATGTCTAATTGGTTCTATGCGTAGGCTTTATACCCAAAATAAGGTAAACTGGCGCGCGTCTAAAACAGGCTCTCATATTGAGACGTTTTAGACAACAGGGCGATATTCATTAGTTTCAATATTCATAGGTCTCATTAAGACCAAAGTATAAAGAACAAGGGGCAACACATGGCCATCAATGCAGTATTGCTAGCAGTTATTATCATGCTAGGACTGTCACTTTCGCGAGTGCACGTGGTGCTCAGTTTATTAATCGGAGCGTTGGCAGGTGGACTGCTAGCAGGGCTTGGTATTACTGATACGCTCAATGCTTTTCAAGAAGGCATCCGTAATGGCGCAGAAATTGCGCTGTCGTATGCACTGCTTGGGGCGTTTGCGGTAGCGATTGCTCATTCGGGCTTGCCGCAATCGTTGGCAGGCGCGGTCATCAAGCGTATTGATGCTGCTGGCACGAGTGGCATGATTAAGTACATGCTGTTTGCAGGCCTCATTACCATGAGCTGCTTTAGCCAAAACTTAATCCCTATTCATATTGCCTTTATTCCGCTACTGGTACCGCCACTATTGTTAGCATTCAATCGCATGCAGATTGATAGACGCCTGATTGCTTGTCTGATTACGTTTGGACTGGTCACCACCTATATGTTTATTCCTTATGGCTTTGGTGATATCTATCTCAATCAGATTATGCTAAAAAACGTGGGTGAAGCGGGCATTGATGTTGCCAATATTTCTGTGGTGCAAGCCATGGCGATTCCTGCATTGGGTATGCTAATTGGTTTACTGGTTGCTGTATTTATCAGCTACCGTAAGCCACGCGCATATCAGCAGATTGCGATAGATCAGCAAGCGCATGATGCCGTCGTAGAAGGTGATGCATTAAGCAAAACTGCTGCTGGTGCACAGTCGCAAAGCAAGCTAAAGACACTGGTTGCACTGGCTGCTATCGTGACTGCTTTTGTGGTGCAGCTATATACTGATTCGCTACTACTGGGCTCAATGTTTGGCTTCGGTGTGTTCATGGCCACGGGCGTGGTGAAGTGGCGTGATGCTGATGGCGTCTTTAATGACGGTATCAAACTGATGGCGATGATTGGCTTTATTATGATTACCGCGCAAGGCTTTGCTGAAGTAATGAAAGCCACTGAGCAGATTCAGCCATTGGTCGATGGCGCAGCGTCACTGTTCGCTGGTAACAAAGCGATGGCGGCATTTATTATGCTACTAATCGGTTTGATTGTGACTATGGGTATCGGCTCATCATTTTCGACCATTCCTATTTTGGCCGCGATTTATGTGCCGCTATGCATTTCTTTAGGGTTTTCGCCATTGGCAACCGTTGCGATTATTGGTACAGCTGGCGCGTTAGGTGATGCGGGTTCACCTGCGTCAGATTCGACATTGGGGCCAACATCTGGTCTAAACATCGATGGACAGCATGACCATATTAAAGACAGCGTGATACCGACATTCTTGCATTACAATATTCCGCTACTGGCCTTTGGTTGGATTGCGGCGATGGTGTTGTAGGTAATTTGGTAAGCCCTTTAACTCAATCCAAGTACCCAACAAAAAAGACGCTTATCGGTAAGCGTCTTTTTTGTTGCCTTAGTTATAGGACTGTTAGAATAATTAAATTAGACGGTTATCTTAAGTACCGATATCTTGCTTTATACTTTCTATATTTTTGCGCAACAGATATACGAAAAACAGCGTAATGAAGGGGTCATAAACACGATCTAGTCTCAAATCGCCATTGATGTATTCAACAATAGCCAACGCAAACAAAGACAGCAGAATAAAAGAAAAGCATTGAGATATAGGAACCAAAAAACGTAGAAAAGATGTGCTGCTAGAGGGCTTTATATGACGTATTTCAATATGGGTGCTAAGTGCGAAGGTATAAAATGCTGCAAGCGCTAGCAAAAAGGTTCTTAGTTCAGCAAAATCAAAGCCGTCGTAATCATAAATATAAGCCGCAGGCGTGGCCAAGAGTAATAGCATGAACAGATAAAAACAAACTTGTAGCGAAGCGGGCGACATAAACTCTTTTTTTACTTTGTCCACGATCAACGACCTATACTGTAATGATAATTATTTGCGATAAGTATAGTTTATAGGTTATATAGAAACAATAGTTTGGCAATAAAAAGAAAACGTCGATCAAATCAAACTAACATATAACCGCGTTTATTCAAATTGTGCTCTATCATTTATAGATGTTATTCATCAAAATCCCCAATCTCACTATTCAAACTACTCAAAAATGCATCACTTTGCGCAAGCAGCTCATTTAAGCGATCTTCATTGACGAGCTGTGTCATTTCTTCAGCGCTAAACGGTTGCTCTTGACTGTAGTAGCGTTGCTCTCTAGCGTCCTCATTGCCTAATGTCTGCAAATACTCATCCACACTGTCTGCACTGGAATCAGCAGCGCTAGAGTCTTTTTCAAATTGTTTATCGTCTTTCATTAAAACCACCTTATGCCGCTTGGGGTAATTAAGCCGTCTAATGGTACATCCCACGGTTGACGCGCTAATTGCTCAACCACTTGAAAGTCATAACACCAGCCTATCTTTAACGGTTTCTTGGCCCCTGACCGATAGATTTTGCCAAGCGTCGTATCATAAAAGCCGCCACCCATGCCCATGCGGTTGCCATGTTCATCGACCGCCACGAGTGGACAAATAATCACGTCTAGTTCTGATGCCCATAGCAGGACGCGGCTGTGGTTTTGCTTCATGCCTAATTGGTGAATGCGAGTAGGGATATTCACCAGTTTTGAATGATAAACAGGTACGAAGCGCAGGCGTTTATCATCATTACCATTGCTAGTACGACCAAGCGAGCCAACAACTGGTAAATAAGGTAAATAGCCTAAGCGTTGACACCAGTCTAATATTGGCTGAGTGGGTAGCTCACCAAAGCCATCGTAGTACAGTCCAATACGCGCATGTATTGGTAAGCGCTGCTGTAGCTTAGATAGATGCAAGCTCGCAGATTGAGCATATTGTCTGCGCGCACCAGCACTCAACTGGCGACGCTGGCGAGTAAAGTGCCGTCTAGGTGGGTTACTTAGTGTGGGTTCTTGTGAGTTAAAAGTTTTTGGCTCAGTGGGCATAATTTTAGAGTGCATAGGTATCTTATCCAATGAAGTATCAGATTGGTGGTGACAGACGTTTTTAGACATTCGTTTTTAGGCATCGCTCAAGGCTATTTGTGAATATTCAACACGCCTTAGTCATGCTATCATAACGCCACTTTACATCGTATTTCCGTTTATGTGCAGCAGCTGTTGCACTTTTTATCGTTCAGTTATCTAACAACAAACCAGTAAAGAGGGTAGTTATGTCGACACAGAATCAGGCAACTCGTACCGAAAAAGACACCATGGGCAACGTGGAAGTCCCAGCTGATGCTTATTGGGGCGCGCAAACTCAGCGTAGCCGCGAAAACTTCAAAATCGGTGGCGAGACGTTGCCGCGTCCAATGATTGAAGCGATGGCACTGGTCAAAAAAGCCGCTGCGATTACCAATGCAAGCCTAGAGCGTATCGAAGGCGACAAGCGTGATCTCATCGTACAAGCCGCTGACGAAATCATCAATGGTGGTCTGGTCGATCAGTTCCCATTGGTTGTATGGCAGACAGGTTCTGGCACCCAGTCAAACATGAACATGAACGAAGTATTGGCCAACCGTGCTAACGAAATCGCTGGTTCTGAGCGTGGCAGCTACACGCCAATTCACCCAAATGACCATGTGAACCATGCACAGTCTACCAACGACAGCTTCCCAACGGCGATTCGTGTGGCGGCTGCTCGTCAAATTAATAGCTTATTGATTCCAGCGGTAAAAGCACTACGCGATACGCTAGCGGCAAAAGCCAAAGAATTTGATAGCATCGTAAAAATCGGTCGTACGCATTTACAAGACGCGACGCCTTTGACTTTAGGCCAAGAGTTCAGCGGCTATGTGAGCCAACTTGACCATTCATTGACTCGTATCGACAACGCGCTACAAGGTCTATATGAATTGCCACTAGGCGGTACTGCAGTTGGTACTGGTCTAAACGCCCATCCTGACTATGCAGTAAAATCAGCTGAGCAACTATCAACTTTGACTGGCTTGCCATTCGTTACGTCACCAAACAAATTCGAAGCATTAGCGGCTCGTGATGCAGAAGTATTTGCGTCAGGCGCACTAAAAACACTAGCGGGCAGCTTGAACAAAATCGCTAACGACGTACGTTGGTTGGCATCAGGTCCTCGTTGTGGTCTGGGCGAGTTGACGATTCCTGAAAATGAGCCAGGCTCTTCTATCATGCCAGGCAAAGTAAACCCAACGCAGTCAGAAGCAATGACTATGGTTGTCGCTCAGGTCATGGGCAACGATACAACTATCAGCATGGCTGGCGCATCAGGTAACTTTGAGCTGAACGTGTATAAGCCAGTTATCGCGTTTAACTTGTTACAGTCTATCAAACTGCTTGGCGATGCTTGCAACAGCTTCAACGAAAACTGTGCAGTGGGTATTGAGCCAGTAAAAGACAAAATTGATGATTTCTTGCATAACTCATTGATGCTAGTGACGTCATTGAACCGTCATGTTGGTTATGAAAACGCTGCAAAAATCGCTAAGACGGCTTATAAAGAAAACAAAACTTTGAAGCAAGTTGCGGTTGAGCTAGAGCTATTAACTGAAACGCAGTTTGATGAGTGGGTCATTCCTGCTGATATGGTACATCCTAAGTAAGCAGTAGACCAAATAATGACCTGCTACGGCGTCAGACTCGCTTAATGTATGATAAGTACAATTTGCCCTCGTCTTTCTGGTAGCAGCATCATATTTATTCCACTGAGAATTTAGAAATAAAAAGACCTTGTCACTTCTTATAAGAGTTATAAGAGAATGTGGCAAGGTTTTTTGTCTATATTTTTCAAGTTAGCGCTATATTTTATCTAGGGGACATAATCTCAAAGATTGCTTATGGACCAGTATAACTATTATCATATACCTGCAGGATTTTAGAAAAAAAGACAATAACCTAAATCGGAGTAAATAATGATTACCCATGTTCCTGATATGACTTTTAAAACTCGTGTTCGTGATGACTCTATTGGAGGAGACAACCCGTTCACATGGTATGATCTAACCACAGATGAGTTATTTGCCAATAAAAAAGTGGTTGTGTTTTCTCTACCAGGTGCCTTTACACCAACTTGTTCAAACAGCCATCTCCCTCGTTATGAAGAGCTTTATAATGAGTTTAAGGCATTGGGCGTAGATGAAGTAGTTTGTATTTCTGTCAATGATGCGTTCGTCATGTACCAATGGGGTCTAAAGCAAAACCGTGAAAACGTTTTCTTACTTCCTGATGGTAATGGTGAGTTTACGCGCAAAATGGGCATGCTTGTTGACAAAAGCAATGTTGGCTTTGGTATGCGCTCATGGCGTTATTCGATGGTTGTCGATAATAAAGAAGTTAAGAAAGTGTTTAAGGAAGCTGACTTTGGCGACAACTGTCCAATAGACCCATTTGAAGTATCAGATGCGGACACTATGTTAGCGTATTTAAAAAGTAACGCTTAGATTCCATTGAGTTTGTAGTGTGGGTGGTAACCCGCAAATCTATAAATTTATTGAATAAAAAGACCTTGTCACGTTATATGACAAGGTCTTTTTTATGACAATTTAGGCTTAATTAAAACTTATAAAGCAAACCAAGTGTCGTCGCTGCTTCAGTACGTGAGTCAACCATTGGGCTATCGTATTGCTCATTTGGTACATAGCTCACGCTTTGATTGGCAAATCCTGCCCAGCGTTCATTAAAGTCATAGTTGGCACTGATATTGATATATGGGTTCAAGCTTGAGTTAGATTTATACGCATCAACGCCTGTTTTAGCAGCCTCTTTTTCACTAACACCATAGTAGTATTCATTGTAGTCAGCATCATGATATTCAAAGCCAATGCTTGGATAGACCGTTAGCTTGCCTTTAGTGATTCTAGAAAGGTAGGTCAAGCGAGCTGTATTACCACCACTACGATCTAATACATCAGCACCTATCTGTGCGCGGATGCCACCAATAGCCGTACGACGCTGATAGCTTAGACCTGCTTCTGCTGATGATTTACGCTCATCCAAACCTTGCAGTGCGCCATTGGCATCATCAGGATCAAACTCAGAACCCGCAAGCTTGGCATAAGCAGACAGCTGATTGACACCATCATTGATCAGATACGCACCAGCTTGCGCACCGCGTACATAGACTTTGTTGTTGTCATAAAATGCACCTGGTAGCACGCGCACTTCAGTGCTGTCTTCGAGATCATAGGCCGATTTGACTGCCATGACATTGACCCCAACGCTGAGCTCAGCATCTTTGTCAGTCGGCAAGTTGTCATTAAAAAGTGCGGCGTTAGACATGCTAGCCACACTAAATAGTGCAGTAGCGGTGAACGCGCTAAACATAGTACGTGTAGAGATATTAGGTAGCGCTGCAAGTTTTAACATAATTGGATCTCGTAAGTGAGTATAAATAACTGAGTGGTGCGATTAGGCAAAACGTGTTCAAAAGGACAAGCGATAAAACGAATCAGTAATGTCGGTCAGTATGCTGTTTTTGGAGTTTATATAGCAATGATAGATAAGTATGAGCATTTACTCAATGGCTTTTAGTACTTGCAGTAATTGCTGATGAATATCTTGCCACCACCAGACGAAACCAATGCTTATAAGTAACATCGCAAGCCATGGTAATAGCTGCCAAATAATGGAAGGTTTTTTAAGTGCTTCGGGTTCAATACTATTATGAACAGCTTCACTACTTAACGGTGAATTGATAGTATTAACGCTATCGGTACTATTGTTAGCATTTATATCAGACGCATTCGTTTCATCGTTTGCAACCGCAGTATCTTGCTCGGTTGAATTAGCATCAATATGAGGCGATTGGTCGATAGAAGTGGCATCACACGAGCTTTGATTATCGTATTGTGCACGATATTGGCCACTATACTGACTGTTATATGATGAGTTGTCTTGAGTACTGTATGAGTAGTTGGTTTGATAAGGGTTAAACGTGCGCTGCTGCTGAATCGCTGCATTCTGTATAGCAACGGCTAGACGCTGACGGTAGCCAATGGTAAAAGCCAACGCAATCACTAGTCCTGTGATTGCGCCACCGATATGACCAGCATTATCAATACCCGGTACGGCAAACCCATAGACGAGGTTGATGCCCATAATAAATATCAGGCTTTTGAGGTTAAGCACCATGCCATTGACCGATATTTTAAACAGTGCAGCGATTAATAATGCCGCGCCAATACCCATGATACCGCCTGACGCGCCAGCTGATAGTCCAGGCTGTCCTGTACCATCCAATATACTTTGCCACGTCACATAGCTATTGAGTAAGTTGCCACCGATTGCTGCTAGTAAAAATAATGCCAAAAACTTGGCTGAGCCAAACATCGGCTCGGCAATCTGCCCAAAAAAATACATCGCAAAGCCATTAAACAATAAATGCATGAGACCAATGTGCAAAAACGCACTACTGGCCAAGCGCCATGGGTTATCCATCATCGTTAAGGGTAAGGCGTTGGCACCCCATTTAACTAACGCTTCAGTTGACGGGTTATTGGCATCGACGCCCGTCAGTACCTGCATAATAAATAGCCCAATAAAGCTGGCTAATAGCAGGGTAGTGACGGGTGCTGTTTTTAATAATTGTTGAATGGTCATAAAGGCTAACTGTCATCAAAAAGTTATAGAGACAGTATAAAGGGTATGAGCAAATTATGTTATGTGTAGCCGGTTTTAAACGTTGATTGTTCTACAATCAGCCGCTCTAAAAACGACCCACTTTGAGGTTTTCATACGTGCCTTTTACCAAGATATTATCCGTGACAGTATTGATATCGGTATGACCAGAGAATGCCATAGATATATCACACTCTTTATAGATAATCTCAAGCGCGCGGCGCACCCCGTCTTCACCATACGCTCCCAATCCGTAGAGAAAAGCGCGACCGATCATCGTGCCTTTTGCGCCCAATGCGATAGCCTTTAGTACATCTTGACCAGAGCGAACGCCACTGTCTAGCCATACCTCGATATCGCTGTTTTCGGCTTGTACTGCCTGTACGATGTCTGCGAGGGCAGAGATAGAAGATAACGCGCCATCCAATTGACGACCGCCATGGTTTGAGACGACTAAGGCATCCGCGCCACTGCGAGCTGCCATAATAGCATCTTCAGGCTCCATGATACCTTTTATGATAAGTTTACCGCCCCACATGTCTTTGATACGCGCCACATCGTCCCAGCTCAGACGCGGATCGAATTGCTCTGCCGTCCAAGCAGAGAGTGATGACAGATCCTCAACATTTTGTGCATGACCGACGATATTACCAAACGTGCGACGTTTGGTGCCCAGCATATTCATACACCATTGCGGCTTGGTCATGAGGTTTATGATATTGGTTAGTGTTGGCTTAGGCGGTGCGGATAGACCATTTTTGATGTCTTTGTGACGTTGTCCAAGCACTTGTAAGTCGGCGGTCAAGATAAGTGCTGAGCAATTGGCCTCTTTGGCACGGCGAATCAGATTGGCCATAAATGCTTGATCACGCATCACGTACAGCTGAAACCAAAACGGCTTACTAGTATGAGTGGCGACATCTTCGATAGAGCAAATGCTCATGGTCGATAGTGAAAAGGGCACGCCGAATTTTTCAGCGGCGCGTGCGGCATGTATCTCACCATCTGCCCACATCATGCCGGTAAAACCCGTTGGGGCGATGGCTACAGGCATCTTGACTGGCTCACCGATCATACTCGTTGCCAGACTGCGGTTATCCATATCGACCAATACGCGCTGGCGCAGCTTGATACGGTCAAAGTCAGTCTCGTTATTACGATAGGTGGTCTCAGTCCACGAGCCTGAATCGACATAGTCATAGAACATACGCGGCACTTTACGCTCAGCAACGCGGCGCAGATCTTCGATTTCGGTGATTTTAGTTAAGTCTTTCATAGGTTTATCTCTTATTGCTGTTATGTTTTAACTAGAAGGCAACCTTAACCTAACGCTACTAGATCTAGTTTAATAGCGTCAGCTTGCCT